>WBZR01002638.1_pt1 | contig 18000 bp, 19 predicted proteins | sample 5204231 | NCBI WGS metagenome assembly WBZR01 (sample SAMN12412403, study PRJNA552823) | activated sludge metagenome | isolation source: activated sludge from anammox sidestream of wastewater treatment plant... | place: USA: Virginia | collected 2017-08 | reverse complement strand
TGCAGAGCTACTGCAGAGTCACATACTCCATATATACCTCCTTGTAGCGCCTGACCTGTTTGGAGCAGGCTCAGTAATCCCGCTTGCATCATCGAATCCGGAGCTTATAAAGCGGGGACTCAGGTTAAAGAAGGCGGCTAATGATATCTGCAGGGTCCTTGTGGGGAGGCATATCCACCCCATAGGAATGGTCGTCGGAGGTTTTACAAAGCCGCCTGCGAATAAGGACCTTGATGAGGTGCGCAGGATTCTGGAAGGTATGATACCTGATATGGAGGAAACAGTCAGATTTTTCGAAGAACACAGGATGCCTGAGTTTAACAGGCCGGCAAAATACTGCTCGATAAGGGATGAAGAAGGCTATGCCCTCTACGACGGGCGTCTCTATGCAAAGGACAGTCCGCCTCTTGAGGTGCAGAGGTACAAAGAATTCATATCTGAAAATGTAATTTCTTACTCTACGGCTAAACAGGTGCGCTCCGGAGACAGTTCAATTATGGTTGGCGCCCTTGCGAGGATTAATAATAATTATGAGTTGATTTCGGAAGAGGCGAAGGATGCGGCCCGGAGGCTTGGTCTTGTCCCTGCCTGTACGAATCCGTTCATGAATAATATTGCGCAGGTTGTTGAGTGTGTGCACTCCATATATGATTCCCTTGAGATACTGGATCTCCTTTCTGCCAGCATCTCTTCGGTGCCGATGGAAGGGGTGCCGCCAATAGAACCGCGTGAAGGTAATGGTGTCGGTGTAGTTGAGGCGCCGCGGGGCTCTCTCTATCATGAGTATGGTATTGATGACAAGGGCGTTATAATGTCAGCGAACTGCATAATACCTACAGGACAGAACCTGCTGAATATTGAGAATGATATCCGGGCCATGGTGCCGTCCATATTAGAACTCCCAAAGAGCAGTATAGAACGGCGGCTTGAGATGCTGGTCAGGGCATATGACCCGTGCATCTCATGCTCAACACATTTCCTCGAGGTGAAATTCGTTGAGTGAGGGAAAGTATATGAATGGGGTGTTCACAAAGGAGGGTAAGTGTGCATTTGACGGGTCATGTCTTGATGAAAGATTGTTGATAGTTGGACTTGGCAACCCCCTGATGGGGGATGATGGCGCTGGCATAGAAGTTGTCAACATGTTGAGGGATTTGTCATTACCGGAATTCGTTGATGTGATTGACGGAGGGACTCCGGGAGTCGGCCTGATAGACCTGATGTCAGGCTATGGCAGGGTTATATTGGTTGATGCAGTAGTGGGGCAGCGCCACCCTGAACCCTGTGTTGAACTTGGTTCAGCATTGTTTGCAGCGTCTCCCGGAAATGTTCGGGATGGCATGGGGGATGATCACTGCTCACTCCACGAGACGGAACTGACGTCAGTTATGAAACTGATGCAGACATTAGGGATGAAGATTCCAGAGATTACGCTTGCCGGTATCCCTGCCTTTAACATTGCGCCCGGGATAGGACTTTCAAATGATTGCATGAGGCTGATACCGCAAGCGGTAAAGTTAATTACAGAGACGTTAAATAGGGACAGCGACTATTTTAACAAATAGTCGCTGTCCCTATTTAACGTAATTATGGAGGGCTACTGCCATGATATCTTCAGATGACTTGAAAAAGATCGAGTTTTTTGCAGACCTGACAGATGAAGAGCTGATATTGATGCAGGGTATATGCCGGGAGGAGAGTTACCGCGCAGGGGATTACATATTCGCTGAAGATGGGCCGGCGGATAATCTCTACATATTAAAGAACGGCAAGGTCTCAATAGATATCAAGGTAGGGAGTGGAAAATATCTGAGTGTGTATACAGTCTCAAGGTTTGCTGAACCCTTTGGCTGGTCTGCAATAGTAGAGCCATATAAATTTACAGCGGCTGCAAGGAGCGTTGTTGATTCTACAGTTTTTTCAGTTGACAGAAAGAGGCTGATGGAACTGATTGAGAAGGACTATCATATGGGCTTCCTTGTCATGAGAAGGGTTGCTAAGATTATATCAGAGAGGGTAAGGGAGACGCGCCTGCAGCTAATACACACCTTTTACGGTTGATACAAGCGCACGTCGTCCGTCGTTCGGCTGAGCTCACGCCGGAACCTTGTCTAAAGCCATTTCTTGTGTTTGTACAGGAGCGTTTATTGTATGTGCTATGCCATCCCTGGAAAAGTATTAGAGATCAATAATAACACTGCACTTATTGAATATTTCGGTGAGAAGAAGACAGCCCTTATTGACGCCGGAAATATCAGCGTGGGGGACTATGTTTATGCACAGGGTGGTTTTATAGTCGAGTCAGTTGAGGCCGGTGAGGCTCACGGAATACTCAATGAATGGAAAGAGATATTCTTTAAGCTGCAGGAGCGTGATGAGGAGCTTGCCGGGAAGTTCCATTCCCCGGCCGGAGCTGTGTCGGATATTGAGAGGATTATTGCCAAAGGGGAGGCAGGGGCAAAGCTTACCAGAGACGAATTGATTGCACTATTGAGGTGCAGTGATAGGGATGAGCTAAGCCTTCTCTACAGCACCGCCAACAGGATACGGCACAAGGTTCATAAGAATTCATCCTGCGTGCACGGGATAATTGAATTCTCAAATATATGCAGGAATGATTGTGCATACTGTGGAATCAGGAGCGCGAATGACAGGATTGAAAGATACAGGATGACTGCAGATGAGATCGTTGATACAGCGTCTTCTTCAGCAGAAGTGTCAGGGTTCAGGGCATTTGTACTCCAGTCAGGTGAGGACGGCTATTACTCAACTGAGAGATTGATAGAAATTATACAACGGATAAAGGATGAGCATGGTGTCCTTATATTCCTCAGCATTGGAGAGCGGGATGAGGACAGTTACAGAAGACTATATGAGGCAGGTGCGAGGGGAGTCCTTTTCAGATTTGAGACATCAAACAGGGAACTCTACGGTAAACTTCACAGTACGCTTCACTATGATAACAGGTTAAAGACCCTGCAGATGGTCAGGGACATGGGTTACATAATTGCAACAGGATCTCTCATAGGTTTGCCGGGGCAGAGTGAAGAGGACATCCTGAACGATATTCTCCTCGCCGGGTCTTTTAACACGGAGATGTATTCATTTGGTCCCTTCATAGCGCATCCGCAGACACCGCTTGCGACCGTCAAGACGGCAGACGTGGATACTATGCTTAAGGTCATCGCAGTTACAAGGCTTGTCCATCACGACGGGAATATACTTGTCACATCTGCAGTGGAGACGCTGTTCGGAAGGGAAGGGGCTGAGAGGGCGCTGATGGCCGGCGGGAATTCCATGATGATCAATCTTACTCCGGACAGGTATCGAAAATTATATTCAATATATCCAGGCAAGGGGGAAAAGGACACAGATGTTCAGGAGAGGATATCGGAGACAATATCACTCCTCTATTCCCTTGGGAGGGCGCCTGCGGACATAGGAATAACTGGTGGTGCAGATGAGTGTTCAGTGCCGGCCAAATCCGCAGGGTGGGCACCGCCCACCGAAATGGCCGGAGATGGTGGGCAATGCCTACCCTGCACGGGATTTTCTGGTGAAATTGACCACATACTGCATAAAACCCGGAAGGCCTCTGATAAAGAAATAGAATGCATTATTGAAAATGCTAAAAAGCTGAATGGCTTAACGCTTGAAGAGACTGCAATCCTGCTTCAGTGCAAAGACATGGAATTAACACGATTACTCTACAGCACTGCCGAAGAGGTCAAAAAGGCGATCTATGGAAACCGGCTCGTCCTCTTTGCGCCTCTTTATCTCACAAGTGAATGTATTAACAACTGTCTCTACTGCGGTTTCAGAAGAGATAACAGGGAGACAGAGCGAAAGACTTTAACTGAAGGTGAGATAAGGTCAGAGTGTGAGGCGATTATCAGGGATGGACATAAAAGGGTGCTTGTAGTCGCTGGTGAAGACCCGCGGGCTTCAGGAATGGATTATATAGCGAGGGCCATAGATACGGTTTATTCAACAAGGGTGGATAATGGTGCTATACGGAGGGTAAATGTAAATATTGCACCGCTGAGCGTTGAAGAGTACAGGAGATTAAAATCCACCGGCATAGGTACGTATCAACTCTTTCAGGAGACTTATCACCGTCCAACTTACGGAGAGATGCACCCTTCTGGGCCGAAGCACAATTATGACTACAGGATATCAGCACTGGGTCGTGCCATGGAGGCAGGGATAGACGATGTCGGGATGGGGGTATTGTTTGGACTATATGATTACAGGTTTGAAGTCCTTGCCCTGCTCTATCATGCGAGGCAGCTTGAAAAAGAATACGGGGTCGGGCCGCATACCGTGTCAGTCCCGAGGATCGAGCCCGCATCCGGCGCTCCCCTCTCTTTCAATCCACCGCATGCAATAAGCGATGGGGATTTTATGAAGGTTGTCGCCATATTGAGGCTCGCCATACCATATACGGGAATAATCCTGAGCACACGTGAGGAAGCCGGTCTTCGGAACAGATTATTTCATTTAGGGGTTTCACAGATAAGCACAAACTCAAGGACATATCCCGGCGGATATGCTGCAGGTGACGATATGCCCATGACTTCCGGGTTCACAAATGTAGATGAAAATACCCTGAAGGGACAATTCTCAGTAGGCGATAAGAGGACGACCTGCGAGGTGATAAAACACATCTCGAAGGATGGTTTTTCCCCAAGCTTCTGTACCGCATGCTATCGCACCGGCAGGACAGGCCAGGAATTCATGGAGTTTGCAAAGCCGGGAGAGATAAAGAGATTCTGCCTGCCAAACTCTATCCTGAGCTTTAAAGAGTATCTGCTCGATTATGGAGATGAGGAACTCCGTAAGACAGGGGATGAGTTGATCTACGCACAAACCGCCTCAATCGAAGACGCAAAGCTGAGGAATGCGACGCTCAAGAAGCTTGAAGAGATGGAGGAGGGGAAAAGGGATCTTTATTTCTGATGCCTTTTGAAATATTCGTCTAACAGGTCCTGTTTGGTCAATACCGCTTCGTAATCAACATCGTATTTCAGGATATTTTCTCTTCCACCTTCCTGCCTGTCTACCAGAATGATAACCTTTACAATATTAAGCCCGCCCGCCCTTGCCTGTTCAATCGCCTCAACAGTGGACTGGCCGGTTGTTGCAACGTCATCAACTATGACGACCCTGTCGCCCTCTTTAACATCACCCTCTATTACCCTCTTAAGTCCGTGCTCCTTGGCCTTTTTTCTCACTGAAAAGGCATTAATGAGCTTACCCCTTAGTACGCTTGTATAGGCAACGGCGTCAGCAACAGGGTCAGCACCCATGGTAAGCCCGCCTATTGCATCTACATTGAGATTTGCAATCCTGTCGTAAATGATGTTGCCGATAAGATATGCCCCCCTCGCATTTTTTGTGGTCTTTCTGCAGTCAATGTAGACTTTGCTCATCCTGCCTGAGGCAAGCTTAAAGACCGGTTCATCAGCTACCTTAAGCGATTTCTCAAGTATAATATCTGTCAATTCTTTGAGCATATTCATATTATGTATCTCCACATGGTTAAGTAGGGACAGCGACTATTTAGTTAAATAGTCGCTGTCCCTATTTAACCTTTCATCCTTGCCTATTGTCAAGCATATTATGGTATGGAAAAAGAGGACATAGACAAACGGCAAATCCCGGTTTATTCTATAAATATGAATAATAAATATGAAAAGGCAACCTTTGCCGGCGGCTGTTTCTGGTGTATGGAGCCGCCGTTTGATGGACTTGAGGGTGTAGTGGATGTGGTTGCAGGTTATACAGGCGGTCATACAAAAGATCCGTCTTATGAAGAAGTTTGCGATGGAGATACGGGTCATGCAGAGGCCGTTCAGATTACCTATGAGCCGTTGAAGATAAGCTATGAGAGGTTACTTGATATCTTCTGGAGGCAGATAGACCCGACTGATGCCGGAGGGCAGTTCGTTGACAGGGGGGCGCAATACCGCACAGCCATATTTTATCATACTGAAAAACAAAAGACGCTGGCAGAGAAGTCTAAATTAGAGCTTGAGAAGTCCGGGCGATTCAGTAAACCCGTCGTTGCAGAGATACTGCCGGCCACTGAGTTTTATATGGCAGAGGATTATCATCAGGACTACTACAGGAAAGAAGCCTTGCGATACAAGTCCTATCGCAGGCATTCCGGACGTGATCAATATCTGGAACAGATGTGGCAAAATTATAAACCTGATCCCGGTGAGTTAAGAAAGATCCTGAGCCCATTGCAATATAAAGTTACTCAGGAGAACGGGACAGAGAGGCCTTTTGACAATGAATACTGGGACAATAAGAGAGAGGGGATTTATGTTGATATTGTGTCGGGAGAGCCGTTGTTCAGCTCACGTGACAAGTTTGACTCGGGCACAGGCTGGCCGAGTTTTACAAGACCGCTTGAGCCTGAAAACATAGTGGAGAAAAAAGACAGGAGCCACTTCATGGTAAGGACAGAGGTGAGGAGCAGGCATGCCGGCTCTCATCTCGGACATGTCTTTCCTGATGGGCCGGAGCCTGCCGGACTTCGCTATTGTATAAATTCCGCAGCTATCCGTTTCATACCCAGAGAGGAGATGGAGAAAGAGGGGTATGGAGCGTATAAAGACCTACTCATACCTCAGGGCCTCGATCGGATTTAGCTGTGACGCCTTTCTTGCAGGCCAGATCCCGAAGACCATCCCGACGCCGATAGAAAACAGCGTTGCAAGGGCAACCGCAGAAAATGAGACCTTTGTTGCCCATCCGGCAGCATATGAAAGGGCTGCGGCAATCCCGATGCCTATAGCGATGCCGATCAACCCGCCGCTGACTGACATGACCATAGCCTCTATGACAAACTGGGTCATAATGTCCCTGGCACGTGCGCCAATGGCCTTACGCAGTCCTATTTCCCTGGTGCGTTCAGTGACGGAAACGAGCATGATGTTCATGATACCGATACCCCCCACCAGCAGGGAGATTACTGCGATTGATCCGAGAAGCCAGCTCATCGTTCTGGTAGTGCTCGCCATGGTCTCCTGGATCTCGGTCAGGTTGCGTATATCAACGCTCTCCCTGATGTTGCCTGTCAGCTTGTGCCGTCTGACTATGAGTTGTTCTATCTCTGTCTCTGCCTGCCCTATTAACTCTGCTCCCCTGACCTCTACGTCAATCCCGTCCACATACTCTTTTCCGAGGACCCTGTACATTGCAGTTGAGATCGGAAGGATGACCACGTCGTCCTGATCCCTCCAGCCCGTGGCCCCTTTTTCCGGCAGGATACCAATGACCTGAAAATTTATGCGGTTGATCTTGATGTCAGAGCCTACAGGGTCCTGGTCTGCAAATAATTCTCTTGCTACTGTTAATCCCAGGACAGCCACCTTGCCACGGCTCCTCAATTCCTCTTCTGTAAAAAAACGACCAAGGATTGGAACAGATGCCCGCATTTGGGCATAATTGCTTCCTACCCCCTCGAGCCGCGTACTCCAGTTCTTGTTGCTGTATACGATCTGACCCCTGCCGGATACATTTGGAGAGACCATCCTGACAGGGGATAATCTGGCAATGGCCTCAGCATCCCTCATAGTTAACCGTGTCACTGAGCCTGTTTCGAGGGATACGCCTCCAAGCCTGTGTGATCCTGGCCGGACAGAGAGGAGGTTTGATCCGAGGGAAGCAAGCCTTTGTTCAAGGGATGCCTTAGCCCCTTCCCCCAGGGCAAGCATGGCAATTACTGCTGCAACTCCAATCAATATTCCGAGGATTGACAGGAATGCGCGAACCTTGTGTGAAAGGATTGCCCTGACGGCCTGTTGCATATGATCAGTCAGTCCGGCGCCGGTAGTGTTTACTGAATTTAAGACCTGCTCTATCCGCTGCCTTTCATCAGTAATGTCCCGATTGAGTCCCCCCGTACCCACCTTTTCAACATGATCTTTGCGTTTATCCGAAACGATCCTGCCGTCGCGCATGAAGATGATGCGCCTTGCATGCTCGGCGATCTCCTTTTCATGGGTTACCATAATGATTGTCTTGCCCTGACGGTTTAATTCCTCCAATATTTTTATTATTTCTTCCTCACTCTGGGTATCGAGGTTTCCTGTAGGTTCGTCGGCAAATATGATGAGCGGGTCATTGACAAGGGCGCGGGCAATGGCGACCCTTTGCTGCTCTCCCCCGGACAATTCATTAGGTTTATGATCTTCCCTCAGTGCAAGGCCCACCTCTTTCAATCTCTGGCGTGCCCTGTCTTTGTTATGTCCTTTTCCTGAATAAGTCAAAGGGAGATGGGCGTTGTCTACGGCAGATGTGCGGGTGAGGAGGTGAAACTGCTGGAATACAAAACCATTGAGGTGGTTTCTCAGACAGGCAAGCTCCTGTTCACCCGATGAACTGATTTCTTTACCGTAAATAGTATAAGAACCGGAATCAGGGCGATCAAGGAATCCAAGGAGATGTAATAATGTTGATTTGCCTGATCCGGACGGACCCATGATTGCGACAAATTCACCCTGCTCAATGGATATGCTGACATTGCGGAGGGCCTGAAATGCAATCTTCCCTGTCCTGTAGGTCTTATTGATGTTCTTCAGCTCAATCATTGCCACTCTCAGTTGAATGGGACAGCGCCTGTTATTTGAAGATTCTTCAAATAAACAGGCGCTGTCCCCATTTAACGCGTGCGTCTCCCTGACGGCAGGAACGGGTTGCTGCCGGTTACATTTTTAGCAGGCAGCGCTGAGTTTGTCTTCTCAACAATGACGGTATCATTGTCTTTAAGGCCGCTGGTGATTTCAATGAAATCTTCATCAGAGATTCCTGTCCCGACCTTTTTGAGAGAAGAGTTTCCCTCTCCGTTTCCTTTGACCATTACATATGCCCCATCCTTTTCCCGGTGTATTGCCTCTACCGGGAGGCGCAACACATTACGTTTTATCTTCTCAATTATATCTACATTGGCGGTCATGCCCGACCGGAAGACACCGGGGACCTTCTGCGGCAGGACGTCCACCTCGTAAATGGTAACATTACTCACGAGCCTTGATTCATAGGAGATATGATCTACACGTGCCATGACCTTTTCGTCAGGATAAGCGTCGAGGCTTATTAAAGCGCTTTGTCCAACCTTGACCCTCCCTATATCTGTTTCATCAACCTGCGCCTTTACGATCAATCTGTCGGATAAGACCACGACAGGGTCGCCGGTTGTAACTGACTGTCCCGGTTCTACAGACCTTACAATGACATCCCCGTTTATTGGAGCAACCAGGGGGGTAGGTTTATATGCGTCTTCCCATTCCTGAAGGGCCTCTCTGCCTCTTGAGCGGGCCGCATCAAGGAGGGCGGCCCGTTCAATTGAACTCATCCAGGCTACTACATCACCCTTTCTTACATGACTCCCTTCTCTGACAAGGATCTCCTCTATCCTGCCGCTGATGGGTGGTTTCATCTCCAGCCGGTTCTGCGGTTGAACCGTGCCGGTCGTCGTTATTGCCACCTCAATGTTGCCTCGTATGGGATTAATTGTCTCTGTGACTGTTTTGCTTTTGTCGTCAGACTGATAAGACCGCCAGATCCAATATCCGGCGCCTGACACAATTATAATCAACAACAGGAACAACCACTTATTTTTCATTATCCAGAGATCCTCCTTTAGCCTGAACCCATTCTGCCTCGGCAATCATGGCGCTGACCTGTGCGTCAAGAAAATTCTTTTTGGCCCTCACAAGGGCATCTTCTATGATGATCCAGTCATCAAAGGTAATCAAACCATTGGAATATTGTGCCTCGCTTATCCTGGCTCGCGCAGCAGCCGATTCCAGAAACTTGCCCTGCACATCCACATTGGCCATTGCATTCCGGAGATTTACCCATGTCTCATGAAGTGTCAGAGTCACGCTGTCCCTGCCGCTTCTTTCATCTTCCACTGCCCTGGCAAGGAGAGATTGAGACTCTTTCACTGATGCCTGACGGTTTCCTCCGTCAAAGAGGGGCAGTGACAGAGTCACTCCGGCTGACCACGATGAATTTTGAGGCGGCCATGTGGACTCGGAACGCCCGGCGTCAAATCTCGCAAAAACCTTCGGAAAATAATCGGCCCTGGCAGAAACTACGCTGTATGCGGCGGCCTCTTTGCGGGCTGTCAGTTCCTGCAAAAACGGTGTTGTTGCAGCCATTTGCTCAAAGTCCGGCTCATCTGTCTGAGCATCTGAGACCTCAAGATTGCCCTCTATTTGAACAGGGACAAACCGGGTACGGCCTAACTCTTTGTTCAGACGTCTCTGAGCCAGATCTATGCTGCGCCTGGCCTGCAATACCTCTGCGTCTGCCTGAGCAAGATTGGCCTCTGCCGTTAAAAGTGCGCCTTTATGTTCACGCCCGGCTTCATACCTGAGCCTGATTAATTCGAGGCTCTCTCGGCGCCGGTTTGAGATGTCACTGGTGATCTTCAAGAGCTCCTGCTCCTTGAGCAGGTCAATAAATGCGGTGCGCAGACGAAGGCGCACGTTGGAAGAGGCAACCTGATAACTGAATTGAGATGATGCGCTGTTCTGTGTGGCCTCATTGACCTGATTTTTAGTCTTACCGCCGTCATAAAGGAGTTGTGACCCGCTGATACCATATGAATAATGTTCCGAGGTGCCGGATGATGATTCTCCGAAGGGAGTGATCCCAACATCAAGTCCTACCTGAGGAGATAGCGGACTGGCAACACCCTCCACGATGGCAACCGCCTGGTTGACCGTCTCCCGGGCTGAGACAATATCCGGATGACTTTTATTTGCCTCATTAACACAATCGCGCCAGGTGTAGATTGTCTGTGCCCTTGAATAATCAGGGAGGAAAAGAGATGTCAGCATAACACAGGACAGGAAAATCGCGCCCAAATGGCAATACCGCTCACTCCTTATTATGCACACCATGCTCATTGTCATTGTAAAAACGTAACGGAGTGAAATTTTGTTCCAGTAAATCTTGTAATATACTATACGTAGATAGAAAGATGCAGGCACATCTATATATAGATTACCATTATCCCCATCAGCGTTACCGTTCCGTATCCTTGCTCTTTACCAGTTTGACGACTATCTTTGTTTCAAGTTCAGCAAATCTGATCAAACCATCTTTGACCGTACTCGCGACTTCCTCATGCTGGATTATCCTGTTCAACTTCTGAAGGTTCAATGTAGAGACATCCTCCCACAACCCTGCCACCTTGATATACTCCTCCAACTCCTTCCGCTCTTCTCCATCCGCACGCGGGAACTGATAGACCGTCTGTTCTGATACCTTCAATTTATTATCGCTTCCAGTGATCACCGTGATACATTCCCTTCCGGCATATTCAATGGCAGCATCTGCGATCAGATCAAGTTCTTCCTGAAGCCTTTTTTCTTCCCCTTTCAGCTCCATGATCCTGGTCTTAATAGCTGCGTACTTATTTACGAGCTCCACACCAGACTCTGTAAGATATTGGTTGCGGGGAAGGGCCCGTACTTTTGTCTCATGCTTCTTGGCAGGGCAGTATTCAGGATAGTCGCACCAGTCGCATAGATTACTCTCAACGGGTTTAAATTGAGTATCTCTTTCGATGGTCTTTATCAGCGAGATGACCTGTTTCTTCAAGTCCTCTAACTGGGTCTCTGAGCGCGTGGAAGTCAGCTTCTTGTCAAAGATCAAATAATGCCAGACGAGTCTCACATCCTTTACATCCCTGAATTTCTTCCTGATCCCGATCTGATAGAGAGCAAGCTGGCGGTCACTGTCAATCTTCTCCTGGGAAGGCAAAGTCCCGGAGGTCTTATAATCATGGATTTCATAAACCCCCTCATCGCTGCAACTGAGCCTGTCAATAAAACCCTGCAGGGTGTATTCATCAATCCGGAACGCAATCTGGTACTCGGTGGCTATGGTCTTTGACTGGTCAAATGGATAGTACCTTTTATAATAGCTCCTGATGGCCTCGATGCCGGTATTCTTGTAATGCTCCGGCGTAAAATCCTTTTTTACAATTTCGACCGTCTCTTCATCCCAGTTCTTATCCCACTGGGAAAGGTAATAGTCGAGCAGATCTTCGAGGCTGTTTAGTTTCGTCAGGACCAGTTCTTTGTGAAGCTTCTCAAGGGCTTCATGGACCCTGCTGCCAAGGAAGGCCTCGATTCCCTCTTTCCCTTCAGGCAGTTCTATGCGGTCTATATATTTAAGCTTGAACTGCTGCGGGCAATTTTCATATGCGGCAAGTCTGCTGTGAGAATAAACGGGCATGGCTGTCTCCAGACGATAACTGAATTTATCTCCATTATAGCAGAATTATGTCAGTCGTATGGGCGCAGGGCGACACATTGGCAAGTAGTGTTTTAAGAATTTAACAACCTGATTGTCAAATACTTTCATCCCCTCTGTTCTCGCTTGTCTGGTAAGTCGTGTCAATCATTTATCTGTATATCTCTTTTCTGTGTCCTATCTTGTGAACTGAAATAACCTTTTTGCTGTGGTCAATGTCATAGATGATTCGCCAATCACCTGTCCTGAGCTTGTACAATCCAGAAAAATCACCTTTAAGGGGTATTGGGATTATACTATTGATATTCTCTGCAAGCCAGGTTAGTTTATCGGCAATTCTTTCGGCTACGGTCTTGTCAATTTTGGAGAGGTCTTCAAATGCTTTTGGAAGGATAACTATCTGATACACTATTAAAGTCCCAATCTCTTTTTTACTTCCTCAAGAGGTAAACCTTGTCCCTTATCTTTTTGTTTCATGGATTCCCTTAGTTCTTGTTCTACCTCTGGCCTTAATTCAAGTCCGTTATCGGGGTCAATCAGTTCAACGAAAACGTCCCTGATAAGGGTTTTTAAATCACTTACCGTTAATTCTGATATTTTTTTGTCTTCAATGGTTGTAGGCATTTTTTATCCTCCGCACTTATATAATCCATTATATTATTAAAGCTGTAAAGGTCAATCCTTTTATGTGTTCGCAACAATTGTGGTAAAAAACATGAATAAAAATAGGATTCATTAAATTATCCCCATCCTCTTTAGCAGAGGCCGACATGCAATCCAGACGGCTGCGATGTGATAGATGATTGAGGGTGAATGGACTATCTTACAATGCCTGTAAGGAAAGATGGCTCCAACTCCTAACTGAATATTGGCCCCTCTTCCGGACATTGCCTCATAGACAGATTCCAGCCAGACCGGTTGGACCTTTATGTTTGAAGTGCACTTCTTGCTCTTTAATTTGTTAACGAATCCTGTCCGTAGATCAAAGGCCAATTTGGCATCAATAATGGGTTCTGAGCGCTGCGTGGGATAATGCCGCTGCACTACCTCGATCCAGGGTGCTGCCCCATCTATCTTGCCAATGGCAAGGCCAAGGTTACTATTAATTTCTTCAAATAGACTGTGAAAATCCTCTTTTCCCTCAGACAGCAGGTTCTTTCTGAATTCTGTTTTTATTGCGTTTGGTACGGTCGTCAGTACAAAAATGTGATCCTGTTGGATTGACAGGGTCAAGTGAGGATACCTTGTAAAACCATCCTCTTTTGTTGCCAGTTTTAATGGTATGAAATCCCATTTGTGCGGTCTCGTAATGACGACGAAGCTGACTATTACTGAGTTTGGCAGCAACGTTACTTTTAATTATCAAAGACCATTGCTCTTTATCATGGATCCATATATCCGGAAGGCCTCGTTGAGAAGTCTCTTCTTCCTTTGATTCCTCCTCTCCCGGAAGTTTTTGTTCGACAATTTCTACGTGTCATAAATTACCAAGATTTTGTCCTAAGACCCATTGAATGAAGTTTTTTAAAAGCCTTCGATCTTCATTTAAAGAGCATGCCAGGGCATGACTTAATCTGTTTTCCGGCTGGCTGTATTGGTCAAATATATTACGCATATTTTTGAATAACTAAATGATAATTTATAGAAAATGAATGGTGGCTTAAATATTATATAAAAAACAGGGTCTCACTTCAATTGCCTGAAAATTTCTGCTTTAGTTCTTTACAAATGCTGGATTTGTGAGCAAGGTAGTCAAGGTTCCGTTTCCAGGCAGGTCTTATATTCAGGATAGTTGCACCAGTCACATAGATTACTCTCAACGAGGTTCTTCATCTTTGATGATTTCCCCGCCGTGTCTGTTGTGGCTTGTCGTAGCCTCTCAATGGCCATATAGACGCACCATTCCGTGATTCGGAGTTACTATGTCCCAGGAGACTTTGGACAGTTCTGAGGTCTCCGTTGGCCTCCAAGGGGGTAAGTGGCGGTAGAGCCCTTTTTACTGCCGGACTATCTCTGTGCTCGTACTTCCTGGCGTTGACAGTTCTGAGTATATTATGATAATATACAAGCAATGATTGACCTTCAGGTCATAGAGGGTTTTGACTGGGACGCGGGCAATGCCCGGAAAAGCGAAAAACATGGAGTTACACAGATAGAGGCCGAACAGGTCTTCTTCAATGAGCCTTTGCTTGTACATCATGACGAAAAACACAGCCAATCTGAATCAAGATTCCACGCCCTTGGTAAAACAAATGAAGGAAGACTATTGCATATAACATTTACCTTAAGATTTGAAGGAACTAAAATCCGGGTGATATCTGCCCGTAATATGCATACTAAGGAGAGAACAGTCTATGAAGCCAAAACTGAAACCCATTCCTAAATTCAAGTCCGAGAAGGCAGAGCGGAAGTTCTGGGAGACCCATGACTCTACAGAATATGTGGATTGGTCAAAGGCTGAAAAAGTCAGGTTCCCTAATCTGAAGTCCTCGACCCAGGCTATTTCAATCCGGTTACCGCTTTCGCTCCTTGAACGTATCAAAGTAGAAGCCAATAAGCGTGATGTGCCGTACCAGTCGCTTATTAAAATTTGGCTTTCGGAGAAGGCAGGATAATTACCTCAATTGGAAGGTATTGGAGCGGGAAACGGGATTTGAACCCGCGACTCTCGCCATGGCAATATAATTTGACCAGTTTTTGTAAGCGGGCCTCCTGTCTGCAAAATTCCATCAAACCCTTTATTATCAAGGGATTCAAGCATTCCATCATTTAATGAATATTCTGTCCTTTAAGGTCGTTTAGGATAAATTCGGAGACATTTTGGTGACAGTCTGGTTACTATAATAATTAAAAAAAGGGGCAATAATCCTTTATTCTGTAAAACCATACTCATATAATGATGTCATATATATACGCTAATGCTTAGTAAAGATTAAATGGGGCTGATAAATGATTAGGAAATATTACAAGGTGATTTTTGAACCACAGGAAGAAGGGGGATACACAGTGACCGTTCCCTCCCTGCAGGGATGTATTACTGAGGGAAACACTTATGACGAGGCCATGTCCAATATTAAAGAGGCTATAGCCTTATACCTTGAAAGTCTTAAGGCTGATGGTCTTCCCATCCCGGATGAAAATCATCTTATTGTAGAAATTGAGGCCCCGTATGATCAAGCTACCGTCAATTAAAAGTCGTGATATCATCAGTGCAATTGAGAAGGCAGGGTTTATAGAACACCGGCAAAAAGGGAGCCACAAGATTTTTTTTAGAAAGTCCACCTGCGCATAACTATTCCTGTTCATCCAGGAGATCTAAAGAAAGGCACTGTACACAGCATTATTGAACAGGCAGGATTAACTGCAGAGGAATTTTTAGAGCTTCTGAAGTGATCAGATATCCTATTTATAAGGATATCTGGTTATGAAATGAAATCTTTTACTTGTTTATTCTCGCAGTCTTGGTCAGCGGGTGTGCTATGATTGGCAACTATGCCAGAGGCGGGCGTACTAAAATTGACTACCTTGCAGAAAAAAGACTGTCATTTGTTAATTATAGTAAGAGTATTTATCCCGCCCACGAAAATTCAGCATATTTATGCACAGAGGTAGGAATAAGTATTATATTGTTATCATAAATATAACATCATAGCCCCTCAATTTCAATGCCTTGGCTATAGCCTCTGGGACATCTTCATCGAGATAAAGTTTTATCACTTGGCTACCTTCCTGAGATACGCCCCCTCTTCATTTTCTAAAATATCCCCTTCTATCTCTTGCTGATTATCGTAATAATATGAGAAGGCATCATGAACCTGCGAAGGAGATAGATGGGAGAATTCTCTCATAATATCTTCAATAGACATACCCAGTTTATACCATGAGATAATAGACCACACCGGAATCCTTGTCCCCTCTATTATACTTCTACCTCCACATACCCCTTTCATTCGGGTAATATAGGGATGCACTTTCGATTTCTTTACTGCATATCCCATTGTGATTTACCTCCTTATCATTACATTCTGTAATCTACAAATTTCAGAGTGATCTGTCAACCATTTCTGATATGGAACCTGTTAAGGGCCTTTTTTAAGGCAAGAAAAGAGGCCTGCCTTGAAGATGTCCGGTTTTACGATCTGAGGCATACCTTCGCTACAAGGCTGGTACAGTCCAGAATAGACCTCTATGCAGTTAAGGAACAATTGGGTCACAAGACGATAACCATGACCATGAGATATGCACATCATAATCCTGAATCTCTGAGGCATGGAGTAGAGATATTAGATAAGTCTGGTGACATTTTGGTTACAGTTGGTGAGATGGAGTAGAAGGCATTTGCTGTAACCCCTTTATTTTTTGGAGCGGGAAACGGGATTTGAACCCGCGACCCTCGCCTTGGCAAATCTATTTTACCTAAAAACACAACTCCTTGTTTTTTGACTTGGTTTCCCGATAAACCTTAGAAATTAAGGGGTTCAGTCCAATTTCTTCTCAGAACTGGAGAAGGGCGATGCTACAACCAAGACAAAACAACCAGAAACATTTGTTACCTACAATATTCAGTTAAGGAAAAGTGACTCTGATATCTTAAAGGCCCTATCTCAGTTGTTAGGAAGTGAGCCGGAGGATATCCTTGTCAAAGTGGTCGTCGAGGCCGTTAAAGAGCGGATGAAAAAAGCCGTGAATCAATTATGAGACAAGAATATATCAATTTCGTAATAAATCCAGAATCACGGAATTACAGATTATATGAATTCATATCCTGACATTATAAACAAATTCCATTCAGCACTACCTGCAATGCGAAATTGGCTTGATAATTTATTGGAAACCAATAGAGATGGGGCGGTACAGGTAATAAATCTTAATTTTCATAAGATTCAACGAGTGTTCCCTGCTGAATTATTAACGAAGACAAGGGTTGTGACAGTAACAAATAAAGTCCCTATCCCTCCCTTCAGTAATATGGGTTTGCACGAGTTTGCAGAATTTGAGCATATGGATATGGCAGGAATAACATATAAAGATCTTCTATTCATCAAGCAGACCTGTCGGACAGAAGAGTCCTTATACTTTCATGAACTCGTTCACGTTGTGCAATGGGACAAATTGGGAATTGATAATTTTTTAATGGCATATGGAGTAGGATTATTACAGTTTGGATATGAGGATTGTCCACTTGAGAAGATGGCATATACTTTACAGAGAATGTTTGATAGTAATGCTTTACCACCAATGATTGATAATTTGATCCGGCAACAGACTGACAAAATTTGGAGTCAGATAATACAAATCTAACGGAACGAAGCGGTGGACAATCTGCCTTATTCCATGCACTTACCCGTTACGAAGTCTACCGCCTTGCCCTGACATCGCATTATACTATCTGATGGATTTGGTTTGCCCAAAGGAGACTGAAAAGTGGGGTAAAGATTATATGGATTTACCTGGCTTCCATCAGATTTTGTACAGTTCTTAGTAACGAAGTTAACTCCCATCCCTGCCTTACCGCATATATAAACAAGATCTGTTTCGCTTATATTATTGTTATTTTTTTTTAGTAGCGTTACCTATAGTCAATACACAGCCTGAAATAAGAAGGGGAAAGACAATCAGGACTGATAGAAGATGAATAAATTTTCTTTGGCTATAATGTCTCATTAAATCTTAAGCTCGCTCAGCAAAATCAAACACAGGAACTTCAACAGTCTT
>WBZR01002180.1_pt1 | contig 18005 bp, 18 predicted proteins | sample 5204231 | NCBI WGS metagenome assembly WBZR01 (sample SAMN12412403, study PRJNA552823) | activated sludge metagenome | isolation source: activated sludge from anammox sidestream of wastewater treatment plant... | place: USA: Virginia | collected 2017-08 | reverse complement strand
CCGGCGAGAGCGGGCCGTCGCAATACAGCCGATGCGTGCGCGCCTCGAGCGCTGCGGCATCCGGCCTGGCGGAAGTCGCCGGTGACGACATGCTAGAATTTTAGCAATCCCGGGGTCGACCGCGGCCTTCTCGACGCGGCGATTGCAAGGGAGCTTACCGCGGTTCCCCGTCAACGATCTCGAGCATGGCAGCGCAATCCTCCGTCTGCGAGTTCGGCTGGAAGGCAGCCGACTTCGATCTTCCCGGCGTCGACGGCAGGCGTCACAGCCTGGCGACCGCCCGCGGGCCGAACGGCCTCCTCGTCATGTTCATCTGCAATCACTGCCCATACGTTCAGGCGGTGCGGCCACGACTCGTGCGGGAGTGCCGCGAGCTCGCGGCGCACGGCATCGGCAGCATCGCGATCAATCCCAACGATCCCGCGGACTACCCGGAGGACTCGTTCGACGGCATGAAGCGGGTCGCCGACGAATCCGGGTTTTCCTTTCCGTACGTCTTCGACGAGACGCAGGCGGTGGCCAAGGCCTACGACGCGCAGTGCACGCCGGATTTCTTCGGGTTCAACGCGGACCTCGAGCTGCAGTACCGCGGTCGCCTGGACGCCTCGCGCCGGGCGCTCGTGCCGGATGCGCGCCGCGAGCTGTTCGAGGCCATGACGCAGATCGCGCGCACCGGACGCGGCCCGGCGGAGCAGATCCCGTCGATCGGCTGCAGCATCAAATGGAAGCGCACCTAGGGCTGCACCGCAGAAGCCCGTCATTCCCGCCCCCCGATGACACCGCTCGGGGGCAGGGTCCGCGGGAATCAAGCCCGAGCGCATGATCGAGGCGCTCCTCGAGGCGGTGCGCGAGGTCGGGCGCACGGAGATCCTGCCGCGCGCCCGCCGGGTGCGGGCCGAGCGCAAGCGCGATGGGAGCCTCTTCTCCGCGGCGGACACCGCCGCCCAGGCGGCATTGATCCCGCGCCTGCAGCGCCTGCGCGACTGCCCAGTGATCGGCGAGGAGATGACGCCCGAGGCGCAGCGCGCCGCGTGGGGCGACGGTACCGGGACGGCCTGGTGCGTCGACCCGGTGGATGGCTCGACCAACTTCCTGCAGGGGATTCCGTACTACGCCGTCTCGGTGGCGCTCATCGAGCAGGGGCGGACCCGCCTTGCCGTCGTCTACAACCCGGCGATGGACGAGATGTTCCATGCCGTGGCAGGCGAGGGCGCGTTCGTCGATGGCAGCCGGATCGCGCCGCGGCCGGCGCCGGCGCGCCTCGCCGAGGCAATCGCGTCGGTGGAGCTGAAGCGGTTGCCGCACGATCAGGCGGCGCGCCTCGCGCGCGAGCTGCCCTGGTATTCCTACCGGAACTTCGGCGCCGCCGCGCTCGACTGGTGCTGGCTCGCCGCGGGACGCTTCGACGTCTATCTGCACGCGAGCCACATGCTCTGGGATTACGCGGCCGGGAGCCTGGTGCTCGCGGAGGCAGGCGGCGTGATGTCGACCTTGGATGCGGACGACTTCCACGCGGGCGAGCCCTGGTCGAAGTCGGTCCTCGCCGGGCGCGATCCGCGGCTCTTCGCGGAATGGTGCGACTACATTCGCGGCCGCGCCGGCAGCCGGCGCGCGGGCCGCCGGCCGGAGAAGCGACGGGCGAAGCGGTCATGAGCCCGGCGATCCGGGTCGTGGGCCTGAGCAAGCGCTTCGGCAAGGTCGAGGCCGTGCGCGGCATCTCGTTCGAGGTGGCCCGGGGCGCCACCTGCGCGCTCCTCGGCGGCAACGGCGCCGGCAAGACGAGCACGCTCTCGATGCTGCTCGGCATCCTGTTGCCGACCGCCGGACACGTGAGCGTTCTCGGCGAGGACATCGCGCGCCACCGGTACCGCGTGCTGTCGCGCATGAACTTCACCTCGCCGTACGTCGACCTGCCCAAGCGCCTGACGGTGGAAGAGAACCTCAAGGTGTTCGCGCGGCTGTACGGTGTGCTGCGGATGCGCGAGCGGCTCGCCGAGCTCGTCGAGCGGCTGGAGATCGGCGAGTTCCTGAGGCGGCCCTACGGCACGCTCTCGGCAGGCCAGCGCACGCGCGTGTCGATCGCGAAGGCGCTGCTGAACGAGCCGGAGGCCCTGCTGCTGGACGAGCCGACCGCGTCGCTCGATCCGGATGTCGGCGACCGCGTGCGCGCGCAGCTTGCAGAATACCAGCGCCATGCCGGCGCGACGCTGCTGATCGCCTCGCACAACATGCCGGAGGTCGAGCGCATGTGCAGCGCGGTGCTCATGATGCGCGCCGGCCGCATCGTGGACCGCGGCTCGCCCGGCGAGTTGATCGCGCGCTACGGCCGGCGGACGATGGAAGAGGTGTTCCTCGACGTCGCGCGGAGCACGGGGCCGGCGGGCGCGCGCGACGCGGACCGCGCGACCACGGCATGAGCCCGGCGGCGCTGTCGCTGCGGCGCATCTACGCCATGGTGCTGCGGCACCTCTATCTCCTGCGCAAGTCGTGGGTCCGCGTGGTCGAGATGGCCTATTGGCCCACGATGCAGATGGTGCTGTGGGGCTTCATCGCGCAGTTCCTCGCCACGAATTCCTCCTGGGTGGCACAGGCGCCGGGCGTACTGGTCTCCGCCCTCCTCCTCTGGGAGATCCTGTTCCGCGGCCAGCTCGGCCTCGCGCTCTCGTTCATCGAGGAGCTCTACTCGCGCAACCTCGGGCATCTCTTCGCGAGCCCGCTGCGCCCGCTCGAGCTCGTGGCGTCGATGGTCTGCGTGTCGCTGGTGCGCACGCTGATCGGCGTGGGCACGGCGGCGGCCCTCGCCTGGTTCCTCTACGCGGTCTCGATCTTCGATCTCGGGCTGCCGCTCGTCGCCTTCTTCGCGAATCTGCTGGTCACCGGCTGGGGCGTCGGCCTGATGGTCGCGGCGCTGGTGATGCGGCATGGGCTTGCCGCCGAGAACCTGGCGTGGGGCGCGATCTTCGTGGCCGCGCCGCTCTCCGGCATCTACTACCCGGTCGGCGTACTGCCGCCGTGGCTTCAGGCGGTCGCGTGGTGGCTGCCGACGAGCCACGTCTTCGAGGGGATGCGCGCCGTCCTGATCGGGCGCACGTTCCTGTGGCACGAGCTGTGGAACGCGATCGGCCTGAACGTGGTCTATCTCGTCGTGGGTGCCGGGATGTTCCTGGCGTCCTTCGAAGGCGCACGCAAGCGCGGCACGCTGGTGCAGATCGACGAGTAGGCGCCTGCCGCGTCGCCGCGGCGAGGGGACGAATCATGCATCGCAGCTTCCGCGTTCCCGTCCTTGCGGTCCTCCTCCTCGCCGCCGGTGCCGCGGCGGCAGGCGAAGCGGACGTGATCGACGCGAAGGTGCGCCGTGCCGAGGACGGCACGTACGACTTCGACGTGACCATGCGGAGCGACGATCGCGGCTGGGGTTACTTCGGCGACGCGTTCGAGGTGCTCACCGTCGACGGCAAGCTGCTCGGCAGGCGCGTCCTGCTGCATCCGCACGAGAACGAACAACCGTTCACGCGCGACCTCTACGGCGTGGCGATCCCGCTCGGCGTCGAGCGCGTCGTGATTCGGGCGCGCCACAAGCCAAAAGGCTACGGCGGCAAGACAGTCACCGTGCCGCTGCCGAGGTAGCGCAGGGCGGCCGCCTCGGCGCGCGAGCCGCGGCTTCGGCACGCGAGGGATGCCGAGCCCATGCTCCCGGAGCGCGCGCCAGCGCTCGTCGCTGGGGTGACCGAATCAGCTAGGAGAGGCCGTATCCCCGGCGGACCAGCACCCAGCGCCCGGCACCCGCTCGCCGATACTGGCGCTCGTCCAGGAGCCCGATGTACTGAATGCGCCAATCGCGCTGCGGATTCTTGCGCGCGAGTGCCTCTGCATCGGCAACGCTCATTGCGTGCTCGAACTCGAACGGTTTTGCCTCGTACACCGGCTCGCCGTCGCGCGTGAGCGCGGCATAGCCGACCCCAACGCTGATCAGCGCCTGCGGATCGAGTATCTCATCGCGCCGAGCCCCAGCGGTACGCGGCGCGGTCTTCTCCGCCATCGACATGAGATCCTCCTTGCTGGCTGTGACGCGGCGCATCCCCCAGCGACGCGGCACGCCTGCCGCGGCGAGCGTCCGAGGAATTGTCGCCCGGACTGCGTCGCCCGAACTGCACCGCCTGGACTGCGTTATAGACGCGGCAGAAGATATGACTCGCGCGCCCGGATGCGGTTCCCGGGTATTCTCGCTGCCGTGCAGCACGCCCGTCGCCGCCGCGGGAGGCTTCACGCTGCGGAATCGTTCCGATCGGCGTGCATTCGGGCTGTCCGAACCGCTTGCCAGTGGCATATACTTTGCGAAGCAAAATCAGTCTATTAGAAATCCAGCCCCGCACGAGTGTTTCGACTCTGGCCCTCCGCCGCCCCTGCTGAGGCTGCCGCGTCCGCGAGCGCGAGGGGCGGCGCGTCGGCGCGCCCATCCGCCGGCTTGCGCGGGCAGATCGGCAAGCCGTTCCGCTACCTCGCCGTGGCGACGCTCGTCGTGCTGATCGTGGGGGGGTGGCTGTCGCTCTACCTGAAGGCCCGCTCCGTCGATCTCGCTCGCGCAAACGAGGTGCTCGGCACGCTGCGCGAGTTGAAGGAGATCGATCAGCGCTGGAACGACCGTCTCATCGGCGCGCGTCTTTCCGCCGAGGCCCTGAGCGACACGGAGCTGGGCGCGGCGCGCGCGTCGGCAAACATGCCGACGGTGGGGAGGCTGCAGGCGCAATTGACCCAGCGCTCGTTCGAGATGGGTGGCCTCCTCGGCGCGCAGAGCCTGGCGTCGCTGCGGACCGCGTTCGACGACAAGGCGCGCGCCGTCGATGGATTCCTGGTCGCGAACCGCGCCTATCGCGAGTCGCTTGGCCGCTTCGTCCAGGCGGGCGACGCGCTTGCCGGCGAGATCCAGGGACGCGCCGGCACCAAGGCCCCGGTACCGGCAGCGGTGGAGCGCGCGATCGAGCAGGTGACGACCGCGACGCTCACGTTCGCCGCCCAGCCGAGCGCGGCGATGGCGGGTGCGGCGGAGAGCGCGGCCGCGCGCCTCGCGGCGCTGGAGCAGGCCGACGTGCTGCGCGGGGGAATCGAGGCGTTTGCCGATGCGGCACGGCGCGTGATCGCCGACCGGCGCGCCGAAAGCGGGCTCTTCCGCGACGCGCTGCTCGCTTCGACCGGGCCGCGGCTCGAATCGCTGACCAAGGCGTTCGAGAACGAGTTCGGCAATGCGATCGTCGAGGCGGAGCGCTACCGGCTCTATCTTCTGGTCTACTCCGGGCTCTTGATCGTGCTGGCCGCGTACCTCGGCTGGCGCCTCGCGCACAGCTACGCGGTCATCAACCACATCAACATGCAGCTGCGCGAGGCGAACGAAGGGCTCGAGCGTCGCGTCGCCGAGCGGACCCGCGAGCTCTCCGACGCGCTGCAGCAGCTGAAGGAGCAGGAGGCGCTCCTCATTCAGAGCGAGAAGATGTCCTCCCTCGGCCAGATGGTGGCAGGGGTGGCGCACGAGGTGAACACTCCGCTCGCCTACGTGAAGGCGAGCCTCGACTCGGTGAGCGGGCGCATGCCGGCGCTCGTCGAGCTTGCCGGCGGCGCGAGCCGGCTGCTCGAGCTGCTGCGCTCGGACGCCGCCTCCGAGGCCGAGCTGTCGGCGCAGTTCGAGCGGGTCTCCGCGCTGCTCGAGGCCGCCAAGCGCCGGGGCACGTTCGAGGAGCTCGGCGCCCTCGTCAAGGATGGTCTGCACGGCATCGGGCAGATCGCCGAGCTCGTGACGAACCTGAGAAACTTCGCGCGGCTCGACCGCAGCAAGGTGGCAGAATTCGACCTGAACGAAGGCGTCAGGAGCGCGCTCACCATTGCCCGCAACCAGCTCAAGCAGAAGACCGTGCGAACGATGCTGGGGACGCTCCCGAAGATCAGCTGCTCGCCCTCCCAGATCAACCAGGTGTTCCTCAACCTGATCGCCAACGCGGCGCAGGCGACCCCCGACGAGGGCGGCGTGATCGTGCTGCGCACCGCGTCCCAGGGCCCCGGGCACGTCATGGTCGAGGTGAGCGACAACGGCCACGGCATTCCCGAGGACGTCCTGCCGCGCATCTTCGACCCCTTCTTCACCACGAAGGAAGTCGGCAAGGGCACCGGCCTCGGGCTGTCGATCTCCTACAAGATCGTCGAGAGCCACGGCGGCCGTATCGAGGTCGACTCGAAGCGCGGCGTCGGCACGCGCTTTCGCGTGATCCTCCCGACCGCAGCGGCGCCGGTCGCTGCCGCCGCCGCGTGAGCGCCGTCGCATGAACGCACTCGCCAAGATCGGCAAGTACGAGATCGTCGGGGAGCTCGGCAAGGGCGCCATGGGCGTCGTCTACAAGGGCTACGACCCGGCCATCCAGCGCTACGTCGCCCTCAAGGTCATCCGCAAGGCCGACATCGACGCGGGCGACAGCGCGGCGGTGCTCGAGCGCTTCAAGCGCGAGGCGCAGGCCGTCGGCAAGCTGCATCACCCCAACATCGTCGCGATCTACGAGTACGGCGAGGACGAGGAGTACGCGTTCATCGCGATGGAGATCGTGAACGGGCGCGCGCTGCGCGAGCACATCCGGTCCGGCTACCGGCCCGAGCTCAAGGAGTTTCCGGAAATCCTGATCCACCTCCTCGAGGGGCTCGAGTACTCGCACATCCAGGGCGTCGTCCATCGCGACATCAAGCCCGCCAACGTGCTGATCAGCGAGATGGGCGTCGCCAAGATCAGCGACTTTGGCATCGCCCGCGTGGAGACCTCCCAGCTCACCAAGCTGGGCGAGGTGCTGGGAACGCCGTTCTACATGGCCCCGGAGCAGTTCAGCGGCATTGCCGACGAGCGCAGCGACATCTACTCGGCGGCCGTCATCGTCTACGAGGTGCTCGCCGGCCGGCGGCCGTTCGACGGCCAGGGCGCGCCGCTGATGAAGAAGATCCTGGAGGACATGCCGCCGCCGCCGTCGAGCATCGAGCCGCGCCTCCCGCGCGAGATCGATGCCGTGCTCCTGCGCGCGCTGGCGAAGGATCCGGCGCAGCGCTACCGGAACGCACGGCAGTTCGCCGCCGCGCTCCTGCAGGCGTTCGAGAGCCGGGGGCGCCTCTCGCAGCCGATGCCGGTGCCGCAGGAAGGCGACGACACCAGCCCGCTCGAAGGCGGCGTCGCGGAAGGCGGGACGATCTCCGGAAGGGCCGCCGTACTGCGGCGCGCCCTGGGTGCAAGAGGCGGGACGAAGGGCGACGCGAACGGCGCGGAAGGCGGGGCGGGCGTTGCCTCCGGCGGCTCCGCGGCACCTGCAATCTCGGTAACGCGGCGCCCCGCGCTGCTCTTCATCGACGACGAGGAGCGCGTCGTGAACGCGCTGCGCATGCTGTTCAAGGACCACTATCGCGTCGTGACCGCGACGAGCGGCGAGCAGGCGCTCGGCATGGTGCGCCGCGAGCGCTTCCACGTCGTGGTGAGCGATCAGCGCATGCCGGGCATGCTCGGCGTCGACCTGCTGCGCGAGATCAAGGCGCTCGCCCCGAACACCGTGCGCATGCTGCTCACCGGCTACTCCGATCTCGCCGCGATCGTCGGCTCGGTGAACGAGGGCGAGGTGTACCGCTTCATCCACAAGCCGTGGAACCAGGACGACCTGATGGCGACGATCGGCGAGGCCGTCACCATCGCGATCGCGCTCGAGGCGAGCCCGCCGCCGCGCGCCACGGCCAAGGGAGACGAGGATCTCACGATCGTCGTGCTCGACGATCCGGCGCTCGCGCGCGCCTCGCGCGAGATGGTCGGCGACCTCGCGCGCGTCGAGCACGCCGCGACCATCGACGACGCCCTGCGCCTGTTCGCCGAGTGCGAGGTGGCGCTGCTCATCGCCGACCTCGAGTCGCGCCGCGTCGACAACACCGTGCTCTTCAAGGTGCTCAAGCGCGAGCATCCGGGCACGCTCGTGATCGTGGCGACCAAGGCGTCCGACTCCGAACTCATCATCAGCCTGATCAACGAGGCGCGCATCTTCCGCTTCGTCAACAAGCCGGTGAACCTCACGTTGCTGCAGAGCCACATCGTGGCGGCGCTCGAGCGCTACCACAGCTTCAAGCAGGCGCCCGCCCTGATGAAGACCCAGAAGGCGAGGGTCGCCCGGGAGGTGGGGGACACGACGCTCGGCCGCTCCATCGCCGAGGCGCTGCGCACGATCGGCAGCCGCTTCGCCTCGGCGTTCAGGGGTTGACGCCGCGCGGATCCAGCGGCCGTTCCGGCCGCGCCTGCGGTGGCGCGCAGCCGCCGCCTGCCGAAAGCGACGGGCATCCGTCCGGGCGCGCTGAGGAAATGTGCCCGGTGGCGGCCGATCGGGCGCCGGCTCGAGCGCGGCGGTTGCGCTAGCATCATCGATCCGTCCATTATTCCTTCGTCATGCACGCCATCCGGCGGATCCGCGATTTTCGCCAGTACGGGCTCGATCTCGTCACCGGGCGTGCCTGCCCGTTCGGGATGCGCTACCTCTTTCGCCTGAGCGAGGACGGCGCGCGGCACGTCCGCAACTTCCTCGGCCTGAACGTGGCGACCCGCGCGAGCGACACGCTGGTCGATCTCGCCAAGACCGCGGTCGAGCAGCGGCTGGTCACCGTCATGCTCTCGCGGGAGACGCTGAAGTCGCTCGGCATCTTCATCATGTTCGACGTCCACAACTGCGTCGCGGTGGTGATCACGCCGACCGGCGAGCTCTTGGGCTGCGAAACCGCGGTGGAGGTGGAGGAGGCGCGCAACGCGAACCGCACGCCCGATCGCGAGTGCGGCGTGCGCTGGCGCAAGGCCTCGCTCAAGGATCGCGGCTCCCCGGGCGACGGGCCGGCAGCGGCGTAAGCTGCATCCCCTCGCAACTCCGGCTCGCTCGTTCCGCGCCTCCTCGACCGCACCCGGGCGCCGCGCGGTTGCGGTCCGGCGGCGGCTGGCCTAATCTCCGCCTTCCCGGCGCACGCAGCGCACGCCGCGCGCACGGCCATACGACAAACACATCTGCAGTCGCACTGACGGAGACCCACATGCCCGGCAATTTCATCGACATTCCCGCCGCCGACGGCGGATCCTTCAAGGCGTACCTCGCGGCCCCGCCCGCAGGAAGGGGGCCCGGGATCGTGCTCATCCAGGAGATCTTCGGCGTCAACCGGCACATCCGCGCGATGGCCGACGGCTACGCGGCCGACGGATTCGTCGTGCTCGCGCCCGACGTCTTCTGGCGTATCCGGCCGGGCTTCGAGGCCGGCTACGACGCGTCCGGCATCGCTCAGGGCATCGCGATCATGGGCAAGGTGGAGGTCGCAAAGGCAGTCGCGGATCTCGGCGCGACGACGAACGCGCTGCGCGCGCGCGGCGAGTGCAGCGGCAAGGTCGCGGCGCTCGGGTACTGCATGGGCGGCCGGTTCGCGTTCCTGGCGGCGGCGAACACCGGGGTCGACGCGGCAGTGTGCTACTACGGCGGCGGCATCCACACCGCGCTCGATCAGGCCGCGCGCGCGATCTCGCCGCTCCTCATGCACTTCGGCGAGAAGGACGACCACATCCCGCTCGCCGCGGTCGATGCGACGCGCGCCGCGTTCAAGGGCCGCGGCGACGTCGAGATCCACGTCTATCCGGGCGCCGGTCACGGGTTCAACTGCGACGAGCGCGGCTCGTATCACGCCGAGTCCGCCAGGCTCGCGCGCGAGCGCTCGGTCGCATTCCTGCGGAAGCACCTCGGCTGAGCGCGGCGCCAAGTTCGCTGGAAACCGCCGCGCACGCGTGCTAGCCTTTTGACGTGGCCACCCAAAGCGAATCAGAGACCATGCCGAGCAAATCGATCGAATCCCTGGTCCAGGACGCCGCCGAAGCGTGCGGCTGGGACGACGCGGCCGTCATCGAGGTCCTGCAGGACTTCATCGACGAGTACGCCGACATCGACGAATTCGAGAGCTATCTCGAGACCTGCGTGCGCGAGGACACGGCGGCCGGCGAAGAGGAAGAAGAGGCGCGCGAGGACGAGGAGGAAGAACGCTAGGCGGTCCGCCGCGAACGCGCGCGAGCCTCGCGAGGCGACGCTGCCGTCAGGCCGCCCGCAGCCGCTCCAGCGGATCGCGCCCGGCAAGACACATCGCCCAGCGCTCGAACTCGCCGCGCGGCATCACGAGATGGATGCCGCCCCAGATCCGTTGCCAGTCCGTGGCGCGGATCGCGCGAAGCTCGCGCCGGCCGCCGGGAAGGACCGCGTGGCGGCGCATCGGGTCGAAGGCGATGACATCGCCGGCGCGATCGGCGCGCGTGATCTCGCCGCCCACCTGGAGCCCGAGGCCGTCCGACACGAGCATCCAGTAGACGAAGACCTCGCCCTCCCACGGAGCGTCGTTGTGCCGCCCGAGGCATGAGGTGTAAACGAGCAGGACCTCCGAGACGAAGAGGTCGTCCGGGACGCGCAGCAGCCGCCGTACCTCCCAGTCGAGGCCCTGCGCCAGGAACTCTGCGCCGACCGTGCGCGGCTCGAAGCCCTCGGGATCCACCGGTCCGTATGCCGGCGAGCGCGGATTCCACGGCCCTTCCTCGAGGTAGGCGAGGCATGCGGCACGGATGCGCGCCGGCATCGGCTCGTGGAACAGCGTGCGCTTGCGCGAGAAGAAGTCGTGTCGCATGACCGCGCTCAGCCGCCATTATCCCCCCGCCCTGGACCGCACGGGCAGCAGTGACGCCATCGCCCTGCGATAATCGCCCTGCCGGCCGGCTGTGCGCCGCCGGTCTCCCGATGCACTCCGCAGACCGACGACCGATCATCGCGATCACCATGGGCGACGCCGCTGGCGTGGGCCCCGAGGTGGTCGTGAAGGCGCTTGTCCACGCGGACCTCTACGCGCGCTGCCGGCCGCTCGTGGTGGGGGACGCGAAGCGACTCGAAGAGGCGGCCGCGCTCTGCAAGGTGCCGTGTCGCGTCGCGCGCGTCGCTCGCCCCGAGGCCGGTGCGTATGCCTTCGGCGTCATCGACTGCATCGATCTCGCGCTCGTGCCGGCGGGTCTGCCGTTCGGCGTGCTCTCCAAGGCCGCTGGCGAGGCGGCATACCGTTACATCGAGAAAGCGACCGCGCTTGCGGTCGCGGGGGAGGTGGACGCGATCTGCACCGCGCCCATCAACAAGGAGGCGCTCAACCTCGCCGGACACCGGTATCCGGGACACACCGAGCTCCTCGCGCACTTGACCGGCACGCCCGAGGTGTCGTTGATGCTGGTCGCGCCGAAGCTCCGGGTCATCCACGTGACGACGCACATGGGACTCGTCGAGGCGATCGAGCGCATCGATCCGCCGCTGGTCGAGCGCACGATCGCGCGGGCGCACATGGTGGCCACGCGGGCCGGCGTCGCGAACCCGCGCATCGGCGTATGCGGCATCAACCCGCATGCGGGCGAAGGCGGGCTCTTCGGCCGCGGCGAGGAGGAGACCAAGGTCCTTCCCGCAGTGAACGCATGCCGGGCGCGGGGGTGGAATGTCGAAGGGCCGCTGCCCGCCGACACGGTTTTCTATCGCGCCGGGCGCGGCGACTTCGACATCGTCGTCGCGATGTATCACGACCAGGGTCACGGCCCGGTGAAGGTGATGGGCGTCGAGCACGGCGTGAACGTGACGGTGGGCCTGCCGGTGATCCGCACCTCCGTGGATCATGGCACCGCGTTCGACATCGCGGGCAAGGGCATCGCCGACGAACGCAGCATGCTGGAAGCGCTCCGTGAGGCGATCGAGCTCGCGCCGCAGGGCCCGAGACGGCGTGAGGGGCGCCCCGCGGTCGCGCATAGGGGCGGAACCGATGCCTGACGCATCCGGTTCGCAGACGCCCCCACCGCCGCAGGAGAAGAAGCTCCCCGTCGCCGCGGCGGTGTTCGCGCTCATCGGGCTCCTGGCAGGCGCCGGCGTCTGGATGCTCGCGTCGGAGCTTGCGATCGGCTGGCGGCTGCTCCTCGCCGTGGTGGTTGCGGGGCCGTTCGTGCTGCTCGGAGACCTCTTGCGCGACAAGACCAAGGCACCGCCGGGCGTGAAGCCGCTGCCGCCGGACGAGGAGGACTGGGGCGTCCCGCGCCGTAAGCCGTGAGAGCCGGCGCTGGAGGCGAGGCGCGCCTGTCTTGGCGCGGCGCGCCCGTGCCGGCGCAAGCGAGGCGGGTCCGCGCCGCGACGAGGGGAACGCCGTCCGCTCCGATGGAAATGTCTGGCTGGCAAAGCGTTTGGCGAATCGACCTTTCGGCGCACGTTACAATGCTGCGGCGCGCGCGAGCGGCAACGCACCCGGCCGTGCGTGCCGGATCCGGCAGGGAGCACAATGACGATCCGCATCGAGTATCCGCCTGAGCTCGCCGTGCGCTACCGCGCCGCCGGCTGGTGGACCGATGAGTTGCTCGGCGACTGGCTCGAGCGTGCCGCGCGGGCGGCGCCGGAGCGCGTGGCGGTGCGGCAGGGGACGCGCGTCCTGACCTACGCCGGGCTGCGCCGCCACGTGCGTGCCCTCGCGTGTGGACTCGACCGGCTCGGGATCGGCAAGGGCGACGTGGTTGCGGTGCAGCTGCCCAACCTCGCCGAGTTCGCGATCTCCTATCTTGCGATCGCGTCGCGGGGCGCCGTGATGCAGACCGTCCACATGCCCTACCGCGGCGACGAGATCCGGTCGCTGCTCAAGCACAGCGGCGCGGTCGCGATGATCTGCGTCGCGGAGGCAAAGGATTACGCGGCAGCCGCGCTCGCGCTCGCCCTGCGCAAGGAGCTGCCCGACCTCGCCCACGTGATCGCCGTGGGCCGTGCACCGGCGGGCGCCGTCGCGTTCGCAGATCTCACCCGCGTCGAGGACGGCAACGCCGACCCGCGGCCGGTGCAGGTCGCGGCTGCCGATCCGTTCGTGCTGCTCTACACCTCCGGCACGACCGCGGCGCCGAAAGGCGTGCCGCATCCCTATCACACGTACCTTGCCAACTTCCGGCTCGCTGCGGCCGAGCTCGGCGTCGAGCCCGGCGACGTGGTGCTGTGCGCCGCGCCGTTCACGCATCTCTACGGCCTCTCCGCGCTCAGCGTCACGCTCTGCGCCGGGGCGACCGCGCTGCTCCTTCCGGCCTACACGCCCGGGGAGTTCACCGAGCTCGTCGTGCGCGAGCGGCCGACCGTCGTCTACGCCGGGCCGGCACACGTGGCGAACTGCCTCGCCCGCGGGCTCTTCGACGGCAAGGACTGCTCCTCGGTGCGCTTCGTCGTGCTCTCGGGCGCACCCGTTTCGCGCGATCTCGCGCACGGTCTCGAGTCGAAGCTCGGCGGTGGCAAGGTGCTGCAGCTCTGGGGCATGACCGAGCTGCAGGCCGGCGCCTACGGTCGCCTCACCGACGCGGCCGAAGCTCGCGTCGGGTCCGCCGGCCGGGCGGCGCCCGGAAACGAGCTCCGCGTGACGCGCGACGACGGCAGTCCTGCCGCGCCCGGCGAGGTCGGCGAGCTCGAGATGTGCGGCGCATCGCTTTTCGCGGGCTATCTCCACAACCCGGCGGCGAGCGCTGCCGCCTTCACCGCGGACGGCTGGTTCCGCACTGGCGATCTTGCCTCGATCGACGCCGCCGGCTATCTTCGCCTCGCCGGGCGCACCAAGGAGCTCATCAACCGCGGTGGCGTCAAGTTCAGTCCGCTCGACGTGGAGAATCTGCTCGCCGCCCATCCCGCGGTGGAGACCTGTGCCATCGTGCCGATGCCCGATCCGGTGCTCGGCGAGCGCGCCTGCTGCTTCGTGACGCTGCGCGACCCCGCGGCGTTCGGCTTCGAGGAGATGCAACGGTGGCTGGCCCGCCACGGCGTGAGCAAGGTGCGCTGGCCCGAGCGGCTCGAGGTGATCGACGCGATGCCGATGACGCCGACGCGCAAAGTCATGAAGGGCGCGCTGATGCAGGAGCTGGAGCGGCGGATGCGGGCCAGGCATCAGCAGTAGCGCGCTGGTGCAGGAGCCGGAGCGGCGGATGGATCGGCAGCGGAAGGGGCGCACATGAAACTGAACGTGATCGGCGGCGGTCCGGCCGGGCTGTACTACGCCATTCTCCACAAGAAGAGCTTTCCGGGCGCCGAGGTGACGGTGTACGAGCGCAACCGGCCGGACGACACGTTCGGCTTCGGGATCGTGCTCTCCGACGAGACGCTCGGCAACCTCAAGGCCGCGGACGAGCCGACCTACCGCGACATCGCGGCGAGCTTCGCCTACTGGGACGACATCTACGTCCACTACAAGGGCTCGACCATCAAGTCCTCGGGGCACGGCTTCTCGGGGCTGAAGCGCCTCACGCTGCTCGAGATCCTGCAGCGGCGCGCCGCCGCGCTCGGTATCGCGGTGCGCTATCAGACCGAGATCACCGCGATCGAGCCCTACCTCGGTGCCGACCTGGTGGTCGCGGCCGACGGCATCAACAGCATCGTCCGCGAGAACTGGAAAGCGCACTTCCGCCCGACCATCGAGTTCCGCCCGAACAAGTTCGTGTGGCTCGGCGCGCGGGCGACGCTCCCGGGCTTCACCTACGGCTTTCGCGAGAACGAGCACGGCATCTGGAACCTGCACGCGTACATGTTCACGCAGGGCGAGTGCACCGTGATCGTCGAGACGACCGGCGAGGCGTTCGAGCGCGCCGGCCTCGGGATCCAGGACGAGCGGGCCACCGTGGCCTATGCGAGCGCGCTCTTCGCGGACGTGTTCAAGGGCGCCGCGTTCCAGACGAACCGCTCGTATTGGCGGAACTTCCCGGCAGTGCGCTGCGAGCGCTGGAGCCACGAGAACGTCGTGCTGCTCGGCGACGCCGCGCACTCGGCGCACTGGTCGATCGGCTCTGGCACGAAGCTCGCGATCGAGGATGCGATTGCGCTGCATCACGCGGTGACGCGACACCGCCACAATACCAAGGCCGCCCTGCGCGCGTACGAAGAGGAGCGGCACGCGGAAGCCGATCGCATCCAGCATTCCGCCAACACGAGCCTCGTGTTCTTCGAGAACGTGCGGCGCTTCTGGCACATGGAGCCCATCCAGTTCAACTTCGCGCTGATGTCGCGAGCGAAGGCGGTCACCTACGAGAACCTGCGCATGCGCGACGCTGCGGTCGTGCGCGATCTCGACCGCTGGTGGGCCCGGCACGTCGCCGCGACCGAGGGCGCGAAGATCCCGAAGGACTTCGCGCCACCGCCGATGTTCGCGCCGTTCCACCTGCGCGAGATGAAGCTCGCGAACCGCGTGGTGGTCTCGCCGATGTGCCAGTACTGCGCGGTCGACGGCACGCCGACCGACTGGCACTTCGTCCACTACGGGTCGCGCGCGGTCGGCGGGGCGGGACTCGTGTTCACCGAGATGACCTGCGTCGCTCCGGACGCGCGCATCACTCCCGGCTGCGCCGGGATGTACAAGGCGGAGCACGTGCTCGCCTGGAAGCGCATCGTCGACTACGTCCACGTCCACACCGACGCGAAGATCGCGCTGCAGCTCGGCCATGCCGGTCGCAAGGGCTCGACGCAGCTGATCTGGGAGGAGATGGACAAGCCCCTCAAGAGCGGCAACTGGCCGATCATCGCGGCATCGCCGCTGCCGTACTACGCCGGCGAGAGCCAGACCCCGCGGGAGATGACGCAGGCCGACATGGCGCGCGTGCGCGACCAGTACGTCGCCGCGGCCAGGATGGGCATCGAGTGCGGCTTCGACATGCTCGAGCTGCACATGGCGCACGGCTACCTGCACGCCTCGTTCATCTCCCCGATCACCAACCGCCGCACCGATGCGTACGGCGGGTCGCTCGCCAACCGCCTGCGCTTTCCGCTGGAGGTGTTCGACGCGTGCCGCGCGGTCTGGCCGCGGGCGAAGCCGATGTCGGTGCGAATCTCGGCGACCGACTGGATTCCGGGCGGGATCTCGGGAGCCGACGCGGTCGAGATCGGCAGAGCGTTCAAGGCGCACGGGTGCGATCTCATCGACGTCTCTACGGGACAGACCGATCCCGCGTCGAAGCCGGTGTACGGGCGCATGTACCAGCTCGTGTTCGCCGAGCAGATCCGTAGCGAGGCCGGCATCGCGACGATGGCGGTCGGGGCGATCACCACGGCAGACCAGGTGAACACGATCGTCGCATCCGGGCGCGCCGACCTCGCGGCGCTCGCGCGACCCCATCTCACCGATCCGTACTTCACGCTCCACGCGGCGGCACACTACGGCTACGGCGGCGTGTCCTGGCCGAAGCAGTACCTGTCCGGCAAGCAGCAGCTCTACGTGCTCGCCGAGCGCGCGCGGGAGGAGGCGCGCCAGAAACAGGCCCTTGCCAGCACGGCGAAGCCCGAATCGTCGTATTCCGCATAGCCGAACCGCGGTCCCCACGGGAGTCTGGCATGGGAAATGCTGCGCGATGACCGAGGAGGCGCGTTCCTTGGAGCCCAACATGGACCCTCGACCGGGTCACGCTGGATTCGCGCCGGCGCCAGGCCGGCAGGGTCCGGTGCGTGCCCTCTGGCACTGGCTGAAGCGCAGCGGGCGTTCCGAGCAGCCGGCGCTCAAGGATCTTGCGCCGGCCGATCTCAAGCGGGTCCGGACCACGCTGCGCGAGTGCCTGGCCGAAGCGGGGGGCGAGGCCTCCGCGCGCGGGCGCGTCGAGTGGCTTTCGGCCACCTACCGGGACCTTGCCGAAGACGGGCGCAAGCGCCTGCTGCAGCTGCTCGCCGAGGAGTTCGGGCCGGACGAGCACGCGGTCGGCCGCGCGATCGAGGACTATCTCCGCACGCCGCCGGGGCCGACGCGGCGGCACGCCGAATCGCGCCTACGCCTCGCGCTGGGGTCGCCCCGCATCCGGATCCTGAAGCAATTCAACCTGCTGCCCGAGGGGGTGAAGTTCCTCGTGGACCTGCGCGACGACGTGCTGCGCTACGTCCGCGAGCTGCCCGACATCGCGGTGATCGACGAGGAGCTCCACTCGCTCTTCGGCAGCTGGTTCGACGTCGGCAACCTCGAGCTCTCGCGCATCACCTGGAGCTCGCCCGCGGCGCTGCTCGAGAAGCTGATCGCCTACGAGGCCGTGCACGAGATCCGTGGCTGGGGCGATCTGCGCAAGCGGCTCGACTCGGATCGGCGCTGCTATGCGTTCTTCCATCCGCGCATGCCGGGCGAGCCGCTGATCTTCGTCGAGATCGCCCTCACGCGGGACATGGCCGCGAACGTGCAGTCGCTCCTCGACGAATCGGCGCCGGTTCTGGATCCGAGATCGGCGCACGCCGCGATCTTCTATTCGATCTCGAACACGCAGCCGGGCCTGCGCGGCGTCTCGTTCGGCGGATTTCTCATCAAGCGGGTGGTGGAGCAGCTGCTCGCGGAATTCCCGAAGCTCAGGACCTTCGCCACGCTCTCGCCGATTCCGGGCTTTAGGCGCTGGCTCGAGGGCGAGCTGAAGGCGAAAAGCCAGACTTTGTTCGCGAGCGCCGACGCCGACCGGATCTGTCGCGCCGCGAGTACGAGCGATCCCCACGAAGCCCTCGCCGAGCTCCTCAGGCGCGATCTCGCCGAGGACGCGCCCGCGGCCGTGGCCGTGGAGCCGCTGCTCGCGCATCTCGCCGCCACGTATCTTGCGGAGACGAAGGGTCCCGAGGATGGCCGCGCGCAGGCGCTCGATCCGGTGGCCCGGTTCCACCTCGGCAACGGCGCGCGGCTCGAGCGCATCAACTGGCACGCCGACCTTTCGCCGCGCGGAATGCGACAGTCCTGCGGCTTGATGGTGAATTACCTGTACAAGCTGGACGAGATCGAGGAGAACCACGAGGCCTACGCGCGCGAGGGGAGGGTGGCGATCTCGGGTGCGGTGAAGCGGTTGCTCAAGCCGCGCTGACTCCTCGCCGACCCACACGATCGTTTGAGCGCCAGTCTGTCTGGGTCTTCAGAGATCCCCTCCTTCTCAAGGAGGGGTGTCACGCGAAGCGTGACGGGGCGGTGTCTGTCCT
>WBZR01002637.1_pt1 | contig 18009 bp, 15 predicted proteins | sample 5204231 | NCBI WGS metagenome assembly WBZR01 (sample SAMN12412403, study PRJNA552823) | activated sludge metagenome | isolation source: activated sludge from anammox sidestream of wastewater treatment plant... | place: USA: Virginia | collected 2017-08 | reverse complement strand
CTTTATTATGTTTACATTGGGATCATTAGCGAATGCACGCATTGCATTCTCTAAAATAAAATCACGAATATAACTTGCTTTGGTTGTGTGTGATATAATCGCAGATTCATCAGCAAGCTTTTCTTGATAATGATTAACAGCTTCCACAATGCAGTTTCTTATCTTGGAGTGGTATGGTTCCAAATTATTGAGTACATCAGGTTGTATTTCATTCATTTCTAATTTCCTTTCTGATTTCTCTGCAAAACTAATAACGATTTTACAAATATGCAAACAAAATATGCAGGAAAATATGCACACTTTATATGCACGTTCCTATATCTCATTATCAGAAAATTACTTATAGAATAATTAAAATCAAAATCGTTATTATCTACACGTATATGTTGAATTATTTTTTGATATTTACACATATATGTGTATTTTTATTTTGTCTTTTTCACATATATGTGTAATATATTTAACAAATAGGCATTCTAATGAAAACAACTAACAAAAGACTTCTGATTCAGCAGATAGATAAGAAGCTAAAACTTTTTTTTCCCTTAAGAGATTTGGATACACCCTCGGAAGGATGGATTTATTCTATTCGTACTGCACTCGGTTTATCCCTTAAGCAGGTTGGAAAAAGAATTGGAATATCTGCTTCTGGCGTTAAAGAAATAGAACGCCGGGAAAAAAATGCATCCTTAACTTTAAAAAATCTTCAGGAGTTTGGTAATGTATTAAATATGAAATTCATTTACGGTTTCATACCGGCAGATGAATCTCTTGAAAGAATGATTGATAAACAGGCAATTGAAGTTGCAAAGAAAATTGTCCTAAGAACCTCCCACACTATGAAGCTTGAAGATCAGGAAGTATCCAATGAACGTATTCAACAAGCCATCAAAGAAAAAGCCGAGGAAATAAAAAAAGAAATGCCAAGGTATTTATGGGATTAGAACTTTCTTATGTACCAGGTCAGACTCCTCTTAGTGAAGAAGAGAAAGAAGGTCTTTTAATAAAGACTATTTCTAACCGTTCTGAGTTGGATGAATTTGAGCAACAGAATATTGAACAGGCTGTCGAATGGTCTCTTAAAAGAGAATTTAAATTGGAAGATATTCTTTCTGAAACTTTCATTAAAGATTTGCATAAAAGAATGTTAGGTGATGTTTGGAAATGGGCTGGTAGTTTTCGTTTATCAGAAAAAAATCTTGGTATTGATTGGATGCAGATTCCTATAGCAGTAAGAAACCTTTTTGATGATTGTAAATTCTGGATTGAGAATAAAACTTATCCTGAAGATGAAATCGCCGTCCGATTCAAATACCGTCTTGTCTCAATTCATCCCTTTCCCAATGGTAACGGTCGCCATTCACGATTGATGGCAGATATATTAATTTCAGATGGCCTTAGCAAACCTATTTTTACTTGGGGTAATTCTCCACTAGTCAAATCAGACGTAACTCGTAATACGTATATCTCTGCTCTCGTTGAAGCTGATAATGGAAATATCAAACCACTTCTTAAGTTTTCGCGATCATAATTCATCAGATAAGATAATAATTTATTATTCTATTTACGCTCCTCAGCTTAAAGCTATTTGATTGCATTTGGCTAATTCACTAATCTAATTTTATCTCTTTCATTATCCGCTCTGTTTCAACCAACGCAACAATAATTTTCTGGTAATGCACAATGTCGTCGTCAATAAGTTTCCTCCCTTTGCGGTCTTTTAACCATTTTTGAGCAGGCTGATAACCTCCAATATAAAAGTTCCAGGCAGTTTCAGGAACTTTGCCGAAGTATTGTGCTTTGTTAATATAAACTTTTTCGTCTTTGAAAATTATTTTTTCAACTTCGTTTTCTCCGGTTACCAGGTAGGTTGTAATAAACTGATTTACTTTTGGTGATTCGAGCAAATGAAGCTGTCGCAATTCTGTCCCGAGTTTAACCAGCTTCTTAAATGTTTCCTTGTCTTTTGGATATGGCACTCTTGGAAAGTCTATCTTTAAAAACTCCTTATATTTTTCCCTGTAAGAAGGTGAATGCAGCACAGCGTAAATGTAATCGAGTATATCTTCTGGTGTAACTTTGCCAATTGCTTTTTCTATTTCTTCTACAATTTCTTTATTGAGGTTTGGGATTTTTGTGCCGTCGTTAGTAAATAAATAAAGTGGGAAAATGTAACCCCACTCCTTTGTTTGTAAAGATATAGCACCACTTTCAATCATATATTTAGTAACAAGTATATGTTGAAAATTAAAAGTACTCTGTTGCCTGACAGTTATTAAACCAATATTTTCTTTATCCTGAAAGTGTCGAAATGTTTTTTCTCTTGGGTAGCCAATAAATCCTTTAGATTTTCCAGTGTATACTGTTTTCCTAACATCAAATGGCCGATATAATACCGGCTCAATTTTATAACCATTTCCTAAATCATTTTTTGCCCATTCAATTTTCCAATCTCGTCCATCTTTGGGTAGGGAATATTTCTTTCTAATTTCTGAGATTGATTCGTTTTCAAAGTCACTTATTATTTCTTTTAATTGCGTCTCTTTTAAAGGAAAACAAATATTATCGCGTTTTGATTGAATCCCAGAATTATATTCATTCATCAACTCGTCAATTTTAAATCCCTTTTTATATCCTAAATCAGCAACCATATTAGTTGGGACAAAGAAATAATAAGGTTCCGAGTAATCAATCTTTTTCCATTGAATATTTTTTAAATTGATTTCATCAAGTGCCTCAAATTTGTTTTGTCTTGTACCATAAATTCCCCAGTGGTGAACATTTGCAAGATTTTTCTTCTCATTAATTTTTCTAATTAATATAGAAATAGCTACACCCTGCTGAATATCAAAAACATTTTCATCTTTGCTGCCATCCAGTGCTGTTTCTTTCTTCTTACTGCTTCCGTGTAAATCGAGGATATAAATTTCATCAAATGTTCCTAACAAATGCTTTCTCATCTGCCGATGCGTAATTCCATCAATAAAGGAATTATTTGTAATCATCGCCACTATGCCGGTGTTGTTCTTCTCAACAAAATATTCTGCCAGACGAATAAACTTTATGTAATCATCATCTATATTTATTTTCTTTTCACCAAGATTTTTCTTGTAATCTTTAATTAAGTCAAGAATCCAGGGACTCTTATTTTCAGAACTAACGCTATAAGGCGGATTACCAATTACTACCATTATCGGAGTTTCGTTTTTAATAATAGCTGCTTCTTTGGATTCTTCGGCAATACTTTCGGCAAATCCAAAACCAGTAAACAATCCTTGCTGTGTTTCGCTTTCTTCAAGTGAGTTGGTGAGATAAATTCCAAGTCGGCGGTTAAAGTACTTAAAACCTGTCTGCTTAAAAGCCATACTAAGTTTAAGATGAGCGATCGTATAAGGCGCCATCATCAATTCAAATCCGTGAAGCCGTGGAAGTAAATCGTTGTGAACATAAGTAGTCCAACGACCAAGCTGTCCACTGTTTTTCAGCTTCAAATAAATTTCACGGATAACGGCACTAAGAAAAGTTCCTGTTCCAACAGCAGGATCAAGAATCTGAACACGGTGAACACCGTTTTCAAGTTTGGAAGTATCAGCTAAACCGGAAGGAAGATTAAATTCTTTTTGGAGAAGATAATCAACAGAACGTACAATAAATCTTACTACAGGCAATGGCGTATAATAAGCTCCCATCTTCTTGCGGAGTTCAGCGTCGTACTCTTTAAGGAAGTCTTCATAAAAATGAATTACCGGATCGAATCCTTCGTGTGTCTTTCCCCAAAGGTCCTCCCAGAAATATTCTTTCATCAACTGTTGAATATTGGCGTGAGAAAAAACTTCGCATAATTCATTAACGATGTATTCAAGTCGTTTATCAAAATTGGGTCCGACAATATGATCAAAGAAATTTCTTAAAAACGGATTTGATGCAGGTACTAAATCTCGGGCTTCTTGACGAGAAAATTTTTCTGGAGTTTCATCGTGATATCTGGCAACGAACAAACCATAAACAAGAGTTTGAGCATACATATCAGCAAACTCTTCCTCATCGAGATCGTGAACGAGAAGTTTTTTTATTGTGTCATAAACATTCAGTATTTCAGGTTTCTTTTCATCCTTTTTAGCAAGCACTTCCTTAATGTTGTCCCTTATACGCTGAGCTTTTCCTCCCATTATTTTTGCGAGATGCTCGCCGGACTTTATAGGTTCTTTGTGAGATTGAGTAAATTGAAGTAATGTGTTTCCGGCAAAATCATATTTATCCGGCAACGGTGTTATTGTTCTTGAATCCAGATCGTATTCAGCAATCTTTATCGGTTCCTGATATTTTATTCCGTTTCTGTAAAACCTGAATTCAACATAATCTGTCAAAACAAGGTTAGCGTAACCGAAATACCTTTCCATCTGTTTAGATTTTTCAATCTTATCAAGAGATTCACCAATAGTTTTTGCTTCAATGTAAAGAATTGGAATATCATTCTTCATCACGATGAAATCGGGTTTGTTACCTTGTTTTGCTTTTGGATCGTGGTCTATCCTTTTAACATTAATCCTTTCAAATATTTCTTCTAATAAAACTTCAAAATCCTTGCGGTAACCCATTTCGGACGTTTCTAGGTGTGAGAACTTGGTAGTGATTGAATGGATATATTTATCGAAAAGTCTTTTCATCATTTCATTTGATTAGGTAGGTCAAATTTAATAAAAACTTATATTTACTCAAGATTTTATTATTTTTTATAGTAATTAATCAACCAGTAATCCTAAAGTCCTAAGGGAATGATATATTTTTCCGATGGAAAAAATAAAATTAATATCGGTTATTACCTGCCCATTTTGTGGTTACAGCAAGGAAGAAAAGATGCCTGTTGATAGCTGTGTTCATTTTTATGAATGCACAAGATGCAAAGCAATTATTCAGCCTAAAGAAGGTGATTGCTGTGTATTCTGTTCTTACGGATCAGAAAAATGTCCGCCTGTTCAATCAGGAACAAAATGTAGTTTTTAATCCTGCGTTCATTATTAAAAACATAAATCATTTATCTGCATACAACAAATAAAAAAGCCCCGCTTATCGGGGCTTTATTCTTAATTAATTCATCAACTCTAATCTGCTTACTTTATCAATAGCATCTTCTTTGTATCTGTTAAGCTGCCTGTTTGTATTTTGTAGAAATATACTCCGCTTGGCAACGTCGCAGCATCAAACTTAACCTCATAACTTCCTGCTGTTTTGTATTCGTCAACCAGTGTTACGATCTCGTTACCGAGTATGTTGTAAACCTTTAATGTTACATCACTGCTTACCGGTAACCGATAACTGATTACTGTTGACGGATTAAATGGATTTGGATAATTCTGCTCAAGAACAAAATTATTCACTGTGTTATTATCATTTCCTTCTCCCTCACTCACAATCTGGCTTCCGGTAATTATAATAAAGTTAGAAGCTACATCTGATGATAATGTAATTGTGTTAGTCTGAGTATTTATAACTGGGTTTGAAAATGCTACCCAGCTCTCAGTTTCGTGATTCCAGTATTTTACAACAAGCGTATTTTCATTAATACTTCTGAAATTAACTTCATAATTGGTATATCTTAAATGATAATCAATATTTGAATTGAAATTAAGTTGTCCACCGCATCCACCGCCTTCCCACATCATATTCATTCCCATATTATTATATACTCCTATCTCATATCCCGAAAGAATATTTTCATTCTGCGTGAACGGAATATTCTCCGGATCAAGTTCAAGCATCTGGCAAAATATCTGCTGAGGCATCATCATTCCTCCCCAGCCCGGGTTTACCTGCATTATATCATCCGTATCATAAGGTGTTTTTATTTGAACTGGCTGAGTCATATTTCTCTGGCACCATCCTCCGCCAAAATGAGGATATATTGTGGTAGAATCACGCCATAATAATCCATTAATCTCAAACACAATTATTCTGTCTAAATCTGGTCTGTCAATCTTTCCTCCTACAATCGTTATCTGGTCACCATTGTTTGGTCTGGTTGCACCTGATGGCGGCTCATACCATGGTGGTCCGAAATTCAAAAAGTATTCTGGTATTCCGTTACCGTCTTCATCTAAATAATATTGTTCAAAAAAGAATGTCGTGTCAACCAATGCCGTTCCGCTTACTGTAACGGTTGTCAGCGTATCGTGCATCCATCCCCAGGAATATCCGTTACACCCATTGTTAAAATGCCCTCCTCCATGTGAGTGATGACCCATATTATTCCAGAATGCTGAAAATGGATCTCTCCAGAATTCACCATTAATTTCATATACAACTATCATCGGGTAGTTCATCATATTTCCATCCCATAATCCACCCTCAATTGTAATTTGATCTCCGTTATTTGGTCTTGTTGCATTACTGCTGTCTGGTTCATACCACCACGGTCCAAAATTCAAAATGTAATCAGCTTCACCATTACTATTCGTATCTATATAATACATTGGGTGCATCATAGCAGTTGTATCTACAATTGCTGTTCCGCTCACTGTTACAACCTCTAATGAATCAGGATGCAAATGGCATCCTCCCCCACCCATTTGTGCAAATACTTCGCCCGCCATTAACATTACGAGCATACTTAGGGATACAATAATATTTTTTTTCATTTCATTTACCTTGTTTTAATTTTATTAAAAATTTTATTTACGTGCGTACAGATTTATTACTTATCAGATTCTGATTATACTTGTCTTAATGATATTCTGCTTAAAGATGTTTGTATAATAAATTGTCTTAAAATTGAAGTGAGTAATTTCTTTCGAAATTTGTTCTGATGATAGTCCAGTCTGGGTACAGTCTTTACATTTAAATTCAAACACAAATTGTGCAGTTACATAATTGAAATTCTGATCATAATCTGCACAGCAATCATCTTGCGTTTTTATTTCCACTTGTATTTTATTATTCCGGTTACTTGCTACACTTTTCAAATCGATTTTACAACATTTGTTGAAAATACTTTCATAGTTTATCGTATCATTACTCTCTATACAAATAATTGAATATGTCTCTGCAAGCAAAAAGTTTAGAAAACTGAACAGTATTAAATATTTTAATAGCATCACTTGAGGTTTTTGTTTTTCTCGTCTATAAGGTCAATCCTGATACCAATTATTAATCCAACCCGCGCAAGCAAATAAATACGATAAAAACTATAAAATTGACAATTAGCAACTATTATTCCCTCAGTATATTTCACTATTGAGAATTATTATTTCATTTCTAAGAATAAATAAACCACCATTTTATACTTGTTGAATAATTAAGTCAGTTTGATTTATTTAGTAATTGCATATATTTGCCATAAGTAAAATTTCATAAACAATTTTAATAAAAAGTAACCCGGCTTGTTTAATACAAGGATAAACATCATTTCCACTTTCCTTCTGATAATTCTAAGTTTCGTGTTTTTTCATTCTGAACTAGGGCAATGCGGGAATGCAGATTACAATTCTGGTTTGTATGATTACTGTATAATTATAAGAGGAGCGAATGTTCAATCAACTAATACAGCTATTAAAGATTTATTAAAACTAAATGTTGATAAATCAATTTGTTTCCATTGTATTAATGAAACGAGTGAACACATTTCATCTTATATCAATTTAGACTTTGATCAATTTCGCTCACCACAAAAAACAACGCAAGTTTATCTGCACAACAGCGTTTTTCTAATCTAAACTTTTCTCTCTTTCTTTTCTGATTATCCCACTTAGGGATTAATGTAGCTATTTCATAATTATTTGGAGAAAGTATGAATTTAAAATATATCTTTCTCTTGTTGTACTGCTTATCAGCAATTATAACAGCACAGCAGGATGAAGATTCGACCAAGACAACGGAATTGGAGATAACATTACAGGGAGCTGTTGATACGGCATTGTTTAACAATCCGAATTTGAAAGCATTTGCATATGAAATCTCTTCATTAGAAAAAATAAAAATTCAGGCTGGATTGTACGCAAATCCTGAAGCTGAATTTGAGGCAGAAAACTTTTTAGGTGGTAAAGAATTAAGCGGTTTTAAGGGTGCTGAATATACTTTATTTGCTAAACAGCTTTTCGAACTCGGTGGTAAAATAGGCAGTAGAGTTAATCAAGCTGAAAAAGAAATCCTCTCCGCTGAAGGTCAGTATGAATTAATTAAGCTTGATGTAATTGCTCAGGTTAAATCCACTTTTTTTGAGTTATATCAGGTTCATCACCAGAAACTGCTTCAGCAGAACTTCATTCAAATAAATGAAGAAATATTGAAGACAATATCTGAAAGGGTAAAAGCAGGTAGAACTTCTCCAGCCGAAGAATCAAAAGTAAAGGTTGCTTTAATTAATAGCCAAATTGAATTTAAACGCTTGCAAAGGAGTTATCTATCGGCACAAACAAGTTTAAATTCTTTATTGGGTACAACAGATAAAAATCTGGTTCCCTCAACAGATTTGTTTGAGAATCTTTTTATACCGCCAGATGAGAAAAATATTTTAGAAGATTTAGAAAATGTTCCTTCTATAAAAAATCTTTATAACCAGACTAGTTTTAGAAAAGCACAGCTTGAATTAGAAGAATCACAGGCAGTTCCAGATTTAACTGTAGGAGCCGGATTTAGATATTTGAATGAACTTAAAACGAATGCTTTTGTTGCTGGACTTTCGATTCCAATTCCCTTTTTTAACAGGAACCAGGGTAATATCCAGTCTGCTGAAATAAGGGTTCAACAAATGGATGAGATTATAAGAGCACAAAAGCTATCTGTCATTTCATCCCTTAATACTTCCTTCAATAACCTTTTTAGTGCTTACAACAATGCAGTGCAATTTAGAGAAAGCATATTGCCTGAATCAGAAAAAGCCTATGAAATAACGAAGCAAGGTTATTTACAGGGAAGATTTGCTTTTATTGACTTGCTCGACGCTCAAAGAACTTTATTTGAAACGCAAACACAATATTTGCTTGAGTTGTCGGCTTACTACTACTCTTTGATTGAAATAGAAAACATATCAGGAAAATCTTTTTTGAAATAAAAAATTTAAAATGAATCTATGGAGAAATATAAAATGTTGAATGAAATAAAATCCCGTTCTGCGGGAAAAATATTAAGTATAATTTTTTTAGTAGGAATGCTGCTGTTCTTGAATACGGGATGCTCTGATAATAATGCGGATGAAAATGAGAATAAATCAGTAGAACTTAACGAGAACTCTGAACACAATGAAGCGATAAAGCTTTCAGAAGCAGATTTAAAAGAATTTGGTATTGAAATAAAGGAAGCCGGAGCGGGAGCAATTACCAATCACGTTGATTTGACCGGTGAAATTAAAGCTGAACCTTCACGGCTCTCACATATTATTCCACGTTTCCCCGGAATAGTGAAAGAAGTTTATAAAACTGTTGGAGAACAAGTCAACAGGGGCGAAGTTCTTGCTTTAATTGAAAGCAATGAATCACTTACAACTTATGAAGTTCAATCTTTGGTTGATGGAACTATTATCGAGTTACATATGGCAAAAGGCGACTTGGTAGGTGGTGAAGAGCTTGCCTTAACTGTGGCAAACCTGGATATAATTTGGGTAACACTAAATATTTATCAAAGAGATATTAATAAAGTAAAAGTCGGCCAGCGTGCCTTGGTCTTATTAAGTGCAGAAGAAAAAGGTGAATCAGGAACTATTTCTTATGTAAGCCCTGTCGTCGATGAAGCAACACGAACAGCATCAGCAAGAGTAATCCTGGATAACTCCTCAGGCAAGTGGCGACCGGGAATGTTTGTATCAGCAAAAGTTTTTATAAATGAAAAGAAGCTTCCGATTGTTGTAGAAAAATCTGCTCTTCAAACACTCGAAGACAAAACTGTTGTGTTCGTTAAAAGTGGAGACGAGTTTTTCCCTAAGCAGGTAACGCTTGGTATGCAAAACGATGTAAATGTTGAGATTACTTCAGGGCTTCAGCCTGGTCAGCAGTATGTATCGAAAGGTTCATTCACTCTCAAAGCCGAAATTCTAAAAGAATCATTCGGCGGCGATGAACATTGAGGTGAAAGATGAATAGAATAATTGATTATGTTCTTAGGAATCGCCTTTTAATTCTTGTGATGGCAATTATAGTAATGGCTTCTGGGTATTTAAGTTATAAAGAGTTACCTATTGATGCCTTCCCGGATGTTTCACCTGTGCTAGTGCAAGTGTTTACCCAAACCGAAGGATTGGCTCCCGAAGAAATTGAAAAATATGTAACCTATCCGGTAGAAACTGCGATGAACGGTTTGCCAAATCTTGAGCTCATCCGCTCAGTCTCAAATTTTGGACTGTCTGTTGTTAATATTTATTTCGAGGATGGAACTGATATTTATTTTGCAAGACAGCTTGTTAATGAACGTCTGACCGAAGCTCGTGAACAAATCCCGGAAGGTTTCGGAGAACCGGCTATGGGGCCAATTTCTACAGGAATGGGCTTAATTCTTTTTTATTATTTAGAAGATGAAACCGGGCAATACAGTCTGGAAGATTTAAGAACCATGCAGGATTGGATTGTTAAATATCAGCTTCAGACTGTTCCTGGTGTCACTGAAATACTTGGAATCGGTGGATGGGAAAAGCAATATCAGGTTGTTGTTGATCCAAATTCTTTGCTTCGTTATGATGTTACTGTTAACGATGTTGTTGATAAAATCAAAGCAAATAATTTAAATGTCGGTGCTCAATTCTTAGAAAAAAATGCAGAAGAATTTATTGTCCGTTCAACAGGGCTTACTTCAAACATTGAAGACCTTAACAACATAGTTATAAAATCTGAAGATGGAATCCCGGTCTATTTAAATCAATTGGCAAATGTAAAAACAGGCGGTGCTATTAGAAGAGGTGTTCAGACAAGCAACGGTGTTGGCGAAGTTGTAGCTGGAATGGTCGTTAAATTGTTTGGAACAAATTCTTCTACAGTAATTCAGGCAGTTGAAGATAGACTTGCAGAGATAAATAAAGCGCTTCCCGAAGGATTAAAAATAGTTCCTTACTACCAGCAAAAAACTCTTGTTGAAGCTGCAGTAAAAACTGTAACCGATGCTTTGCTTGAAGGAATTGTTTTGGTAGCTATAATTTTGATGGTCTTCCTCGGTGCAATAAGACCGAGCATAGTTGTTGCAATTGCAATTCCCTTTTCAGTTCTGTTTGCAATGATTGGAATGAAATTTTTCGGCATCTCTGCAAACCTTATGTCTTTCGGTGGTTTGGCTATTGCAATTGGAATGATGGTTGACGGCGCAGTTGTTATTGTTGAAAATACAGACCGGCTTTTACGTACAAGCGAACCGAGCGAATCTAAAATTCATATCATCGCTAAAGCTTGTAAAGAAGTTGTAAGACCAATCTCATTTGCAGTAATGATAATCATAATTGTATTTCTTCCGCTGTTCACACTCCAGGGAGTTGAAGGAAAAACATTTAAGCCGCTTGCATATACAATTGCACTTGCGATGTTTGGCTCATTGTTGTTCGGAGTTTTTGTGGCTCCGGTTCTCGCTTCTTTCTTTATGAAAAAACACACTGCTAAAAAAACTCAGCTTAGTGAAGATGTTAAACACAAAGAAGAGGTACATCAAATCTGGATTCTGAAATTATTGATAAAAATTTATAAACCGGTTGTAACTTTCTTTGTTAATAAAAGATTGGCTGCAATTTCTCTAGCAGTAACTTTATTAGTCATTGGAGCGTTCATCTTTCCGCAGCTCGGTTCTGAATTTACTCCAACTCTGCAGGAAGGAACTTTAATTTTAAGAATGACAATGGCTCCGTCTATATCTCTAACTGAAAGTACCCGCCTTACTCTTATTGCAGAAAGAAGATTAATGAAAGTGCCGGAAGTTACAGGAGTAGTAACAAGAATTGGCAGAGGAGAAATTGGCGCTCATACTGATCCGGTGAACAGCGCTGAAATGTTTATCTTGCTGAAGCCAAGAGAATACTGGCGAAATAATGCAACACAGCTTGAACTTGAAGAATTAATAAGAAAAGACTTCGGTGAAATTCCCGGAGTTCTTACAAACTTTACTCAGCCAATTCAGATGTCTGTTGATGAACTTTTGGAAGGCGTTAGAGCAGAACTCGCAATTAAGCTTTTCGGCAGTGACCTTGAGACGCTGAAAAACAAAGCTGACGAAATTGCTACGAAAATAAGAAATGTTAATGGTGCTGAAGATGTTCAAGTTGACCAGGTTTCAGGCGCACCACAATTGAGCATTGTAATTAATCGCCACGAAATTGCACGATACGGAATAAATGTTGAAGATGTTCAGCAAGCTGTTAGAACTGCAATCGGTGGTGAAACTGCAGGACAAATATTTGAAGATGTCAAAAGATTTGATATTTATGTTCGCTTTGAAGAAGAATTCAGAAAGGATATGTATTCCATTGGTGGATTATTAATTAAATCTCCTTCTGGCATTGAGGTTCCGTTAAGTCAGTTAGCAAAAATTAAAGAAGTAGTAGGCCCACGTCAGATTACCCGTGAAGCTAACCAGAGATTTATTACAATTCAGTGTAATGTAACCGGGCGTGATATAGGTTCTTTTGTTGCAGAAGGACAGCAAATAATTGATAACAAAGTAAAACTTCCCACCGGATATTTTGTAACATGGGGCGGGCAGTTTAAGCTTCAGCAGGAAGCTAATGCAAGATTAGCAGTCGTAGTTCCGATTACGCTGTTCATAATTTTCATTATGCTTTTCTCCAGTTTTAATTCACTGAAAAATTCTTTGCTGATATTCTTGAACATACCGCTTGCTTTAGTCGGCGGAATTGTTGCCTTGTGGATTTCCGGTCAGAATCTTTCAGTTCCTGCTTCTGTTGGATTCATAGCATTATTTGGTATTGCATTGTTGAACGGTATAGTTCTCGTAACATATTTAAATCAGTTACGGATGGAAGGATTAGATGTTGATGAAGCATCAATTAAGGGGGCGTGCTTAAGAATAAGACCTGTTTTAATGACGGCTCTTGCTGCAGCACTCGGGATGATTCCGCTTTTGTTTGCTACTGGTATTGGAAGTGAAGTTCAAAGACCTTTGGCAACAGTTGTAATCGGTGGATTGGTTACATCAACCATTTTAACATTGTTGGTTGTTCCAGCTTTATACAAATGGTTTGCAATTAAGGTAACAGAAGGAGAAATGTAAAACTATAGAGATGATATCTTTTGAAAAGATAGCATTTCTATTTACAAAAATTAGGAGAATAAAAATGAAAGAAATAAAAGCAATAATCAGACAATTTAAATTAGATAATGTTATTACTGAGTTGCATAAAATTGAAGCACTACCGGGAATTACAATTTCTGAAATAAAAGGATTTGGTAAATCGAAAGGAAAAGATGCTGAAACAACAATCAGTGAAGGTTTGCATCAGTTGGTTCCAAAAATAAAAATTGAGATTGTTGTTCATAACGATTTGGTTGATCAAATAGTAAATACAATCCAAAGAACAGCACACACCGGCAATCCAGGCGACGGTAAAATAATTGTAACTGAAGTTAGTAATGTTGTCAAGATAAGAACAAATGAACGAGGTGAAGGAGCGATATAGTGACTAAGCTGAATCAATTTATAGGTTAGTAAATAACAGAAAGGAGATGGAACCATGTTCAAACTTTCCCAATTACTGATCGTTTCAACGTTATCAGTTATTCTAAATAAGAATTTGATCGCACAGCCAGAGCCAAGGATAGATAAGAACCAGATTTCTGAAGGAGAAAATTCTCTTGAGAATATCTTTCAGTATTATGAAAAGATCTTTGAAATTGACAGCACGAATTACGATGCACTTACCAACCTTGGAGTAATTTATCAGCAAAGAGGAGATATGGAAAAGTCACTCGGATATTTTGAAAAGGCAGTAAAGTTTCATCCCAAAAGAGCAAGAGCATATCATAACCTTGGTATTCTAAATAGTATAATTGGAAATCTTGATGGAGCGGTTATTAATCTTAACAAAGCAGCAGAACTTGATTCCGATAGCCCAAACTCAATACGGCAGCTTGGTATTATTTATTTGCAGAATAAAAAGTTCAATGAGGCGATAGAATCTTTCAATCGTGCTTTGAGAAGAGATAATAAAGATATTGAAAGTTATTTAGGGAAATCCCTTGCATACTGGATGCTTAAAGATTACGATAAAGTTCTTGCAGTGATAAATAAAATACAGTCATTTGGTTTGCGTTTTAATCGAATGGAACTGCTTCTTGCCGATGTTTACTTTAAGAAGAAAGATTATGAAAACGCAATGAAATACGCCAAGCTGGATGAGGAAGAAAATTCATCTCAGGCAGAAGGACATTACTTGCTCGGAGTTCTTTATAAGATTAATAATGAGAATAACAAAGCTGAGCTTGAATTTGAAGAAGCAAATACAATTGCAAGCCAGAATTCAAACATTTCTTTAGAATTTAACATCAAGACTTTTTTTAAACAGAATGCAGAATAAAAAAATAAAAGGTGTTCAAATGAATAAGTTATCAAAAGTGATAATGCCTGTTATACTTATAGCTGTTGTTGTGTTTTTTTACCTTACATATTTTGCACCATCAAAGCAGTTAGGATCATTCAGTAAATTTAATCCTGGTGCGGAAATTAACCAGAGAATTAATGTGCGAGTTGTTAAATCAATGGAATTTGAAAGAGATGCTAATGGTAACATTGTTTCCTTTTATGTTGTAGATAAAAACAACATTGAGGTTAAGGTTACTTCTCATGAACCGATAACAACAGAAATAGTCACTGCAGATGTTGTTGAGTTACTTGGGCATTTGCACGAAAACAGTTTTACTACTGCTAAGGTTACTATTGTAAAATGAAAAGGCTATGAAATGACCGGCTTATCCCAAATAATATTAGGTGCATTTTTATTGAGCATTGCGCACGCATCAATACCAAATCACTGGATTCCATTGGTTGCACTCTCAAAAGCAGAAAAGTGGAATGAAAAATCAACGTTGGGCATTACTGCAATTGCGGGATTCTCACATACACTGAGTACAATAATTATCGGAATCATAGTAGGTTTTTTAGGATACAAATTATCGGATTCTTACCATTTCATAGTTGCTGTAATAGCTCCAAGCTTGCTGATACTTCTTGGAATCATTTATCTTCTGTTGAGCATAAGAGAAAACAAACATCATCACCATCACGATATTCATATTGATGAAAAGAGAAAGAAAACTAATGCTGCTATAATTCTTACATTAGTTGTTTCAATGTTCTTTTCTCCGTGTCTTGAGATTGAAGCATACTTTTTTGTAGCGAGCAAGCTTGGCTGGGAAGGAATAATATCGGTGTCGGTAATTTATACTTTAATTACAATTGCTGGTATGCTTTTGCTCGTTTGGCTTGGAATGAAAGGAGTAAGAAAAATTAGATCTCACTTTCTTGAACATCACGAAAAAACAATTACCGGAGCTCTATTAATCGTTCTGGGAATTGCCGGATATTTTATTAGATAAGAGAAAGAATAAAAAGGATATTCGTTATGAAAAAATATCAATTAAAAAATATTGACTGCGCTTCTTGTGCGGCTAAGATAGAAGAAGGTGTTGCAAAGCTTGAGCAAGTGAAGTTTGTCTCTGTGAATTTTGCTAACTCAACAATGCAGATTGACGCTCCGGATATAGAAGAGGTAAAACAAAAAATAAAAGAGATAGAACCGGAAGTTGAAGTTGAGGAGATGAAAGATGGAGAGCCATCTAAATCAATAAATATATGGAAAGAAAACAAAACAGAGCTTACAAAAATCTTTATTACGCTTCCACTGCTTGCTGTTGGACTAATCTTTGAGAAACAGATACATAATACTCCTTACCACATTGCTGAATATCTGGTTTTTCTTCCGGCATATTTAATCAGCGGCTGGGGCGTATTAAATGGAGCTTTCAGAAGCATTACAAAAGGAAAAGTTTTTAATGAACATTTTCTAATGACAATTGCAACACTCGGTGCGATTGCAATTGATGCAATGCCGGAAGCTGTAACTGTTATGCTGTTTTATGTTGTAGGTGAGTTGTTCCAGGATATTGCTGTAAACCGTTCACGTAAATCGGTTAAAGCATTATTGGAAATCAGACCGGATTATGCGAACATCAAAATCAATGGCGATGTTAAAAGAGTTTCGCCAACTGAAATTCATCCGGGGCAAATAATTGTTGTAAAGCCCGGAGAAAAAATTCCTTTGGATGGAAATATAATTGAAGGAAATTCTTTTGTTGATACTTCGGCATTAACCGGTGAATCAGTTCCAAGAGCAATTAAAGAAAACGAAACAGTATTAGCCGGTATGATTAATAAAAGCGGGCTGCTTACAATTGAAGTAACAAAGGAATTCGACGAATCTTCTATTTCAAAAATTTTGGAGTTAGTTGAAAATGCAACCAGCAAAAAAGCAGAGACAGAAAAATTCATAACAACCTTTGCAAGATATTACACACCATTTGTTGTATTTGGCGCTTTGCTTCTTGCTGTAATTCCGCCTTTATTTTTTGCCGAACAAACTTTTACAGACTGGATTTACCGAGCGTTGGTTGTTCTCGTAATCTCTTGTCCGTGCGCTTTAGTTATCAGCATTCCTCTTGGATATTTCGGTGGAATCGGTGGAGCTTCACGAAAAGGTATTTTAGTTAAAGGTTCCAACTTTTTAGATGCTCTTACAAAAATTAAAACTGTTGTGTTTGATAAAACGGGAACGCTGACTAAAGGCGAATTTAAAGTTGCAGAAATAATTTCTGCTAATGGATTTAAGGAAGAAGATATTCTGAAATATGCGGCTTATACAGAAGCGAACTCAAGTCATCCTATAGCAAAATCAATCTTGGATGCTTATGGAAATAATATCCAACCAAGTGAAATAAATGAAGTAAATGAGATTTCCGGTCACGGAATCCAGGCTAGAGTAAATGGCGATGAAATTCTAATTGGAAACGATAAGCTTCTTCATAAAGAAAATATCGAACACGATAAATGTGATGTTGATGGAACAGTTGTTCACGTTGCAGTAAATAAAAAATATGCGGGCTATATTGTAATATCCGATTCACTAAAAGAAGAAGCCGCCGAAACTATTACAGAGCTTAACAAATTAAAAGTAAATACCGTTATGCTCACCGGTGATAACAAAAGCGCATCCGAAGTTTATGCAAAGAAACTTGGCATCAAAGAATTTTACTCTGAACTTTTGCCGGAAAATAAAGTTGAACATATCGAAAAATTATTAAGCACTACTCACGATGGAAAAGTTGCATTTGTTGGAGATGGAATAAATGATGCCCCGGTAATTGCCCGTGCAGATGTAGGCATTGCAATGGGCGCTCTCGGCTCCGATGCAGCAGTTGAAACCGCAGACGTTGTGCTGATGACAGATTCTCCGATGCAGGTTGTAAAATCAATCGAAGTTGCGAAGAGAACGAGAACAATTGTCTGGCAAAACATTGGCTTTGCAATGGGTGTAAAATTATTCTTCATTCTTCTCGGTGCATTTGGAATTGCAACTATGTGGGAAGCAGTGTTTGGCGATATGGGAGTTGCGATAATTGCAATACTTAATGCGATGAGAGTGATGAAATAAAATTTGGTTGGAATTATTCTTTAATAAGCATCTTATATCTGTATTCCAATGGCAATATCAACTTCTTCCGATGCAGAAGTGCAAAGACCTCTTGCAACTGTAGTTATTGGTGGTTTAATTACATCAACTCTTTTAACTTTAATTGTTTTACCAACAATTTATTTGTAAGCAGAGCGAAGGAAAACTTCATAAATAAAAAATAATTGCTCTTTCAATTCCGGGTTGGATTGAACCAATCCTCATCCCATTCGCAAATATTTTTTAAGATTAGAACATTCATAACTGATTCGCCTCGAAGCTCGGCTCACAATTATTCAAGGTTTAGTAAAGCAAAAATAATTTACAGAACGGAATCCTTTGCCGATAAAATATTTTTACTTTGATCGGTC
>WBZR01002636.1_pt1 | contig 18010 bp, 15 predicted proteins | sample 5204231 | NCBI WGS metagenome assembly WBZR01 (sample SAMN12412403, study PRJNA552823) | activated sludge metagenome | isolation source: activated sludge from anammox sidestream of wastewater treatment plant... | place: USA: Virginia | collected 2017-08 | reverse complement strand
GGTCGACGAGGCGGCGACCGGTGAGGCGGTGCAGGATCGTGGAGAGCACCAGGACGGGCGGCTGGTTGTAGGCGAACCAGGTGCCGGGCTCGTGCTCGGGACGCAGCGTGAAGAACCCGCGGACCGGATCGTCCACGTCGGCGGCCAGGGCGAAGAGGAGGGTCTCGTCCTGGTGCCCGGTCGCCATCGAGGCGAGGTGGCGGATGCGCATCCGGCGGGTGCGCTCGTCGGCGCCGTCGAGGAGGTCGGGGAGGTGCTCGCCGACCGGGTCGTCGAGCGATAGGAGCCCGTCGCCGACGGCGAGCGCCAGTGCCGCGCCCGTGAACGACTTGCTCAGCGAGTACACCAGGCGGACCTCACCGCGCCGGTGCGGGCTCCAGTACGTCTCGAACACGCGTCGGCCGTGCCGCTGGATGATCAGGCCGTGCGGCTCGATGCCGGGATCGGCCTCCACGGCGTCGACGAAGGCCGCGAGCCCGGCCGGGTCGATCCCCTCCGCGGAGGGTGTGCTGACCGGGAACGTCATGGCGGCATTCTGGCGCGTGGCGCGCGTCGGCCGCGCGCGGCGCCGTCCGGGGCGGTGTAGAACGGGTTCGGGTGTCGCCGGGAGCGGCGGGGCGGGAACCCGTCGATCGTGGCGCCGTCCGGACGGACCCACCGGGCCTGTCCGCCCCCGCGACGTCTCGCGGTCGGACCGGCCTGTGCGGACCGCCGCCCCGAGGTCCCGATGTCCGGCCGAGGAGGTCCGAGCCGATGACCGACACCCGCAGCTTCGTGATCGTCGGTGCGAGCCTCGCCGGCGCGAAGGCCGCCGAGACGCTGAGGGCCGAGGGCTTCGAGGGGCGGATCGTCCTCGTCGGGGAGGAGCCCGTCCGCCCGTATGAACGCCCGCCGCTCACCAAGCACTTCCTCCAGGGGGTGGCTGGCGGCCACCGGCTCTTCATCCACGACGATGGCTACTACGTCGAGCACGCGATCGAACTGCGCCTCTCGACGCGGGTCACGGCACTGGAGACCGGTGAGAGGCGGGTGGCGCTCGAATCGGGCGAGACGATCGGCTACGACGCCGTGCTGCTCGCCACCGGGGCCGAAGCGCGCAGGATCCGGATCCCGGGCTCGGAGCTCTCGGGTGTCCACTACCTGCGCAGCCTGGCCGACGCCGAGGCTCTCAAGGAGACGTTGTCGCGCGTCGGGCGGGTAGTGGTGGTCGGCGCCGGGTGGATCGGCTGCGAGGCGGCGGCCTCGGCGCGCGAGATGGGGGTCGAGGTGGCGATGGCCGCGCCCGGCCGGTTGCCGCTGGAGCGGGTGCTCGGCACCGAGATGGGCACCTTCTTCCGCGACGTGCACGCCGACCGGGGAGTGGAGCTGCACCTCGGGGTCGGGGTGGAGGCGTTCCGCGGTAGGGAAGCGGTGGAGGAGGTGGTGCTCGCCGACGGGACGGTCCTGGCGGCTGAGGCCGTCGTGGTAGGGATCGGCGCGACGCCGCGGGTGGAGCTCGCCGAGGGTGCCGGTATCGAGCTCGGCAACGGGGTGGTCACCGACGAGCGCATGGCCACCAGCGCTCCCGGGGTGTTCGCGGCCGGCGACGTGGCCGACGCGTGGCATCCCCGGCTCGGGAGGCGCCTGCGCCTCGAGCACTGGTCGTCGGCGCTGAACCAAGGTCCCTGCGCGGCCCGCAACATGCTCGGCGCGGGAGCGGTGTACGACCGGGTGCCGTTCTTCTTCTCTGACCAGTACGACGTGGGCATGGAGTACACCGGCCACGCCACCGGCTGGGACCGGCTCGTCTACCGGGGCGACCCCGCCGGTGGGAAGTTCATCGTGTTCTGGATGCGTGACGACCGGCTCCTGGCCGGGATGAACGTGAACGTGTGGGACGTGCGCGACGCCATCGCCGGAATCGTCGCCTCCGGTCGCCCGGTCGACGCCGCGGCCCTGGCCGACCCCGGCGTCGACCTGGCCGACCTCGCCGCCCGCCTGACCCCGGGATCACCCACCTGAGCCCCAGCACCCCAGCACGTCGCGTTCGACCACATCACAGGTGGGCGGATCGCGACATGCTCGGGGGGATCTCCGCGGGCTGTCCGGCGCGTCGGGCCGTGACGGTCGTGCTCGCCGGTACGCGGCCCGCCGCCGGTGGTCGGGCGACGGCCCCCGACGGGCGAGGACGAGCGACAAGGAGTTCAAGGTGGGGGGCGGGTCGGCCGAGGTACTGCCCGAAGGCGCCGCCGGGATCCGGCGGGCGGTGCCGCGCGGCCACGCCGGGTCCGCGGGTTCCGCGTAGCTGACCGTTAGCTTGATGGGTGATCTACGCCCCCTGGCGAGCCGGAACCGTCGATGTGAGGAGGTCCGATCGTGTACCGACAGGTAGGCGGGGTGTGCCTCGCCACGCTCCTGTTCGTCTGCGGCGCCACGGGGTTCCCGCTGGCCCCGCTCGACAAGCCCCCGTCGAACGGACCCGTGGTCGTGCAGGTGGGCGGTGAGGACACCGGGACGGTGACCGAGGGCGGCACGTTCCAAGCGGCGGCGCAGGGCTTCGCGGCCGAGGCCGCGGTGACGTTCGCGCTCTACTCGTCGCCGACCGAGGTGGCCCACGCGGTCGCCGACGCCGCCGGTGACGTCTCGGCCGAGGTCGAGCTCCCCTCGGGCGTCACGGGGCAGCACACCCTGGTGGCACTGGGCAACGCCCCCGACGGCTCGACGCGGGCCCTGGAGAGCACGATCACGATCGCGCCGGCGGCCGCGCCCGCGGCGTCGCTCGCCTACACGGGTGCCCGGGTCGGGATGCTCGCGCTGGCGGGCGTCCTCCTGCTGCTCGTGGGTCTCGGCCTCGTACGGACCGCCGCCTTCCGGCGTCGCCTGCTGCCGGAGCGCTGAGCCCCCGGTGAGGGAGGTCGTCGGTCAGGTCGGCGCGGCGCTGGTCGTGCTGACCAGCGCCTACGTGGCCCTCACCCTCATCCTGTCGCGGTTCCGGCGCCCGGTCCGGCGGGACGCGCCGCCCCCGCTCCAGTACGTCTTCCTCGTCCCGGCGCTGAACGAGGAGCGCGTGATCGGGCGGACGCTCGAGTCGCTCACCCGGCTTCCCCGGGAGCGCACCACGGTGCTCGTGGTCGACGACGGATCGGACGACCGGACGGCCGAGATCGTGCGATCGTTCGAGGACCGCAAGGTGGTGCTGCTGCGGCGTCGCCTCCCCGACGCACGCCACGGGAAGGGCGCGGCGCTCAACGCGGGGTACCGCGGCGTGCAACGGGCCGTGGCGGCCGTCGGCTGGGATCCGGCCCGGGTCGTGGTGGGCGTCGTCGACGGCGACGGCGACCTGCCGGCCGACCTCTACGACGTGGTCGACCGGTACTTCGAGGACGCCCGCACCGGCGCGCTCCAGATCCAGGTCCGGATCCGGAACCGGGCCCGCATGATCGGCCGGTGGCAGGACTACGAGTTCCACCTGTTCGCCTCCCTGACGCAGAGCGCCAGGGAGAACCTCGGCACCGTCGGGTTGGGCGGCAACGGCCAGTTCGTGCGTTTCGACGCGCTCGAGAGCGTCGGCGCCGACGGGCCGTGGAGCGACTGCCTGACCGAGGACCTCGACCTCGGCCTGCGCCTGGCCATGGCCGGCTGGCACAACCGCTTCACCGCCGACGCCTCGGTGGAGCAGCAGGGCGTCGAGTCGCTGCGCCGCCTGGTCCGCCAGCGCACCCGATGGATGCAGGGCCACTTCCAGTGCTACCGCCACCTCCCGGCGCTGTTCCGGTCGCAGCTGCCTACGGTGACGGTGCTCGACTTCTCGTACTACCTCCTCGCCCCGACCGTCACGCTGGTCGCGCCACTGGTGTTCGTGCTTCCGTTCGCGATCCTCGTCGCGAGCGTGGCGTTCAACGCCGGTGCCTACGTGAGCGGACCGGGCGCCGTCGGCTACCTGCTGCTGGTCTACGCCGCGAGCTTCGGACCGCTGCACGTGCTCGGGTGGCTCTACTGGCGGCGTAGCGGCGACATCGGCTGGGGTCGCACCCTGGTCCTGATCCACGTCCTCGCGCTGTTCAGCTGGGTGTGGTACGCCGCCGGATGGCTCGCGGTGGGGCGGATCGTGACCCGCCGGGGCGGATGGTCCAAGACCGACCGCGTCAGCGAGGGCCCGGCGGCCGGTGGCCCCGGGGCCGATCACGAGGTGCCGGGCCGGGCCGGGTTGCCGTCCGGTGGGCGGGCCCGACCGATCGTCGCGCCGCCGGCGCCGGTGTCCTGAGACCGTGGCCACCCCACACGCCCCGGCCGAAGGTCCGGTCGAGCCGCCCGACGAGGCGCCCGTCGAGCCGAAGAGCGTGACGGTCTGCCTCGGCACCCGGCCCGAGGCCATAAAGCTCGCCCCGCTCCTGCGGCGCCTGGGCGACGCGGCGGTCGTCGTCTACACGGGCCAGCACTACGACCCCGTCCTCGCCGCCGACGTCCTGTGCGACCTCGGCCTCCCGCCGGCCGACGACTCGCTCGGGGTGGGCGGGAGGCACCGGGGCCGCCAGATCGGCGACGCGACGTCGCTGCTCACGGAACGCCTCGCCGCGGGCGGCACCCGGGCGGTGATCGTCCAGGGCGACACGAACGCGGCGCTCGCCGGCGCGCTGGCGGCCAACGCCTGCGGAGTGCCGCTGCTGCACGTGGAGGCCGGCCTGCGGAGCTTCGACCGGGCCATGCCCGAGGAGCACAACCGGGTCCTGATCGACCACCTCGCCGACGTGTGCGCGGCCCCTACGTTCGCCAACCGCGACAACCTCCTCGCCGAGCGGATAGCGCCGGAGCGGATCGTGGTGACCGGGAACACGGTCGTGGAGTCGGTTGCCGAGCTCGTGCCGGACCCGGCCACGCGAGCGGCGGCGGTGGCCCGCCTGGGAGTGGAGCCCCGCCGCTACGTGCTGGCCACGGTGCACCGCCCCGAGAACGTCGACCAGCCCGGAGTGCTGGTCGACCTGCTCGCCCAGCTGGCGGGTGGCCCGCTCCCCGTCGTCGTCCCCCTGCACCCCCGGGCGCGGACCCGTCTGGAGCGCGACGGCGCCGAGGCGGTCCTCGGCGAGGGCGGCCTCCGGGTGGTGGATCCGATGCCCCCCCGGGCGTTCCTCGCCGTCGCGGCCGAGGCCCGGCTCTGGGTCACCGACTCCGGCGGGCTCCAGGAGGAGGCCACCGTCCTGAAGCGCCGGGCGCTGGTGGTGCGGCGGTCGACGGAGCGCCCCGAGGCGCTGGGCACGTTCTCCGAGCTGATCGACCGGCGCGAGGTCGCGGCCCGGATCGACGCCGAGCTCGCCGGAACCGACGACCACCTGGCGGAGGTGGCGTCGCCGTTCGGCGACGGCCGCGCCACCGACCGCCTCCTGGCCGAGGTGCGCAAGCTCGTCGCGTGAGCGTGCCCGGACGGCACCGCGCCGACCGGCGCGTCCGGACCGGACCCCGGAGCGCGATCATCCGGGGCACGGAGCCGGGGCACGGCCCGTCACGAGGTGGTGGTCCGCGGCGGCTCGGATTCCAGACGCACCCAGCCCGCACCGGAGGTGCGTCGAGAAAGCAGCCGGGATCAGGAGCCGGGCGGCACCGCCCCGCGCTGCGTTGCGATGGGTCCGTAGTGCTCGATCTGGCGGTGACGCTCGAAGTCGAACACCGTGGTCTTGTAGGAGGTGCAGAGGTCGAGATCGCATCGGGCGACGGCGAGCTCGTCGCCGAGCGTCGAGCACTGGGCGACGATCTCGCCGGACGGGGCGATGATCGCGCTCTGCCCGATCATCGGCACCCCTTCCTCGGTGCCCGCCTTGGCGACACCGACGACCCAGGTCCCGTTCTGGTACGCGCCGGCCTGCATGACGAGGTGGTTGTGGAAGGTGCCGAGGAGGTCGTGCTCCGGTGCCGGCGGGTTGTGGACCGGCGTGTTGTAGCCGATCAGGACGAGCTCGACACCCTGCAGCCCAAGTAGGCGGTAGGTCTCGGGCCACCGACGATCGTTGCAGAGCGCCATTCCCACGACTCCACCGAAGGCCTTGTACGTCCGGAAGCCTTCCGGCCCCACGTCGAAGTAGCGCTTCTCGAGGTGCTGGAACGGGCGTCGGGGCTCGTGGTCGGCGTGGCCGGGCAGGTGCACTTTCCGGTACTTGCCGACGATCGACCCGTCTCGCTCGACGAGGATCGCGGTGTTGTAGTGAGCCGGGCCGGAGTCCGTCGCCGCGAGCTCCGCGTAGCCGAGGTACATGCCCACCCCCAGGCGGGCGGCCTCCCTGAAGAGCGGTTGCGTCTCCGGGCCGGGCATCTCGGATTCGAAGAAGGCGTCGACCTCGGCCTGATCGTCCATGTACCAGCGGGGGAAGAACGTCGTCAGAGCAAGCTCGGGAAACACGACGAGCTCGCATCCCGACGAGGCCGCGCGCTGGAGCAGCACCACCATGCGCTCCACCACCTCGGAGCGGGTGTGGTGGCGTTGCACCGGCCCGAGCTGCGCGGCCGCGACGGTCACGGTACGGGTCAGATCTCCTCCTCCCGGGCCAAGGCGACGAGGGTGTGGAGCAGGACGTTCGCTCCGGCCGCGAGGTCGGAGTCGTCGGTGTGCTCCGCCGGGTTGTGGCTGATTCCGCGATGGCTCGGGACGAAGATCATCCCGGTCGGGCACAGGCGGGACATCATCTGAGCGTCGTGCCCGGCACCGGACGAGATCCGCCGGGTGGTGTGGTTCCGGTCCCGGGCGGTGTGTTCCACGAGGTCGACCACACGCGGGTCGAATGCGACCGGCTCGAAACGGGCGAGCTGACGCCACTCGCTCATGCAGGCTTCGCTCTCGACGAGCTCCGACACTCGAGACCGGATCCGGCTCTCGGCCTCCTTGAGTCGTTCCTCGTCGGTGTGGCGGAGGTCGAGGGTCAGCCGAGCCTCGCCGGGGATGACGTTCACCAGGCCGGGATCGAGCTTGAACGAGCCGACGGTGGCCACCTGGTCCCCACCGATCTCGCGGGCGATCTCACGGGCGGCCACCACCGCGTGCGCGGCGACGACGCCGGCGTCGTGGCGCAACCTCATGGGCGTCGTTCCCGCGTGGTTCGGCTGACCGGTCACGGTCAACTCCTGCCAGGAGATCCCCTGGACGCCCTCGACCACACCAATGGTCACGCCCTCGTGTTCGAGGATGGGTCCCTGTTCGATGTGCAGCTCGACGAACGCGTACGGAGGGGTCCCGGGGCACGGAACCGACCCCGAGTAGCCGATCCGGGCGAGCTCCTCGCCGACGGTGGCACCGTCGATCCCGCGCGTGCCCAGTGCCTCCTCGAGCGGGAGCCCTCCCGCGTAGACGAGGCTTCCCATCATGTCGGGCGCGAAGCGCGCGCCCTCCTCGTTCGTGAAGACGCCTACGGCGAGGGGTCGTCGGAGCTCGACGCCGTGCTCGATCACCGTGGTGACCGCCTCGAGGGCCCCCAGCACCCCCAGGTTGCCGTCGTACCGCCCCCCGGCTTGAACGGTGTCGATGTGCGAGCCCGCCATCACCGGAGCCGCCGAGTCGGGCCATCGCTGGCGCGCGACGATGTTGCCGATCCGGTCGATCCCGACCTCGAGACCGAGGTCGCGCATCCACATGGTGACCAGGTCGCGACCTTCGCGATCGGCGTCGGTCAGCGCGAGCCGGCTGTTCCCGCCGTCGGGCCGGCCGCCTACGCGGCCCAGGGCGTCGAGGCGGTCCCGAAGGCGCGGGAAGTCGATCTCGAGTTGGTCGTCCGGGTCAGGCATCGCTCGGCCTGGCCACCTGGATCGAGACGCGGGTCGCACCCGCCGCGAACGCAGCGCGGAGCGCGGTCAGGAGCGCGGAAAGCACTCGCTCGTCGTCACCTTCCAGGGTGGTACCGAACGGGCCGTCGTCGACGAACACGTCGGACTCCACGACCGCGTCGAGGGCCGCGCGGCCGTGTTCGCCCCGCTCGCCCGTGACCCAGGGTTCGACAGTGAAATCCGCTCGTAGCAACGGGTTACCCCCTCAGCGTCACTTCGACTGGGCGTTGAGGTAGTTGTAGATGGTGAAGCGACTCACGCCGAGAGCGTCAGCGACGTCCTCGACGGACTTGCGCAGCGTGAACGCTCCCTTGGCGTCGAGAAGCGCGACCATGCGTTGCTTGTCTTCACGGCTGAGCTGATCGATCGGCGCGCCGAGCTCACGCTCGGCGGCGGCGATCAGCCGTTCCAACGCGCCGTGCAGGCCCGGAGACCCGTCGAGACGCACACCGAGCGCCACCCTGCCTCTCCAGCGCAACGGGATGTCGCCGGGCTCGATGGATTCCTCGGGGACGGCCTGGGCCTGGATCGCCTCGAGCAGTGGTGCGATCGCCTTGGCCAGCGGGTGCGTAGACACATCGACGCGGGTCACCACCGGCTCGCCTTCCGCTGGACCGCTCGAGCGGCTCCGCCGCCGCGCGCGCCGGCCGGGCCGCCGAGCGGGACCGGGACGCCGGCCGGAGCGGATTCGAATCCAGGACGCGTCTTCAACAATTTGACAATATACTGCGCAGCGCGGCTACCGGGCTAGGGCGGCCCTGACAACCCAGCGGAGTTCCCATGGCGTCGCGGTCACTACCCGAGACTCCCGCCGGATCGCGGGTCCCTACGATGCTCTACGTTCGCCCGTCGCCGGTCGAACCGCGGTCTACCGTTCCCGACCTCGCGCCCCGGAGGTTCCATCGCCGCCTCCCGGGCTACACCCCGACGCCGCTGCGAAGGGCTCCGGAAGCCGAGCGTCGTCTCGGCGTCGCCCGCCTCTGGGTCAAGGACGAGTCGCAGCGCCTCGGCCTTCCCGCGTTCAAGATGCTGGGGGCTTCGTGGGCCCTCTACCGGGCTCTCTGCGACCGGCTGGGGCACGAGCCGGAACCGTGGGACGACGTCGCGGGGCTGGCCCGTGCGGTCGCGCCCCTTCAGCCCCTCACCCTGGTGTGCGCGACCGACGGGAACCACGGAAGGGCGGTGGCGAGACTGGCCCGGTGGCTCGGGTTCGGAGCGCGCATCTACGTCCCCGAGAACACCGTCGCCGCCCGCATCGAGTCCATCGAGGGCGAGGGCGCTTCGGTCGAGGTCGTACAGGGAACCTACGACGACGCCGTGGCCCGGTCGGGCGAGGAAGACGGCGAACCAGGCGTCCTGGTGATCTCCGACACCGCGTGGCCCGGGTATCAGGAGATCCCGAGGCGCGTGGTGGAGGGCTATTCCACGATCTTCGACGAGATCCACGAGGAGCTTCGGCGCCTCGACGAGGACGAACCTGACGTCGTCGTGGTCCAGATGGGTGTCGGTGCCTTCGCGGCGTCCGTCGTGCAGTGGTACCTGGCGCCCGCCCGGCCGGCGGTGCGGATCGTCGGGGTCGAACCCGACCGCGCCGCGTGCGTCCTCGGCTCGTTGCTGGCCGGCGACCGGATCGAGATCGAGGGTGGACAGGACTCGATCATGGCCGGCCTCAACTGCGGGACGCCCTCACTCGTGGCCTGGCCGCTGGTCCATGACGGCTTGGCGGCGAGCGTGGCCATCGACGACGAGCGGGCGCGTGAAGCCATGCGCCTTCTTGCCGCCGACGGCATGGAGTCGGGGGAGAGCGGAGCGGCGGGCCTGGGTGGGCTCCTCGAGCTGAACGAGAACCACGCGGTCGAGTCCGACGAGCTCGGCATCGGTCCGGATGCACGCGTCCTCGTGTTCTCCACCGAGGGACCGACCGATCCGGCCGTCTGGACCGATGTCGTCGGGCGCCCGCCCCACGACATCGGCTAGAAGCGCGCTCGCCGGGGTTCCGACTGCACGCGCGTCGCTAGACGTCGCGTTCGCGTCGATACTGGACCGCTATCGCGGCTGGTGCCGCCTGGGAGCCGGCCAGACCGCTCAGGGCTACGAGGGTCACCACGAACGGCAGGGTCAGCCAGAGCTGCGGGGGGAACGACCAGGTCGGCGCCATCGCGCGCAAGGTGACACCGATGGCCGCGAGACCCAGCAGCGCACCGACCGTAGTCACCGACGCCCGCCGTCTCGACCTGGTCAACGTCCACGCCGCGCCGGCCAGACCCAGCAGTCCGATGAACAGCCAGACCTCCGCCGGTACATAGGGCTCAGCCTGGAGGCGTAGCTGGAGGGCATCGGCGCCGCCGAGGACGAAGCACGCCCCGACGATCCCGAGGGGCTTCCACCGACCGAAGATGACGGCCGCGAGGGCAAGGAAACCCCGACCGGCCGACATGTTCTCCTGGAACAGCCCGAGCCGGACGATCGAGAGCGTCGCTCCGGCCAGCCCGGCGAGGGCGCCCGTCACCATTACCGCCTGCCAGCGCCGTAGGGCGACGTTTATGCCGGCGGTGTCCGCCGCGGCCGGAAGCTCCCCTACGGCGCGCAGTCCGAGGCCCCACGTGGTGCGGTAGAGCACGAACCACGTCATCGCGACGATGGCCCAGGTGAGATAGGTGGCAGGGGTCTGCGAGAAGAGGACCTCACCGACGAAGGGGACGCGCGAAAGGAGCGGGATCCGGACGGTCCCCATCCGATCCAGCACGATCTCCCCGCGATCGCCGAACACCTCCCGGAACGAGAAGGTCGTGAGACCCAGGGCCAGGAGGTTGAGACCGACCCCGACGACGATCTGGTCGGCCTGGGCCGTGATCGAGAGGAGGGCCATGACCGCCGCCAGAGCCACCCCCGCGGCCGCGCCGGCGACCATCCCCAGCCAGAGGTTCCCGGTCCACCACTGCCCCCAGTACGCCCCGAAGGCGCCCATGAGGATCATGCCTTCCAGGCCGACGTTCAACACCCCCGCGCGCTCGGAGAAGAGCTCCCCGATCGCGGCGAGGAGGAGGGGAGTGGTCAGGAGGACGGCCGCCGAGAAGGTCGCCTGGTCGAACGGCCCCATCAACCGACCTCGACCGTCGCCCGGCGCGCTTCGGTGGGCGGGTGAGGGGTGCTCTCCTCGGCATCGACGCGGACCCGGCCGCGTTGGTCGAGCAGGAAGCCCGAACCGGCGACCAGAAGGATCACGAGACCTTGGGTGATCATGACGACCGACGACGGCACGCCGACGCGGGCCTCCATGAGACCACCACCCTGGCGGAGTAGCGCGAACAGCAGCGCGGCAGGGATGCAGGCGATGGGGTGGTTGCGCGCCAGGAGCGCGACCACGATGCCCTCGAAGCCGTAGTTGGCCGAGAAGTTGTCGGACATGCTCCTGCTCTCACCGCCGAGGAGGAGGCTGCTCCCGGCCAATCCGGCCAGGGCACCGGAGACCACCAGGGCGATGACGGTGACCGATCGGGTGTCGATCCCTCCGTAACGGGCTGCTTCCTCGTTGGCGCCGGTGAACTGCAGCCGGAAGCCGAACGTGGTTCGCTTGAGGACGAACCAGATCCCGAACACCGTCGCCAGAGCCAGCGGGAAGTCCCACGACAGCGGCGTGTGCTCGATCAGCTCGGGCCAGCGAGCCGAGGGTGCGATCGGTCCGGAGCGCGGGAACGTGCCGGTGGACTCCTGGAAGGGGCCGCGCACGAGCCAGTTCACGATCTGGATCGCGATCAGGTTCAACAAGAGGGTCGAGATGATCTCGTTGACCGAACGGCGGGCCCAGAGCACGGCTGCTATCCCGGCCCAGAGCGCACCCCCGACCACCCCGGCGAGGACGGCCAGGGGTAGGTGGATCACCATTGGGAGGCTCGAGAAGCTCAGGCCCACCCAGGTCGCGAGGATCCCGCCGGCGAGGATCTGCCCTTCGAAGCCGATGCTGACCCGACGCGCCCGGTAGGCGACGATCCAGCCGAGGGCCACGAGCATCAGCGGGATCATCTTGCTGAGCGTTCCTGCGATCTGGGTCCGACCCCCGAAGGCACCGTCCCACAGGGCCCTCATGGCGGCCACGGGATCGTTGCCGGAGACGGCGATCACACCCATCGAGATCGCTACGGTCAGCAGTAGGGCACCCAGGTTGACCAGAACCGGCGACAGCGCGGCGGTCACCTGGTCGCGTCTCACGACGCGACCATCTCCGAAGCGCCCCCCATCAGGAGGCCGAGCTCCTGGATGTCGATGTCCCGGTTCTCGAGCAGCGCGACGAAGCGTCCACTGACGAGGACGGCGATCCGATCCGCGAGGGAGAGGATCTCGTCGAGCTCGGTGGACACGAGCAGGGTGGCTCCGCCGCGTTCGCGATGCTCCAACAACCTGCGGTACACGAACTCGATCGCGCCGACATCGAGCCCACGGGTCGGTTGGGCAGCGATCAGCAGGCCGGGATCACGGTGCATCTCGCGGGCGAGGACGACCTTCTGCTGGTTGCCCCCGGAGAGCTGGCGCATCGCGACATCGAGGCTCGGCGTGCGGATGTCGAACTCCTGGAGCAGCGACGCGCAGAAGTCACGGAACACCCGCGGACGGGTGATGCCCCGGTGCGAGAAGGGCTGACGGCAGAAGTCCTTGAGGACCAGGTTCTCCCGGACGCTCAACCCCAGCGCGATGGCCATCCGGTGACGGTCCTCCGGGATGACCGCGCCGATCCGGTTGTACCGGCGGGGCGTCAGCCTGGTGACGGTCTCACCTTCGTGCCTGATGGTCCCGGTCGTCGCGGTCCGGATACCCATGAGGACCTCGACGAGCTCGCGCTGGCCGTTGCCGTCGACGCCGGCGATGCCGACGATCTCGCCCTGGGCGATCGTGAAGCTGATGTCGGCAAGGAGACAGCGATCCTCGGCCGCGTTGAGGTGCAGCCCGTGAACTTCGAGGACGGGCCGGCCGGGAGCGCGAGGTGGCCGCTCGGTTCGCAGCACCACGTCGCGACCAACCATCATCCGGGCGAGGCTCGCCTTGTCGGTCTCCGCCGTGGCGACGGTCCCCATCACCGAGCCGTCGCGCAGCACGGTGCAGCGGTCCGAGATGCTGAGCTGCTCATCGAGCTTGTGGCTGATGAAGACGATTGCCTTGCCCGCGTCGGCGAGCGAGCGCATCGTCCCTCGGAGCTGCTGCCACTCCTGGGGTGTCAGCACGGCGGTCGGTTCGTCGAGGACGAGGAGCTCCGCTCCGCGGCACAGGAGTTTCAGGATCTCAACCCGCTGCTGGAGCCCGACCGAGAGCTCGCCGACCTGCTGGTCGGGATCGATGTGGAACCCGTAGCGCTGGGAGAGCTCGGCGACCTTCGCGGCGACCCGACGCAGCCTCGAGAGCGGGGGCCGGTCGGATCGCAGGCCCAGGGCCACGTTCTCGGCCACGGTCATGGTGGGAACGAGCATGAAGTGCTGGTGCACCATCCCGACACCCAACGCGAGCGCGTGTCGGGGGGAGCGGATCCGCACCTCACGCCCGTCGATCTCGATCCGCCCCTCATCGGGATCCACGAGGCCGTAGAGGATCTTCACGAGGGTGGACTTGCCGGCGCCGTTCTCGCCCAGCAGCCCGTGGATCTCGCCCGCCTCGACCGCGAACGACACGTCGCGGCACGCCACCACACCGGGGAACCGCTTGGTGATGCCCGTCATCTGCAGCAGCGGAGCCATAAGGCAGGGGGATCGTAAACCGACCCCGTCATGGCGTCAACACTTTGTCAACCCCTGGGGTGATCCGCGTCGGCGCCGACCCCGCCGACGGACCGGCCGGCCCCTCCCCGGGAGAGGTACGACTCCCGATGACCCCCTTGACACCGTGTGCCGGCTCGTGGAAGCTACCGACGTTCAACGAAACGTTGAAGCGCTCGCACGGGTGCTTCACCCCTTCCGCGAGGGAGGCCAAGGGGGATGGCCGCTCATCGGCTGCTCATCCGCGGCGGGATCGTCTTCCCGTTCGACGGATCCCGCCGGGTCCACGATCCCGGCTCGGTCCTCGTGGAAGGGCGCGAGATCGTCGCGGTCGGCGGCGTCGAGGAGCTGGACGCCGACCCGCGGGCCGAGGGCGCCGTGCTCCACGACGCGTCGGGCCACGCCGTGCTCCCGGGCCTCCACAACTGCCACCTCCATTCCGGACTCCTCCGAGGGACCGCGGAGTCCAAGTCGCTCTGGGAGTGGCTACGGGACTACGTGGATCCGGCCCACCGGGCCCTGACCCCGGAGATCGCCGAGGCGGCGAGCCTCCTCGCGTACACGGAGAGCGTCCTCGCCGGTACTACGTCGGTCATGGACATGTGGCGCTTCATGGACGGCTCCGCCCGCGTCGCGGAGCGGGTCGGGATCCGCGCCACGCTCGTGCCCTACGTCGCCGACATGCCGGGCTACGACTACTTCGAGACCCTCGACACCAACCGCGAGCTCCTGGAGGAGCACCGCGAGTCCGCCGACGGCCGGGTGAGGGCATGGGTCGGCATCGAGCACCTCCTCTACTGCACCGAGGAGGCATGCCGCGCGGCCGTCGCGCTCGCGGAGGAGTTCGACACCGGGCTCCACACGCACTCCTCGGAGACGACCTACGAGGTCGAGCAGTCCCTCGAGCGATTCGGCCGGCGACCCATCGCCGAGTTCGAGCACCGCGGGATGCTCGGCCCGCGCACCGTGGTGGCCCACTGCGTCTGGGTCGACCGCGCGGAGATCGAGACCCTGGCCAGCACCGGTACCGGTGTCGCTCACTGCCCGTGCTCCAACATGAAGCTCTCGTCGGGAGCCGCGCCCATCGGCACGCTTCGCCGGGCGGGGGTGAAGCTCGGTATCGGGAGCGACGGCGAGAAGGAGAACAACACCCTCGACCTCTTCGACGAGATCAAGTTCGCGTCGCTCCTCGAGAAGGTGACCACCCTCGATCCAACCGCGGGCGATCCGTGGGACGTACTCGAGATGGCGACCACCGGTGGGGCCCGGGTCCTCGGCATCGACCGGGTGACCGGCTCCCTGGAGACCGGCAAGCGCGCGGACGTCGTCACGGTCGCGCTCGACGGCCTGCACACGACCCCGGTGTTGCACGGGCGTGACTTCAACGTCGCCGCGCACCTCGCCTTCTCGTCGAGCGGGGCCGACGTCCGAGACGTGTGGGTGGACGGTCGGCACCTCGTAGCAGGCGCCGTGCCCCAGTTCGTCTCGGTCGACGAGGTACGTGCCACCGCCCAGGCCGCCGCCGAGGAGCTCTTCGAGCGACGGGCATCGCTGACGCCGGCGCCGATGCCCTGACGACCGTCACCCCGGCCGATCCATCGGAACGTCCACCCCCCGACCCCCGAGCAGTAGGTACAACTCGTTCCCTCTAGAGGAGGAATGCACCATGTCGGCTCATCACCGAAGTGGACTGCGCGTCGCGATAGTCGTCCTGCTGCTGCCGCTGCTTCTCTTGGCCGCGTGCGGAAGCGACTCGAAGTCGGACGACAAGGGGGCCGGAAACGGCTCCAAAGGCACCGACAAGGGGAGCGTCAACGTAGGGATGGCGTTCCCCGGTCCGACCAACGACAAGGGGATCAACCAGGCCCACTACGAAGGGCTGGTCCTGGCGCAGAAGGAGTTGAAGATCACTCCGCACATCCAGGAGAACGTGGTCGACCCCGACGCGCGGCTCGACGCGTTGCGCAACCTGGCCCAGGGCAACGAGCTCGTCATCGGGGTCGGGGCCGAGTTCGCGGAGGCGGGGGTGACGATCGCGCCCCAGTTCCCCGACGTCCAGTTCATGATCATCAACGGTCAGACTGACGACTCCGTTCCCAACCTCCACGTCTACGGCGTGCGCCAGGGGGTGCCCGCGTACATCGCCGGCGCGGTCGCGGCCTCCGGTCTGATCCCGGATCTCGATGTGAAGAAGGCGGGCTACATCGGTGGCGAGGAGATCCCGCCCACCACGCAGTCGGACGACGGCTTCAAGGCCGGCGTCCACGACGGAGACGCCTCGATCAAGTACGTGTCGACCATCGTCGGCAACTTCAACGACGCGCCCAAGGCGAAGCAGGCCGCCACGGCCCAGCTGGCGGCGGGCGCGGACGTCATCTTCGGCCTCCTCGACGCCGGCTTCCCCGGGGTCATCCAGGCGGCGGAGGAGGCCGGCGGCAAGGCCCACCTCTTCAGCGTCATCTACCCGCGTTGCGACGACTACCCGAACCTCGTGGGCACCGCGGTCCTCAAGTCGGACGTCCTCGTCGAGAGGATGATCAAGGACTTCATCGACGACACCATCCCCGCGGAGTCGAAGTACTACGGCGTCGAGGACCCCGACGTGCAGCGGTTGGAGCTCTGCCCGAACTTCAAGACCCCGGAGCTGCAGAAGCTCGTCGACGACACGACTTCGGGAATTGTGGACGGTTCGATCAAGCTGCCCGAGGGCGTGTGAGGTACGTATCGGCGGCCGGGTACCTGCTACAGGTGCCCGGCCGCTCCGTACCGCGCGCCGACGGCTGACTCCGGAGGGGCCTGGTGGACGCGCGGTGCTATGTCGACGGAGCGTGGGTCGGGGGGGACCGGTGGTTTCCCGTCACCGATCCGGCGAGCGGCGAGCAGATCGGGCGAGCGGCGGAAGCCGACGTCACGCTGACCGCCGCTGCGGTCGAGGCCGCGCATCGCTCCTTCGGGAGCTGGGCCGGCACGACGGCCGGTGAGCGAGGCGACATACTGCGGGAGATCTCGGCCAACGTCGCCCACGAGGCGGACCGGATCGTCGAGCTCATCGTTGCCGAACAGGGCAAACCCGTCAGCCAGGCACGCTTCGAGGTCTCCTACGCCCGCGAGTGGCTCGACTGGTACGCCGGCGAGGCACGGCGGGTCTACGGCGCGACGATCCCGGCGGGAAGGCACGACAAGCGGCTGGTGGTCCAGCGGCGGCCGCTCGGGGTCGCGGTCGCGATCACGCCGTGGAACTTCCCCGTCGCGATGGTGGCCCGCAAGCTGGCGCCCGCGCTCGCCGCGGGCTGCACGTTGGTCATCAAGCCGGCCGAGCAGACGCCCCTGTCGCCCACCGCGTTCATCGAGGCCGCGGTGGCGACGGCGCTTCCGCCCGGTGTCGTCAACCTGATCCATGCTTCCGACCCGTCGTCCATCAGCGAAGCGCTCCTTTGCGACCCTCGGGTGCGCAAGATCACCTTCACGGGATCCACCGAGGTAGGCAAGGCCCTCTTGCGGGTGTCGGCCGGCCACCTACCCCGGATGTCGTTGGAGCTGGGAGGGCACGCTCCGTTCATCGTGTTCGAGGACGCCGACCTCGAGGCGGCGGTGCGCGGCGTCCTGGCTTCGAAGTTCCAGGTCGCGGGGCAGTCGTGCCTCTGCGCCAATCGCATCTTCGTCCAGGAGAGCGTGGAGGAACGGTTCACGCAGCTGCTCGCCGATGCCGTGAGCGGGCTCCGGGTCGGTCCGGGCCGGCTGGACGACGTCTCCGTCGGCCCGCTCATCGACGAGGCCGGCTTCCAGAAGGTGGAGCGCCACGTCGCGGACGCGCTGGCCGCCGGAGCCCACCTGGTCACCGGCGGAAGCCGGCTGACCGGGGGCGACTACGACGGCGGCTTCTTCTTCGCGCCCACCGTGCTGTCGTCCTGCACCGACGGGATGCTCCTTGCCCGAGAGGAGACGTTCGGCCCCATCGCGCCCATCCTGTGCTTCGACGACGAAGCCGACGTGATCGAGCGAGCCAACTCCAGCGCCTACGGGCTCGCCGCCTACGTCTACACCCGTGACCTGGGTCGGGCGTGGCGCGTCTCCGAGTCGCTCGAGTACGGGATCGTGGGCGTGAACGACCCGACCCCGGCCACACCGAGTGCGCCGTTCGGCGGGTTCAAGGAGTCGGGCATGGGACGGGAGGGCGGGCACGAGGGGATCGAGGCGTTCCTCGAGACCAAGCTCGTCTCCTTCGTGGCCTGACGGCCTCCGGGACGGAGGGCACCTCCGACCGCCCCGCTCAGCGGAGGGAGGACTCGTGCTGAAGCTGCCGGTCCTGTTGGGCGAACAAGACGACCGGCTTGCCCTCGAGGCGCTCCACGTACCGGACGAAGCGGTACTTGTCCTCGATGCCGTCGGTCTGCCGGGGAGGGACCCGCGACGCCCCGGGATTCGTCTTCACGTCGAGGAATCGACAGCCACCTTCGTCGAAGGCGGCGGTGAGCTCGCGGTTCAGC
>WBZR01002635.1_pt1 | contig 18013 bp, 17 predicted proteins | sample 5204231 | NCBI WGS metagenome assembly WBZR01 (sample SAMN12412403, study PRJNA552823) | activated sludge metagenome | isolation source: activated sludge from anammox sidestream of wastewater treatment plant... | place: USA: Virginia | collected 2017-08 | reverse complement strand
CATAAGCCGCAGGGACAGATACCCCAGCCTTGCCTGGCGGCGCTGCCTGTTATAAAAGATCTCGATGTATTCCGTAATCTCTTCCATAGCCTCCTGCCGACTTCGATATCGGCGATGATGCACAAGCTCCTGTTTGAGCGTCCCCCAGAAACTCTCCATCGGGGCATTGTCATGGCAGTTTCCTTTCCTGCTCATAGAAGCGATCATGCTAAACTGATCCAGAAGATTCCGGTACTCATGCGAACAATACTGGCTCCCACGGTCAGAATGATGAATCAATCCCTTCGCCGGGCGCTTGGCGGCCACGGCCCGAAACAACGACTGGCTGACCAGACTCTTCGTCAGCCGCTCCCCCATCGCATACCCGACGATCTCGCCGGTGAAAAGATCCTTGTGCCCGGCAAGATACACCCATCCCTCGTCGGTCGGGATATAGGTGATATCGCTCACCCACGTGGTATTCGGCACGGATACCTTAAACTGCTGATCCAGTAAGTTTTCCGCGACAGGGAGTGTGTGCCTTGAGTCCGTCGTCGCCTTGAATCTCTTCTTCTGCTTACAGCGGATGCCGATCTTCTTGCGGATACGTTTGATCCGGCAAATCCCCGCATACACTCCGTGCTCTGCCATATCCCGCTGTAATCGTTCTGCTCCAAATGTCTGCCGTGTCCGCTTATGGGCCGACCGGATCTCAACCTCCAGCAGCATGTCTTCCTGGGCTCGCTTCGAAAGGGGACGATGCAACCATGCATAATATCCGCTTGCAGAAACATCCAGGACGCGCCTCATCAATGGCACAGGGTATTGAAGTCGCATCTCTTTCATCAGCGCGTACCGGGCAGCGACTCCTTCGCAAAGTACGCGGCTGCTTTTTTTAATATGTCGCGCTCCATCTTCACTTCGGCCAGTTCCCGTTTCGTCCGGGACAGCTCCATCTCGATCTCCGTCAATGGCCTCTGTGTCTTGCCTACATCTCCAAGCTTGCCGGCTTTATAGGCCCTTACCCAGTTCCCTAAGGTCGAGGGCGGCAGGGACAACCTCCGGGCTGCATCAGGTATCGATATCCCCCCTCCCGTTACCAGATTTACGGCTTCCTCTCGAAATTCCTTCGTGTATCTCCCTTGCGGAATACCTTTCATCGTGACACCTCCGTTAGTAGGGTTACTATAACATTGGTGTCTACTTTTCTCATCTTACCTCATCCTGACTGCAACTTAGAACACTTGGATTTTTCTTAATTAGCACACTTAATCCTCTCGACACAACTTCTTCGGACCAATTTAACTGAGCAAAAACAAGAAGAATCCATATAAATGGAAAGTAAAATCCAGTTTGCGTAGCATAATGTGCATTCAGCGCCACAAATGAAACAAGCAACCCATACTTTAATTTACTTTTCATTCTTATTAATCGCAAGAGCACGAAAACAATTAAGGTGAACAATATCATGCATCCTACAATTCCCTTTTCAACAAGTACACTAAGATACCAGCTATGTGATGTTGAACCAAAATCCCCTGAAAGAAATCCCGTTCCATAACCAAATAGAATGCGTTCGTCAGCCAAGGAAAGCAATGAGTAAACTTTTGAATAAGCTTCTACTCGTGCAACAGCTGAAGCACTCTCTTCTACGAATAATATTTTGTCGATAATTTGCGATGAAAACCCATCAAATACTACATCTACCACGCTCATACTCAATAACATTAAACCAATAAAAACTATCCCAATTTTAACAGCTTTAAATAACCTAATTTCTCGAGAAAAGATAGCTACACTATACGCAAATAAAATACCCAGAAACAATCCAAATATGCCAGCTGCACTCCTACATATTATTAGGCAAAATACGTAAATTGATGACAGCCATGTAAATCGCCTCAAGTTGCGATTATAAAATGTGTGTATTAATAAAAGTGGGAAAAACGCATTCATAGCCAACGCAAAATCTGTCGGCTCTACAAAAAAACCACGTGCACGACTGAAGATTCCTGTACCGGCCACAACGTTAGCCTGCCCCATGGGCAAAATATCCGCAATATTTATACCTTGCGTTAATAACAAGAAATCAACAATACCAGTAATCGCAATTGTCACTGCTGCAACGAAAACTGCATTCAATATCTTAGATGGTTTTTGACTCAGAACTGAATTACTAATAGCTGTCTTTATGCAAAAATAATAGAGAAGCATAACGGAAACTTCTGCATAAAGATGGTTAATATTTAAAGTGTAACTATTAACATTAAAAAGCACACTAAACATTGAAACCAATAAAAACAAGAGAATAAGAACATCCTCTGATACAATTCTAAATCTTATGTTCGACAGGTAAAGTCCTCTAAGAACCAATACCAATAAAATCAATATCGCTACAAGCAATGTGGCTGGTAGCACGCCAGAAGGATTTAACAGGGTCCAAATACTAGTGGCTGCAAAAAAAATATAAATTAAACTATCAAACATCAATGTATCTTAATGGACTGAACCCCTGAAACTGGACAAAATATGTTAGAGTATCAGACAGGTTAACTTTAATCCCTGAAAGGGAGAAAGGGGCCTGTCAGATGAAGAAACAGAGGACATTCAGTCCAGAATTCAAACGCCAAGTGGTTGAGGAGCTATTAAGTGGAGTCAGCACCTCAGTGCAACTATGCCGCCGGCATCATATTTCTTCCGGTTTGTTGTATTACTGGAAGAAGCAGTATGCCAAAGGTAGTTTTGGTAATGAACCCACCCACGAAGCTGCCCAGGCGGACAGGATCCGCCAGTTGGAACAAATGGTGGGCAGGCTTACCATGGAAAACGAGTTCTTAAAAAAAGCCGTGCAGAACAGCCTGCGACAGTCAGAGAGAAAAGAGAGTTCATTGCCAATCATACGTCCATTATCCAAAGTGTCGAAAGGGGGTGCAAACTCATGAACCTCCCCCGGAGCAGCTATTACTACAAGTTATCAAAGAACAAAGAAATTACAGATAGCGCCCTCATATCACGAATCGAAGAAATAGCCGAAGAGTTTGGCGGCTATGGGTATCGCAGGATCACCGCCCAGCTCCATCGTGAAAGCATCAAGGTAAATCATAAAAAGGTCCTTCGCATCATGAGGGAACGTGGTCTACTGTACAGACCAAAGCGCCGTTATGTCCGAACCACCGATAGCAACCATAAGTATAGGGTCTATCCGAACCTATTACACGACCCTGTTGTGACAACGATAAACCAGGTCTGGATAGCTGATATTACATACATTCGGATACTAACATCCTTTGTATATCTGGCCGTCATTCTGGACCTGTTTTCCCGCAAGGCCATCGGTTATGCCATATCCAGAAATATAGACACGGCGCTAAGCCTTGAGGCCTTACAGATGGCAATCACCCACCGTAACCCGCCTGCCGGGGTGATTCTTCACTCTGATCAGGGGTACAGTATGCGGCCCATGACTATGTGAACCTCCTTCACACGCATGGGTTTCAAATCAGCATGGCCCGCAAGGGAAACCCCTATGATAATGCCGTAGCTGAGAGCTTTATGAAAACCCTTAAAACCGAGGAAGTCTATCTCTGGGAGTATCAAACCCTTGCTGACGTTGAGAGACGACTTCCCTATTTTATTGAACAAGTCTATAATCAAAAGCGTTTGCACTCATCCCTGGGGTACAGACCCCCGGATGAATACGAGGAGATATTTTTCAGAACCAACAACATAATAACCCCTGTTTGATTACTCTAACTTGAACTGTCCAAACTCAGGGGTGCAGTCCAAAAAAGAGTCAGCATTTCTTCACATTATTTAGCAGGATTGGAATGCATAAGGGAGGTGAGTTTTCTGCATAAAACCTAGGAGGTACTTCACGGACGTCGGTGTTACCGGTTCGAACAAAACAGCTCGATGACTGCATCCCAATTTCATCAATTCCTGTCCATCCTCTTCACCCAACTTAGATAGACGCTTTAGTGTCGTGGTCAAATCAGAAGACGTGTAACAAACAGTCCACAGGCGGGTGTCAACAACGTTTGGAATGGGATTCTGGGTCAGAAGACCCGGCTGACCGACAATGGCTACCGGAATGCCGCGAGCAATCGCCTGAACACAGGTACTGCTCGCAGCGCTCACCAGGACATTGGCCATATCCAGGGCTTGATCAAAATCACCATTAATCACCTCATATACTGCGGGGAATTCCGAAACGAGGCTGTCTACATCCTTTTTACGCCAAGCAGGATGTGGCTTGATGTAAAAGCGGTATGGCCTTTGATTATTCGTAATCATCTTGGCTGCTTCTCCTGTCTTAGCCATAATTGCCGTACATTCCCGCTTCATGATTGGAAGCGCTATCAGGATAGTAAACCAATTAGCATCAGGCTCACCGCTTCGGTCGCGCCATACCGCCTGAAAGCGAAAAGCAGGAGCGGTCACCACACGCATATCCGGACAAAATTCTTTAGACGGCGCAACCAGAGCAGAACCCATTACCGCCAGTGTTTGCGGCAGCAAATTCAGTGTCTTCTCAACCGCAAGAGGAAACATGCACAGATAGGTACGGGAAGCCAAAAACCCCTGATAACCGATGACCTCTGTCTCCGGGTAGAACGTCCGCCAACCCGCCATGGCTCCATGATCAATCTCCTGGTTCTCGAACCATTCTACCACACGATGCAGTCGAATCCCCACCTCGCGCAGGCGTTTCGCAAAGCGATAGCGCAACAATCCTTCCATACTGCCCAGGTTGGCAAGATTTTCGACATATGCCTCGCGCACAAGCAAGGTTATATTCATCCCGTCAAACTCGCAAGTTCGCAACCGGCGAGGCGTCCTCAGAATATGACTTATCGCAAAAACATAATCGGTCAGGCCCAAATAATCTTCCGCCAACAGAAGGTTATCCTTACACTTCCTTAAGCGTCGGAAGAAACGGAAATAGTTGCGGACCCCGTAGTAGGAAGGCGCCCGGTAGACGCGGCACCGCTCGGATTCTTCAAGGCTGTTAAGCAAGCCTGGATAGTGCCGGTCCCGGAGCACCCCTTCCTGTATACTCTCAGGGTATATAATCGTATCGACGACAACGATGGGTTCCGAAGGAAAATCGCGCCCGGCGGAGGGAATTAATTTAGAAAATAAGAACCTCCCCGCGAACACATATGTCGCTATCGCCAACCGTCGAATTATGGACGCCGCACAGCGCAGCCACCACCGCAGGGCCGAAACGGTGCAGGACACCCGTACGGAACTCGGCAAAATATCCCGCAACAGATGCGCCATGGCCGGGGCATCGACCACCACCTCGCTGATACTGCTTTTTGCAATAATTCGTCGTATAAGAATCACTTTGCAAAGACGCAGGAATAGTGCGCATATATAGGTGTTCCGGCTTGCCAATGGCGTCACCCACCAGTCGGGTTCGGCGCCAAATGGCGCGCTGATGCGTCGCACCAATTCGGCAAAAGGCTGTCTCAGTTCTTCCGCAATCTCATCGAGCTGCATCGCATGATCCCGCTGCAACTCATCAGAGCCTGTCAAATCCAATCGCATCTCATTCAGCTCAATCACCGGGCGCTAATCTTTGTTGTTGCATCAGTTGTTCGACTCTTTTCAGGTCCTCAGGCGTATCCACTGCCTGGGTATTGTGCCGGGTCCGTGCCATGCGCACCTTCATCCCATGTTCAAGAATCCGCATCATATCTACAGATTCGGCGACCTCGAGGGGAGTTGGCGCCATACGGGTATACTCTATCAGATAATCCCGTCGAAACGGAATGATGCACACCTGCTTGCCCATAGGGACCTCTTTAGCTCTGGAACGTGTCGGAATCGGTTCACGCGAAAAATACATCGCATTCAGATTGAGATCGCACACAACTTTGATACAGTTGCGGTCTTCGAATTCGGCTATGTCCTTGATCTGGCCCAACAAGTTCACCACCTGGATCTCATCATCTTCCAATAATGGTTTTACCGCCTCGGAGATCATATCAGGGTGCGTCATAGGTTCATCGCCCTGCACCATGACTACGATGTCGTAGCGAGTATTGTTAGTCTCCTCTAATTTCAACATGGCTTCCGCACAGCGGTCCGATGCCCGCTCATGCTGATCGCCAGTCATTACGGCAGTCCCACCAATAGATTTAACATAGTCATAGATTACCCTGTCGCAGGTAGCGACTGCGGTCAATGCCAACAGAGAAGATTTAGACACTCGTTCATATACATGGCCGATCATCGGTTTGCCGAGAATTGGCGCCATGGGTTTTCCCGGGTAACGGCTGCTGCCCATACGGGCCGGAATAAGGGCAATAATTTTCATAATTTCCTCATGTTAGTTACCTGGTGTCGCGACCAGTCTTGAGCTTGCGGGCCCAATCGGCAAAAACCTGCAGTCCCTCGCCAATGGGGATGAAATGATCGAATTGAATATATTCGTTAAGTCCTTTAACATCCGCATATATACCGCTTTGATCTCCAGGTGTCGCACCCTGCACGTAATAATGGCTGCCAGGGACCAGGGCACAAACATTCTCAAGAAGAGCGGCAACGGTTGTTCTAACACCAGTACCGACATTCAGAGTTCTTCCCAGAACCGATGGATAAATCGCCGCGCGTAACCAAATCTCAACTACATCATCAATATAAATAAAGTCGCGAAAACGTTGAACACTACCCTTTACCTCAATGCGTCGATTTGCAAGCGCCTGCGCCAGGTAGATGCTCACCATCCCCTGACGAAGGTTATTCATGTCCTGACCAGGTCCATAGACATTGAACATGCGCAGGGCAACAAAGGGAAGCTTGCTCCTGTACACGTGGAGGTAACTCTCAGACGCGTGTTTTCCTACTCCGTAGCATGACAGGGGATGGCACTGATACCCCTCATTGACGGGTACATCATCCACCGCACCATAAACTGACATGGAGCTCGCGTAGACAATACGCTCGGCGCAATTCTCGATTCCATACCGGATCAAGTTGAGCGTGGAAACCGTATTCTTCTCCAGGTCCGCAACCGGATCGTCGAAGCTGATCTCGCCCGATGACTGGCCGGCAAGGTGCAGAATCTTGTTGCATTCACGCGGAATGCGGGCTATTGTGGATGTCAGCGAGAGATCACCCTTAATGAATTCAATTCCAGCCGGAACATTTTCAACCTTCCCGCTTGACAGATCGTCCACCCCGACAACCTGGTAACCTTCCTTCAAAAAGCGTCGTGCTACATGAGAACCGATAAAACCGGCAACTCCCGTGATCAATACCTTTTCCACAGTTCCTATCTTCACTCGTTAAGGATAACTCCGATCAACGTATCACATTTACCAGTCCTTATCAGCATCTCTTTGTAACTCTCCTCAAGTTCTGTACTTAGAAAGTCCGTGAAGCGCCCCATACCGCCAGGTCGTCCATCACGGGCCCAAACGATATGATTCGACAAATCATATCGTTGATCGCGCAATATCTCATAAGGTCGTCCAATTTGGCCGAGAAGATAGCGCAATGATGGCTCATTGAAATACCAATGGTGGGCCAAGGACCAATAAAAGCGCTCAAAGGCCGGGATATCGTAGACAGAGTATAGCGGATCGGCGGCATTCGGCAATTCGAAAATAATCTTGCCGCCGGGCTTTAGCATTGAGATCTGAGATTCGAGAAATGCCAGCGGTTGTGCAATGTGTTCCAGCACAAAAAAATGCATGATGACATCAAACTCCCGTTGAGGATCTAACTGCTCCAACTGATCAAGCCCCTTATATACGGATAAACCCCGGTCCTTCAGGTACTCCCTGAATACCCCAGAGGGCTCAATACCGACACAATCATGACCTGCCTCGGCAAATGGGAACAGCATGAACCCTGAAGAACAGCCCACCTCTAGAATACTTGCACCCTTTGCTACGCGAGGCTCCAAATACTTCATACGCCTCGCACGCGTCGGCGCATTGGCCCGGATATGATCCTCAGCTTCACCCCATCCGCCTTTGTCTCCAGCACGTCCAGCCATAAAGCCCTCGAATTCAGCCGTATAAAAATGGGCCTCCTCTTCAGAAGTAAGCCCCGGATGCTGGTACCGCACATCACAGTTTTGGCAATGGAAAAAGGCATGCCCCCGGCCGTCCCCACCATAGACATGTGGGGTCACAACAGATTGCATCTCAAACCCCTTAAAACACAGCGGACATTTTTCCGGCAATGACATATTATCTTTTCAACCGGCAAGCGCCAACCCTCAGCTCAGCCGCATGTATGAGAAACATCGCGTCAATCGAGTACGCAATAAAGCGATAGCCTTCCTCAATGCGTTTCCTGAGCATCGTGGGTTCCGGCATGACAACATGAACACCGCAGGGAATACGGCATTCAAGTGAAAGCGATAGGATGCGCTGCATAGCAGCCGTAAAATCATTGTGATCAAACTTTGCGGTAAGCCCCATAGAGGCAGAAAGGTCATAGGGACCCACCATGATCGCATCAAGACCTGGAACGCGGAGAATCTCCGACAGGTTGTCGACAGCGCGTACATGTTCGATCATTGCTATTATCAGTGGGGATTGTGCCTCTTCGTTGTAGGATTCAAAGTGTTTACCAAAAAGGTTAGCCCGGGAAAATCCCACTCCGCGCTCCCCGGCCGGTGGCCATCGACAGGCGTCACACACCTGCGTCAATTGTGCCGCGTTCTCCACCATTGGAACGATCACCCCGCCCGCACCAGCATCCAGGGCTTGTTTGCAATCCTTGGCCTTGCCCTGTGCAATGCGTGCCAAGGGCAGGACGCCCCCCAATTCCAGCACACGAAACAGATCAGGCAGTTGGTGTACGCAGATTGCCCCATGTTCCATATCCACCGCCACCCAGTCGTAGCCTGCCTGCCCCATGATTTCAGCTACGGACGTGTGTGGAATCTGTATCCAACTGCCGATTGACAGATTGCCTTCCTGCAGGGATTGCCGAATCGATCGGATTTTTTCCATCCGGTTCATAGGTTGGTGAAGCACTCCACTGTAGCACCTTTGTAGTGTTCAAATACTCGCCCATTAGTCGCATGCCGCCGGAGGAGAAATGGCACCTGATTGACTTTTGCCGCATCCCAGTCCGCCCTGGCATCGCCGATCATCAGGCAGCTTTTCGGATCGATATTGTAACTTTCAAGGATCTTTCTGAGCGCTTCATTCTTGCTCGTCGGTGCGCCAAACACAGCAGCAAAGGGTTTCCGTAAATCGAGAGCCTGAAGAACCTTTTCCAGTTCATCCTGTGGGGTAGCGGATACAAGCACGAATATTTGACTGTGTAAATTGCTGCGCAGATAGACCTCAACACCGGGTACCCACGGTGAATCGATCACCCCTTGTAACACCAGTTGACTAAAGCGCCTGCAATACGCATTAACCTGGTCTTCAGTAGGATCTATACCCGCCCAGCGCAGATAGATCGGCAACTTATCAAAGCGCGACATACCACCAATTGCCTCATGATGACATCGTACCTGCTTGGCAACCTCGGCACCATAGGGAAGAAATAATTGCACAAAGGCCTGGGTCTTTACCTCAATAGAGTCCTTAATTACACCATCAAAATCCCAGAAAATTAACTTTGGATCGAACAGAAGTTTCATCAGCGGTCTATGGACGAATCCAAATCTGATTGTATGAATTCCGAAAACCGGAGGTAGAACCCTCAATCATTTCTGAATGTCGCTTCTCTTTCAGAACAAGCCCCGCTTCGCTCAACAATTGATGGCACTGTTCGGCCTGTTCGTGAAAGTCATCATTAATTTCAATAAGAATCTCTTTAACCTGCGATAAAACAGACCGGCTTCCTTTCAAGATCACATGCTCTATTCCGTCTACATCTATTTTGATATAGGCAGGTAGTGGAATCAATAATCTTTGCACCGTATCTTCCATCGAGAGCCCAAAGATTTGATATTCAAATACCTGACGCAACGCCTTGCCGTCCCATCCGTAATCCTGCCCAAATGTAGATAGCGCCCCTCCCCAATCTGTAGTCGTCATATGCATCTGATTCGGACCGAGTTTGTCACTCAAGGCAAAAGGAACTATGCATATTCTATCAGTTACCCTATTCAGAAAAATATTTCTGGCAAGTATTTCAAGATTGAACACCGAAGGCTCAAAAGCCCAGACTCGGCAATCCCGATGCTGTGCAGCATAAACAGAATAAAGACCAATGTTGGCTCCGACATCCCATAATATGGAACCTTTCGGGATGCGATCAAGCCATTCCAGAGTCTCCGGCTCCTTGGCAGAAAAAGTTTTTATCCGCCACCGGCTTAGCCAATTCGGGACAGCCAGAGTCATTACCAGTTGACCATGACGGATTGACACGGTTTGTCCCATGGCAGTACTAACAATTTGATTTTGAAAGAATTGTCCTGCGGTGGTCTTGCTAAGAATAGCCACTAATGAAACGATTAGGCGTTGTACCAACCGCTTGATGGATCTCTTTACACCTTTCATTTCCGGGAGTTCTGTAATTGACTTTTCTGAATTTCGCCGATTAACTGCAATAATCCTTGTCCCAGATCTACATGCATGGGAGACACATACTTTCGCCCCAGTTTGGGTTGATATGCATAGGGCGTACGAACGTAATGACCGGCTTGATCGGTTTCCACAAACTCTACCGCCTGAGGCATCCCCAGGATCTCAGCAAGCATCTTGAGCAGGTCCATGACACGCATTGGCTCCTGCCCTGTTAGTACAACATGTTGGTTACGGAACTCTTCATCCAGGGCTGCAACACTGGCCCTCGCCGCATCTTCTACATGGATGTATTCGCGCATTGCTTCCGGGTGGCCTTCATAACATATTTTGCCTGTCTCGATCGCTCGTTTTACAATCCGCCAGAGTCCGTTTTGATGATCGGATCGTGGGCCATAGAGGGAGCCATAACGCAGCACAGTGTAATCAAGCCCGTAAAAACGCTGATACTCCTCAATATAATGTTCAGCAGCCTGTTTGCTGCAGCGATAGAATCCCCCTTCACGACTGTTCACATATACAGTGCTGGCATAGATGTAGCGGCTTACACCGTGGCGCCGGCACGCATCAAGTGCCAGCACGTTACCCAGAACATTTACATACACAGTCTCAACAGGCTTATTGAGCGCATCGTTCAAGTCCGCAATCGCAGCAAAGTTGTAGACTGAAGCACAACCCGCAATAGCCTGATCCAGAAGGTTCGTATCCAGTATATCACCTACAATAATATCCTGGTCACTGCGTTTCCATTGCGAAAAAACACGATCAAAAATAATGACTCTGTAACCGGCATCAGACAGGGCGTCTGCAACATGACTTCCCAAGAAACCAGAACCTCCTATAACACAGGTCGTTTTCATTGTTTAATGCTTTTATTGAGTTCAAGCTTCTGAACTTCATATTCTTCTGGGGGAACCAATCTTTGCAGCGCTTCTCCTTGTAGAAAGCGAACAGCCTCCTCGGTGGCGTCAATTTCCATGCGGGAACGACAATCGATCGACATTGAGCCCATGTGTGCTGTAAGTAGGCAGCTTTCTATCTCAGTAAGCGGTCCTTTATATGGTTCCTGTTCAAACACATCAATGGCTGCACCTCCCAGCCAGCTGGCCTTGAGCGCATCAGCAAGGTCAAGCTCGTTAATTATCCCGCCTCGGGAAGTGTTTATCAGTAAAGCATCCTGTTTCATGAGTCTTATATGTTCCGCCCTAATCATATTATGAGTTGTTGCCGTCAGAGGCACATGAAGGCTGATGACATCTGCATTGCGGTATATCTCATCTTTGTCTACCCATTCAAGCTTAAGCTCGGGAACCAAATTAGTATCAGGATGCAGATCGTTGACCAGGACACGGGGCGTGCCAAAGACGCTTAGACGCCTCAAGACACGCCTGCCAATTCGCCCTACACCAATAATTCCTATGGTTACCTCAGAAATACGTCTGCCAAAATGTCGCTGCCACTCTCCGCGGTGCAATTGAGCATTGGCCATATGCACAAAACGCAGCAATGACAACATTAACCCAATAGTCAACTCGGCAACGGCAGGCGATGGTGCATCGGGCGTATAACTGACATGAATCCCTCGCCCCGCAGCAGCAAGAAGGTCCACATTGTCCAAACCTATCCCTACCCGTGATATGAGTTTTAGCTTGGATGCTCTTGCCATAACCTTATCTGTAATAGGCTCGGTACCTGCTATAATCACATCAAATTCTGACACCATATCCACCAATTCTGATTCCCTGAGCTTTCGACCGAAGGGATTAATAAGATACTCAACACCGGCTGCTTCAAGCAATTCTATTGGAAGACGGTTCTTGTCCGCAAAGGGGACTGTCGTTATCAGAACTTTAGACATAAAAGCAGATTACCTTTAAATTTTAATCCTATTGGCATTAATTGTCTGAGTAAAAGAAAATACCCCTCGTATTATTTCATAATTCTCTCTATTAACTATCCGCAATTTAATACCAAGAAAAAGATAAAGACATAAAGAAAGACATTTTACAAATAATCTGAGGGAATAATCAACTGTGTAATTTCTCAGTAGGATCATAACTGTTGCAGAACCGAAGAATATCACAAAAACCAAGCCAATTTTTTTATATTCCCATTTGATTTCGTAATAATGTTGAGAGATCCAAAATCCTATTACTCCTGATATCAACCCGGCTGAAAATGTTCCCCATGCTGCTCCAACCGCCCCCCATTTCATAATAAATGGAATGTTTATTGCTATGTTAAGTGTGATGCCCACTATCGTAAGAGCGGATGTGATGTGAGTTTTTTTTGTAAAAATAAGCTGGGGCTGCTTACCGAAGAAATAGGAACCGTAAAGCATTGATAATACAATAACGATATTAATACTGTCATGATACGATGTTGGAGTAAGAATAGTTATGATTTCTTCTGAGAAAAGAGATATTAAAAGCGCAAGGGCAATGGAGACGTACAGAAACGGCGTAAGATATTTGCCTATAGATGCTCCACCCCTTTCCCCTTGTTCAAACATCCGTTTATATACCTGAGGTGAAAAAACATTCTCAATAGCAGTCATATAGGTGAACACAATATACGCTACTTTCTGTCCAATACTGTATACTCCGACACCTCCAACCGTATTTAAAAGACCAAGCATATACTTATCAAACTGTCGCCCGATTACATTAAAAAAAATTCGCGGGGTTAGAGGAAGACTGAGCTTTAAAGAATCTCTTAGTGCTTCGAAGTTGAATGATACCGGCAGAATTCTTGTAAATCGGTAAGATAGAATAGAAAATATTATGAGACTTGCAAAGAGCTGCCCCAAGATAAGTCCTATAATCCCAATACGCAAATAAGCCACCATGAATAGAGAAAAAAGAACACCCAATATGCTCTCATCAACAGTATACCAAACAAAGGACTTAGCATTTTCAGTATTCTTAAAATAAGTCAGATAATAGGTCTTCAAACCCATAATGCCGGTAGCACAATAAGACCAGAACAAGATACCTGAATAATCTGAAGAACCAATAATCCATCGTGCAAGCTGATATTGAAACAGGTAGGTAAAAAAACCGCAAACAATAAATGCTATGATAACGAATAGCAGGGTTGAGTAAATCAAGCCTGCCATATTTTTTGACTCTTTATACTCAAAAAAGTTCCTCTCATAGCCTATGGTCAAACCGAAATTTGCAACCCCGCTCACAAAGATAGCATAAACCTGCGCAAGCGCCCATATTCCGTAATCTTCTTTAGTAAGAATTCTTGTAAAAATTGGTAAGGTAAGTAGCGGCAACAGATTGCCTGCAAGCACCGGCAGAAGATATATTAAACTGTTCTTAATTTGTTTGTCTTTACTTGTCATAGTTACTAAGAGGTACCATCAATATGTCAATTTGCACACTTTTCATCATGTCAATCACATGATTGGAATAGATTTACAATGCTTCGCAATTATGAATTCACGAGTACGGGATTTTCTTGCTGTGAGAGGTCCTTCTGTCTTTTCAAGTTTATTGCACCTTGCTCAACCACTTTGCGAAGTCGATCTACAGCTTCCCCATTTCGATACGGATCGAAATGATGCAATATAGAGGCCCAATCTCCAATAGTCTGATATACTTTACTACCAGATCTAATCCCGGTAATTGCATCCATGAGTGAGTCCATCGTTTTATATTCTATATCCGCATTGTTATATATGTTGTCCCACGGTGTTTTTGCCCCATGAGTATCCAGCAGAACCGTTCTCACCCCTGCAATCGCAGCCTCCAGGGCTGCTGTAGCTCCAAACTTGTGGCCGATACACAGGTCAGCAACGAGAGCTGCTTCCGTAGGATAAACATCATTTCGATGCACGCCTTCCATTAACTCAAGGTAGCGTCCAGTGGCTTTTGCTGTCTGGATGAGCTCATCATTCGGATACAACTGGCTTGGCGAGTTATGAATAAACTGTGATTTCACAACCACAGCAAAAGTAGTATCGGATATAACGGCATTAGCGAGGGCATGAAGTTCACCAAGGTGGTCGGTTTTACTCACTAATCCCCAGCGGTCGTGCTGTACAGACTCATCGAAATAACAAACAATGAATCTGGCGCCGGTCCGGATCAAAATATCGCGATGCCTTTGCGCCTTCACTCGTACAAGATCAGCAACACCATCATATAGATATCCGCCCAGCAAGAATTCCTGTGGCGCAATGCCATCAGCCTGGTAGACCGATTTGTACATATCCGAGAATATCAAGAACTGATCTGCCGTCGACAGCATAATTGGTGAAACAGACCCCAAGTTAGAATATTGATAAGCAATCGTGGTAATATTCAGGTCGGCCGCAACCAGCTGCATTGCATCGGCGAAGGAATAGTACGTCTCCCTTATTAAAAACACCTTGGTGTTCAACCATAAAGCAAGCGCTCCCATTAATTCAGCTTGCCTGAGAAGGGCAGCGATCCTAAGGCAAAAAAACTTTCTGTCAAACCCGGGCACCCGAAAAACAGCCCGAATTATGGTACGTCTGTCTCGCCGAACCTTTATGACAGTTTTGTTATTCCTCATTGCTTGCAGGGCATACCTAAAGGTAGACGTAGGAAGAATCTTCACGCCAGCCTTAGAGAGTTGCGATGCATCCTCTGCAATCGAGAATTTGGAACTTCGTAATTCGATCAAAAAGGTGTCGAACGTATCCAGAGGGTTACTAATATCTACCCAGTGGGGCTGGCCGCGAAGCCTGCGCTCAGCTCTGAGATTGTCTTCCTGAAGCATAAGGACAGATGGCTTTTGGGACCTGGCTGGGACAGAATACTTCTTTTGGTGATGACCAAAAGCAAATATTAGCTTTATGTCTCGGGCTATATCAAGAAACCATAACATGACAAGTTTTAGCGATGCAATCCCGGCGCTACGATAAAAACGAAATTCAACTCCTGGAAGTGTTTCACTGAGAAGTCCTTCATTAAACAGCGTTGGTTTCTTAAGCCAGATAGCGGCACGCCCCGTTTTACAGAGCACTTGTGCTACCAATGCCCTGGTAGTCCAGTACTCTATGTGCATATGAAGTTGCTTGGCGATGAATAACCGAATAGTATTGCGCCTATATGAATTATTAAGTCTCTGTAATTTTATCTCTGATTCGACAACCTCCCTTGCAGCTGCTAGTGCAATCTGCCCGGATAGTCTACGAGCGGATAGATAAACAGATTCCCCTTCATAAGTTTTAAGATGCCCTGCAAAAAAGCTGGCTTCTACGACATTTACACCTTTTTTAGCAAGCAACCAACGCCAAAGTCTTTGCCTCGGTTTTAGTGCCTCAAGAACAATGATATTAGTTAAGTTACGGATCCTAATTAATCTATATAATGCAGAAAGCGTAAGCTCATCCAGATAAACCAATCCAGCCTCTGATATATTTTCATTTCTGTCCATAGACGCTAATTGCAAAATGTGCAGTCAGTATATAAAAATAGCTAATCAATCTGACAAATCGCTAAAGTCTAATACCACCACGTAATGCTTAGTGTAATAAGCGCAACTAAGTTATTGAAATCTTGCCCCGTTACTTCTATGCCTTTTAAATAATCAGTAGACAGCCTATCCAAATATTTTACGTCAAAATACTCATCAGATAATATATCCTTATATTCCTTGCCTTTAAGCGATTCCTTGAAAAACTCGGTTACCCCTGACCTGTAAGTGATTTCTGCAAATAGTGAAAACCCTTCAATTATATCATACAGATAGGAGTGTGGTCCTTCATCAAGAAGGTCGTAAGGGAATTTTATCTTATTCTTTGCAACCCACTTGAGCGGGTATTTTGTATTATTCATCTCAAGTCCGCGTCCCCATTTTTCAGGTGCCTTTGAAAGAAGCTCTATCAATCTATAATCATTAAATGGAGAACGCCACTTATGATTATGATACTCCATAGCGTGTTTCTGAATATTAACTGTTGATCCCTGCGAATGGAAACTGTGATAAAGATATATGAACCAGGAATACATATTATTTTCCGCTAATTCCTCAATAATCTGTGGCATATATTCCCTGTATGGAAATTTGTAGATACCTTTTTGTCCAAATGCATTAAAAGCAGGATTAACAAATGTTTTTGCAAATGGGATACGAGGTGATCCATGAAAGAATGGGAAAAGATAGCTCTCGATTACCTCATCTTTATTCCTAAATCCAGATGCAAATTCAACGCCTGTCATTTTTTTAAATATCTGGAACACCTTGTCTTTTTCGTACGAACCGTCTATTACCTTTTTGAAAAATGACGGTCCATATAGATAGCAATTCATCTTGTCCGCATATTCAGTAAATGCCTTTTTCGTATGAAAGAAGGTTGCGAACTGAGAAAAACCAAAGTTATGGAATGAGTCCGAAGTCTCGCCATTAAAAATTACTTGATCATTTCCAGCAATATCGTTAAGTCCACCGGAAAGTGTCGCAAAATTATAAGTCACATAGGTATAATTGTGCTTTGATTTATAATAAGGGAGAAACTTCTGCCAGTAATTGGATGCTTTTTTGCTTTTTAAATCAAAATCTACAATGCGAGGTCTTATGCCATAGAAGGCTCCAATCTTCTTGATCTTATTAATCTCAAATTTGTTAATTACATCAGTCCCCTCGGAATACTTCATGCTTCCGCTTATCATCCCCACATTTTCAGCTCCGAATTCATTTACAAGTAGTCCTAATAGTAACGATGAATCCCATCCACTTGAACTTGATACCCATGTTTTACCATTCCTGTTTGCCCTTGCAACGACTGAATCACGCAACATTCTGTAATAACTTTGCAGTTGTTCATCTGAATAATCCTCTATTTTATGGGGCTTAAATTCAATTATCTCCGACTTAAAGCCGGATGCCGAGAAATTTATAATCTCCCCAACTTTTAACTGCTTTACATTGCTATAAATAGTTGTTCCCTTCGGTGTATACCATCCATACACGGAGAAAAGGTGGGCCAACATTTTCTGGTCATATGCCGGCTTGACTCTGTCAAAGATAAAATCTAAATCCGTTGCACAATAAAAATTGTTATTTTCAACTGTATAAAAAATATCATGTCTTGCATATCGGTCGCTAAATATGCGAATCTTCTTTCTTATCTCATCAACAAATATGCCGGCATATTGTCCTTCCAAATGAGTGATAATATCCTTTAGATGGTGTTTGGAAAAGAGGCTTTTCAGATATTTATTGCTTCCGGAGTCAATAAGTTTTATGTTACCGTCATCTTTTATGTGATAGAAAATATCTCCGTATAAATAAACCTTAATTCCATTTTGTAAATCTATGCAAAAGTCAGAGCTTTCCAAGTTGGCAAATAAGGCCATTTCTTTATCAAATGCAATAACTTTCTCAAAACCAGAATCCCGAAAATTGATTTTCGCAGATTGCAGATAAAATTTCATTTTTTCTCCTTCCCAGAGTTTCGTTTCTTTCCTTTTTTAAAATCCCTCTCTATTTTTCCATAAATTCTGACTTTAATAGTCCCATCCTGTAGCAATCAAGATATTCATCAT
>WBZR01002634.1_pt1 | contig 18032 bp, 16 predicted proteins | sample 5204231 | NCBI WGS metagenome assembly WBZR01 (sample SAMN12412403, study PRJNA552823) | activated sludge metagenome | isolation source: activated sludge from anammox sidestream of wastewater treatment plant... | place: USA: Virginia | collected 2017-08 | reverse complement strand
AAAATAGGTTGTGGAAAACCCTTTTTAGTCGCAGAGACCCCAACTGACCAGCCCTGCATAGGATCTCGGGGAGGAGGGGAAAGGGAGGTCACCCTGCCGGACCTGGCATCGCGGTCGGCGACTCAAGCGTCACCGGATCCGCATGCGGATGGAATCCACTGGTCGCGAAGGGTTGCAACGGGCGCGCCAGCATGGTTCCCTTGCGGTGGATGAGATTCCTGCATGCCGTGCTCGCGCTGCTCCTCGTCCTTCCGGCGGGCGCGCTCGCGCAACCGCTGCCGGACGGGCCGTCGGGCTACGCGCCGAAGGAAGCCGCGGTCGGCAGGCATTTCATGGTCGCCGCCGCGAATCCGCTCGCGGTCGACGCGGGTTACGCGGTCTTGGCGCGTGGCGGCACCGCGATCGATGCCGCGATTGCGGTGCAGATGGTGCTGAACGTCGTCGAGCCGGAAGCCTCTGGCATCGGCGGCGGCGCATTCATCCTGCACTGGTCGGCGCGCGAGCGGCGCGTGCGCGCGTACGACGGCCGCGAGACCGCGCCGGCCGCGGCGACGCCAGACCTCTTCCTCGGCGCCGACGGCAGGCCGATGGCGTTCTTCGACGCCGTGGTCGGCGGGCGCTCGGTCGGCGTGCCGGGCGTGCTCGCCGTGCTCGAGCTCGCTCACCGGCATCACGGCCGGCTCCCGTGGCGGATGCTGTTCGATGCTGCAATCGGATACGCCGAGCAGGGCTTCCCGATCTCGCCTCGGCTTGCGGTGTTGCTCGAACGCGAGCGCTTCCTCATGACGGATCCAAACGCGCGGCGCCAGTTCTACCACGCCGACGGCACGCCCCGCCGCGCGGGCGAGACGCTCCGCAATCCCGAGCTCGCGGCGACGCTACGCGCGATCGCGGCCGGCGGGGCGCGCGCGTTCTACGCTGGGGAGATCGCCCGGGACGTGGTCGCCGCCGTGCGGTCGCATCCGACCAATCCCGGCACGCTTGCGCTCCAGGATCTCGCGCGCTATCGGGCGATCGCGCGCTCTCCCGTCTGCGGGCGGTACCGGGAGCACAAGGTGTGCGGCATGCCGCCGCCGAGCTCGGGTGGGATCGCCGTGCTGCAGATCCTCGGGATCCTCGAGCAGTTTCCGCTGGGACGCGTCGCGCCGCAGTCGCTGATGGCGGCGCACCTGTTCGCCGAGGCGGGGCGGCTGGCGTACGCGGATCGCGACCGGTACGTCGCCGACCCCGATTTCGTCGCCGTCCCGGCGGCGGGCATGATTGCATCGCAATACCTGGCGCGGCGCGCGGAGGCGGTGCGCTACACGCAGTCGATGGGCCGGGCTGCCCCGGGAGTGCCCGCAGCCGCCGCCCACCCTGCAGAGGCGGCTGCACCCGAGCTTCCGTCGACCAGCCACGTTTCGATCGCCGACGCCTCCGGCGACGCCGTGGCAATGACGACCACGATCGAGAACGCGTTCGGCAGCCGCATCATGGTGCGCGGGTTCCTGCTCAACAATCAGCTCACCGACTTCTCGTTCGCGCCCGCAGCGGACGGGCGGGCGGTCGCCAATCGCGTCGAGCCGGGCAAGCGTCCGCGGAGCTCCATGGCGCCGACGCTCGTGTTCGACCGCACTGACCGTCTCACGCACGTCGTCGGCTCGCCCGGCGGCAGCGTGATCATCAACTACGTCGCGCAGGCGCTCGTGGCGATGCTCGACTGGGGCCTCGACGCGCAGCAGGCGGTGGACCTCGGCCACTTCGGCAGCCGCAACGGCGCCACCGAGCTCGAGCGCGGCACCGCAGCCGAGACGCTCGCCGATGGGTTGCGCGTGCTCGGGCACGACGTGCGCGTCATGAGCATGACGAGCGGCCTGCACGCGATCGAGCGCGTGCCGGGCGGCTGGCGCGGGGCGGCGGACGCGCGCCGCGAGGGCAGAGCGAGGGGTGGCTGATCCCGGAGGGTCGGTACTTCCACCGCTCAGAGCCGCGGTCCGATCACGCTCCACGCGCGCGCCGCGAGATCCGGCGCCAGCGCGTCGAGCTTGACCGCGCCCGGCCAGCTGCGCAGCCACGTGAGTTGCCGTTTCGCGAGCTGGCGCGTCGCGAAGATTCCGCGCTCGCGCAGCTCCTCGTGCGACGTCCGGCCCTCCAGATAATCCCATGCCTGCCGGTAGCCCACGCAGCGCATTGCGGGGAGATCGGGGGTGAGCGAAAACCGCGCCCGCAGCGCTTCGAGCTCCTCGACCAGCCCCGCGGCGAGCATCGCTTCGAACCGCTGCGCGATTCTGCGATGCAGCGCGCTCCGGTCGCTCGGCTCGAGCGCGATCCAGAGCGTGTCGCCGACCGACTCCGCGGCGGTCGCGCCGCGCGTCAGCTCCGACATCGGCTGGCCGGTGAGCCGGTACACCTCGAGGGCGCGCTGGATGCGCTGCGGGTCGGTGGGCTTGATGCGCGCTGCGCTCTCGGCGTCGAGCCGCGCGAGCTTGGCGTGCAGCGCGGCCCATCCGTCCCGCGCGGCCTCGGCCTCGATCTCGGCACGGAGCGACGCATCCGCCCCGGGCAGCGCGGACAGGCCGTCGCGCAACGCCTTGAAGTAGAGCATCGTGCCGCCGGCGAGCAGCGGAATGCGCCCGCGACCCGCGATCTGCGCGATCAGGGCCAACGCATCGGCGCGGAAACGCGCCGCCGAATACGCTTCGGTGGGATCGATGACGTCGATCAGGTGATGCGCGACCTGGCGCCGTTCGGCCGGCGAGGGCTTCGCCGTGCCGATGTCCATCCCGCGAAACACCTGCGCCGAATCGACGCTGATGATCTCGATCGGCAGGCGCTCGGCGAGTGTCATGGCGAGCCGCGACTTGCCGCTCGCCGTCGGCCCCATGATCGCGATCGCCGCCGGCTTCGCTCGCGACACGCCCTGCCAGCCTCCCGCCGTGCTCCCGCGGACCGGTCAGCGACCGCGCAGGAAGAGCCGTTCAAGGTCCGCGAGGCTCAGCTGGTGCCAGGTCGGCCGGCCGTGATTGCACTGATCCGCGCGCTCGGTCTCCTCCATACGGCGCAGGAGCGCGTTCATCTCGGGCACCGTCAGCGGCCGATTCGCGCGCACCGCGCCGTGGCATGCCATCGTGGCGAGGAGCTCGTTCTGGTGCTCCGCGAGCACCTGGCTCGCGCCGTACTCGCGAATGTCGCGCAGCACCGCGCGCGAGAGCGCGGGCAGGTCGCCCTGGGCCACCATCGCCGGTACGCCGCGCACCACGACCGCGGTGGGCGAGAGCGCGGCCATGTCGAAGCCGAGCCGGTCGAGCGCCGCGCGATGCTCCTCGACCGTCGCGACGTCCACCTCGTCGGCGTGGAACGTCACGGGAATGAGCAGCGGCTGCGCGGTGACCGAGCGATCGGCGAGCGCCGACTTGAGGCTCTCGTACAGGATGCGCTCGTGGGCGGCGTGCATGTCGACCAGCACCAGGCCCGACCGGTTCTGCGCGAGGATGTAGACCCCGTGCAGCTGCGCGAGCGCGAAGCCGAGCGGGTGCTCGACGTCCGTCGGGGCCGGCGCCGCGCGCTCGGCGGTCTCGGCGAACATCGCTGCGTAGGCCGCGACCGGTTGCGCGATGCCGAGGCGCGCCTGATACGCCGGCGGCGCGGCGCCACGGGTCGCCGGGCCGCCGCCGAGGACAGCGCCGAAGGCCGGCGCGTGCAGCGGCGCCGCGACAGCGGCGCCCGCGAGCCCGGCCAGAGCCTTCTCGACTGCGTGGTAGACGAACTGGTGCACGCCGCGCGGATCGCGGAAACGAACCTCGGTCTTGGCCGGGTGCACGTTCACGTCCACCATCGCCGGTTCGACCTCCAGGTAGAGAACGTAGGCCGGGTGGCGATCGCCATGCAGCACGTCGGCATAGGCTTCGCGCAACGCGTGGGCGATGAGCTTGTCCCGCACGAAGCGGCCGTTCACGAAGAGATGCTGCGCATCGCGCGAGCCGCGCGCAGCGGCCGGCGAGGTCGCGTACCCGTGGATCCGCAAGGCACCGCCGTCGGCCGCGATCGGGCGCGCACTCTCCGGAAACGCCTCGCCCATCACGGCCGCGATGCGCGTACCGAGATCGCTCGCGGGATAGTGCGCCATCGCCCGGCCGTTGTGGCGCAGCGTCATCGCGACGTCGGGCCGCACCAGCGCGGCGCGATGGAACACGTCCGCGCAGTGCGCGAGCTCGGTCGCCTCGGTCTTCAGGAATTTGCGCCGTGCCGGCGTGTTGAAATAGAGCTCGGCCACGTCGACCGTCGTCCCTGCCGGGTGTGCTGCGGGCTCGGGGGCGGTCGCCTGCCCGCCTTCGGCGCGGATGTGCCAGGCATGCGGGGCCGCGGGCGTGCGCGAGGTGAGCTCGACGCGCGCCACCGAGGCGATGCTCGCGAGCGCCTCCCCGCGAAAGCCGAGCGTGGCGACCCGCTCGAGGTCGTCGAGCGATGCGATCTTGCTGGTCGCGTGACGCGCGAGGGCGAGCGCGAGATCTTCGCGCGCGATGCCGGCGCCGTCGTCGGTCACGCGGATCTGCCGGATGCCGCCCTGCGCGAGCGTCACCGACACGGTGCGCGCACCTGCATCCAGGCTGTTCTCGAGGAGCTCCTTCAGCACCGATGCCGGCCGCTCGACCACTTCGCCGGCGGCGATCTGGCTGATGAGCGTGTCGGAAAGAACGCGGATGGCGGCCATGGGATTGCGGGAACAGCGCCGCGGCGCGGCGCGAAGGCATGCGAATCTGGTGCGCGATTATACCGACGCGCCCGGATAGAATACGCGCTCGCGCGCGCCAGGCCGACCGATGGAACTCCTGCTCTGGTTCTGGGACGTCATCGTCCACCTCGACAAGCACCTCGCCGTGCTGCTGCAGCAGTACGGCGGCTGGATCTACCTGGTCCTGTTCCTGATCGTCTTCTGCGAGACCGGATTGGTGGTGACGCCGTTCCTCCCCGGAGACTCGCTATTGTTCGTGGCCGGGACCCTGTGGGCCACCGCGGGCATGCCGATCGAGCTGCTTGCCGGGGTCCTGATCATGGCGGCCCTGTGCGGCGACAACGTGAACTACTGGGTCGGGCGCTACATCGGACCGCGCGTGTTCCGCTGGGAGCAGTCACGCTGGTTCAACCGGCGGGCGCTCGACATGACGCACGGGTTCTACGAGCGGCACGGCGGCAAGACGATCGTCATCGCCCGGTACGTGCCGCTGGTGCGGACCTTCGCGCCGTTCGTCGCGGGCGTCGGCCGCATGGGCTACCCGCGCTTCCTCGCCTTCTCCGCGTTCGCCGCGGCGCTCTGGGTGGTGTCGCTCACCGGCACGGGGTACCTCTTCGGCAACATCGCGATCGTGCGGGAGAACCTCACGCTGGTGATCTTCGGGATCATCGGCCTCTCGCTCGCCCCGCTCGGGGTCGGCTACCTCCGGCACCGTACGCAACGCGCCGCCTGACGCGCCCTTCATCGCGGGACTTGGCGGCGCGCGGCGCGGTCTTCCGCGCGCGGCTCAGTTGCGGTGCACGACCGGCACGAGCGCCGGGAGCCGTTCTTCGGGCGCGTCGGTGGCGAGCGTGCCGCGGCTTGGCGGATTCTTCGCGAAGTAGCGCTTGATGCCCGCGACGATGGCGCGCGCGACCCGATCCTGGTGTGCCGAGTCATTCAGCTTCTTCTCCTCGTCCGGGTTCGAGATGAACGCGGTCTCCACCAGGATCGACGGAATGTCGGGCGCCTTCAGGACCGCGAAGCCCGCCTGCTCGACGTGCGGCTTGTGCAGCGCGTTGACGTCCCCGAGCTCGTCCAGCACCGCGCGGCCGAGCTTCAGGCTGTCGCTGATGGTCGCGGTCTGCGACAGGTCGAGCAGCGTCTGCGCGAGGTAGCGGTCCTTGGCCCCGAGATTCACGCCGCCGATCAGGTCGGCCTCGTTCTCCCGCTTGGCGAGCCAGTTCGCTGCGGCGCTCGTTGCGCCCCGCTCCGACAGCGCGAATACCGACGCGCCGCGCGCATGCGGCAGGATGTAAGCGTCCGCGTGGATCGACACGAAGAGATCGGCCCGCACGCGGCGAGCCTTCGCGACGCGCGCCTGCAGCGGTACGAAGTAGTCGCCGTCGCGCGTCAGGACCGCGCGCATGTTGGGCTCGGCGTCGATCAGCGTCTTGAGCCGCTTGGCGATCGAAAGCGTGACCTGCTTTTCGCGCGAGCCGCGGCGGCCCTTGGCACCGGGGTCCTCGCCTCCGTGTCCCGCGTCGACGACGACCGTGACCATGCGATGGGCGAGCGGTTTGTCCCGGTCGGGCGCGGCCCGGCCCCTTCTCGTGTCGAGCGGCCAAGGCTCGATCCGCGGCGCGTCCCCCGCACCCGCCGGTTTCGAGGGCCGGTCCTCGAGCAGGGCGAGAAGCGGGTCGACCGGTACCGCCGGATACACGTCGAGCACCAGCCGGTGCCCGTAGTCGCCGATGGGTTTCAGCAGGAACGCTTGCGGCTTCGACTCGGCCTTCAGATCGATGACGAGGCGCACGACGCCGGGCTTGAATTGTCCGACGCGGATCTGCGCGATGTACGGGTCGTCCGGGCGCACCTTGTTCGCGACTGCGGCGGAGAGCGAGTCGAGATCGAGACCCTCGAAGTCGACCACCAGCCGGTCCGGGTTGGAAGCCATGCTCACCGTATGGCGCGGCTCCGAAGCGAGCTCGATGGTGACGCGCGAGTAGTCGGTCGAGGGCCACACGCGGACCGCACGGACCGGCTCCGCGGCGAGGGCGGCGTGCGCGATGACAAGCGCGGTGAGAAGCGCCGCAAGGGCAGACCAGACGCGGACCGGAACCGACAACGCGCGCACGAGGGCGCGCGACCCGCCTAGTCCGCGGCGTTCCTTGCCGAGCGGGACGCTTGCTCTGCGATCGACCTCAGGCACCGGCGTCCAGACTCCGTGAAGGCCTCGATGGTCGCGTCCCGCCCATGCGGGGCGACAACGAGCGTGATGCGCAGGTCCGGTGCGGGCAGCAGATCGCCGACTTTCTCGGGCCACTCGACGAGGCACAGCGAGCGCTCGTTGAAGTGCTCCCGAAAGCCGGAATCGAGCCATGCCTTTGGATCATGGAATCGATAAAAATCAAAGTGGTACAAGTCTAATCTCGAAAGCGGATAAAGTTCAACCAGGGAATAGGTCGGACTTTTGACTTTTCCCGCGTGTCCCAAGGCACGGAGCAGGCCCCGGGCCAGGGTGGTCTTCCCGCTGCCGAGCTCTCCCGAGAGGTGGATCGACATGCCGGGTCCGACGCTCAGGGCAATCCGCGCCCCGAGGGCGAGAGTGGCTGCCTCGTCGGAAAGGGGCAGGGAGAGGGGCGGTAACATCGCGCGGATGGCCGGCGGCACGGATGGCGTGAGCTCTCGCGAGTCTCGCAAAAAAGCGCGCGATTGGGGGGCGCTCGCGCTGCTCGTCAAGGGCTGGGGACGGGGGCTCGGATTCCAGGCGGTCGGGATCGCCGACGCGGACCTCACTGCGGCGGAGCAGGGCCTGCTCGATTGGCTCGGGGTGGGGTATCACGGCGAGATGGAGTACATGGCCCGGCATGGCGTCCGGCGCGCGCGTCCGGCAGCGCTCGTGCCGGGGACGGTGCGCGTCATCTCCGCGCGCCTCGATTACAAGCCTGCCGCCGCGGACGGCTGGGCGATCCTCGACGATCGGCGCTCCGCGTTCATCTCCCGCTACGCCACGGGTCGCGACTATCACAAGGTGCTGCGCAACCGGCTCCAGTCGCTCGCCACGCGCATCGCGGGCGAGGTGGGAGACTTCGGCTACCGCGTGTTCACCGACTCGGCGCCGGTGATGGAGGTCGAGCTCGCGCGACGGGCGGGGCTCGGCTGGCGCGGCAAGCATACGCTGCTGCTCGATCGCCGCGCGGGATCGTACTTCTTCCTCGGCGAGCTCTACACGGATCTCCCGCTGCCGGCGGACGTCCCGGCCACCGAGCACTGCGGTACCTGCACGAAGTGCATCGACGCGTGTCCCACGCGGGCGATCGTCGCGCCGTATGAGCTGGACGCGCGCCGGTGCATCTCCTATCTCACGATCGAGCTGAAAGGCCCGATCCCGGAGGCGCTGCGGCCGCTGATCGGCAACCGCGTCTACGGCTGCGACGACTGCCAGCTCGCGTGCCCGTGGAACCGGTTCGCGCAAGTGTCATCGGAGCTCGACTTCGGCGTGCGCGAGGGCCTCGACCGCGCGTCCCTCGTCAGCCTGTGCGGCTGGTCGGAGTCCGAGTTCCAGGAACGGTTGGCCGGAAGTGCCATCCGCCGCATCGGGCACGAGCGCTGGCTGCGCAACCTCGCGGTCGGACTCGGCAACGCGCCGTCCTCCCCGGAGGTGGTCGCGGCGCTACGCGCGCGCGCCAACCATCCGTCGGCGCTCGTGCGCGAGCACGTGGCGTGGGCGCTCGCGCAGCACGGCGCGCGTGTCTGATGACCCTTGGCCTCGCGGGCCCGAACCCCGCGCAGCCGCCGAGCGCCTCGCGTTCGACGATCCCCCTAGGGGCGGATGTGACAGGCGACGCAACCCGCCTCTTGCGTGAACCGTCCGAGCCGGCCTTTGGGGTTAAACTGATTCGTCAAATGCGCCTCCACCAGCTCAAGATCGAGTTCCGGCCGGAGGAAGACCGGCTCCTGATGCGCCTCGCGACCAATACCGCCGCCGAGGTGCTGTTGTGGCTCACCCGCCGTTGCGTCAAGCGGCTCTGGCCGGTCCTGCTCAACATGGCGCAGGCCGCGCCCGAAGTCGTGCTGCAGCCGAACCCGGAGGCGCGCAAGGCGCTGGTCGGGTTCCAGCACGAGAAGGCAATCCGCCAGGCGAACTTTTCGACGCCATATGCGGAGACGCCGCGCGAGCGGCCGCTCGGCGCCGACCCGCTGCTCGTCGCGCGCATCCAGCCGCGGCGCGACCCGCAGGGGCGCCACGTGCTCGGACTGCTGCCCGCGACCGGGCAGGGCGTCCACGTCACGCTCGACGACGGCCTGCTGCACGGGCTGATGAAGCTCCTGCAGAACGCGGTCGCGAAGAGCGACTGGGAGCTCGACCTCACGGTGCCCGCAGTCCTCGCGCAGCCCGCCGACGCCGCGAGCGGCCGGCCGACGATCAACTAGAGATTGCTTCGAGCTGCGTTTGGAGAGCGAGCCACTCGCTCTCGACCGCGTCGAGCTCGGCGCTGACGCTGCCTTGCGCGCGCAGCGTCGCGCCCACCTGGTCCTGGTCGGCGCCGTTGTAGAAGTCCGCCGACGCGAGCAGGCCTTCCAGACGGCGCTTCTCCGCGCCAAGCGCCGCCATCTGCCGCTCGAGCGCTGCGACGCGCTGCAAGAGCGGCTTGCGCCGTTCGGCGAGCGCCTGCCGCGCCTCGGCGGCCGCGCGCCTTTCCTCGCGCCGGTTGTCGTCGCCCCGGCGGTCGCTGCCTGTCTGCGCCCGCCGCCGGCCGTCCGCGCGGCGCGTCCCGAGCCATTCGCGGTAGTCGTCGAGATCACCGTCGAAGGCCTGCAAGCGCCCCTCGGCGACGAGCATCAGCGCGTCGGTGGCAGTGCGCAGCAAGTGGCGGTCGTGCGAGACGAGCACCATCGCCCCCTCGAACTCCTGCAGCGCGAGCGTGAGGGCCTCCCGCATGTCGAGGTCGAGATGGTTGGTGGGCTCGTCCAGCAGCAAGAGATTCGGCCGCTGCCAGATGATCAGCGCGAGGGCGAGTCGCGCGCGCTCGCCGCCGGAGAAGCGGGCGACCGGTGCGAGCGCCATGTCGCCGGAGAAGTCGAAGGTGCCGAGGTAATCGCGCAGCGCCTGCTCGCGCGTGCTCGGATCCAGCCGCGCGAGGTGCGCGAGCGGGCTGTCGTCGGGCCGCAGCTCCTCGATCTGGTGCTGCGCGAAGTAGCCGACGCGCAGGTTCCTGCCCTCGTGGCGGTGGCCCGCGAGCGGCGCCAGGCGGCCGGCGAGCAGCTTGACGAGCGTCGACTTGCCGGCGCCGTTGCGCCCGAGGAGGCCGATGCGCGCGCCGGCGGGAATCTCAAGCTTGATGTCCTGCAACACCGGCACCCCATCGTATCCGGCGGCGGCGCCGTCGAGCGCGAGGACGGGGTCGGGGCTGCCCGGGAACTCGCGGAAGTGGAACGAGAAGGGCGAGTCGACGTGTGCCGGCGCGATGCGCTCCATGCGCTCGAGCGCCTTCACCCGACTCTGCGCCTGGCGCGCCTTGGTCGCCTTGGCGCGGAACCGAGCGATGAAGCGCTCGAGCCGCTCGACCTCGCGCTGCTGCCGCGCGTAGAGCGCCTGCTGCTGGGCGAGGCGCTCCGCGCGCTCGGCCTCGTAGGCCGAGAAGTTGCCGGTGCATAGACGCAGCGTCTGGCGCTCGAAGGAGAGCACCGCTCCGACGACCGCATCCAGGAACTCGCGGTCGTGCGACACGAGGAGGAGTGTGCCGCGGTAGGCCGCGAGCCAGCCTTCCAGCCAGATCACGGCGTCCAGATCGAGGTGGTTGGTCGGCTCGTCGAGCAGCAGCAGGTCGGAGCGGCACATCAGCGCCTGCCCGAGCGCAAGGCGCATGCGCCATCCGCCCGAGAATTCGCGCACCGGACGGGCGCTGTCCGCCGGCTCGAATCCGAGGCCGTCGAGGAGCGCGGCGGCGCGGGCGCGCGCGGAATAGCCGTCGATCAAGCCGTAGCGGTCGTGCAGGTGCGCGAGCCGCTCGCCGTCATCCGCGGCCGCGGCCTGCGCGAGCTCGGACTCGAGCGCGCGGAGCTCCGCGTCGCCGTCGATGACGAACTCGATCGCGGGCTGGTCGGTGTCGGGCGTGTCCTGGGTGACGTGCGCGACGACCCAACCCTGCGGCACCTCGACGTCGCCGCCATCGGCGTGCAGGGCGCCGGTGAAGAGCGCAAACAGGCTCGACTTCCCGCAGCCATTGGGGCCGACGACACCGACGCGCTGCCCCGGGCCGATCCCGACGTCCGCGCCGGCGATCAGGAGCTTCGCGCCGCGCCGGAGGCTCAGGTTCCGGAGGCGAATCATGCGGCCGCGATTATAGGAAACTCGGCGCGCGCGGCGGTGCAAGCTTCTGATATACTCTTTCGAATCGCTCTTACACCCCGGCCATCCTCCTGCTTGTCTTCCTCCCGCTCGCCTTCCTCCCGCTCGCCTTCCTCCTGCTTGCCTTCCTCTGCTTGCCCGCTCACCCTGCGACGTGCTTTCGGACCGCCAAGGCGGACGAGGGTGCGTGCGCGCCTTGTCGCACCCGCGTGTTCTCAACTGGTAGCCGCACTACTTGAAGACTTTCGCTGATCTTGGATTGCACCCCGACCTGCTCAAGGCCGTAGCCGAGCAGGGCTACACGGAACCCACTCCGATCCAGGCGCAGGCCATCCCGCTGGTCCTTGCTGGCCGCGACCTGATGGGCGGCGCGCAGACCGGAACCGGGAAGACCGCCGCATTCGCGCTGCCCATGCTGCAGCGCCTCGCCGCGCACGCGAACACCAGCGCCTCCCCGGCGCGGCATCCCGTGCGGGCGCTGATCCTCACGCCCACGCGCGAGCTCGCGCTGCAGGTGGAGGAGAGCTTCCGGGACTACGGCAAGCACGTCGGGCTGCGCATCGCCGTCGTGTTCGGCGGCGTGCCGATCGAGCCGCAGATGCAGCAGCTGCGGAGCGGCGTCGAGATCCTGGTCGCGACCCCCGGCCGTCTGCTCGACCACGTGCACCAGCGCACGGTCAACCTGTCGCAGGTCGAGATCTTCGTCCTGGACGAGGCCGACCGGATGCTCGACATGGGCTTCATTCCCGACGTGCGGCGCATTCTTGCGCTCCTCACGGCGCGCAAGCAGGGCCTGCTCTTCTCCGCGACGTTCTCGGACGAGATAAAGAAGCTCGCCGACGCGTTCCTGCGTCACCCCGTGCTGGTGGAGGTGGCGCGGCGGAACGCCGCCGCGGAGCTGGTGAGCCACCTGGTGCATCCGGTCGCCCGCGAGCGCAAGCGCGATCTCCTCGTGCACCTACTCAAGTCGCGCGACATGAAGCAGGTGCTGGTGTTCACCGCGACGCGGCTCGGCGCCAACCGGCTCGCCTACCAGCTGAACCGCTCGGGCGTGCACACCGCGGCGATCCACGGCGACAAGACGCAGACCGAGCGCATCCAGGCGCTCGAGGAGTTCAAGGCCGGCAAGGTCGGCGTGCTGGTCGCCACCGACGTCGCCGCGCGCGGTCTCGACATCGAGCAGCTGCCCTACGTGGTGAATTTCGAGCTGCCGAACTCGCCAGAGGACTACGTGCACCGGAGCGGCCGGACCGGGCGCGCGGGCAGCACCGGGCTCGCAATCTCGCTCGTGTGCGGCGAGGAGACCGAGCGCCTCGTCGAGATCGAGCGCATGATCAAGGTGAAGATCGAGCGCGAGATCGTGGCGGGCTTCGGTCCCGACGTCCGCGACGCTCCGGGTCTGATGGGACGTCCCGACCGTGACCGCCGCCGCGGCGCCGACGAGCCCCGCCTCACGGGGAGCAGGCGCGCCGATCGAGCCGCCCCGCCGGCGCCGAAGCCGTCCGCGCGTCCAGTCGACCCGATCTTCAGCAAGCCCTACGAGCCGGGCGCGGCGCCGCCGGTCGAGCGGCAGCGGGCGCCGCAGCAGCGCGAGCGCCAGGTGGCGGCGCTGCTTGGCGGCTTCATTCGCAAGCCAGGCTGAGCGCTGCCGGCGGCCGCGCGCCTGCTGCGGAGCGCGTCCTCCCCGGCAGATAGCCTCGCGACGCCCTCATGTATCCGTTGTCTTGAACGGCGCGCGCTCGTTCAGCTCGTCGATGTACTGCTCCACCCCGCGCGCCTCCCGGGACAGGAACTGTCCGACGGCGTCGGCGAAGCGCGGGTGGCGCAACCAGTGCGCGGATCGGGTCGCGACGGGCAGGAATCCCCGCGCGAGCTTGTGCTCGCCCTGCGCGCCGCCCTCGAACAGAGCGATGCCCCGCTCGATGCAGAACTCCATGGCCTGGTAATAGCACGTCTCGAAGTGCAGTCCGGAGACGTAGCCGATCGCACCCCAGTAGCGACCGTAGAGCGTCCGCTGCGAGTAGACGTCGAGCGCCGCCGCGAACGGCTTGCCGTCGCGCTCGGCGAGAACGAGCAGGAGGTGCTCGGGCATGACCTCGCCCAGTCGTTCGAAGAACGCGAGGTTGAGATACGGCGTTGAATGGTGGGCGCGGTAGGTGAGGTTGTAGCAGCGCGTGAAGAATCGCCAGTCGTCCCGCGTGATGTCGGTGCCGGTGAGGCGGCGAAACCGGATCCCGGCCTCGGCGACCTTGCGCCGCTCCTGCCGGATCTTCTTGCGCTTCGGCTGGTTGAGCGTCGCCAGAAACTCCTCGAAGCTCTGGTAGCCCGGGTTCTGCCAGTGGAACTGGACGCCGTGCCGCAGCATCATTCCCGCGGCCGCCATCGCCGCGGCCTCGGCCTCCGGCGGGAAGAGGATGTGCAGCGAGGAGGCCTCCCGCGCAAGCGCGAGCGCGGCGTCGAGCACGCGCGCGCGTCCATCGTCGTCGCGCGAGAGCAACCGCGAGCCGGTCACCGGGGAGAAGGGGATCGCCGACAGGAGCTTCGGGTAGTAGGCGATGCCGTGGCGCGCATAGGCATCGGCCCACGCCCAGTCGAACACGTATTCGCCGTACGAGTGCGATTTCAGGTAGAGCGGCATCGCGGCCGCCAGCTCGCCGCCGCGCCAGAGCGCGAGATGCTGCGGCAGCCAGCCGGTCTGCTCGCACGCGCAGCCCGTCGCGTGCAGCGCGTGCAGGAACTCGTGGCGGAGGAACGGATGATCGCCCGCGAGCGCATTCCACCGCGCGGCGGGAATCTCCCCGAGGTCCTCGACCACGCGGAGGACGGGCTCAGCCGGACCGATCACGCGATGCCGTTGTCGTGCGCGGTGCGCGCCGCGATCTTCGCGCTGAATTTCTCGCAACGGTGGCGCCCGCACACCGGCGCGCGCAGCGCGTCCTGCCCGAGGAACGTGAGGAATTGCGCCCGCCAGGAGCGAACGCGGGCGGAGAGGGCGCGGTCCATCGTCGCGCCATTATTGGCGAAGGCGTGGCGCGGGACAAGGCGCGCGGTGGCATCGCCGCGAGCGAGGACGGCTGCTCCGGCGAGCGCGCTTCGGCAGCGCGCCGTTTGCTATACTTTGCGCGTCAAAATCCGGGGGGCGCGGGTGAAGAAGATCGAAGCGGTGATCAAGCCGTTCAAGCTGGACGAGGTGCGCGAAGCCCTCGCCGAGGTGGGCGTGAGCGGCCTCACCGTCACCGAGGTCAAGGGCTTCGGCCGCCAGAAGGGCCACACCGAGCTCTATCGCGGCGCGGAGTACGTCGTCGATTTCCTGCCGAAGGTGAAGATCGAGGTCGTGGTCACCGACGCCATGGCCGATGCGGTGATCGAGGCGATGATCAAATCGGCCCGCACCGGGAAGATCGGCGACGGGAAGATCTTCGTCACCCCGATCGAGCAGGTGGTGCGCATCCGCACCGGCGAGACGAACGAAGAGGCTATTTAGGGCGCCTCGGATCCCGTCATCCGCGCGGAAGCGTGGATCCAACACGTCTGCGAACGCGCACAAAGTCTGGATTCCCGCCCGCGCGGGAATGACGATTTTCCGCCTCTCGTCGCCCGGTCATCCTCGCAGCAGCACGAGCAGCGCCCCGCCGCCGCCTTGCACCGCGGGCGCCTGGCAGAATGCCAGCACCTCGGCGCGCTGAGCGAGCCAGACCCTCGCGTTCTGCTTGAGCACCGGCTCGCGGTTCTTCGAGCCGAGGCCCTTGCCGTGGATCACACGCACGCAGCGCAAGTTCCGGCTCAGGCACTCGCGCAGGAACCGGGCGAGTGCAGTCCGGGCCTCGGCGCGTCGCAGCCCATGCAGGTCGACCTCGGCCTGCACTACCCAGTGGCCCCGGCGCAGCTTGCGCAGGACTTGCCGCGAGACCCCTGGGCTCGCATAGCTTGCTTCCCCCTCGCTTGCGAGCGCGCTCTCGGCGTCGAGCGGCCCGCCCATGCTCTCGGCCAGGGCGTCGTGCTCGTCGAGGAGCGACTGCACGGGGATGGGCGGGATTGGATGGCGCTGCGGCGCGGGCGGCTCGCGCCGCGCGAGCGGAACGGCGCCGCGCACCGCCTCGCGGAAGAGCTCGAGATCCGCGTCGGTCACGTGGGGATCGCGCGGGCGCTTCATCCGGCAACGAGATGCACGAGTCGGTCGAGATTGCGCGCGGAGGCTCGCGAGGCTGCGGTCAGTGCAGGCTTTCCAGGTATCTCTCGGCGTCGAGCGCTGCCATGCACCCGGTGCCGGCGCTCGTGACTGCCTGCCGGTAGACGTGATCCTGGACGTCGCCGGCTGCAAACACACCCGGAATGCTCGTCGCGGTGGCGTTCCCCTCGCGCCCCCCCGCGGTCACGATGTACCCGCCCTGCATCTCGAGCTGTCCCTCGAAGAGCCCGGTGTTGGGCGCGTGGCCGATGGCAACGAAGAGCCCGTGGACCGCGATCGCCTCGGTGGCGCCGGACTCGGCGTGCCTGATGCGGATCCCGGTCACGCCCTTGTCATCGCCGAGCACCTCGTCGAGGACGTGGTTCCACTTGATGGCGACGTTCTGCCTGGCGAAGAGCTTCTCCTGCATGATCTTCTCGGCACGCAGCTTGTCGCGCCGGTGCACGAGCGTCACCTTGCGCGCGATGTTCGAGAGGTACAGGGCTTCCTCGACTGCGGTGTTGCCGCCGCCGACCACCGCGACGTCCTGGTTCTTGTAGAAGAAGCCGTCGCAGGTGGCGCACGCCGAGACCCCCCTGCCCATGAACTTCCGCTCCGATTCCAGCCCCAGGTACCTCGCGGTTGCTCCGGTCGCGATGATCAACGCGTCGCACGTGTACACGCCGCTGTCGCCCTCGAGCCGGAAAGGCCGCTCCCGCAGATGCGGGGCGCTCACCTGGTCGAACACGAGCTCGGTCTCGAAGCGCTCGGCGTGCTTCTGGAAGCGCTCCATCAGCTCCGGGCCTTGCACGCCGTTCCAGTCCGCCGGCCAGTTGTCGACGTCGGTCGTCGTCATCAGCTGCCCGCCGGGAGCCATCCCGGTGATGAGCACGGGGTGGAGATTGGCGCGCGCGGCATACACGGCGGCGGTGTAGCCCGCAGGGCCGGAGCCGAGGATCAGGAGCTTGCAGTGCTTGAGAGGTTTGGCAGACATGGTTCGGAAGTTGCTCGCAGTGTATTTGCGCGGAGGTTCGGGCAGTGATTATAGCGATGCTGCCAGCGACTCGCCGTAGACCTTACTTGAGAAAGACAGCGTAACCACTTGTTTTACTGAAAATCGGAGTCTATACTGCGCCTGGTTTGGTAAAGTGGGCTGAAAAGGCCTGCTGTCGGGATCCGATCAATGACGCTCGCCCCGACGGTCGTGAGGCACCGCTCCTCGGGGAGCGCGCTGGGCGATGCCTGCACGGAGAGCGCAGGCGAAGGCAGATGGAATGGAACGCTGCAGCGGAAGCCGCAGCGGCGGGATCGGCAGCACGCTGGGGAGCTTCGCGCGTGTGTGCTGGCGACCGGGACCGCGCGCTGCGCGGGGCCGAGGTACGGGAGGGTTGTTCTGCTACCATAGCCCATTGGCATGCGATGGGCTGCCGAGAAGGGAGAGCGAGATGGCCGGTCCTGCCAGTGTTTCAACGCTGTTGCTCCGCAACGTGCCGCTGTTCGCGGGATTGCCCGAGGCTCAGCTGACGCTGCTGACGCGGGTGGTCGGGCGCAAGTCCTACCCGCGCAGCTCCACCATCATCGCCGCGGGCGATGCCACCGATGCGCTCTACATCGTCATCTCGGGCCGACTCAAGGTCATGATGAGCGACGACGAGGGCCGCGAGGTGATCCTCGCGATCCTCGGCCAGGGCGAGTTCTTCGGCGAAATGGGGCTGGTCGACGACGCGCCCCGCTCGGCGACGGTGATCGCGATCGAGCCGTGCGAGCTCCTCACGATCTCCAAGGTCGACTTCAAGAAGTGCCTGGCCGAGAACTTCGACATCGCGATGGGGGTCATGCGCGGCCTGGTGAAGCGGCTGCGCGAGGCCGACAAGAAGATCGGCAGCCTCGCGCTGATGGACGTTTACGGCCGCGTGGCCCGCCTGCTGATGGAGATGGCCGAGAGCGTCGATGGCCAGATGGTGGTCACCAAGAAGCTGCCGAAGCAGGACATCGCCAAGATGATCGGCGCCTCGCGCGAGATGGTGAGCCGGGTCATGAAGGATCTGCAGACCAGTGGCTACATCGAGGTGCGCGCCGGAGCGATCTTCCTCCGCGACAACCTGCTCGTGCAGGAGGCGCGCGCCTGACGATGCGCGCACCGGCGTCGGGCGCATGCTGGCCCCGGCGTCCGGCATCGTCTAGAATTCTCCCGTCGCCGTGCCTGCCGGGGAATCCCCCCGGGCGGGGCGTGCGCCCGTTCCACCCGACGTGAGAGCAACCCAGGCCCCCCTGCCCGGCAAAGTCGCCGCCCTGCTGCGCGAATCCAGGTGGTTCGTGCTGATCGCCGCGGCGCTCTATCTCGCGCTCATCCTGGTGACCTTCGACCGTGCCGACCCCGGCTGGTCGCACAGCGTGGCGATCGACCGGGTGCACAACGCGGGCGGCCGGCTCGGCGCGTGGATCGCCGACGTGATGCTCTACCTCTTCGGCGTCTCCGCGTTCTGGTGGGTGCTCCTGCTCGTCTACGCGGTGATCTGGGGCTACCGGCGGCTCGACGGCAGCTCGATCAGCGATCACCGCCCGTTCGTGATCGCGCTCGCGGGCTTCTCGGTCCTGATCGTGGGCAGCTGCGGCATCGAGGCGCTGCGCTTCTGGTCGATGAAGGCGGCGCTCCCGCTCGCGCCGGGCGGATTGTTCGGCGCCGTCGTGGGCGAGGTCGCGCAGGCGACGTTCGGCTTCACCGGCGCCACCCTCGTCCTCCTGACGTTCGTCGCCGTCGAGCTCTCGCTCTTCACCGGGCTCTCCTGGCTCGGCGTGATGGAGCGGATCGGCGCCGG
>WBZR01002631.1_pt1 | contig 18033 bp, 12 predicted proteins | sample 5204231 | NCBI WGS metagenome assembly WBZR01 (sample SAMN12412403, study PRJNA552823) | activated sludge metagenome | isolation source: activated sludge from anammox sidestream of wastewater treatment plant... | place: USA: Virginia | collected 2017-08 | reverse complement strand
AAGGCGCTGCGCGAAGAGGGGTATGAGGTGCTTCATGGCAGGTGTTCAATTGATGTAGCCGGCGCGGATGCTTGCCGCCGCCTCGCCGATGGACTTGAGTTGTTCGTCGGTGAGGGTGGCCACGGGCGCCGTCCCCCCGATGACGGTCACGCCGCCGTCCTGTGTCACGGTGCTGTTGCCCGTGGGCATGGCCACCCCGGCAAAGAGGGCATCGAGCCTTTCCAGGTCGGTGAGCACCGCGGCCACGCTGGCATCATCGGGGCTGTAGGTGCGGATCAGGTCCAGCAGGTCCTTGAGGGAAAGGCGCTGCTCGGCCACGCGCTGCCGCAGCTCGGGCGTATCGTGCTTCAGGCACACCTGCGTGGCGATGTACAGGCCCTCCACCCAGCCGCCGGCCACCATCAGGGCGCTGATGTTGTCCCGTTGGTTTTCCTTCAGGTACCCGTCCACGTCCAGGTAGGTCTCGCTGATGATGTTCAGCAGTGAATCGCGGTTGCTGCGGTTCTGTTCCAGGCGGTCCACCACCTCCTGGTTGAAGGCGTTGTTGATGTCCAGCTTCTTGCCCAGCTTTTGCGCGCAACTGGTGTAGAGCATGCTTTCCTGGGTGTTGTTGTACACGCTGGCATAGCTGAGGTCGGCCCCGTAGATGCCCAGGTTGAGCGCCTGCTTGCTGGCCGAGGTATAATTGTCCACGTTCTTCACGTCGTTGAGGATGCTCTTGTCGTACTCGGCGCCGGCCTTTTGCAGCAGGCCGGCGGTTTCCATCGGCGACGGGATCGAGTGGAATATGTTGCGGGTGCGCTGGGACCGGAGGACGGCGGTGGAATCGGTGTCGGTGGTGAGGGTCTCCGCCGGCTGGCCGGGACCGCTGCATGCGGCCATGGCCAGGCATGCCGTCAGGGAGAGGATGATCGGTTTCGCACGCATGGTCGGTCTCCGTTCTGGTTGGGGAGGATTGCGGTAAAGATCCCCTTTCCCGGTGAGTCATCAGTGGGCTTCGAGCCAGTTTTTCCCCACATTCATGTCAACAACCAGCGGGACGTCAAGTTTCATCGCCCCTTCCATCAAGGTTTTCACATGGGCCTTGAGAACGGCCTCCTCATCCAGGTGGCAGTCGAACACCAGCTCGTCATGTACCTGCAGCAACAACTTGCTGCGCATGTTCTTCCGCACCAGCCAGTCGTGTATGCGGATCATGGCCAGCTTGATGATGTCGGCGGCGGTGCCTTGCATGGGCGCGTTGATGGCCACCCGCTCGGCGGCGGCCCGCACCGTGTTGTTGGCGCTGCGCACGTCGGGCAGGTAGCGGCGGCGGCCCATCAGGGTTTGCACGTAGCCGTGTTCGCGGCAAAAGGCGATGGTCTCGTCCATGTAACGCTTCACCCCGGGGAACTCGGCGAAATAGCCAGTGATGATGCCTTGCGCCTCGGTGCGCGTGATGCCCAGGTTCTGGCTCAGGCCGAAGGCACCCTGCCCGTACGCGATGCCGAAGTTGACGGCCTTGGCGCGGCTGCGCTGCTCGCGCGTCACATCCTTGATGGGCGTGTTGAACACCTTGGCGGCGGTGGCGGCGTGGATGTCGAGCCCCTTGTGGAAGGCCTCCTGCATGTGCTGGTCGCCGCTCATGTGCGCGATGATGCGCAGCTCGATCTGCGAGTAGTCGGCGCTCAGCAGGCGGAAGTGTGCGTCGCGCGGCACGAAGGCCTTGCGGATCTCGCGCCCCTTCTCCGTGCGAATGGGGATGTTCTGCAGGTTGGGCTCGTCGCTGCTCAGCCGCCCGGTGGAGGCCACGGCCTGCCGGTAGTTGGTGTGCACGCGGCCGTCGCGCGGGTCCACCGCCTGCGGCAGCGTGTCCACATAGGTGCCCTTCAGCTTGCGCAGGCTGCGGTAGTCCAGGATCAACGGGATGGCGGGATGTTCGTGCGCCATGGCGCTCAGCACGTCCTCGCTGGTCTGGTACTGGCCCGTGCGGGTCTTTTTCGGTTTCTCGCCGCCCAGCTTCAGCGTGTCGAACAGCACTTCGCCCAATTGCTTGGGCGAGTCGATGTTGAAATGGACCCCGCAGGCCTCGATGATCTTGTCCTGCAGTTCCACCAGGTCGCGGCCCAGTTCCTTGCTGAAGGCTTCCAAGGCCCCGGTGTCCAGCCGGATGCCTTCGCGTTCCATGTCGGCCAGCACGCGCACCAGCGGCATTTCCACCTCATGGAACAGCTTCTCCTGCCCCATCTCCTTCAGGCGCGGGGCCAGCAGCCCGTACAACTGCCAGGTGATGTCGGCATCCTCGGCGGCATATTCGGCGGCCATCTCCACGGGCACCTCGCGCATGGTCCTTTGGCTCTTGCCCTTGGCGCCGATCAGGTCGGTGATGGGCTGCGGCCTGTAGTTCAACAAGGTCTCCGCCAGGTAGTCCATGCCGTGGCGTAGGTCGGATTCCAGGAGGAAGTGGGCCAGCATGGTATCGAACAAGGGGCCCTTCACGCGCACCCCGTAATTCTCCAGCACCAGCATGTCGTACTTCAGGTTCTGCGCCACCTTGAGGATGTGCACACTTTCCAAGGCATCGCGGAAGGGCGATACCACCGCACGGGCCTCTTCCTCGTCCTCCGGAACGGGTACGTACCAGCCTTCGTGGGCTTTCCAGCTGAAGGACATGCCCACCAACCGCGCGTTCAGCGCGTCCAGTCCGTCGGTCTCGGTGTCGAAGCAGAACCTTTTCAGCCCGGCCAGGTGCCTGGCGAGATCATGGACCTCCCGGGCGGTGGCCGCGATGCGGTAATCATGGGGCGTGTTGCCCAGATTGCCCATGGGGCTGTGGTGCCCGCCGGCCGTCCCGCCGTCCATCTCCTCGCCGGTGAACATGCTCATTTGGGCCTTTGTGGCGGCCTTTTTCCGGGCGGGTGCCGACGGAGTGGCCTCCGGTGCATCGCCGTCGCCCAGTACGCTCTTCAACAAGGTGCGGAATTCCAATTCGCCGAACACCTCGCGCACCTTTTCCTCGTCCGGCGGGTCCAAATGCAAGGCGTGGTGGTCCAACTTTACCGGCGCATCGGTCGCGATGGTCGCCAGCTTCTTGCTCATCAATCCCTGCTGTGCGTAGGCCATCACATTTTCCTTCTGCTTGCCCTTCAGCTGGTCCGCGCCCTCAATCACGCCTTCCAGGCTGCCGAACTGCCGGATCAGCTTGGTCGCGGTCTTCTCGCCGATCCCCGGTATGCCGGGAATGTTGTCCACGGAGTCGCCCATCAGGCCCAGGATGTCCTTCACCTGCTCGGGACGTTCGAGGCCCCAGCGTTCGCACACCTCCTTGGGCCCATGGATCTCGGGCGGCGCCCCGCTGCGGCCCGGCTTGTAGATCAGGATCTTGTCGGTCACCAGCTGCCCGAAATCCTTGTCGGGCGTCACCATGTAAGTGGTGTAGCCCTCCTTCTCGGCCTTCTTGGCCATGGTGCCGATCACGTCGTCGGCCTCGTAGCCGTTGCTTTCGATCACCGGGATGTTGAAGGCCTCGATGATGCGGCGGATGTACGGCACGTTGCTGCGGATATCGTCGGGTGTCTCGTCGCGGTTGGCCTTGTAATCCGGAAAGATCGCCAGCCGTTCGGCGGGTGCGCCCACGTCGAACACCACGGCGATGTGCGTGGGCTTTTCGCGCTTGAGCAGTTCCAGCAATGCCAGGGTGAAGCCGAAGGCGGCACTGGTGTTGAGATGCTGGCTGTTGATGCGCGGATTGCGGATAAAGCTGAAATAGGCCCTGAAGATCAGCGCGTAGGCGTCCAACAGGAAAAGGCGCTTGTCGTCGTCGTGGTTGGAGAGGGCTCCGTTGTGTTCGGCCATGGCAGGGGTAGAGGCGGTGAAGGTACTCTGGGCTTTCATGTCGGACATGGTGGCCAAGCGGACTGAAGGATCAGGTGGCGGCACCCGGCGGAGGCGTTGCATGGCCGCCTACTTTTACCCCCGCCGATGGTTGGCAGGGGCGTGGTGCGCGGGGCGGTGTTCGTGGCATTGGGGGCCACCTTCTATGGCGTGCTCGGCAACGTCATCAAGCTGGCGTACCGCGATGGCTACACCACGGCGGAGGTCACCGGCGCGCAATATGCGTTGGGCCTGGTGGGGCTGTTGCTGGTCAATCGCTTCACCCGGGGAAGGCAGGGTGGTCCGGTACACCTGTCCGGGCGTGACGCGCGGCAGCTGGTGCTCGCCGGCACGGCCATCGGCATCACCAGTGTCAGCTACTACATCTCCATGCTGTACATCGACGTGTCCGTCGCCATTGTGCTCATGATGCAATCCGTGTGGTTCGGCATCGTGCTGGAAAGCGTGATCAACCGGCGGTTCCCCGGATGGCGCAAGGCGGTCGCCACGGTGGCCATCCTGGGGGGTACCCTGCTGGCCACCAATGCCCTGGGCAGCCATCGCCCGCTGGATGCCCGGGGTGTCCTGTGGGGCCTTTTCTCCGGGGCCACGTTCACCTTCATGATGTTCACGTCCAACCGGATCGCCGTGCATGTGCCGCCGCTCCGCAAGAGCCTGCTGATGCTGCTTGGCGGCAGCACCGTGGTGGCCGCCTTCGTGCTGATGGCCCAGATCGGGCCGCACCACATCCCGGCCTTGCGGTCTTGGCTGCCGGGGCAGGGCCTTGGGGCCGTACGCGCGTTCAACCCGTCGATCTTCCTGTCCTACGGTCCCGTGATCGCCCTTTTTGGCACCATCATCCCGCCGATCTTCTTCAACATCGGATTCCCCAAGGTGGGGTTGGGCCTGGGCAGCATCGTTTCCTCCCTGGAGCTGCCGGTCTCGGTTTCCGTGGCCTTCCTGGTGCTGCATGAACAGGTGGTGGCGGTGCAGTGGACGGGCATCGCCCTGATCCTGGCGGCCATCGTGTTCATGAACGCGCGCGGCGCCGCCCGGTGACCACCACCCGCTTCCTTTCCTTGCCCGGCCATCGCAAGCGCGCCAACTTGTGCTTGTGCTGCGTATATTTGCAGCCGTTTCGGTGCGGTGATATTGCGGAAGAGGGGCCCACCCCTCTTTTTTGTTACCGCAGCGGGCGGCCCGGAAGCCATGATCACATCCGCGCAATTGCAACAGGCCCTGCTCCGGCAGATCGACGGCACCACGTGTTTCGTGGTGGCGGCCGAGGTGCGCGCGGGCGGCAAGGCGGTTGTGGAGGTGGACCGTGACGAGGCCTCCATCACCTTGGCCGAGCTCACGGCCATCAACCGGGGCCTGCGGGATGAATTCGGTGAGGCCCTGGACGACGTGGAGCTCCAAGTGGGCAGCCCGGGCCTGGGCCGTCCCTTCAAGGTGGAGCGCCAATACCGGAAACACCTGGGCCGCAACGTGGAGGTGCTGCTGAAGGAAGGCGGGGCCCTGGAAGCGGTGCTGGAGGGTTTCGACCAGGCCGGCATCACCGTGCGTGTCCTGCTGCCCGCCAAGGTGAAAGGCCGCAAACCGAAGCTCTCGGAGCAAACCACGGTGATCCCATTCACCGACATCAAGGCCGTGCAGGCCGTCATCACCATCAATTGAACCAGTGCAATGAGCACAGTGAACCTCATCGAATCCTTCTCGGAATTCAAGGATCTGAAGAACATCGACCGGGTGACCATGATGGGCATCCTGGAAGATGTGTTCCGCGGCGTGGTCAAGCGCAAATACGGGGAAGAGGCCAACTTCGACATCATCATCAACCCGGACAAGGGCGACCTGGAGATCTGGCTGAACCGCGAGATCGTGCCCGACGGGGAGGTGGAGGACGAGGGCCTGCAGATCGCGCTTTCCGAAGCACTGAAGATCGAGCCCGACTTCGAGGTGGGCGAGGAAGTGAGCCAGGAAGTGAAGATCGCCGACTTCGGGCGGCGCAACATCCTTGCGCTCAAGCAAAACCTGCAGGGCCGCATCATGGAGCTGGAGAAGGACCACATCTACGTGAAGTACAAGGAGCGCGTGGGCGAGATCATCACCGGCGAGGTGTACCAGGTGTGGAAGCGCGAGACCCTGGTGCTGGACGACGAGGGCAACGAGCTGATCATGCCCAAGGACCAGCAGATCAAGACCGACTTCTTCAAGAAGGGCGATACCGTGCGTGCCGTGGTGTGGAAGGTGGAGATGCGCAACAACAGCCCGGTGGTGCTGCTGTCGCGCGCGGCGCCCGAGTTCCTTGAGAAATTGTTCGAGCAGGAAGTGCCTGAGGTGGCGGACGGGCTGATCACCATCAAGCGCATCGTGCGCGAGCCCGGTGAGCGGGCCAAGGTGGCGGTGGAGAGCTACGACGACCGCATCGACCCGGTGGGCGCCTGCGTGGGCATGAAGGGGAGCCGCATCCACGGCATCGTGCGCGAACTGCGCAACGAAAACATCGACGTGATCAACTGGACCTCCAACGAACAGCTCCTGATCCAGCGCGCGCTCAGCCCTGCCAAGGTGGGCGAGATCAAGCTCGACCCCGTGAACAAGCGCGCCGAGGTGTACATGAAGCCCGACCAGGTGGCCCTGGCCATCGGCAAGGGCGGCCACAACATCAAGCTGGCGGGCCGCCTTTCAGGCTACGACATCGACGTGTACCGTGACAGCGATGAGGTGACCGATGACGTGGACCTGGACGAGTTCAAGGATGAGATCGAGCCGTGGATCATCGAGGCCCTGAAGGGGGTGGGGTGCGACACGGCGCGCTCGGTCCTGGAAGTGGCCCCGGATGAACTGGCCCGGCGGACCGATCTGGAGGACGAAACGGTGGCGGAGGTGCTCCGCATACTGAAACTGGAACTTTCCCGATGAACGGGCGAAGGCGGCGCAAGGCCAAATGATAGATACTGAATGAGCGAAACGGCAGAAAAGGCGGTACGATTGAGCAAGGTCACGCGGGTGTTCAACCTGGGCGTGCACACCGTGGTGGAGTTCCTGGCCGCCAAGGGCCATGTGGTGGAAGCCTCCCCGAACGCAAAGATCACCGGTGAGCAATACGCGTTGCTGGAAAAGGAGTTCGGCCAGGACAAGGCTGAAAAGGCAGCCAGCAAGCAGGTGATCCAGGAACGGCAGGAGCGCGAGGTGGTGGCCTTGGCCAGCGCGCCGGAGACGGCCGAGGCTCCGGTTGCCGATGCCGCGCCCACCGCTGCCGTGCCCCCGGCCGAAGCCCCTGCGCCCGCCGTGGAGGCCGATGCCGGGAAGAAGCAGGAAAAGCCCGCCAAGGAGCAAGAGGCCGCCCCGGCGGCCCCGGCGGCCCCTGAGACCGAAGTGGTCAAGGCCAAGACCCGGAAGATCGCCGGGCTGAAGACGGTGGGCAAGATCGAGCTGGAACCCAAGAAGAAACCCAAGGTGCCCATGAATGAGGAGCCGGCAGCCCCGCCGGTAGCGCCCCCTCCGGCCCCTGAAGAAAAGCCCGCCGCCCAGCCCCCTGCCAAACCGGAGGAGCCCGAGACCATCCGGGTGCATGTAGAGAAGTTGGCCGGCCCGAAGACGGTGGGTCGCATCGAACTGCCCGTGGAACGCGAGCGCAAGCCGTCCGACAAGGACAAGGAACGCGGGCGCCGCAAGCGCATCGTGCGCACCGGGCCCGTGAATGTGGGCCGGGTGGTGCAGCAGGAACAGCGCAAGGCGGCGGCCACCAAGCAGACCGAGCTGGACGAGAATGCCGTGAAACGCAAGGTGAGCGAGACCTTGGCCCGCCTGACCGGCACCAGCCAGAAGAGCAGGGCGGCCAAGCGCCGTGGCGACAAGCGCCAGGAGCGTTTCCAGCGCCGGGAAGAAGAGGACAAGGCACGGCAGTTGGCCGGGCAAACGCTGAAGGTGACCGAGTTCGTCACCGCCAGCGAACTCGCTTCCATGATGGACGTGCCTGTTACCGACATCATCAAGGCCTGCTTCTCCCTGGGCATGATGGTGAGCATCAACCAGCGCCTGGACGCGGAAACACTCTCGGTGATCGCCGACGAATACGGGTTCAAGGTGGAGTTCGTGGGTGCCGAGGTACAGGATGACACCATCGGCGAGCCGGATGATCCGGCACGGGTGAAGCCGCGTGCACCCATCGTCACCGTGATGGGCCACGTGGACCACGGCAAGACCTCACTGCTGGACCACATCCGCAAGGCCAACGTGATCGCGGGCGAGGCCGGCGGCATCACCCAGCACATCGGGGCCTACCGCGTGACCCTTGAGAACGGCAAGCAGATCACCTTCCTGGACACGCCGGGCCACGAGGCCTTCACCGCCATGCGGGCACGCGGCGCGCAGGTCACCGACATCGCCATCATCGTCATCGCGGCGGATGACAGCGTGATGCCCCAGACGCGCGAGGCCATCAACCACGCACAGGCGGCAGGGGTGCCCATGGTGTTCGCTTTCAACAAGATCGACAAGCCCCAGGCCAACCCGGACAAGATCCGCGAGCAACTCTCGCAGATGAACATCCTGGTGGAGGAGTGGGGCGGCAAGTACCAGACCCAGGAGATCAGCGCCAAGAAAGGGACGGGTGTGGAACAGCTGTTGGAGAAGGTGCTGCTGGAGGCCGACCTGCTGGACCTGAAGGCCGACCCCGGCAAGCGCAGCAGCGGCGTGGTGATCGAGAGCACCCTGGAAATGGGCCGCGGCTACGTGACCACCATCCTGGTGGAAGGCGGCACGTTGCACAAAGGTGATGTGATCCTGGTGGGCCAGCACAGTGGACGGGTACGCAACATGTTCAACGAACGCGGGCAGAGCGTGGATGAGGCCGGGCCTTCCGTGCCGGTATCCATCCTGGGGTTGGATGGTGCGCCCAATGCAGGCGACCGGTTCCAGGTGATGGAGGACGAACGCGAGGCCAGGCAGATCGCCACCCGCAGGCAGCAGCTCCAGCGCGAGCAGGGCATCCGCACCCGCAAGCACATCACCCTGGACGAGATCGGGCGGCGGTTGGCCATCGGCGATTTCAAGGAGCTCAACATCATCGTCAAGGGCGACGTGGACGGCTCCGTGGAGGCCCTGACCGACTCGCTGCTGAAGCTCAGCACGGAGAACATCAAGGTGGACGTGATCCACAAGGCGGTGGGCCCCATTGCCGAGAGCGACGTGCTGCTGGCTTCCGCCTCCAACGCCATCATCATCGGCTTCCAGGTGAGGCCCACGGTGGGTGCGCGCAAACTGGCGGAACAGGAAGAGATCGAGATCCGGTTGTACTCCATCATTTACGATGCCATCGAGGAGCTCAAGCAGGCCATGGAAGGCATGCTCGCGCCGAAGGAGGAAGAGAAGGTCATCGGCACCGCCGAGGTGCGCGAGACCTTCCGCATCAGCAAGGTGGGCACCGTGGCCGGCTGCTATGTGCTCGATGGCAAGATCACCCGCAACAGCAAGGTGCGCCTGATCCGCGAGAGCATCGTGGTTTACACCGGCGACCTGGCCGACCTCAAGCGCTTCAAGGACGACGTGAAGGAGGTGACGCACGGCTACGAGTGCGGCCTGAGCATCAAGAACTTCAACGACATCAAGGTGGGCGACCACATCGAAGCCTTCGAGGTGGTGGAGGTGAAACGGACCTTGGGCGATTGATCGGCAGCGGCCATCACTGGGCCGCGCACCTATTTCGGTGCCGTCGGCAAGCGCGGCGGCTCGATCTCATCGGGTACGATATACAAGCCCGGATATTCGGCTTGCAGCTGTTCCCGCAGGAACTCGGCCCCCACCCGGTCGCGCAGGTCGCCTACGCGTACCCTGAAGTTCGGTGCCAAGTAGCTGAGGTAGGCGGACAGGTCCGGGTGCTGCAGCAGGAAATTGCGCCGCACGGTCTCCGCCGTTGCGCGGTCGCCCAGAAAGATTTGCACCCTGTAGCCCATCAACGGCTGTTTCTTGGCGGCATATTCACCCATCAATGCCTTGATGCGCGCGCTCTCGAAGACTTGCACCTGGCCCGGGCGGACACTGTCCTGGAGCAGGCTGTCCTGTGCGGCCCGCACTTTGGTGGCCGGCTCGAACAGGTGGGGGGCCGCCTGCGCGCGTGCCGACAAGGCCGCAGGGAAGGCGAGCAGCAGGAAAAAGGTCCGCATGGGAGGGGCAAATGTACCGGACCGGACCGGCCGGGCAAGAAGCGTGCTGCAAAGCCGGTGCCGGGCATCGAGCCGCGGTGATGTCGGCCGGAAAGGTCCGGGTGAATGGGGCCAACATGCGCGGACCATGACAGACTTATGACGCTCCTGGCCGTGATGGGCGCGGGTTTCGCCCCTGACCGTCAGGCTTTAGAATGATTCTAAATAGGGCCGCTTGGCACCGGGTCGGGGGCCGGGCCTTACGCGCGTATCGCTTCGCGGCTACTTTTGCCCGGCGCGGATGGGTTGCCCGCCGCCCACTAAATCGTTTGGAATGTCCCTTGTTTACAGGCTATTAAACCGGCCGTCCAGGTTATTCGGGGCGGCTGCGATCTTTACATTCCTGTTGATCGGCACCGCTGCCCACGCCCAGGTGGACGAGGCGGAATACGGGGCCGGCGAGAAACTCTTCAAGGCCAACTGCGGCAGTTGCCACAAGCCGGACAAGGACATGACGGGCCCCGCCGTGGCCGGTGCCAAGGAGCGGTGGGACGGCAAGGGCGATGTGCATGCCTGGATCAAGGACAGCCAAGGCTACATCAAGAGCGGCAACGCCCACGCCAAGCAGCTTTTCGAGGACCACAACAAGATCGTGATGCCGCCGCAGCCATTGACGGATGCGGAGATCGACCAGGTGCTTTACTACGCCGACAACTTCGCCACGGTCAACGCCAAGAAGGCCCCGGCCAAGGAGGCCCCGGCGGCGGGCACCGCCGAACCGGCCGTGACCTGGCCCTGGTGGCTGGTCATCGGCGCACTGTTCTGGATCGTGCTCTTCTCCCTGGGCGGGGTGCGCAAGCAGCTCGCCAATGCCGTGCGCGAGAAGCAGGGCCTTCCTCCCGAGAAGGACCTGAACACCTGGGGCCGCATCCGCCGCTGGGCCTCGCGCAACAAGGGCTGGGCCTCCGTGGTGGTACTGCTTTTCGTGGTGTGGATGACGGTGCTGCTTTGGAACTGGATGTTCAACATCGGGGTGTACGGCGGTGAGAAGAATGCGCATTACAAGCCCAGCCAGCCCATCGCCTTCGACCACAGCCTGCACGCGGGCAAGGACAACCTGGCCATCAACTGCCAATACTGCCACAGCGGGGCCTCCAAGAGCCGCCATGCGGGCATCCCCAGTGCCAACGTGTGCATGAACTGCCACCAGGCCATCAGCGAGGGGCCCAAGACGGGCACGGAGGAGATTGCCAAGATCTATGCCGCTGTGGGTTGGGACCCGGGGACGATGAAGTATTCCGGTGAGCAGAAGCCCATCAAGTGGAACAAGGTGCACAACCTGCCGGACCATGTGTATTTCAACCACTCGCAGCACGTGGCGGTGGCCAAGCTGGAATGCCAGCAGTGCCACGGCCCCGTGGATACCGAGATGGACCAGGTGCAGCAATGGAGCCCGTTGACCATGCGGTGGTGCCTGGACTGCCACAACACCACGGAGGTGAAGGTGGCCGGCTCGGACAACGGCTATTACCAGGAGGTTCACCGCCGCTTGACCGAGACCCCGATGGGCCGGCGGGAATTGAAGAAGTATTTGGAGGACGAGAAGATCACCGTTCGTGAGCTTGGCGGGTTCGAGTGCGCCAAGTGCCATTATTAAGATCCATCAGCCACAGACAGATGTCGAGCACGAAGCGTTACTGGCAGGACCTTTCCGAGCTGGAGCCCGCCAGCACCCCGGTAAAGACCGCAGCGGAGGAGTTCAATGAGCCCATGCCCCTGGACCAGGTGCTGGCCGATGGGGGCATTGCCGGATCCACCACCAGCCGCCGCGATTTCCTGAAATTCCTCGGATTCTCCGTGGGGGCCGCCGCCCTGGCCGCCTGCGAAGCCCCGGTGATCAAGAGCATCCCCTACGTGAACAAGCCGGAGGAGATCACCCCCGGCGTGGCCAACTGGTACGCCAGCACCTATTACGATGGTGAAGATTTTGCCAGCGTGCTGGTGAAAACGCGCGAAGGCCGCCCCATCCATGTGCAGGGCAACCCCCGCTTCGGCGTGAACCGCAACCCGGCCACCGGCCGCTCGGCCGTCAATGCCCGCATCAACAGCAGCGTGCTTTCGCTCTACGACAGCGAACGTTTGGCCGGGCCCATGGAAGTAACCGACGGAAACCCGTCGCAACGCTCGTGGGAGCAGGCGGACAAGGCCATCGGCGATGCCTTGGCCAAGGCCAGCGCGGCCGGCAAGCGGATCGTGCTCCTCACCGGCACGGTCATCAGCCCCAGTATCCAGGAGGCCATCAAGGTGTTCAAGGCCAAGCACGGCTTGAACATCAGCACCGGCGACCCGGCGGTGAGCGCCACCGTGGGCGGTGCCGTGGACCATGTGCAGTACGACCCGGTGAGCTACGCCGGCATCGCCAGTGCCAACCTGAAGACCTACGGCAAGTGGGCCTTCCCGTCCTACGACCTTACCAAGGCCGATGTGGTGGTGGGCATCGGCGCGGACTTCCTCAGCAACTGGGGCAGCACCACCGAAAACACTTGGCAATACACCAGCCGCCGCCGCCCCGAGGACGCCACCACGGCACGCCCGATGAGCCGCCACTGGCAGTTCGAGGCACGCATGAGCATGACCGGCGCCAATGCCGACCGCCGTGTCGCGGTGCGCCCCAGCCAGATCCCCCAAGTGGTGCTGGCCCTGCACGATGCCGTCGCCTCCGCTACCGGAAACAGCGGTGCCGGCAAGGGACAGCTGCCCGAGGGCATTGCCGCCGCCGCCGCCCAATGTGCCAAGGAACTCTTGGCCGCCAAGGGCAAAAGCGTCGTGATGTGCGGGGTCAACGAGGAAGGCATCCAAGTGTTGGTGAACAGCATCAACACCATGCTGGGCAACTACGGCAGCACCATCGACATCCGCAACGAGTCCCCCTTCTTCCGGGGCAACGATGCCGCCATGGCCCAATTGGTGAAGGACCTCAACGCCGGTACCGTGGGGGCCATCCTGATCCACGGCACAAACCCGGCCTACACCCTGCCCAACGCGGAAGAGTTCAAGGCCGGCATCAAGAAGACCGACCTCAGTGTGTGCTTCAACAGCCATGCCGATGAGACCGCCTCGCTGTGCAACTGGATCACCCCGGACCACCACTGGTTGGAGAGCTGGGGCGATTTCAACCCCAAGGCCGGCACCTTCGCCTTGGCCCAGCCCACCATCAGCCCGCTCTTCGACACCCGCCAATGGGGCGAAAGCCTGCTGAAATGGAGCGGTGTGGGCCAAGACTGGCACACGTTCGTCCAGACGGTCTTCAAGGGCATCTCCACGGCCTCCTGGGACCAATGCCTGCACGATGGCACCTTCCCAGGGAACGCCATGGCCACCGAGCCCACGGCCTTTACGGCGGACCTGGCCGATGCCGCCCGGCGGGCAACCGACGGGGTGAAGGAAGGGGAGTGGGAAGTGGAGGTGTACACCACCGAGGCCCTGGCCAGCGGCCTGCATGCCAACAACCCGTGGCTGCAGGAGCTTCCCGACCCCATCACCAAGGTGACCTGGGACAACTATGTGAGCATTTCCCCGGAAGACCTCAGCACCCTCACGGGCAAGTCCTTCAAGCAACTGTACATCGGGCAGGAAAGCCCCGCCCAGGTGTTGAAGGTCACCGTGAACGGCGTGGCCATGGAGCTGCCCGCAGTGATGAGCCCCGGCCAGGCGCCGAAAACCATCTCGGTAGCCCTGGGCTACGGCCGCGGCGCCAACGGGGAGCGCGTGGGCCGTGCGGCCTGCCTGCGCAATCCCGATGGCAGCCCGGCACCGGTGGGCCAAAACGCCTATCCATGGTCGGCGCTGCGCGGCAACACCATGCGCTACGAGGCCTACGATGCCTCCGTGGAACCTACCGGACGCACCTATGCCATCGCCCTTACGCAGACGCAGATGACGGGCATGGACCGCGGCAGCATCGTGAAGGAGACCACGTTCACCGTCTGGGCGCTGAACAAGCCGGAGGAATACAACCCGCCCCATACGCTGGCCGTGCATGAGGACGTGAACAAGGACGGGAAGATCGACGCACGGGACCAGGTGCCCGCCACGTCCATCAACCTGTGGGCAGACCACCCGATCGAGGAGGTGGGCCACCGCTGGGGCATGAGCATCGACCTCAACGCCTGCATCGGTTGCGGGGCGTGCATCACCGCCTGCAACAGCGAGAACAACATATCGGTGGTGGGCAAGGACGAGGTGCGGCGCAGCCGCGAGATGCACTGGATGCGCATCGACCGCTACTACACCAGCGACACGCATGAGGACACCGAAGGCCTGAGCTGGGCCGGCAAGCTGGCGGCGATGGAGCGCCCCAGCGCCGACCCCACGGTGATCTTCATCCCCATGATGTGCCAGCACTGCAACCATGCGCCGTGCGAAACGGTGTGCCCCGTGGCGGCCACCACGCACAGCGAGGAGGGCCTGAACATGATGGCCTACAACCGATGCATCGGCACGCGCTACTGCGCGAATAACTGCCCTTACAAGGTGCGCCGTTTCAACTGGTTCAACTACGTCACCGAGGACTTCGGCCAGGTGAACCCCGCCTGGGACGAGCTGGGCCGCATGGTGCTCAACCCCGACGTGGTGGTGCGCAGCCGCGGGGTGATGGAAAAGTGTACGCTGTGTGTGCAGCGTATCCAGGAAGGCAAGCTGGAGGCCAAGAAACAGGGCCGCCCGGTGAAGGACGGCGACATTCAGACGGCCTGCTCGGCCGCATGCGGCTACGGAGCCATCGTGTTCGGTGACCTCAACGACGCGGGCAGCCAGGTACGCAGCGGGCGTGACAATCCGCGCGGCTACGAGATGCTCGAGGAGATCGGCACGCAGCCAAACGTCAATTACCTCGTGAAGGTGCGCAACAGTTCGGAGGGAGATAACCACCAAGCCTAAGCAAGAGAGACCGGCAAATGCATCAAGAAGCAGCGATAAGACCACCGCTCATCCTGGGGCACAGGACCTACGCCGACATCACGGCCGACGTGGCGGCACCGATCGAGAACAAGGCCCCCACGGCCTGGTATGTCCTCACGGCCATCGCAGGGATCATCGCCTTGTACGGCGTGGGATGCATCCTCTACCTGATCAGCAAGGGCATCGGGGTGTGGGGCCTGAACAAGACGATCAACTGGGCCTGGGACATCACCAACTTCGTGTGGTGGGTGGGCATCGGCCACGCCGGCACGCTCATCAGCGCGGTGCTGCTGCTGTTCCGCCAGAAATGGCGCATGGCCGTCAACCGCTCGGCCGAGGCCATGACCATCTTCGCCGTGATGATGGCCGCCGTGTTCCCCATGATCCACATGGGCCGCATCTGGCTGGCCTACTTCGTGTTCCCCCTGCCCAACCAGTTCGGCTCCCTTTGGGTGAACTTCAACTCGGCCCTGCTCTGGGACGTGTTCGCCATCTCCACCTACTTCTCCGTATCGGTGGTCTACTGGTACATCGGCCTGATCCCCGACTTCGCCACCCTGCGCGACCACGTTTCCAAGGCCTGGCAGAAAAGGCTGTACTTCATCCTTTCCTTCGGCTGGACGGGCAATGCCAAGGCGTGGCAGCGCTTCGAGGAGGTGAGCCTGGTGCTGGCCGGCCTGGCCACCCCGCTGGTGTTCTCGGTGCACTCGGTGGTGTCCATGGACTTCGCCACCTCGCTGGTGCCCGGTTGGCACAGCACCATCTATCCGCCCTACTTCGTGGCCGGGGCCATCTTCTCCGGCTTCGCCATGGTGCAGACCCTGTTGGGCGTGATGCGCAAGACCCTGAAGCTGGAGGCCTACGTCACCCGCAAGCACGTGGAGTACATGAACATCGTGATCATGGTCACCGGCGGCATCGTGGCCGTGGCCTACGCCACCGAGTTCTTCATGGGCTGGTACACCGGGGTGGAATACGAGTACTACACCTACATGTCCGTGGGTGCCGCCACCGGCCAGTATTCATGGGCCTTCTGGGCACTGATCATCTGCAACATCATCGTCCCGGCCACCTTGTGGTTCAAGAAGGTGCGCACCAGCTTCTTCTGGTCCTGGATCATTTCCCTGGTGGTGAACACCGGGATGTGGTTCGAGCGCTTCGACATCATCGTGCTGTGCCTGCACCGCGATTACATGCCCTCGGGCTGGACCATGTTCTATCCTTCCTGGGTGGATGTGGGCACCTTCCTGGGCACCATCGGCATCTTCTTCACCCTGTACCTGCTCTTCGCGCGCTTTTTCCCGGTGCTGGCCCTCAATGAGTTGAAGACCATCCTGAAATCCAGCGGGGAGAGCTACAAGGGCGAAGTGTTACCCAAATCACAGCATTGATCGGCATGGCCAATAAAGTCATCTATGCGGTCTACGAGGACCCCGAGTTGCTGAAGGATGCGGCGCGCAAGCTGGTCACGGCCGGCGTGCGGGTGAAGGACGTGTTCAGCCCCTTCCCGATCCACGGCATCGACCCCATCATCGGGCTGAAACGAACCCGGATGGGCATCGTCTCCTTCATGTTCGGCGCCTTCGGCCTGTCGCTGGCCATCCTGGGCACCTATTACATGGCGATATACGACTGGCCGATGAACATCGGCGGCAAGCCCAACCAGTTCTACTACCAGAACGTGGCTGCGTTCGTGCCGGTGTTGTTCGAGTTCACCGTGCTTTGCGCGGCCCATGGCATGGCCATCACCTACCTGATCCGCAACAAGACGCTGCCGGGCATGCCCGGCCGCAACCCCGATCCGCGCAGCACCAACGACAAGTTCATCATCGAACTGCGCACCGAGGAGAACCATGGGCACGCGCCCGAGGCCATCACCGCGATGCTGCGGGAAACCACCGTGTTGGAGATCAACGAGCGCCAATACTGAGCATGAGCAAGACGATCAACCCGGCCATCATCGCCGTAGCCACGGGTGCCATGGCCCTGCTGGGCGGCTGCACCAGCGACCCGGACAGCCCGGGCCTGGAGTACATGCCCGACATGTACCGCAGCCCGGCCATCGAGGCCTATGTGGATTACGGCCAGGACCCCTACTACTTCGGCGACAGCCTGGCGAAGGCCCAGCGCAACACCATGAGCGCACGCCTGCCGGTGGAGGGCACCATTCCCTTTGCCGGCCACGAAGAGGATGCCGCGTACAATTTCCCGTATGCCTACCCGCGCACCGAAGAAGGGTACGAGGCTGCGGGGCGCGAGCTGCACAGCCCCATTCCCATGACCGAGGCCACGGTGGCCCAGGGCAAGGAGATCTACGACATCTTCTGCATCGAGTGCCATGGCGCCAAGGGCCAGGGGGACGGCACGGTGGTGAACAAGGGCAACTATCCCCCGCCTCCGGCCTATGACGGCAACCAGCTGAAAGACCTGCCCGAGGGCAAGATGTACCATTCGATCTCCTATGGGCGCAACATCGCCATGGGCGCCCACGCCAGCCAGCTCAGCCCCAAGGAGCGCTGGCTGGTGATCCAGTATGTGAAATACCTGCAGCACGGCGGCAAGATGCCCGGAGAGGCCCCGCAGGCGAGCACGACCACGGCCGAAGCCCAGTGAACAAACCAGCAACGATGAATTTCACCATTAGCAAGCGGGCCAGCACCCTCACCTTGGCCCTGATCATCATCGGCCTGGTGTTGGCCGTCATCGGCGTGGCGGGCGATCACACCGACCACCGGCAGTATTCCTGGGCCGCGTTCTACACCAATGCCCTGTTCTTCTTCTTCATCGCGTTGGGCACGCTCTTCTTCTATGCGCTGAACCACGTGACCGAGACGGCGTGGACCGTGTTGGTGAAACGGGTCTATGAGGCCATCGCCACCTATTTGCCCTGGGGCGCGTTGGCCGTGCTCGTGGTGCTGGTGGCCGGTTCCATGGGGCTGCACCACATCTTCCCCTGGATGGACGGGCGGGTGCTGGATGCGGGCGACCCGGATCATTACGATGGCCATATCGCACACATCTCGTCCTACTTGAACAAACCCTTCTTCTGGTTCCGCGCCTTGCTGATACTGGG
>WBZR01002630.1_pt1 | contig 18033 bp, 10 predicted proteins | sample 5204231 | NCBI WGS metagenome assembly WBZR01 (sample SAMN12412403, study PRJNA552823) | activated sludge metagenome | isolation source: activated sludge from anammox sidestream of wastewater treatment plant... | place: USA: Virginia | collected 2017-08 | reverse complement strand
ATTGAAGTTCTTGACCTTCTGCCCGAAGCCGCGGATGCCGCCCGGCGCGGGCTCGGCGGGCGCGGCCCCGCGACGGGACGGCGCGCGGCCCGCGCGCGGCTCCGACGGCGGCGCGTCGGGGACACCGGGCAATCCCGCCGCGCCTGGCATCGCCATACCAGGCCCGCCCGAGGGTCCCGGAAGACGCCCCGCCAGCGCTTCGCCGATCGCCGCTTCGGTGATCGCGCCGGCGAGATCGTCGCCCATCTCACCCGCGACGGCCTTCCGCACGAAGCTCTTCACGTCGTCCTCGCCGGCGACGCCCGCTCCGGTGCGCGCGACCTCGACTCTGGCGACCGCCCGCACCACCTTCGGCGCATCCTGCACGGCGGCCGCGGTGGCGGCGGTCTGCAGAAACGGCACGAGCCCGAAGCCGCCGCCTTCTTCGAGATCGCGACAATCGAGCGCCACCCGGCGATTGGCGCGGAAATCGCGGAGACCCGCGGCGAGCGCGTCGGAGTTCTTGCGGGCCACCCACGAATCGAACACCGGCTGATACGCGACGTTTTGCAGCAGCAGGTCGCCGCGGCACTGCCACTCGTCGTGCATGAGCGTAAGCTCGACGTTGCCGTTCATCGATCCCGAAACGGGCACCAGCGCCGGATCCGGGACCATGCGCGCGAACGCGTTCGCCCCGACGTTCTCGAGCACGGTGCGCAGCGCCAGCACGGTCTCGGCCTGCGGCGTCCAGGCACCCGTGAGCGACAGCCTGCCATCCGCGGTGCGCCCCTCGAGATTGAACTCGACCGTCCGGATCGCGCCGTGGCCTCCGGCGTAGCGTCCGTGCGCCACCACGTCCACGTCGTCCACGTAGAGCGTCTCCTGCACGTTCCGGATGAGGCCGCCGCCCGAGCCGCCGGGGAGGTTCTCGATCCACTCGATCTTCAGCTGCTTCACCTCGATGTTGCGGGGCGCGAAGCTCGGCCAGCGCCACGGTTCGACGATCTCGTCGGTCGCCACCGCCTGCCGCACCCCGGGTGAGGCCGGCGCGGCCGGCGCGCCCGACCCGAGGTCGAGGCGCGAGAGCGTCGCGTCCCAGTTGCCGTGTCCGGACATGCGGCGTTCGATGTAGAGCACCGCGTGGTCGAGGACGACCTTAGAGAGCCCGTAGGAGGAGAGGTCGAGCCGCAGGATGTCCCAGAGCGGCTTCCCCCAGAGGAACTGCGAGAGGTGGTAGCGCGCACCGAAGTCGAGCTCGACCGCCGAGGCCTCGAGCAGGTTCGGCCGGGAGAACTTGTCCGCGCCCTTCAGTTCGAGACCGGTCGCGCGTACGCGCAGATTCCACAGCTCGGCCTGCCACCCGCCGACCTCGAGGCGAACGCCGCGGCGCTCGGACCAGTCCTGTACGGCGAGCGAGGTGAGGTACGGGACGACCATGAACTTGAGGAGCGACGTCCCGCCCGCGACGACCACGATCACGAGCCACTTCCACGGAAGCTTCTTCAGGAAGACGTCGGCGAGCTCCGTGACCGTTTCCATGACGCCCTTCCGGTAGAACCCGGCGGCGCGCTTCGCAGCGACCTCGCGCGGATCCTCGGCCGGGGCGCTCATGGGCCGGAACTCTGCGCCACGTGAGCCGTGCGGGTCAACTGGAACCCGTGGCGCTGGAACCATGGGCGCGCGACTCGGCGAGGCCCGGGCCTCGGGCGCTCGCCGCTACGGATCGACGATGACGTCGATCACGCGCGATGACGTGCGCGCGCTTGCCTGCGAAACGGGCACCTCCGGACCGGGTCGGCCCGAGGCCTGCCCGCGTATTTTCGTTGACGATCGCGAACGACCGGTGCTAGCGACGAATCGGCGGCAACCCTCGATCTTTCCCGACGACCTTTCGGGTCGTCGAAGGAGACTGCGATGCGATCCCCCGCGCGTATGACGCTCGCCGCGCTGGCGATGCTTCTGGTCGGCGCCCAGGACTCCGAATCCCAGACGTTCTCGCTGGCTCCCGGTTCGCCGACCGTGCCGGTCCCCGGCGCCGCCTGCGGGCCGGTCTTCTCGCCGGCCGGCGACATCCTGGGTCCGGGCGCCGTCTCGATCGTCCCCATGGGCCCGCCCGGTTGCGGCCTCGGCTGGCCCGGACCGCCGGGCGACGTCGACGCCTTCTCCTCCGGCCTGTTCCCGCTGCCGGCGGGTCCGCTGCCGGCCGGGATCGCGCTCAAGATCGGCGTCGACGCGCTGGCGAGCGGTGACGCGGGCGGATGCGCACCGCTCGTGCCGGGCTTCTTTCCGCCCGACGTCGGCTCCGAAGCGGCGGGGCTGAGCGACGCCGCCGCCGACGTCTTCGACGTCTGTTTCGGCGGCCTCGGCTGTCCGCCGGCGCCGCCGATGATGCCCGCCCTCGCCCCCTACGCGATGCCGAACTTCCAGATCTCGGACGGGAACGGAGCGCCGGCCCCGCCGTTCCTGCTGCCGCCGGGGCCACCCGCGCTCGGTCCGCTCGTCGAGCCCGCGCCGCCCGGCGACGACGTCGACGCGCTCGACTTCCCTGCGGCCGGCGCCTGGTCGGCGCCCCCGGGCGTACCGATGGTCCCGGTGTACTTCTCGGTCGATCCGCCGACCGCATTCGGCGCCGGCTTCCTGCCGAGCGACGTCATCGTGACCGGCGGCGGATTCCTCGCCGGCGTCTACGCGGCGCCTCCGGCGCTCGGCCTCGATCTGATCGGAGGACCGGGGAGCGACGACCTCGACGCGCTCATCGTCTTCGACGCCGACGGCGCGCCGCTCGTCTTCACACCCGCCGCCGGCGACGTCGTGCTCTTCTCGGTGACGGCGGCTTCCGCGATCGTCGGAGCGCCGAACCCGTGTCCGGGGCCGCTCCTCGGCTACCCGCTCGGTCCCGGCGACATCCTCACCGAGGGCACCACGCTCGGCGCGCCCGGCGCCGCGTGCGTCATGGTGCCGGCCGTCAACATGGAACTCTGGAGCGGCACCGCCATCGGCTGCCTGCCCAACCCGTTCGGCGCCATCGACGACAACCTCGATACGCTCGACGTCGGGCCGCCCTTCGGGCCGCCGGCCACCCCGACGCCTACGGCCACCGCCACGTTCACACCGGCGGGACCGCCCACCGCCACGCCGACGACCACGACCACCGCTACGTTCACGCCGGGGGGCCCACCCACGGCCACCCCGACGCCGACGGCCACGTTCACGCCGGGGGGCCCACCCACGGCCACCCCGACGCCGACGGCCACGTTCACGCCGGGGGGCCCGCCCACGGCCACCCCGACGCCCGGCGGGCCGACCGCGACCCCGACCACCACCCCGACACCCACCTGCGCCGCGCTGCCCGTCGCGGGTTGCCGGACGCCGTCGGTCGGTCAGAAGGCGCAGCTCGCCCTCAAGGACAGGAGTCCCGACGCCAAGGATCAGCTCCAATGGAAGTGGAGCAAGGGCTCCGCGACCACCAAGGCCGACTTCGGGAGCCCCACGACGACCACGAGCTACCACCTCTGCGTCTACGACGGGACGTCCACGGTGATCGTCGACGCGCTCATCCCGGCGGGCGGACTCTGCGGTACGTCGAATCCGAAGCCGTGCTGGAAGGACAAGACCAAGGGGTTCGACTACAAGGACAAGGATCTCACGCCCGATGGCGTCGAGCAGCTGAAGCTCAAGGAAGGCCTCGCGGCCGGCAAAGCGAGCATCCAATTGAAGGCGAAAGGGACGCCGCTCGACGATCCCTCCTACCCGATCACGCAGCCGGTCACGGTGCAGCTGCACAACACGGCGAGCGGTCTCTGTTGGGAAGCCGTCTACAGCGCACCCGCCACGAAGAACACGGCGGGTCCCCCGGCGCAATTCAAGGACAAGGCCGACTAACCCACGACTAACCCGCATTTCTCCCCAGGTCGACGTCGCGAGAGCGACGAAGCAGACGACCGCGCCGTGACGGCGCGGAACCCGCGGGCGCCGCGATCGGGAATCGCCGCGCCCGCGGGATCCTCACGAGCGTCCGCGCGCCTCCCCGCGCGAGTCGTTCGCACCGGCGCCGCGAGACGCGCCTGACGAACGTCATGCGGACCCATGAACGACGTCAGGGCGGCACCTTTGACATTGAGAATCATTCTCAACAAAGTGTCGCCATGCGCTCCTACCCGGCCGTCCCTTTCGCCCTCGCCCTCCTCGCCGCCGTGGCCGGATGTTCCGGCGGAGGCTCCGGCGAAGACTCCTCCGGACCCTCCGAGGAAGAACGACCGGCCCTGCACACGCAGGCGCTGCTCGGCGAGCGGCTGTTCTCGGACACCAACCTGTCCCGCAACCGCACGCAAGCCTGTGCCACCTGCCACGACCCTGAGCACGCCTTCGTCGACGCCCGGAGCAACCGCGTCGGGGGGGCGGTCTCGCTCGGGGACGACGGCGTTTCGTTGGGCGACCGCAATGCCCCGACGGCCGCCTATGCCAGGTTCAGCCCGACGTTCGCCATCAAGGCCGACGGCGAAGCCCTCGGCGGACAATTCTTCGACGGTCGCGCGGCGACCCTGGCGGAGCAGGCAGCGGGTCCGCCCTTGAACCCCGTCGAGATGGGCATGCCGGACAAGGCGTCGGTCGTGGCGCGCCTCCGGGAGAACACCGACTACGTCGAGGCCTTCACGTTCCTCTACGGCGACGACATCTTCGCCGACGTCGACGCGGCGTACGGCGCGATGGCCGAGAGCATCGCGCGGTTCGAGGAAGAAGACGACCGGTTCGCGCCCTTCGACTCCAAGTACGATCGCGCCTTGCGCGGCGACTACGAGATGACGAGCCAGGAACGGCTCGGGCAGACGCTCTTCTTCTCGAAGCAGTTCACCAACTGCAACCTCTGCCACCAGCTGCAGCCCTTCGCGATGCGGCCCGACGAGATCTTCACCAACTATCTCTACGAGAACATCGGCGTTCCCGTGAACACGTCTGTCCGCGCGGCCAACGGCAGCCCGGAGGGCTTCGTGGACCATGGCCTCCTGAACAATCCGGCGATCTCGGATCAGGCGCAGGACGGCAGGTACAAAGTTCCGACCCTCCGCAACGTCGCCGTCACCGGTCCCTACATGCACAACGGAGTCTTCGCGGACCTCCGCACGGTCGTCCTGTTCTACGACAAATTCAACAACCCCGAGCGCACCCTGAATCCGGAAACCGGCGAGCCCTGGGGCGAACCGGAGGTCGCCGAAACCGTGGAGTTCGAGGACCTCGAGCACGGCCCGGCTCTGACCGACGAGCGCGTGGATGCGTTGGTCGCCTTTCTGAAGCTCCTGACCGATCGCCGCTACGAGCACTTGATCCCCGACGCCACCGCCGCTCCGGACGCGCCGTGAGCGCGCGGACGCGGCTCCCGCGCCTGCGGACGCGCCCGGAGGCGGCGCGTCAGCCCAAGGCCCTGCCGCTGCCCGTCCCCAGGAGTCGGCTGCGCAGCGCCCGCAAGCCGGCCGACGGCGCAGCATCGAGTTCGACGGCCAGACGACGCTGGTAGTCGTCGTAGGCGGCCACGGCCTCGTTGGTACGGCCGAGCTGCGCCAGCAGCTCCATCTGCGCGAGGAGCAAGTCGTCACGGAACGGCTCGGCGCGCAGCGCGCGCCGTAGCAGGCTCAGCGAGGCTTCTCCGTTGCCCTGATGGGCGTGCAGATCGGCGAGCTTCTTCAGCGTCTGCACGTGCGTCGCCCTCAGCTTCTCGCGCTCCGCCGCGCACCACTCGGCAAACGGATCGTCCTCGAACAGGTCTCCGCGGTACAGCGCGACGAGCTGCTCCAGGTGCGCGATCGCCTCGGCGACCGGCGCGCCGCGCAGGCCCTTCGCCGCCAGCGCCCGATAGCGTACCAGGTCGATGTCGATCGGCGCCTGCACCTCGAGACAGTAGAACTCGCCCCGGTTGCGCACGTAGGTCCAGTCGCGCGTGTCGCGCGCCGGCTCAATCACCGAGCGCAGGTCGTGGACGACGCCGTGCAGCCGGTTGGCCCCCTGCTGCGGCTCGACCTCGGGCCAGAGGTGCTCGCTCAGCACGTCGCGGTGCACCGGCGCACCGGCCCTGAGGGCGAGCAGCTTCAGCAGGGTGAGCGCCTTGCTGCGGCTGAACGTGTCACCCGACACCGGCTGGCCGCGGCGGAAGATGGCGAACGGGCCGAAGCAGCGCAGCTCGAGCTCGGGCGCCGCCGAATCCGCGACGCGCGCACCGTCGCCGGACTCGCGATCGGCGCCGACCGTGAATCCGGCGTGGGCCGACCGCAGCCGGATGGCAAGCTGGTTGGCCATGGTCAGGAGCGGCACGAGGCGGCCCGTCGCATCCTCCGCGCCCCCGCGGCCGAAGTCGAGGATGACGAGCCCGTACAGGCGGCCTTCGGTCACGAGCGGCAGGCAGCACGGACTCGCCACCCGGCGCGGCAGGCCCCGCCGGCAGCCCTCGGGCCACTCGCGGCGACCGGGATTGGCCGCGAAGCCGTACGCCGCCATCACCGTCTGGCAGCTCGTCCAGGCGCCCGCCTCCGCGTGGACGCAGATGAGCGACGCCGGTCCCGTCGACACGACCTGGTTCGGGCGACCGGTCGCCGCGTCGACGAGCGCCAGCGTGCCGTACTGCGCCCCGGCGACCTGGCGGATGAGCTCGAGGATCTCGCGCAGCGGCCGACCCGATTCGTGCAGGGGGTCGCCGAAGGCGTCCACCGCCTGACGCAGCGCCCCGAGGGCCGCCCGGATCGCGCTGCTGACGGGGACCGCGGCGCGCTGCAGCAGATCGAGCACGCGTTCGACCGGGAAGCCGTCGCTCCGCGACATCAGGTGGATCGAGCCGAGCACGCCGCGCGCATCGGGCAAGGGGGCGGCGACCAGCGAGCGGAGACCGGCGTCGACGACGGAGCGCCGCAGGTAGCGCGCGTCGCCGGCGAGGTCGCCCTGCACGCACAGCGGCGTGCCGGTGGCGGCGACGATGCCGGGGTAGCCGAGGTCGATCGCGAATCGGGTGCGCTCGACCATCGCGGCGTCGTCGGGACCGCTGCAAACGCACAGCAGCGGGTCGCGGCCCTCGGGCTCGCAGAGGAAGATCTCGCCGTCGTCCGCTCCCGTCGCCCGCATGAGGACTTCGAGCGCGTTCCGCAGCCCGACCAGCAGGTCGCCGGCGGCGACGCCCGCCGCGACCTCGCCGACGACCGCGGCGACGTCGAAGCCGGCGCCGGCGGCGCCGGCGCGGATGGCGCGCCGCGCGACACGCACGAGCTCGGCGTTGTCGAAGGGTTTGGTCAGATAGTCGCACGCGCCGGTGCGCATCGCGTCGACGGCCGAGTCGATGCTGCCGTACGCCGTGAGCAGGATCACAGGGGTCGCCGGCCAGCGTCCGCGGATGGCGGCGAGCAGGTCCATGCCGCTCATCGCCGACATCCGCACGTCGCTCAGCACCAGCGCGAACTCGCGCTTCTCCAGCGCGGCGAGCGCCGACCTGCCGGAGTACGCGACCTGCGCTTCGAACCCGTCCTCTTCCAGGAGCATGGCGATGCCGGCGGCCATGTCCCGGTTGTCGTCCACCACCAGGACGCGCGCGGCGCTCATCGACGGCCCTCCGCGACGAGAACCGGCCGCCCAACGTCGTGCGCCTCCGGAATCGACGCGTCGTCGCGACCGATGCCGTCTGGCAGCAGGACGCGGAAGACGGCGCCGGCGCCCACGGCGCTCTCGACTTCGATTCGACCCTGATGGCTGCGCACGACGTTCTCGGCGATGGCGAGGCCGAGGCCGGTGCCGGTCGCCTTGGTGGTGAAGAACGGCTGGAAGATGCGTTCGATCTCCTCCGACGCGATGCCCACGCCGGTATCGCGGACCTCGATGACGTGTGCCGCCGCCGGTCCGTCGCGGGTGGCGTAGGCACCGACCGACACCTCGCCGCCCTGCTCGACCGCCTCGATGGCGTTGACGGCGAGATTGAGGACGGCCTGGTGCAGCATGCCGGCGTCCGCGTGCGTCCACAGCGACGCCTCGCCCTCCTCGGCGCGTCTCACGACCTGCACTCCCGCGCCCGCGGCGAGCGGCCGGACGGAGTCGACGATCTCGCCGCACAGCTTCCGCAGATCGACCGGCCGCCGCTCGGGCCGGCGCGGCCGGGCGAGGTGCAGCAGATCGCCGACGATCCGGCGGCAGTTGTCGGCGCTGCGGCGAATCGTCTCCAGGTGCGGATGGACGGGGCTGTCGGGCGGCAGGTGCGCCAATGCGTGCTGGCTGTACAGCACGATCACGCCGATCGGGTTGTTGATCTCGTGCGCGACCGCGGCGGCGAGCTTGCCGAGCACGCTCATCTGCTCGCGGTGTGCGAGCTCCTTCTCGATGGTCAGCCGCTCGCTGATGTCGCGAGCAACCGTCACCAACCCGAGCGTCTCGCCTCCCGGGGTCCGCACCAGCGAGTGCGTCGCCTCGAAGGTCCGACCTCCGCACTCGAAGGTGGCGGCGGCGCCCGACGGATGACCGCCGGCCAGGACCTCGGCGAAGACCGCCTCGAAGGATTGCAGGACCGCCGCCGGCCCTCCGGACCGACGAAGCTCGCGCGCGCGCCGATTGCTGAACAGCACGCTGCCGCCGGAATCGGCGAAGGTCACCGCGTCCTCCATGCAGTCGACGATCGCCTGCAATCGAGCGCGCTCGGTATCCACCTCGGCGCGCGCGACAGCGAGCCGGGACTTTTCGGTGTTGAGCTCGTCGATCGTCGCCACCAGCTTCCGGCGTCCCGCGCGTAGGCGCTCGGTCAGGAAGCGCGCGAACAGCGAGCTGGCGACGAGCGTCAGCACCAGCCCGCCGAGCACGGCCAGCGCCCCGAGATCCAGCGCGCCGCTGGTGCAGGGCCTCCCCGGCTGGCGCAGGCAGTGGTGCGCCACGAGGCCGGTGCCCTCACCGAGAACCAGCGCGGCGAGGAGCCCACAGGCGAGGCCCAGGACCCGCGCGGCGCTCCGGCCGCCGAGCACGATGTTGGCGTTGACGACGTGGAGCACGAAGAGGGGAAGGAACGGATTCTCGATTCCGCCGGCAAAGTGCACCAGGCCGGCTAGCGCGACGCAGTCGATCGTGATCTGCACGCCGAAGGGCGTCAGCCACGAGGCCCCGCGCTCCGGTCCGACGAGCGCGAGCGCGGCGTTGTAGATCGCCAGCGCCACCGCGATCGCCCACAGCCACGGGGTCGATCCCGCCGGCAGACGATCGAGCACGGGCCCGGCCAGCACGAGGACCGCGGCGACGCCGGACAGAGCCAACCAGCGCAAGCGAACGAGCCACCAGAATACGGTCTCGCTCGATTCCGCCCCGGCAGCCGGGGCCATCGACCCGACGGAGAACATACGCCCGGCTACTTTATCATCGTGGGCTCCGGTCGCGAGGGGCCCGCGCCGACGCGGACCGCGGGGAAGCCGGCGGAAGAATCAGGGGGCGGGAGCGCGCCAGGCGCCCGCGTACGACGCGCTCCGCGTCAGCGCCGCGCCATCGCGTCCAGCTCGGCCGTCGACAGCAGCCGCTGCGCCGAGGCGAACACGATGTTGTCCTCGCGAAACATGTGCAGGCGCAGCAGCTCGATCAAGTTCTCCGCCTCGCGGAGCGCGGCGCCGATCACGATCCGCGCCGATCGCTCGTCGGGCAGACAGGATCCCACGCGGAGGAGGTTCAGGACCACCGCGGCGAGTTGAACCGCCTTGAGGTGCTCGCCGCACATGACGTCGACGGCCGTGGTGACGGTCTCGCCCCGGCTGTGCTCGCCGTCGTCGATCAGACGCTGGTGCAGCGGCGGAAACAGCACCGCTTCTTCCTCGCGGCTGTGGGACACGAAGTCGCGATCGAACACTTCGAGGAAGCGCATCACCGCATGATCCACGTTCGTCGTGAAACCCGAGGTCCCGACCTCCTGCAGCACCGTCTCGAGGCCGTCGAGCGCCTCCGTCAGGCGCGCGTGCTCTTCACCGAGGCGACGCAGGAAGGGGTGCAGCTCCGCCGGCGGGATCGGCTCCAGGCCCGGCGGCGCGAACGCCTCCGGAGGGTCCATCGGCGAGAGTCCGGTCGACTCGGTCCCGAGCTCCGCCTGCCGGCGCACCGGGTCGATCGTTTTCAGGTCCATGGCGTCCATTCGGCCCTCCTCACGTATTCCGCGGCCGGGCCCGACTCCACGGCGTCGCCGGGTTGCGGACCGCCTTCCGATCCCAGTTCCACATCACCCGCTGATAGGGGCGCGCGAGGTAGTGCAGCGGGGCGACCAGGAGGTGCACCAGGCGGGTGAAGGGGAAGACCCCGAAGATCACGAAGGCGCCGATGATGTGCAACTTGACCGGCCACGGCATGGCACTCACCGCCGCGATGTTCGGCTCGCCCCTGAGAATCGACCACAGATAGGGCGACAGGTCGGCGGCGAACCACGACGAGCCCCAGCGGTAGTGGAGCGCCGTCCACAAGCCCAGGAGCACCTGCGCCAGCAGCAGCACCTCGAGGACCACGTCCATGCGGGTCGTCACCATCCGCACCCGCGGGTTGGTGAACCGCCGGATCATGAGCCCGACCAGGCCGATGAGGATGCTGAGGCCGAAGCTGAACGCGGTGACCTGGAGGATGATCAGCCGCAGCGGGTCGCCGTTCCACGCCAGCACGGCGCGGGGAACGAGGAAGGCCGTGAGATGTCCGAGGAACACGACGAGGATGCCGAAGTGGAACGGCACCGTCCCCCAGAACAGCGCCCGGCCCTCGAGGAACTGGGACGAGAGCGACGACACCTGGAAGCCGCGAGAGCGATAGCGCTGGATCGTGCCGCCGAGGAACAGGAACATCGCGACGTACGGCAGCGCGGCGAAGAAGAACACGTTCGGCACCGTCATGTGCATCACTCCTTCACTTCGCGGCGCACGGGCCGCCGGACTCGATTCCCATCTCCGTGCCTACCCCGGCGGCGAACCGCGACACCGGCGCCGGCGGCTCGGCCGGCAGCGCGAAGTCCCGCTCGAGGACCAGCAGCAGGGCCCCGAGCGCGTGGCGGTACGCGGTGCGCCGCTCGCCCGCCGCCGTCTCGATGATCGTCTTGTGATGCTTCTGATAGAGCGCGAACTTCTTCTCCAGGCTCTCGGTCTCGAACTCCCGGAGCATGGCGCGGACCGCCGGCGCGAGCAGCACGCGCACCAGCTCCTCGCGCAACGCCGCATCCGCCAGCCGCGGCAGGAGTCGGAGCACGTTGGCGAGGTGGTCGGCGAGTTCGTCACCGCAATCGTTGGCGGCGTCGGTGTGCTCGCGACTCAGATTGGCCAGCAGCGCGCCCCGCTTGTAGTCCTCGCCGAAGAGCGTGTAGCCGATGTCGAGCGACGTGATGGCTTGCACGTCGAAGGTCCGCGTGTAGAGCTCCTGGAGCGCGTGCGGATCCTCCCGCGGCAGGAGCTGCGCGAACTCGCGCAGCGCCGCCGCCGCCTCCGGATAGGCGTCGGCGCAACCGACGACGGCGCGCTCCAGGTCGGCCACGAACCCCGGGCCCGGGTGGGAGAAGACGGCGGCCAGCGCGCCGTAGTCGGCGAGGCCCATGTCACAGCCCCCGCTCGGGCTGCTCGCGGAAGCCGAAGCCGGTCGAGCCCTTCACGTCGCCCGTGAACTCGATCATTTCCATCGCCTGCTCGCGGTGCGCCGGGGGAACGACGAAGCGATCGTTGAACTTGGCGAGCGCCGTCAGATAGAAGATGTCGTCCGCCGATTGCTCGGTGAGCCCGGCGGCCTGCAGCGTGGACGTCATCTTCGCCTCGGACACGTCGCCCACCGTCTTCCAGCGGCGATAGATCCGCACCGCCATCAACTTCCGCAACCGGTCGGCGACCGCCGCCGTATCGCCGGCGCTGAACAGGCTCGCCAGGTAGGCGAGCGGCATCCGCGCCTGCTCGACGGAGCCCCAGAGCTCCTCGGTGCTGGTGTCGTACAGCCAGGTATCGTCCCACGTCTTGGCGACGGGATGCAGCTTGCTCTCCTGCGCCCCGTCGGTCTGCGTCACGGAGGCCATCACCGGGAGGAGCGGCGGCACGTACCAGAGCATCGGCAGCGTCCGGAACTCCGGGTGCAGCGGCAGGGCCATGCGCCATTGCTTGATGAACTTGTAGGTCGGCGAATCCTGCGCGGCCTTGATGGTCGAGTCGGGGATGCCGTTGGCCGTGGCCGCGGCGATCACCGTATCGTCGAACGGATCCATCAGGATATCGAGCTGGCGGTCGACGAGTTCTCCGGGCTCCGCCGAGGCGGCGGCCTGGATCCGGTCGGCGTCGTAGAGCACGACGCCGAGGTAGCGGATGCGTCCGACGCAGGAGTGCATGCACGCAGGCGCGTATCCCGCCTCGATGCGCGGGTAGCAGAGGATGCACTTCTCCGACTTGCCGCTGTGCCAGTTGTAGTACGACTTCTTGTACGGACACGCGGTCACGCACATGCGCCAGGCGCGGCACACCTTCTGATTGATGAGCACGATGCCGTCCTCGCCGCGCTTGTAGATGGCGCCCGAGGGACAGGAGGCGACGCAGGCCGGATTGAGGCAGTGGTTGCAGATCCGCGGCAGATAGAAGAACGCCATGCGCTCGAGCTGGAACATCGCCTCGCGCTCCGCCGGACTGAGCGCGGCGAAGTTGGGATCGTTGCGCGCATAGTCGGGCGTCCCGCTGAGGTCGTCGTCCCAGTTCGGCCCCATCTTCACGTCGATGGGCTCGCCGGTAATGAGCGAGACCGGGCGGGCGGTCGGCTGGTCGTCGCCCGCCGGCGCCTCGATGAGGTTCAGGTAGTTGTACGTGAACGGCTCGTAGTAGTCCTCGACCGTCGGCAGGCTGGGGTTGTGGAAGATGTTGAGCAGCCCCTTGGCCTTGCCGGCGCCGCGCAGGTGTATCCGCCCCGCGTCGTCGCGACGCCACCCACCCTTGTAGATGTCCTGATCCTCCCACTTCGAAGGGTACCCGGTGCCGGGTTTGGTCTCGACGTTGTTCCACCACTGGTACTCGGCGCCCTTGCGATCGGTCCAGATGTTCTTGCAGGCGATCGAGCAGGTGTGACAGCCGATGCACTTGTCGAGGTGAAAGACCATCGAGACTTGGGCTCTGATATCCACGTCTCTCTCCTCTCAGAACACGACCTTGGTCATCTTCTTCACGATGACGTGGGTGTCGCGTTGCGGGGCGATCGGACCCCAGTAGTTGAAGTGATAGCTGAACTGGCCGTAGCCGCCGGCGAGATAGTTCGGCTTCAGGTGGATGCGCGTGAAGCTGTTGTGACCTCCGCCGCGCCTGTTCCCACGGACCTGCGACTTCGGAATCCCGACCGTGCGCTCCGGCACGTGGTAGACGATGCAGACGCCCTTTGGGATGCGCGCGCTCACGCACGCGCGGGTGCAGTACACGCCGTGGTCGTTGTACACCTCGACCCAGTCGTTGTCTTCGATCCCCAGCGTCGCCGCGTCGGTTTCGCTGAGCCAGCACGGCTCACAGCCGCGCGACAACGTCAGCATCCGGTGGTTCTCCATGTAGGTGGAGTGGATGTGCCACTTGCCGTGCGGCGTCAGGCAGTTGAGCGCCAGCGCGTCGCCGCCCTTGAGCGTCTCTTTGAGGTCGCCGTAGGCCTCTGGCCGCGGCGAAGGCTTGTAGGTCGGCAGGTTCTCGCCGTAGTCGAGGTAGAGCTCGTGATCGAGATAGAAATGCTGGCGGCCGGTGAGCGTGCGCCACGGCACGAGCCGATCGTGGTTGTACGTGTACGCCGCGTAGGCGCGGCCGTCGTTCATGAGGCCCGACCACAGGGGCGAGGTGTTGTACCGCCGCGGTTGCGCCTGCAGCTCCTCGTAGGTGAGGCGCACGTCCTTGCTGCCCATGCCCAGGTCGACCAGCTCGAGGCCGGTCTTCTTCTCCATGTTGCGGTAGGCTTTGACATTGAGCGCGCCGTTGGTGAGCGTCGACATGTGCAGGAGCACATTGGCGGCGACGTTGTCCTCGGCCAACGACGGGTAGCGCTTGCCGTCGATCACCTCCTTGGGGAAGTGATTGGACGCGAGCATCTGGTCGTACTCCTCGGCGCACTCATAGTGGTTGCCGTGGCCGCCGAGGCCGTTCTTGCGCACGCCTTCGCCGTAGCTGATGTATTTGTCGTAGAGCTTCGTGTAGTCGCGCTCGACCACGCTGAGCTTGTGCATGGTCTTGCCGGGAATCGCGTCGCACTCGCCGCGATACCAGTCCTTGACCTCGGGCTGCGTAATCTCGTCGGCGGAGTCGTGTGACAGCGGCGTCGCCACGATGTCCTTCTGGGGTTCGGCGAGATGCTTCTTGGCGCATTCGCTGGTCGCCTTGGCGAGCAGCTTGAAGATGTCCCAGTCCGACTTCGACTCCCACACCGGAGCAACCGCTTGCGACAGCGGATGGATGAAGGAGTGCAGGTCCGTGCTGTTGAGGTCGGCCTTCTCGTACCACGAGGCCGCCGGCAGAACGATGTCCGAGTACAGCGCCGACGAGTCCATCCGGAAGTTGAGATCGACGATGAGGTCCATCTTCCCGGTGGGCGCGACGTCGTGCCACGCCACTTCCTTCGGGTGCTCCTCGGCGTCCTTGCCGATGGCGTTCGAGTGGGTGCCGAGATAGTGCTTGAGGGCGTACTCGTGGCCCTTCATGCTCCCCATGATCGCGTTGCCGCGCCAGATGTACCAAACGCGAGGGAAGTTGGCCTCGGCGTCGGGATCGCTCACCGAGTAGCCGAGCTCTTTGCTCTTGAGCTTGTCGAGCACGAACTTGCTGATGTCTCCGTCGCTCTTGGCGCCGCCGGCCACCGCCTCGCGGCCGAGGTCGAGCGGATTCCTGTCGAACTGCGGATAGTACGGCATCCATCCCATGCGCACCGATTGATAGATGGTGTCGGCAGTGTGCTGCGCCGTCCGCGGGTTCTTCGGTACCGCGTTGTAGCGTGAGAACTGCCCGTCGTAGCGATACTGACAGGTGTTGAGGTAGTGCCAGAGCGGCGCCTGCTGGAGTCGGCTCGGCCCCTGCCAATCCTTCGCGAACGCGATCGACGCCCACGAGTCGACCGGCGCGAGCTTCTCCTGCCCGACGTAGTGATTGAGGCCGCCCCCGTTCTTCCCGACACAACCGCTCAGCATGAGCGCCATCGCGCCGGCGCGGTACATCAGGTTGGCGTGGTACCAGTGATTGATACCCGCGCCGATGATGATCATGCACTTGCCACGCGTGGCCGCTGCGGTCGTCGCCCACTCGCGGGCAAACTGCAGCACGGTCTTGCTGTCGATGCCGGTGAAGATTTCCTGCCAGGCCGGCGTGTAGGCGGCGTCCTTGTCGTCGTAGTTCTTGGGGTAGTCCCCGGCGAGCCCGCGGCCGACGCCGTACTGGGCCATGATGAGGTCGTAGACGGTGGTGACGGGAACCTTGCCCTGCTCGGTCACGATGTAGCGCACCGGCACGTTGCGCACGGAGACCGTGTCGAGGCCGAAGTCGGTGAACTCGGTCGGCAGGGTCTCGTCACGGTTGCCAAGCAGCGTCAGCAAGGGATCGTAGGCCTTGCCGTCGACCGAGTTCACGTGCTGCATGTTCCAGTGGCCCTGGTTCTTGTCCCACCGGTGCCCGACGCTGCCCTGAGGAACGACGAGCTCCCCGGTCGTCTGGTCGATGTTGACGAACTTCCAGTCGCCGTTCTCGATATCCTTCCACGCGGCGAGTTCGTTGGCCCGCAGCAGCCGCCCGGGCCGGTAGCGCCCGCCGTGCGCGTCGAGCTTCACGAGATACGGGCTGTCGGTGTACTTCTTCGCGTACTCGATGAAATACGGCGTCGCCTTGTCGTGATGGAACTCGTTCAGGATGATGTGCGACACCGCCATCCAGAAGGCGCCGTCACTTCCCGCGTGGAGCGGCACCCATTGGTCGGCGTACTTCGCGACCTGACTGAAGTCGGGGGCGAAGACCACCGCCTTGGTGCCGTTGTGCCTCGCCTCGGCGAAGAAGTGGCAGTCGGGCGTGCGCGTCATGTTCAGGCACGCGCCCATGTCGGCGATCAGCTTGGCGTTGTACCAGTCGGCGCTTTCGCAGACGTCGGTCTGCTCGCCCCAGATCTCGGGGAACGCCGTCGGCAGGTCGCAGTACCAGTCGTAGAAGCTCAGGTTCACGCCGCCGAAGAGCTGCAGGAAGCGCGCGCCCGCGGCGTAGCTGAGCATCGACATCGCCGGAATGGGCGAAAAGCCGAAGACGCGATCGGGCCCGTGGGTCTTGGCCGTGTAGATGTTCGCCGCCGCCATCAGCTCGAGGACGGTGTCCCACGTGGTGCGGCGGAAGCCGCCCTTGCCGCGCGCCCGCTGATACGCCGCGCGCTTCTCGGGATTCCGCTGGAGGTTCTCCCACGCGCGGACGGCGTCGCCGTTCGCCGCCGCCTTCTCCTCGGCGAAGGCGTCGAGCAGGGCGCCGCGTATGAGCGGATACTTGATGCGCAGCGGACTGTAGAGATACCAGGAATACGAGATGCCTCGCTGACAGCCGCGGGGCTCGTACGGCGGCAGCGAGTCCTCGAGCAGCGGGTAGTCGAGCTGCTGCGTCTCCCAGACGACGATGCCGTCCTTGACGTGGATCTGCCAGGAGCAACCGCCGGTGCAGTTGACGCCGTGCGTGCTCCTGACGATGCGATCGTGCTGGAAGCGGTTGCGGTAGAACTCCTCCCACTGTCGCGTCTGGGGCGAGACGATGTCTTGAATCCAGCTCATGGCCGTTCCTCTCTCGCGGATCGATGGGCCGCCACCGGCGGCGTACGCCGGTCCGTCATTGGCTGCGCACCTGACGGGCGAACACCTCGCGGTTCACGGGCTCCGTCTTGCGCCGGCGCCATACCAGCGCGTACACGCCCAGCAACACGGACACGCCGCCGAGCCCGCCACCGAGCAGCTTGAAGGTGTCTTCGCGCGCCTGGTTGTACGACTCGGGCCGCTGACCGACGCTCTGCAGATAGCCGCCGACCGCGATCATCTCGTCCTCCGTGAGCGGCTTGCCGTTGAATGCCTGCGCCATGACCGGGAACGGCGGCGCGGCGAGGATGGCGCGCACGCCCGGACCGCCGAGGCGCGTGAACGACGTCGTCAGCTCCATGGCGAGCACGCCGCCACCGACCACCGCGTCCTGCGTCACGTGATGGCAGGCGCTGCAGGCCGGGCCGCCGTTGGTGAAGTGCACCGAGCCGCGGAACAGCTCCTCGCCGCGGAGGATCTCCTCCGCGGTGGCGGCGCGCTCCGGCGCCGCGGCGGGCGCTCCCTGCGCCGAGCCCGCGCTGGCGCCGCCGATGTACTCGAGCACGCCGCGGATCTCGTCGGCCGACAGGGCCGCGTCCGGCATGGGCATGTTGTTGTATTCGGCGAGGAGCGCGACCGCGATCGGATCGCCGCTGCGCACCAGGGTCTGCGACGAGGCGATCCACTTCACGAGCCACTCCCGATCGCGGCGGTCGCCGATCCCCTTCAAGTCCGGACCGACCCGCCGGCCGCCGCCGATCGTGTGGCAGGCGCTGCACAAACGGGTGAAGTTCGCCTCGCCCGTGCTCGTCTCCGCCGCGCCGGCAGTGGCGGCCTGCGCCACCATCCACGTCGCGACGAACCCCATCAACGCGTAACGTAGGGCCCCTGGCCTGGCGAACGTCATCGACACCTCCGCGTGCTGGCGACCAGTTCTCGCTCCGGCATGCGCGAGCGTTACCAGGGGTGACTTACACCAGCCTTACAGCCGGAGGGGTCGCTCGCCGTGGTGGCACCGGGTCCATCGCCACACGAACGGACACCGGCCCCGGGCGGCAACCTCGGTAAATCGCTCGATAAATCACCTGATTGGCGTCTTGCGGCCCCCACCCGCAGTGACCACCACGGAATCGGCTGGTGTCTCAGTTTGTGATAATGCACGGGGTCTCTGATCGGTGTCGCCGGCGGGTGGGTCAGAGAGTGCGTCTACGGTCGCCGGGTTCGTGCCCCCCAGCGCGTACTGCCCGCCGGTGCCTTGCTGTCTGGCGCACACGCGAGCTGACGGCTCCCCGAAGCACTCTCTG
>WBZR01002629.1_pt1 | contig 18053 bp, 18 predicted proteins | sample 5204231 | NCBI WGS metagenome assembly WBZR01 (sample SAMN12412403, study PRJNA552823) | activated sludge metagenome | isolation source: activated sludge from anammox sidestream of wastewater treatment plant... | place: USA: Virginia | collected 2017-08 | reverse complement strand
TTGACTTGGCAGAATTGCGCGCGCTGGAAACGTGTCTGACGAATTACGACAAGGTGAATCTTTCGTTGGGACCACGCTCGGAATCGTTTGACCAATTGCGCAATGGAATGATTCAAGCAATCAAGTTTAAGCGCGAACAGATTGCGAATGATTACGATGATTCACAATCTTTGACAGGCGGCGTGTTGTCGCTCGATTTTGAAGAGCATACAGAGGATTACGAGACAGAGGACGCGTAAATGCTGGACATTGTGGAAGGGGATGTGCTGACCATTGACGCCAAAGACGTGACTGTAAAAGCCGTTGGTGAGTGGGAAGGATTTGGCACATCGAATTCGATGTTGGCATTTATGACCAAGACAGCGGCAACGAAACGCGCCGTTGTCGGCTCGGGCAAACGCACTGCGCCGCAATCATATCTGTCCAATTTGAATGCGACGCCGCTGTATCCATTGACGCCCGAAGCGCAAATTTCCAGCGCGCTCGAAGCAGGGTTTGAATTGAAATCGGTGTATGTCGGCGATGCAACTGGATTTTTGGAAGTGTATGTTGCCGTGAGGAAATAGAGTGCCGCGCCTAACGATTCAGGTCAAGGGATTGAAAGAAACAAAAGCCGCGTTGAAACGCTATGGCGAAAAGACGCGCGAAGCAGTCCAAGAATCGGTGCAGGACAGCACGGAATTGATGTATTCCTATATGGTCGGCATCGTGCATGTGGATACGGGCGCGCTGAAAAGTTCGATTCGGAAATCGTATCAGACGAGCGGACGCAATGCAGGCGCGGTAGGGCAGGTTTATATTGACCCATCGGTGCGAAATCCGCGCAGTCGCAACAGCCGCCCTGCGGTGTATGGGTTCTTTGAAAATCGGCGCGGCGGCAGTCATGCGTTTGTGGACAATACGATTCGGGCAACCGAAAAGCGCGTGTATTCGGATGTGATTCTGAAACGGTTCAGCAGTTTGAAATAAATGTTTTCGCTATGAGCACGAATCGAAAAAGCGCGCGGGTGGCATTGGCGGCATTTCTGACGACGGCACTGACGCCTGACCCTGTAGTTGAAGTCTATGCGTATCCTGTTTCGCTGAAAGAGTTGAACGGCATTTATCCGATTGTGCGTTTGACAAGTCTAAGCAGCGAACGGACGCGCAAGTATTTGGGCAACGCGCCCAGTGCGGAATTTATCATTGGCTTGGAAATTTTTGTGCGGCAGTCGGACCCGGACGCGACGTTTACGGAACAGAACGCAGAGGACAAATTAGACGACATCGAGCAGTTGATTCGTGATGCGTTCGCGAACGCGGCAAATACTCATGCAGGCGGGTTTGACATCATGGCGTATGACCGGGGCAGTGAAGTCATTTCCATCGAAATGGACGATGGGATTATTTATCGCCGTGAAGTGATTCCCATAAGGTGCAAGATGCTCAATGGCTGAATCAGAAATCATCAAATGGCTCGGCGCGGCAAATGAATTTGTGGAAGGCATTCCCGCGCGCGATGTGACGTTGGACGAATGGCGCGCGCTGCCGATTCATCTGCAACAAAAGGGCGCGGCGAGCGGATTGTATGAAAATGCGCCCGATGTGGGCGATGAAGTACATCGCGACGAATTGCCGCCTGTGGTTATCATTCAAACGCGCGATGGCATCAATGCGCAAGAGGCGAGCGAGGCGGGAACGGTACTGTCACGCCGCCGCCGCGCCAAACATGGAGAATAGAAGTAACTAACGTCTGTTGCGAAGGCGACGGTATGGCTCGGATTGTCTATGGCAGGGCGGACAAAGTGAAATTAGGTTGTTCAAATGATTTGCCTCAAGATGTCTTGCAACGCCAAAATCGCGGAATGGAATGATATGGTGAACATCTGGATTTTTGCCAAGTTCGTAGCGGGTTTTGCCACAGCGTTGACAAGTATAGTTATCGCGTTCCAGCGCGCGCTTGCGTTGTTCATCCCAACTGTCGCCGTAGTAGTCAATCGCGCCGCCACGCCATGCAGGATTATTGGTGCCACGTTGATTTTCACCCATCCAACGAAATTGGCATTTTTTGGAGCAAAAGCGGCTTGCCTCAGATTCGCACATAATCACTTGATAGGACTTGCCACAATACGCGCACTGTTTCGTTTGGCGATTCTGGCGGCATTCGCGGCTGCAAAATTTCGATTCGCCGCGTTTAACCCAAGCATGGGGCGCGGTGAAGGTTTTGCCGCAACGTTGACAGACAACTTCAACGCGCGGATTTTTGGATGGGGTTGCTTTGGTTACGGGCTTGGAAGTGTCACGTAAGGAAGCAGCATAACATTCGCGTGAGCAAAAATGATTTTGTGTTTTGGCAACCTCAAACGCGTTACGTGTGAATGCTTTGCCGCATTGGTCACAGGTTAAAGTCGTGTGCGAACCGTTCAGGTGTTCGCCAAGATTGCGAACATTAACTTTAGCAGAACAAGATTTGGAACAATAGATGCGCGGCCAACTTTTGTAATACCAAAATGTTTTGCTGCAGGTTGGGCACGTGGTTTCGGCTCGAAAGATAGACATGATGCCTCCAACAAAAGCGCCCCGCAGGGCTGGCGGGTGATTGCTTAGGTCACACCGAACCTTAACCCTTTGGGGCGCGCACAGGCAAAACAAAACCGCCGAACAGTTCGGTTGTGTGACCTAAGCACAATTATTATAGCACGCGTTGTCAATGAATTTTCACGGAGATAACAAATGACAGAAAAAGTTCTACTTCAAGTCCAGTGGGGAAAGCAAACCGATTGGAACACCGCTGTAGCGGGGAGCGTGAAGGGCATGGCTTTGTCGGATTTTATGATGAAGCCGGTTGTGGAAACGCAGATGATTCCCGAGCTGCGCGGCTCGCTGGCACCGGGCTTTATTTCGGTCGCCAATTATCAGGCAGGTGAAGGTTCGATTGAAGGCGCTGTCACCTACGAGGATTTTCCGTACTGGCTCGAAGGTTTGGTCGGCGTTGCAACACCTTCCGGCGTGGGACCCTATACACGGGATTATGTATTTCCCGGTGTGCCTGTGCTTTCGGGCGGCAATGCGATTCGCTTGTTCACGTTTTTGTATGGTGATTCGGTTGGCGGCGTGTATCGCGCGTCGGGCGGACTCATTAGCAAATTGAATGTCAAAGGCAACAAAGGCGAAGCGTGGACGTTTTCGGCAGACTGGCTTGCCAAGATTGTCGAAAATGCCGGCGCGCTGGCGGGTTTGTCTGACCGCGTAGTGACACCAGTGCAAGGCGTCAATACGACGCTCTACATTGATGCGATTGGCGGCGTGATTGGAACGACGGCAGTGCCGACGACGGCATTTAGTTTTGAGTTGGACATTGATACCAAGCGTTCGCTGAAACAGCATCTTGGCAGTTTGAACGCGGATGGCTTTGCGCACGGCGAAGCGTGGGAAGCGTCGCTGACCTTGGTGATGGAATTCAATGCGACAAGCAAGGCATATCTGGATGTGCTGATTGCAGGCACAGTATTCCAAAAGCAGATTCGCATCAAGGCGTTGAATGGAACGAACATTTGTCAATTGGATTTTGCGGGAACGCAAGACGGCGCGCCGCAAATCTTTGACGACGAAGACGGCGTTAGCACTGTGGAAATCAAACTTTCGGGAATCTATAGTTCCGCGCTTGGGAATTGGGCGAAGGCGCAAGTGGTAAACAGTGTAGCCGCGCTGGCGTAGCGAATGTGCGCGCGTCAAACCCTGTCTGCGCGCGGTCAGTGTCGGGTTGAATGACATTTTCAAAGCGGGCAGCTGTAAACTGTCCGCTTTATTTTTAGGAACGAGGATGCAATGAGCAAATTGAACAAACGGAATGTGAAAGAACAATTGCAAGCACTGCCGCAATTGCGTTTTCGCGCGCCGGGCAAGGATGCGCCGGGCTATTTGCGGCGGCAGCGGCAAGCATTGGAATTTTCGGAAACGTTGAAGCAGACCGAAAACATTTCGGCGCAAACGATTGATGAGTTAGTGGAATTTCTTTTGCCGTTCGTGACTGTACCTGCAAAGCGTGATGAGGCGCGCGAAGCGCTGCTTGACATGAGTCAAGGTCAGTTTGATGACATGTTGACTGAAATCACTGGAGAGCGTAAGGGCGTCCCCCCAGCGAAATCCGCGCGCTCCGCGAATGGCTCAACGGCAGAGTGAGCGCGCCGCCGTTGTGGGCGGCAATTTTGGAAGCGGCGGAAGAATGGCATATCTCGCCGTGGGCTTTGGAAAAAGAATGTAATGGCTATTGGTGGGAACGTTGGAAAGCGCGGCGCAATGAACAAGTACGCTTGATGAAGAAACGCGAGAAATAAATAGAACATGGCGCGATACGAATTGGTGATAGAGACGCGCGGCGAAGATTCGAGCGCGACGGCGACCATTACGCGTGTTGCATCGTCATTGGACAAGTTTGGCGATGCGGCGGCGCGCGCGTCGGCGCGGGCGCAGAGCTCGCTGGGTAGTTTGTCATCGCAGTTCTCGCAGATTGGCAGCGTGTTTATCGGCGGTTTGGCAGTCCAAGCCGCGAACGGTATTGCGCAGATTGGCACATCAGCAATTCAAGCGGGCTTTGGGTTCAATGATTTGAAACAGCGCGCGGAGATTGCGTTTACGACGATGTTGGGCAGCGGCGAAAAGGCAACCGCCTTTTTGAATGACCTTCAGGATTTTGCAGCCAAGACACCCTTTGAATTTCCCGACTTGATTGAAGCATCGCAAAAACTTTTAGCGATGGGTTTTGCGGCGGACAAGGTGCGTCCGACGTTGACAGCGATTGGGGATGCCGTCGCGGGCTTGGGCGGCGGTCCGGGAACGATTGACCAAATCACGCGCGCGTTGGGACAGATGCAAGCAAAGGGCAAAGCCGCGTCGCAAGAAATGATGCAGTTGACCGAAGCGGGGATTCCTGCATGGCAAATGCTTGCAGACAAAATCGGCGTGAGCGTGCCTGAAGCGATGAAGTTGGTCGAGAGCGGCGCGGTCAGTGCGGATACGGCAATCGGCGCGTTGGTGAGTGGGATGGAAGCGAAATTCGGCGGCATGATGGCAAAGCAGTCGCAAACATTCAGCGGAATGCTCTCGACCTTGAAAGATAATGCAACGCAAGCCGCCGCGACATTGACACAGCCGTTTTTCGATTTGGCAACAAAGGGCATTGCCGGTCTCAATGAGATTTTTTCGAGGGGCGATTTCCAAAGTGGTTTGCAAAATCTTGCATCGCAAATCTCTTCGGGCTTGGGACAAAGCATCAGTTGGTTGCCCGGCACATTCATTCCTGCTTTGCAAAACGCGGGAACGCAAATCAATACGACGTTCGGTCCCATCGTGCAAGGAACACTAACCGCGCTGTCAAACATTTTCAATACGCAAATTGTGCCAGCCATGCAAAAGATTTTGCCTGCACTGCAAGAGTTGGCGAATGCGGTTGGTCCCATCTTGGGCACTGCGCTCGAAGCGTTGGCGAAATTGTTGGGGCTTGTAATTATTGATGCGCTTCAGAGATTCGCACAAATGCTTACGATGGTTGCCAATGGGATTGAACCTGCGAAGGCAGCATTTGAGGCGTTGAAAACGACGATTCAACAAGTCAGCGCGGGAATCAAAATGGCGTTGGCGGAAATCATTTCGTCGCTTGGCGCGTTCGCGCGGCAGTTTGCGGATTTTATTCGCTCGGTTGCAAATGGCATGGCGAATTTGCCATTTGACGCGATGCACGAACAAGCAGCGGGACTGCGCGCGTTAGCGGATGGAATTGGCAACGCATCGCGTGAAATGTCAGGTTGGGCAGCAGACTTGGCAGCGAGTGTGAGAGACCATACTGAGGCGCGCAATCAAGAAGCAGCCGCAGTGACAGCAGTGACAGATGCTACCGACTTGTCTGCCGATGCAATGCGCCGCGAACAGATGGAGATGCGAAATGCCGCAAACGCGAGCAAAGATTTTGGCAATGCAGCAGAGAACGCGGGACAAAAAGCAATCGCGGGCGCGAGCGCGGCGCAACAGGCGGCAGAAATGATGTCCAAAGTCGCGGACAAAGTGCGCGGCATGGTGGAACAGGCGTTGAATCCGACGACGGTTGACCAACGCTTGCAGATGACGGGCAATGCGTGGGATGAGTTTCGCTTGCGGCTCGAAGCCGTGAACAGCGGGACACCGCTTGACCAATACGGCGCGGCGTTCGTGGCGCAAGTGCAAAAGATGCAGCAGATTACGGGGCTGGCTCTGCCTGACATTGCGGCGAAATTCAAAGATTTTTCGCTGTTCGCGAATATGGATTGGCTCAAGGGCGCGCTGGAATCGGGCGCGATAGATTTGGAACCGATTAAGGCGCGCATCAACGAACAGATTCAACAAATCATCGGACAGGCAAATTTGATGAAAGCCGCCTTTAATGAGGTGTGGGCAGGTTTATCGCAACAGACCAAGATTGACCTTGCCGGCGCGTTAGGGCTGACGCCGGACGCAGCGAACAACGCGCAGCAAGTCTTTGCGGCAATGAGCGGACAAGGCGCAGTGACGGCGGCAACACAAACCGACGCGGCAGCGAAAGCGGCATCGGCATTGCAAACGGGCTTGAGCGGCGCGAACACAAATGCGGGGAATCTCGCGGCAGCGTTGCAGAAATTACCGCAGCCCTTGAGCGATGTAAAGCCCAAGCTTGAGGACCTGGCAAAACTGTTGACGGATAAAGTTAATCCACCAATGAATGCTTTGAGCGGATACTTTAAGACAGCCACGGACGGTGTGACGAAACTTATCGAGGACTTGCCAACGCTCAACGGCAAGTTTGATGACTTTGTAAAAAAGATACAGGACATTACACCGCCGTTGGAAACATTTCTTAAAGATGTATTGCGTCCGGTCGCCGACACATTGGCGGAAATGCTTGACACAACGCTGAAATTGGTGGATGCACTTCACGATTTGGCGGAAGCGTTGAAAAATACCAAGCCGAATGAGCAATTTGAAAGTCATTCGCCTTCGCCGTTCGAGACGACGTTAAAGAATATCCTCGCCACGATGGGAGACATTACATCGCTGGCGCCGAATGCGTTTAGTCGGCTGACCACACCCGAAGGATTTGGCGTCGGGCAAAACGTTGCGCTGGCAGGCGCGACAAACGGCGGCAGTGCAGGACGCCAAATTGTTTTTACGGGCAATATCTATGTGCAGAATCCCGCGAACTTTGATGCGTTCATGGAAGAAATCAACCGGCGCGTGGATACGATTGTGGTGAACGGAGATTAGGATTTTTGTTCCCACTCTACCTTGCGGTGACAACTGCGGCAGAGGGTAACAAGGTTTTCTAAGCGATGTGCTTCTCTCGAAGTTTTGAACATGCGGCGTGGAATGATGTGATGAACGGGCATTTGCGGATTCACTTGAAGTTTGCCACAACGCTGACAGGTATAGTTATCGCGTTCGCGCGCTTTGGCAGCTTGTTTCTGCCAATATGTGCCAAAGAATCTTGTGAAAATTCCGCCTTTGAAACCACTCGTTGCAGTGGGATGTTCCGAAGAATAATCACGCCAACAAGTAGTAGAGCAAAATCGTTTTTGACCGCCCTTTTTGTTCAACGGAGCAACAACAAACGATTTTCCGCATTGCAGGCAAGTCTTTTCTTCACGCGGATTGCGGTGTCCTCCAAGATTTCCGCGTTCTCTGCGAGTTTCGACAGACTTGCGAGCATTTGCAAGTCTATCAGTTAAAGAAAGGTTGTGTTTGGCGGTTTGCGCGCGAAAAATCTGTGAGCATTCTTTGGAACATGTTGCACTTGCATTAGACGGATATGTCGAAAATTGATTATCGCATATGACACAGGTGCGTAATTCTGCGCGAATGTGACTTGCATAACCACATTCGCGCGAACAAAACCGTCCAATGCCGGGGCGCAAAGTGCGGCGGCGTTCAAATTCTTTGCCGCAGTATTCACAGGTTGCGGTGATAAGTTTTCTGCCCATCGCGTTCGCTCACTTGAAACAAAATCGCCCCGCTCACGGGGGTCAAGTGAATGCGCGAACGCATATCACACCGCGATTGGGGCGACGGATACAAAAGAAAATGCGCTATTCACTTGACCCACAGACATTATAACGGGGCTTTTCGGAAAGTCAAGGTATGTCTCATACTTTATTATTTCAGCAAGGTGGAGCGACGGTTTTGGACATCGGCGCGGGGTTCGCGGGTGGGAATCCTTATGCGTTGGTGGAATATAACCCTGTGACGCCGTTGAGCGATGGGCAAACGGGCGAATATGATTTGGTGAGTGATGTGCTGGATACGATGGTGATTGCGGTGTCCGGCACAACGCCCGACAATCTCGCGAACAATCTGAGCGCTCTAGAGCAGCTGCTCCAAGAAGCGCAGTATTTTAACGACGACGAAAATTATCCAAAGGGCATTGTCGAATTAGTCTTCGGATTGCAAGGCGGCTCGAACACGGTGCGCGTGCGCGTCTGTGGCGGCAAAGTCGAAGCACCGAAAAAGTTTTTGGGCGCGAGTGTCTTGAGCAATTACATCGAAGAAATTCCCATCAAGATTCTGCGGCGTCCGGTTTGGCGCGGCGCGCAAGAAACGTTGTCGTTGACGACATCGCCAAGCAATAACGATGCCAACAATTACGCGGCGCTGCCGAGCATCAAGGGAAATGTGCCAGCGATTGCGATTGTGCGCGTGACGGCAAGCGGCGGGAACAGCGCGAACGCAAACCGCGCGTTACTGGCTTTGCGCGCGAATCGCACGCCCGCGAATTTCACGCATACGCTCCAAGCCGAAGGATACACGGCGCGCGATACCGCCGTTGCAAACTTGGTGGATGGAAATTTCAGCGGTGGGAACGGGCAGCGTTATACCCCAACAGATACGACGTTCAAAATGATTTTGCGGTGGGAAGTGACCTCGAATCTGGATGACCAAAAGGGGCGGTTTGTGCCGGTGGCGTTTGTGCGTGACAACAGCAGTCTGCCAAATTATTTGTTGGCATTCCGCGCGGGCATCAAGCTGTCAAGCGGTGTGTTTCAATTTCCGCCGCAGTACGCGACGCTGGACAAGGTGAAAACGAAATTCGTGGGCGGCACGACTGAAATTGGCGCGCTCGAATTGGGACAATTCACGAATCCCGCGTATGGGGGCGCAAAGATTACGCCCACGGCGATTGTGTATGAGTTGTGGGCAAAAGCGTTGAGCACGTCCGGCACATCGCTCGATGTGGACATGCTGAAATTGTTTCCGGTCGGTGAAGCGCGCAGCGGGCGCGGCATCATTGCGGCAGAATTTCCGCAAGGGATTGGCGCGAATCGGATTTATTTTGACGCGCGCGACGAATACGACCTTGCCTATATGACCAACGGCGCAGATGCGCTGCTGTGCGGCGCAAGCAATGTTCCCGATGGTTCGACGCTGTTCATTCCGGCACAGCAAAGCGGTTTTCGATTGTATGGACTGCTGACGCGCGACGCGGCGAGCGGCGCGAAATATGACCGCACGACGACGTTGAACATGAGCATTGATGTGATTCCGCTTTATACCAAAGTGCGCGGGACGAATTAGTTATTTCGCAAGCGAAATCTATGGATGCGTTCACGATTACGCGACATGCAGGCGTTTTGGAATCGCAAGCGCCGCGCATTGGCGAAAACATTTTCGTCAATGGCGATTTCGAGCGCGGTGATTTCACGGGCTATGGCACGACGACCAATTGGAGCGTGATTGCGGCGAACAGTGTCACGCCGAACGGCGCCGACAATTATATGGCACAGGCGGCGAGCGCGTTGGCAGACGGCACGATTACGCGCGCGACATTGGAAACGAACAAGTTTGCGGTGATTGGCGACACAGAATATCTGGTGCGCGTCGCTTATGGCGCGCCGCTGGTAGGCGATACGGCATTGAATGATTCGCCCAATTCGCTGCGCATCGCGGTGCGCTGGTATGACGCGGGCAACAATTTGCTTGCGACCAAGAATTTGACGAATGAGCGCGTTGAGGGTTCACAAACAATGGGCACGTTGTATGGGCGCGCGTTTTCGCCGAGCGCGGCAACGCAGGCGACGCTGTATCTTGTGAATCGTCATGCGGATTTGAATAATGCCCTGCAAGCTGGCGGGACCGTGTTGGATGAATTATTCGTGACGGCGAATGTCGCCGTGACGACGCCGCCGTTGATTGAAACTTTGCAGTACAACCGCGTGAATACGTTCGGTTACAACGGTTTGAAATACAGTAATCACTTTCAGCAGGGATTCAAGCAGTGCGAATTTACTTTGCACGGTTCGCCCGAATATCTTTGGGAGTGGATGACGCGGGCGTTCCAAAACCATATCGAGGTGCATTACGACAATGTGACTGTGTTCGAAGGCATGGTCTATGCGATGGAAGGCGTGATTGGCGGGAAAAAATATCAAATCTCGATGGATGCGCTGGCAAACTATATTGTGATTGCCTACAAAGATAACAAACATTTTTCGTTAAGCAATCGCGCCTCGATGAAACGCTGGGGGCGCAAAGACTATTACGAGACGGTGAAGGGTGGACGCGAATTGGCGCGTGACCGCGCCGAATACCTGTTGGCGGTGATGAGCAATCCACGTCCGCGTTTGGTAGATACGATTGGCGACACGGGGCGCACCGATTACGTCAAAGTGACGGTGATGGGTTATTACACGACGCTGACGTTTATCAAGAATTTGCGTTGGCACGCGGCGCGCAAAGTGGATGCGGCAGTCGCGATTGCAAAGGGCACGCGCTCGCTGTTGAACAATGTGCGCGCGAATACACCGAACGATTGGCTTTCAACGGATTGGTCATGGGTGAACAATACGGGACGGAATGTCAATCCGCCGACGCGGAAAGATGTAGAAGGAAAATCCGTTGCAGACTTGATTCAGACGTATTTGCAGCGCGGCACGAGCAATGTGCGCACGATTTGCGCGGGGGTTTGGGAGAATCGTCGCTGGCGCATGGAAGAGCGTCCGACAGCGGCGCGGTATCAACTGCGGCAAGGCAAAGCGGGCAGCATGAATTTGCTGCAAGGCGGCGCGCGGATTCCACTGCCATTGGTGCGCGCGGGCGAATATGTGCGCGTGCCGCCGCCGATTCCAACATGGCGCGAATCGTTCAGCGATATTGAGGACGATTACACGAGCGCGTTCTTTTTGAAAGAAGTTGAATTTGATGCAGAAAAGGGTTCACTGCGAATGGTGTCCCCCAATGCTGAACCGTTGGAATTGAAAATCGGGCGCGCCGTACGCGCGACGCGATAGATTGAACCATGAATGATGAGTTGAATTCCCAGAACGCCGAAATCACGTATCCCGATGCGCTGCAGTTGGTCATCAAAAAGAAAAAACGCTGCGCCTATATCGTGGATGGCGAATTGTATTTGCGGCTGGGCGCGAGCGATGATGAGGAAACGCGCGACGGCGCGACGCTGCGAAACTTGCGTGTGCGCGTGCGTTACTTTGACGCGGGCACGGAAACGATTCAGATTGGCTGGAGCATCAACGGCACAAGCGAAACGAACACGGCGACGATTGTCACCAAGACGAACACGAACAAGTGGAAAACCGCCAAGTATAAATTCGCGGCGGTCTTGGGCGGCGACCAATATCCAGACCAAGAATATGGCGACGTGCGGATTGTTTCGACCGGCGAATTGTATGTGGAATATGTCATCACGAAAGATTTGGATGACGGCTCAGAATTTGTTTGGAGCGCGGCGACAAATGCAACGGCGCTGGCGACTGAAGACAGTGAGAGCGACGATTACGAGGCAGGCACGGCAGGATGGTTTATTGACCGCGATACGGGCAAAGCGCAGTTTACCGACTTGCTCATTACGGGCGAGATTCACACCAGTGTCTTTGTCAAAGACGTTGTGAATGTGCAGGCAGGAACGATTATGGTCGCCAAAAGCGCGGGCGCGCTGGCAGCGAAAATGAACGTTCCGAGCGCCGGCACATGGACGGCGAAATTCAACGACCCACCGGGCGGCGGTTTTCTGTTTGCGAACAATGATATTTGCTACATCAAGGGCAAGCTCGTCGGCGGCGGGATTGGCGCAACGTATTTTACGGTCAGCGCGCGCGTTTCCAATGGCGACGGCACACAGTCCTACACTTGCACATGGAACAATGGCACAAAGAATGCCACATATCGCAATGGGCAGGGCGTTACGGATTTAGGCGTCAACGGTGACGGCTATCTGGTATTGACGGCGGACGCAGCAAGCGGCGCGCCGAGTTACAGCGTGTACACGCACAGCGGTTCGCCGTGGACGGATGCAGTGTTGCGCGGGCGTTTCGGAAATTTGAATGGCATTGTAGATGCGACGCTGAATCCGAGCGGCTATGGAATTTACACGAGTAACGGTTTTTTCAGTGGAACGCTGACCGCGACGACGGGCGCAATTGGCGGGTTCGTTATTGGAACTACGACGCTCACGGCGACGAACTTTGTGTTGGACAGCGCAAATCAGCAATTGCGTCTGGGCAGCGGCAACAACATTATTGTCGCGGACGCGGCGGACGCGATGTGGCGTCTTTGGATTGGAAATGCGGCTGCGGCAAGCGCGTCGTTTCGCGTCGCCAAAGATGGAAAGGTTTATGCCGACCAATTCATTCAAATCGGCTCCTCGCAGTTGCAGTACGATTCCAGTGCGGGCGGTGTTGGTGGAAATCCGCTGTTGTGGGTGCGCGGGATTGGACTGGACCGCTTGGACGTTTCTACAACGGGCGCGTTCAATTTGGACACGCAGGGGCGTTCGTGGATTCGGTTGACCGGCACAGCAACGGCGAAAACGATTTCTTATATTCGCAAGCCGGACGGTCCCGCCGGGCAATTGCTCATTCTCAAAAATGACGCCGAACCGGTCACAGTCAAAAAGACCAGTCAACTGACGCTCAAAAATAATTTGCAGTCGCCGCCCGCGGGTTATGCAGCAATGTCGCTGTATGGCAAAGATGTTGTTCTGAAAAATTTTGGCACCGTCGCGTTGATTTATGATGCCGCCAATGAGCGTTGGACATTGCAAAGCGTCGTCAAAGCTACGACGGCGAAAAAAGCGGGTGCGCTCGCGGATGAAGGATACGATGAAGAAGTAAGCGTTACAACTGCGCTGCCGCAATCTACCGTCGCGAATGCCGGGACAATCATTCTGAACAAATCGGCGGGAACGCTGGCGGTGGATATGGATATTCCTGCGTCCAGCACTTGGACAATGGAACTGGTCACGCCGAGCGATGGAACGACGTGGATGTTCGCGAACGGCGAGACAGCATACATGCGGCAGGGCGCGAGTGAAGTTTATTTCACGGTGACGCGCGGCACGAATGACGGTGTGACACAAACGTATACCTGCACCTTTGCAAATGGCACGCGCCCTTTGAGTTTTGCGGCGGGCGCGGGTGTCATCAATTTTGGCGCAAGCGGTCAGGGTTGGATTGTTGATACAGTTGCGAGCGGCGCGCCGCGCATGAGCATTTATACGCACAGCGGTTCGCCGTGGAGTCCGACCGAAGTCGCGCGGCTTGGTTCGCTTACGGGCATCACGGATGCGAATTTCGGTGCGCTCACGGGATATGGATTATGGACGAATAATGTTTTTCTGAGCGGCTCTATCAACGCAACGGCAGGTCTGATTAGCGGCACGCTCACTGTGAGCGGCACACTCCAAAACAGCGCAGGCAATCCGCGTTGGCAGTTAAATGCAGCGGGCTTTAAGCAATATGACAGTGGCGGTGTGCAGCGTTCACAGTTATTGAATGATGGCAGCGGCTGGCTGGGCTCGTCGTCCGTGTTTTCATGGACGGCAGCGGGCGTCGTCTCGCTCAATGGTTCCGCGGTCGTGGGGAATTCGCTCGACGCGGGCAAAGTGTCATTTTATGCCCCAACTATCTCAGGATTGACCTTTACCAATAATTCCCCTAGCGCGGGCTATGTCGCGTGGTCATCGTTCACGCTTACGTATCAGGGCGTGAGTTACACGGTCACGTCGGGGAACTCGAACCTCAAATACATCTATTGGAAAAAGAGCGTTAGCACAACCGTTTTGCAAGCCAGCGCGACGATTCCCGCGAACGCCGCTGACCAATTTATGGTCTGCGTGAATTTCAGCGGCACGGCATATCCGTCGAATTTTGCGCCATTCATCTACGCCGACTACATTTCCGTTGCGAACCTCGCGGCGATTAACGCCGACATGGGCAATATCACAGCGGGGACAATCACAGGTGGAACGATTCGCACCGCGTCGAGCGGCGCGCGAACGGAAATGAATGCGTCGAATCTGTTTGGGCTTGGCTTTGGCGGTATCGGCGGGACCGATGGCACAACAACGCAGTGGTATGCCAAAGCATCAGACGGCAAAATTTACGCAGGCGGCGGGAACATCATCGTTGACACAAGCGGTATATTGAGCAAGGGGTCAACTCACGTCAAGTTCCAAAAAGGCGCGACGACGAATCCAGTGGGCTATCTGTCCTTTAAGGATAATGTTTATACCAACATGTTCATGTTGGAATGGATTCAAACTGGCGGCGGCGCGGTGACGAACAGTATCTGGATCAAGTCGGATACGATTGGCTTGAATCTCGCCGCAGGCGATGTGCTGTTGGCAACAGCATCTGCCGTCACGATACAAACGGCGTTGAAATTCAATGTAGATAACTCGTGGGACATTGGGGCGTCGGGCGCAAACCGCCCGCGAGATGTGTTCATCGGCGGCGAATATCGTTTTTACTCCGAGCGCGCGATTGTGCACGGCATCTATGACCGCGCCAATTCGAATACCACCGTCGGCAATACGACGGTCGAGACAACGCTGTATTCCAAGTCCATCACTGCAAATGACTTGGGCACGACAGGGGGAATTCGTGTTTCGGTGTTTGGACAATGGACAAACAACACAGGAGCAAATCGCACACTGACCGTGCGGATTAAATTCGGCGCGACCACATTGGTTAGTCCATCCATGACACTGACGACAAGCGGAACGAATGGACATTTCGCTATTGCCGTGACTCTCTTCAACACGGCAACGAATGCGCAGCGCGCAATGACGCAGGTCGAATTTCGGCGCGGCGCAACAATCATTGATGCCGGTTGGAACTCGAGCCCGACGAGCGCCGAAGATACGACCAGCGCCAAAACTTTCACTGTGACGGTGCAATGGGATGCTGCGAACGCTAACGCGACGCTCACCAAGAAGATTGCATTTATTGAACTCATGCCTGCATAGGAGGACAAATGGCAAAACAAGTGAATCTCGACGTAAAGCAACTTCGCTCCATTCACATTTTCTGCGAGGACGACGGTGCTGGCGGCACGCGCTATCGGCTCATCGGCGAATACGAGTTGACCGACGATAACGGCAGCGTGCTCTATTCGCGCCAAATCGAAATCATGCCCGACGCGACGCAGCAAAACAAAACTGACGCGCTCTATGCGCGCCTGCTCGATGCGGCGCAAGACCAAGAGGGCGTCAAACCGAAAATCGCAAAGACCGTTGTGGCGGTCGCGGCTCGAACCAAAACAAAGGAGAAAAAGAAACGTGGAAAAAAGTAAAATGGCGGCGGGGAAATCGCTGCTGCACGATATTCAAGCCGCCGAAACAGTGGATGAACAAACGCTGCTCGGCATGTTGGAGCAGCACGAGCAGGCATTGTTCATCATCAACTTGCGCATGCAAGCCGCGCAGTCGGCGAGCGATGCGCCGCGCATCGAGGAATTGAACAAAGATTTAGAGACCGAGAAAAAATATCGTGCGTTCTTTCTCAAACAATTGAATGACGCGTTTCCCGGCATCAAGCCGTCCAAGTCAGATTTCCGCGACGTCGAGCAGCAGGTCGTCGTCAACGACTATTTGCAATTCCTTCGTCTGCGACGCGATGCAAAATTACAGTACGACGCAGCAAAATTCACCGGCAACCAGACGCACGCGGACATGGCGCAAATGGAAGTGACTCGGGCGATGAAGTATCTTGCGTTCTACAAACCGAAATTCGACCGCATTGCGCGGCAAAAGAAATGAATTGACCGGGGGGAATAGGCGAGCGCAAGGGGAGAGCGCGCCCGCGAACGGTATTACCAACGGTTCGCCGCATCTACCACGCGGGCGCGCAGTGATGTGTGGTTAACCATGCGCGTATTGTAGCAGAACGCTCGTTCTGTCGCAAACGCGTTTGCGCGCAAAAAAGACGCTGTCGCAAGTCCTATGGGGCTTGATTCGACAGCGCCTTTAAGATTTCGTTCCAGTTGGCGACGACGTAGCACGCGAGCAGCATCAACGCCAACAGCCCAAATGCGGATGCGGTTTCGGCGCAGCTGCAAGCGGCGCGCGACGAAATCAATGCGAATCTCGCGCAAATCAATGCTTTGCACGAGACCAATCGCGCGCTCGAAGCTGCGATTGCAAATCTGCAAACGGAAGCGACAAAAGCGCAAGCCGCGCTCAATCCGAATGCAGTGCTGTCATTCACCTACCCGTTTACAGACTTTGCTGACATTCTCGAAGACGCCAAACTGACCAACGCGGAAAAAGTGCAAGCGATGATTGAGCGCAAGCGCAGCGAAATCGAGGCGCGCGTACAGGAACAACTGGCGCTGCTCAAATTGCAGCAAGACGCGGAAAATCTTATTTTGGATTCGCCGATACAGTTGGGGTCACAGACAGGCAAGTCCACATCTTTTGCCAAAACTATGTCAGCGCAAAAACAGAAAGGGAAAGGAAAAAGAAAATGAGCAAAAAACGCGCGATTCAGCGCGCACGGAACAATGGACAAAAGAATATCGCGCAACCGATGCCGGTCATTGCTGAGCCGCCGCCTGCGCCGCCGCCTGCGGCATTTGTCATCACGATTGCGTATGACCCGCAATCGGAAGTGGTCAATTACAACACGACGCGACAAGGTGACGGCGCGGTGTATGTGGAAGACCAAATCAAGGCGCTGCGCAACACGTATGAGGCGTTTGTAGCGCGCCTCGCGATTGAAGTACATAAAGCTGCCCAAGCGCAAACACAGCCGCAGCAGCCGCCTAAAGGATAAGCGCGATGGATTGGGATGAATTGCTTTTGTTCGTATCGTCCGTCGTGATGCTGTTTGCAATTACGCGCCGTATCGTGTTGACAATGGCGCGGCGCAATCGCATGGAACAGGAATCGCTTTGGATGATGCTCAAAGCGACGTGGGCGCAATTTCGCGCGGATGGACTGCGCGGTGATGAAATGATTCTCATGGCGCTGCTGATACCGGGAATCATTCTGACCGTGTACTATTTGTTGTTGGTCTTGCCGCTGCCTGCATTTGAAAACGATATGCGATTGCGGCAAGGAATCGTGCGGTCCTCCATTTTCACCACGAACCTGATTCTGGCGATTTATTTTTTGAATGGACGTTTGACGCGCGCAATGCGGAGACTCATTGATGTATGGAAGCGACAATCCCCTACCTCTTGAACCTCGTCGCGATTTGTATTGCGGTGTTCGGTGTGTATCAATCGGCAATTCGAGATTACGAGCAGCAGCGCGATGAGGTGCGTGAATTACGGCGGCAGTTGGACGACTGCCGCAAAGAAAATCAACGGTTGCATGAGGCGCAGGGGGGGCGTTCCAGCGGCATCAACATTTCAGGCGGCGCGGTCACGATTGGACATGACGCGGTGGGCGGTGATGAATCAAAGCGTGATGAATTGCGCGCGGGTGGCGACATGAACGTTCGCAAAGGTGAGACATAAAAAAAGAAACCGCCGCGCTTTTGGGGGCGTGACGGTTTCAATCCACAAGGAACATGCCAAACTTGCGTTTGGCGAATGTCCTATGCGGAGAGTATAGCACAATCGCGATTGAAATTCAATCAGATGAACTGCATCTGAGAAAGGGGGTGAGAGAAAAATGACAGACTCACAGTTAAGCTTGTTCGCGGGCGCGTTGCTTTCGCTGGCATTTTCGTATGTGCCGGGACTCAAAGATTGGTTTGAGCAAAAAGACGCGACAACCAAACGCTTGGTGATGGCACTCGCGCTGCTGCTGATTGCCATTGTGATTTTCGCGGGCG
>WBZR01002627.1_pt1 | contig 18059 bp, 15 predicted proteins | sample 5204231 | NCBI WGS metagenome assembly WBZR01 (sample SAMN12412403, study PRJNA552823) | activated sludge metagenome | isolation source: activated sludge from anammox sidestream of wastewater treatment plant... | place: USA: Virginia | collected 2017-08 | reverse complement strand
CGGCCAGCAAGTCGGCGGCGCTGCCGCTGATCACGGTGCGGCCGGTCTCGAGCACATAGCCGCGATCGGAGATCTTCAGTGCGGCCTTGGCGTTCTGCTCGACGAGCAGGATCGCCATGCCTTCGGCATGCAGCCGGCCGACGATGCGCAGCACCTCCTGGCTCATCATCGGCGCCAGGCCGAGCAGCGGCTCGTCGAGCAGCAGCAGCCGCGGCCGCAGCATCAGACCGCGGCCGATCGCCAGCATCGACTGCTCGCCCCCGCTCAGGGTGCCGGCGGCCTGGCGCAGCCGCGACTTCAGCACCGGGAAGTGGTGGCACACGAAGTCCAGGCGCGCGGCGCGCTGGCGGGCGTCGCGCAGCAAGAACGCGCCCATCTCGAGGTTCTCGAGCACCGTCATGTGGGCAAACACCTGGCGCCCTTCGGGCACGTGCACGACGCCGGCCTCGATGAGACGGCGCGGCGACCACGACATCGTGTCGTGGCCGTCGAAGAGGACGCGCCCGCCCGCCGGCCGCATGAGCGCGCTGATCGTCCTGAGCGTCGTCGACTTGCCGGCGCCGTTGGCGCCGATCAGGGTGACGAGCTCGCCCTCGTCGACCTGCAGCACGATGTCGCGCAGGGCCAGCACGTTGCCGTATCGAGCCGCGACATGCTCGAGCGCGATCAGCACGGTTGATCCTCCTGGCCGAGGTAGACGCGGATGACGTCCGCGTCGAGGCGCATCTCCTGCGGCGAACCCTGCGCGACCAGCGTGCCGAAGTCGAGGCACAGCACGCGGTCGCACAGGCCCATCAGGAACTTCATGTCGTGCTCGATCAGCACCTGCGTCACGCCGCGCGCCTTGATCCGGCGCAGCACGTCGGCCATCTCGGCCGACTCGACTTCGTTGAGGCCGGCGACCGGTTCGTCCAGCAGCAGCAGCTGCGGGTCCGCGGCCAGCGCGAGCGCGACCGAGAGCTTCTTGCGATCGCCGTACGGCAAGGTGTCGGCGATGATCTCGCGCCGCGTCGCGAAGCCGAAGAATTCGAGCAGCGATTCGATGCTGCGTGCCACGGCTGCGGCGTTGCCGCGGGTGCGCTGCAGATGGTGGGCGATCTCCAGGTTGCGGTGGATCGACAGGCGCGGGAACACGCGCGTGATCTGGAACGTGCGCACGATGCCGCGCCGGGCGATCTGGTCGGGGCGCAGGCCGGCGAGGGTCTGGCCCTTCCAGAGCATCTGGCCGCCGCTGGGCTGGGCACAGCCGGTGATCAGGTTGAACAGGGTCGTCTTGCCGGCGCCGTTGGGTCCGATGACGCCGAGGAACTCGCCCTGCCGCACTTCGAAGCTCAGGTCGGCGATGGCCTGGATGCCGCCGAAGCGCTTGGACAGGTGCCGGGCCTCGAACAGGTTCATGCGTGCTGCCTCGTGGTCGTGGGCCGAAGTGGTGCGGCGTGCGCGGTCATGCGGCGCGCCGGCCCTCAGGCGCCGGCCGCGCGCTGTGCGCGGCGGCGCCCCGGCAGGCGGTGCGCGAGCCGCCGCCCGAGCTCCACGAGGCCGCCGGGCACGAGGATGATGAAGACGATGAAGAACAGGCCGTAGACGATCATCCGGTGCTCGGGCACGACGTTCAGCAGTTCGGGCACGACGACGTTGATCGCCGAGCCCAGGAGCGGGCCGATCAGGGTGCCCGAGCCGCCGATCAGCAGCACGATCACCATGTTGAGCGACTCCATGATGTTGAACATCTCGGGCGTGAGGAAGCGCAGGTAATGCGCATAGAGGCAGCCCGCGACCGCGGCCAGGACCGCGGCGACGACGAAGGCGTAGGTCTTGTAGCGCATCACGTGGATGCCCTGCGCCTGCGCGAGCTCCTGGTCCTCGCGGATGGCGACGAGGGCGGCGCCGGCGCGCGTGCGCATGAGCGCGACGACGAACGCGATCGCCAGGGCCAGCAAGGCGAGCACGAAGAAGTAGTAGTGGAGCCGGTCGCTCAGGTCGATCCGGTCGAGCGGGTACGGCGCCAGCCGCTCGGGCGCGGCGATCCCCTGGACGCCGCCCGGCCCGTTGGTGACCGGAATCCAGTTGTTGAAGGTGATGAAGGCGATCTCGGAGAGGCCGAAGGTGCACACCGCGAAGTAGTGCGACACCAGGCGCAGCGTGATCACGCCGAGCAGCGCGGCCAGCAGCGCCACGCCCGCGATCATCAACGGCGCCGCCTGCCAGAACGAGAAACCGAGGCGCAGCGTGAGCGCAGCCGAGCCGTACGCCGCGATCCCCATGAACGACGCCTGGCACAACGCTGCCAAGCCGGTGAATCCCATCGCGACGTTCAGGCCGCTCACGGCGATGCAGTAGATCCCGGTGAGGACCAGCATGTGCAGGTAGTACGCCGGCACGACGAAGGGCAGCGCGACGAGGGCGAGGGCCAGGGCGGCAGCGGCGAGCGCGCGCATGCTAGGTGCCCTCCCCGAAGAGGCCCTTGGGTCGGAAGATCAGGATCAGCACGAACACGATGTAGCCGAAGATGTCGGCCCAGGCCGAGGAGACGTAGCCGGCGGCGAGGCTGTCGACCAGGCCGATGATGAAGGCGGCGACGAAAGCGCCGCGGATGCTGCCGAAGCCGCCCAGCGTGATGATGACGAAGGCCTTCATCAGCGGCGCGGCTCCCATGTGCGCCGTGACGACGAACAGCGAACCCAGTGCCACGCCTGCAGCGGCGGCCAGCGCGCAGCCGACCGCGAACGCCAGCCCGATGACGCGGTCGATGCCGATCCCCATCAGCCGCGCGGCGAAGGCGTTCTCGGCGACGGCGCGCATCGCCTTGCCCGACCGCGTCTTCTTCACGTAGAGGTAGAACAGCGCCAGCAGCAGCGACGAGGCGCAGAAGACGAAGATGCGCTGCGTCGCCAGGACCACGCCGCCGAACTCGACCGTGCCGCTGAACAGCGGCCGGATCGCCTTGTTGTCGGGCCCGAAGAGCAGCACGGCGGCGTTTTCCATCACGTAGATGAGGCCGATCGAGATCATCAGCCCGTTGATCGGCTCGTTGCGGGCGAAGCGGAACGTGAAGCGCTCGACGGCCAGGCCGAGCAGCGCGATCACCGCCATCGACGCGGCGCCGGCGAGCAGGAAGGGCATGTCGTACAGCGTCGTGAAGTAGTAGGCCGCGAAGCCGCCGGCCATCACGAAGGCGCCGTGTGCGAAGTTGACGATGCCCATCAGGCCGAAGCTCATCGTCACGCCCAGCGCCACGAGCCCGTAGATGCTGCCCATGATCAGCCCGTTGATGAGCTGCTGGACCAACTGGATCATGCAGACACCCCCGACGGCCGAAGCCCTGGACCGGGCGCGCGGCCGAAGCGCGACGGCGCGCGCGTTAATGTGCGGACAAATGTACCGCATCGGCGCCGGCCGTGGCGAGCTGCGGCCGTCGGCCGCCGCCCGCCGCGCCGTGCGCCGCGTCGGCCCTGCGCTTTCACGGGCGGCCCTCAGCCGCAGCTAAGTCGGTGCGCGCAGTCTTCGGGCTGCGCAAATTCCTGCGCTGTCATCGGAGTACCCGCATGAACCGCAACATCGCACGGGCCGTCCTGGCCGCGGCTGTGGCCGCCGCCGGCGCGGCCGCCTATGCCGCCAAGGGCAGCGTCGAGAACGACGCCCTGGCCATCGCCCAGGCCAAGACCACGCTCGCGCAGGCGATCGCGGCCGCCGAGCAGCACGCCGGCGGCAGGGCCGCCAAGGCCGAGTACGAGCACGCCCGGCAGGGCGGCTTCTTCGAGGTCGAAGTCGTCGCCGGCAGCAAGGTGTTCGACGTCAAGGTCGACGCCGACAAGGGCACCGTCGTCTCCTCGACCGAGGACCACAACGACTGAAGCGCCGGCACGCGCGGCACGGCCGCCGGTGCCGCCGCGGCCGGGCTGCGCGCATGGCGGGCGACGCCCATGGCAGGCGGCGCCCATGGCGACGCGCATGGCGGCGCGCCCGGCCCGCCGGCCCTACGTCCGGGCTAAGGCGGCATCCGCATGCTGGCGGCCCCATCGACCAACCCGTGCAGGGTGCAGGAGAAACACATGAACGACATGGCGACAAGCCGCACTCGCGAATGGCTCGTCAAGGTCCCGCAGATCACGCTCGCTTTCTGGATCGTCAAGATCATGTGCACGACGGTCGGCGAGACCGGCGCCGACTACGTGGCCGTCGGCGCCGGCCTGGGCCAGGGCCCGACGCGCGCGCTGATGGCCGCGCTGCTGCTCGCGGCGCTCGTCGTGCAGATGCGCAGCCCGCGCTACCAGCCCTGGATCTACTGGCTCACCGTGGTGCTGGTGAGCGTGGTCGGCACGCAGATCACCGACCTGATGACCGACGGCCTGGGCATCAGCCTGTACCTCAGCACCTCGGTCTTCGCCTTGCTGCTGGCGGCGATCTTCGCGCTGTGGTGGCATGTGGAGCGCACGCTGTCGATCCACGACATCAAGACGCCGCGGCGCGAGCTCTTCTACTGGGCGGCGATCCTGTGCACCTTCGCGATGGGCACCGCCGCCGGCGACCTCGCCACCGAGGCGCTGCACCTGGGCTTCACGCGCGGCGCGTTCGCCTTCGGCACGCTGATCGGGCTCACCTGGCTGGCCTGGCGGCTGGGCGGCAACGCGGTGCCGACGTTCTGGATCGCCTACATCCTGACGCGCCCCTTCGGCGCCGCGCTCGGTGACCTGCTCACCCAGGCCCATGCCTACGGCGGCCTGGGCATGGGAGCGATGTGGACCAGCGCGCTGTTCCTCACCGTGATCGTGCTGCTCGTCGGCATCGAGCAGTGGGGCGCCGCCGCCCATCCGAGCGCCGAAACGGCGCGTTGAATCCGGCTTCGGCCACGAGGAGAACATCATGTCCTGCATCCGATCACGCCGCCAGTGCATGTTGCTGGCCGCCGTGCTGACCATCGCGGGCCTGGCCGCCGGCTGCAGCCGCAGCGGCGAGGGCGTGCCCGCCGCGGCGCCTTCGGCGGCCGGCGCTGCCGCGGCCTCGGCGCTGGGCGATCTGTCGGCGTTCCACGCCATTGCCAAGGACACGGCGGCGCTCGTCGACCGCGGCGACCTGGCCGGGGCCCGGAGCCGCATCAAGGATCTGGAGCTCGCGTGGGACGCGGCCGAAGCCGGCCTTAAGCCGCGCTCTGCCGAGGACTGGCATCGCCTCGACAAGGCGATCGACCGCGCCCTGAAGGCGCTGCGCAGCGACCCGCCGGTGCAGGCCGACTGCCAGGCAGCGCTGCGTGACCTCGAGAGGACTTTCGTCACTATGCAGCGCGCGGGCTGAGCGGCCAGACTCGGGGCGATGGCATTCGGCGCGACAGGCGCAACGAGCGGGGGAGCGGTCGGCGTGGACATCGCGGGTCTGATCCATTCCTATGGCTACGCGGCGGTGGGTCTCGGTGCCTTCCTGGAAGGTGAGACCGTCGTGCTGGCGGGCGGAGCCGCAGCGTTCCACGGCTACCTGGCGCTGCACGCCGTCATCGCCGTGGCCGCCCTGGCGAGCTTTCTCGGTGACCAGGCGTTCTTCTGCCTCGGCCGGCGCTACGGCACGCTGCTCACGGCGCGCTTTGCCTCGCTGCAGCCGCGTGCGGCGCGCGTCACCGCGCTGCTCGAGCGCCATCACGTGCCCTTGATCCTCGCGGTGCGCTTCATGTACGGCTTGCGCATCGCAGGGCCCGTCGCCATCGGCATGAGCAAGGTCCATTGGCGGCGCTTTTTCGCGCTCAACCTGACCGGTGCCGTGGCCTGGGCGAGCATTGTCGCGGGCCTGGGTTACGGGTTGGGCCAGGGGCTCGCCGTGGCGCTGGGCAGCTTTGACCGCGACGAGATGTGGCTGCTGGCCGCGTTGCTGCTGCCGGCAGCCTTGTGGTGGGTGGCAAGGCACGCAGCGCGTTCGGTCCGCAGGACCGGACGCTGACCACCCACGACGACGTCGATCGCGGGCGCAGTTCGTGTGTTCACAGGCCCCGCGTCCGGCCCAGGCACGCTGCGGCAGACCCCGCAGTCTCTTCGCATGCGCCGGCGTTCGCCGCGACCCCTTGCCATGAATGATCTGCCCCGACATGCTGCGTTGCGAATCGTGCTGGCCGTGACGGTCGGCTGCCTGGCCGGCTGTGCGAGCTACCACCCTTTGCCCCTCACCGAGCGCGAGGCGGCGCGGCACGACCTGCGCCAGCTCGCACGCGACGCCGGACGCATCGATCTGCCCGGGCTCGAGGCGCACCCCATCGACCCCGAGCAGCCGCTGGACATCACGAGCGTGGCCATGCTCGCTGTGGTCGGCAACCCCGATCTCAGGCTCGCACGCGCGGATGCCGGCATCGCGTCGGCCCAGGCGTTCGCCGCGGGGCTGTTGCCCGATCCCCAGATCAACCTGACACGGGACTTCCCGGGCCGCCCGGGCTATGTCCCGGCGTTCAACGCCGGCATCGCGTTCGACTTCGGATCGCTGGTCACGTTGGCGGCCCGGCGCGCCGCGGCGGCCGCCGACCAGCGCAAGGTCGACCTGGCGCTGCTCTGGCAGGAATGGCAGGTCGTGGCCCGGGCGCGCAAGCTGTTCGCGGGGATCGACTTCCTCGAGCGCCACGGCGCCTTGCTGCAGCAAGCGCTCGCGCTCTCGGGGCAGCGCGTCGAGGCCGTGCGGCGGGCGCTCGACGCCGGCAATGCGACCATCGACGCGCTCGCCCCGCATCTGGTGACGCAGGCCGACGCCCGCCGGCAGCGCGACGAGCAGATGCGTGAGCTGCGCCTCGCGCGCCTTGCGTTGAATGCGCTTCTGGGCCTGCCGCCCGATGCGCAGCTCGCCCTGGCGGCGCTGCCGCCGCCGCCCGCGTTCGACCCGGCGGCCGTGGACGACGCGCTGCGCAACCTGCCGGCACGCCGCCCCGATCTGCGCGCGCTGGCTGCCGGCTATGCCGCGCAGGAGGAGCGCCTGCGCGCCGCCGTGCTGTCCCAGTTCCCGTCGCTGAACATCGGCTTCACCCGCGCCCGCGACACCTCGGCGCTGTTCACGAGCGGCTACACCCTCGCCGTCGCCTTGCCGAGCTTCAACGCCAACCGCGGCGGCATCGCGGTCGAGACGGCGACACGCCAGCGCCTGCGCGACGAATACCGCAACCGGATCGACGCCGCCCGCGACGACGTGCTGCAGATCGTCGCGGACCAGGCCGAACTCGAAACGCGGCTGCGCGCGGCCCGCGCGTCGGCCGCTGCCCTTGCGCGCACGGCGGCGGCTGCCGAGGCGGCCTGGCAGGCGCGCGACCTGACGCTCGCGTCCTACATCGACTTGCAATCGGCGCTGCTGGCCGCGCGCGTGCAGGTGATCGCGCTCGAGCGCACCGCGTACGAGCAGCGCATCGCGCTGCAGTCGCTGCTGGGTGGCGAAGTGCCGCCCGCGCACATGACCGGCGCGGTCCGCCGGACGAGCAACGAAGGGGAGGGTCCGAGGTGAGCAGCACGATTCGCGCGCTGGCGCTGGTTGCCTGTTTGACGGGCGGCGCCTGCGGCGCCCAGCAGGAGCCCTCGGTGCAGGTGCGCACGGAGCCGGTGCAGCGCGCGCCGATCGCCGAGCGCGTCACGGCCTATGGAATCGTGACGCTGGCCCCGGAGGCGCAGACCGACCTCATGCTGCCCTATGGCGCGCGCATCACGCGCCTGCGCGTGAGCGCCGGGCAGGCGGTGCGGCGCGGCGAGGAACTGTTCGCAGTCGTCGCCGATGCAGGCGCCGTGCTCTCGATGCAGCAGGCGCACAGCGCGCTGACGCTGGCGCGCGGCGAGCTCGAGCGCACGCAGGTGCTGTTCGCGCAGCGCATGGCGACGCGATCCCAGGTGGCCGCGGCCGAGAAGGCGCTGGCCGACGCCGAGCAGGCCCTGGCTGCGCAGAACGCGCTCGGCATCAGCGCCGCCGAACGCGTGATCGCCGCCCCATTCGACGGCGTCGTCGTCCGCGTGGGGGCCGTGCCGGGGGACCGCATCGCCGGCGGCACCGTGGTGCTGCAACTGGCGCGCAGCGGCGGCAACCCCTCGCCGGTGCGCGTCGTGCTCGGTGTCGAGCCTTCCCTGCGCCGCGCGGTGCCGGTCGGCGCCGGCGTGGTGCTGACTTCGCTCGCGGCGGCGGCCGGCAGCGCCGAAGCGCCGCTCGCAGGCCGAGTCGGCCGCGTGCTGGCGACGCTCAACCCCCAGACACGGATGGTCGATGTCCAGGTCGACCTCGCGGGGCGCGACGCTGCGCGGCTGATGCCCGGTGAGCCCGTGCGCGGCGCGATCACGGCGCGGGGCGCATCGCACTGGATCGTGCCGCGCGCGGCCCTTCTGCGCGATGCCCGCGGCGCCTACGTCTACCAGGTCGATCGGGGGCGCGCACGGCGCGTCGACGTCGAATTGCGGGTCGACGACGGCAAGCGGCTCGGCGTCGACGGGCCGCTGGACGTGGGGCAGCCGCTGGTGGTGCAGGGCAACTACCAGCTGGCCGACGGCATGGCGGTGCGCGAGGGCGGGTCGTGAATCTGGGCGCCTGGATGCAGCGCCACCGGCGCTCGATCCTGTTCCTGGTGGCGCTGCTGGCCCTGACGGGCGTGGCGACGGCGCTGCGCCTGCCGATCACGCTGTTCCCCAAGGCCGAGTTCCCGCGCGTGGTCGTCGGCCTGGACGCGGGCGACCGCCCGGCCGACCAGATGGCCATGCTGGTCACGCGCCCGGTGGAAGAAGCGCTGCGCCGCATTCCCGGCGTGCAGGAAGTGCACGCGACCACCAGCCGCGGCAGCGCCGAGGTCACGCTGAACTTCGACTGGGGCGCCAACATGGTCGAGCTGGCGCTGCAGGTCAACGCCGCCGTGGCGCAGCTGCTGCCCACGCTGCCACCGGGCACGCGCACCGAGGTGCGGCGCATGGACCCGACCAAGCTGCCGGTGATCGCCTACAGCCTGACCTCCCGGACCCAGTCGCTGGTGCAGCTCCACGACCTCGCGCAGTACAAGCTGCGGCCGCTGCTGGCCTCGGTGCCGGGCGTCGCACGCGTGCAGGTGCAGGGTGGCGCGCAGGAGGAGTACCGCATCACCGTCGATCCGGCGCGCCTGGCCGCGCGCGGGCTGGCGCTGGCGGACGTGGCGCGCGCCGTCACGGCCGCCAACGCCATCAGCGCCACCGGCCGCCTGGAAGACCACTACAAGCTCTATCTCGTGGTCGCCGTCAGCGCCACCACCACGCCCGAGCAGCTGCGCCGCATCGTCGTCGCCAGCTCGCCGCAGGGCGTGGTGCACCTGGGTGACGTGGCCGAGGTGGCGCGCGGCACCGCGCCGCAGTGGATCCGCGTCACCGCCGATGGCGAGGATGCCGTGCTGCTCAACATCTACCAGCAGCCCGGCAGCAACAGCGTGGCGATCGCCCAGGGCATCCGCCAGCAGCTCGCGGCGGGGCACGCCAGCCTGCCGGCAGGCGTGAAGCTGGCCAACTGGTACGACCAGAGCGAGCTGGTCACCGCGTCGGCCGCCGGTGTACGCGACGCGATCCTGATCGGGGTGCTGCTGGCCGCGCTCACCCTGCTCGCCTTCCTGCGCAACTGGAAGATCACGCTGATCGCGGTGGCCGTGGTGCCCACGGTCATGGCCGCCACCACGCTGCTGCTGGGCCTGTTCCACATGGGCTTCAACATCATGACGCTGGGCGGCATGGCGGCGGCCGTGGGTCTGATCATCGACGACGCGATCGTGATGGTCGAACAGGTCGTGCGCCGGGTGCGTGAAGGCGGCGCGGCGCAGTTCGACGGCCGGCGCGTGATCGCGGCGGCGCTGGAATTCGTGCAGCCGCTGGCGGGCTCGTCGGCCGCCACCATCATCATCTTCCTGCCGCTGGCGTTCCTCACCGGCGTCACGCGGGCCTTCTTCAAGGCGCTGTCGATCACCATGGCGAGCGCGCTGGTGATCTCCTTCCTGGTCGCACTGCTGGCGGTGCCGATCCTGTGCGACCGTCTGCTCGCCGCGCGCGACGCGGCACGGGACGAGGAGCGCGGTCTGGTCTTCCCGCGCCTGCGCCGCGCCTACCTGCGGCTGCTGCAGCGGGTGCTGGCGCGCCCGGCGTGGCTGCTGCTGGGCCTGCTGCCGCTGGTGGCGGCAAGCTGGCTGGCGTATGGCCGGGTCGGCTCGGGCTTCATGCCCGCCATGGACGAAGGCGGCTTCGTGCTCGACTACCGCACGCCGCCCGGCACCTCGCTCAGCGAAACGGATCGCCTGCTGCGCCAGGTCGAGGCCATCGTGCGCGCCAACCCCAACGTGCAGACCTACTCGCGGCGCACCGGCACGCAGATGGGCGGCGGCATCACCGAGGCCAACGAGGGCGACTTCTTCATCCGCCTCGAGGGCGGCAGGCGCGAGCCGATCGACCAGGTGATGGACGAGATCCGCACGCAGGTCGAGCAGCAGGTTCCCGGCATCGACATCGAGATGGCGCAGCTGATGGAAGACCTGATCGGCGACCTCACGGCAGTGCCGCAGCCGATCCAGGTGAAGATCTTTTCCGACGACCCGCAGGTGCTGTACGGCTCGGCGCGGCGCGTCGCCGAGGCGCTGCGCAAGGTGGCGGGCGTGGTGGACGTGCGCGACGGCATCAAGCCGGCGGGCGACGCGCTGGACATCCGCGTGCAGCCCGAGCGCGCCGCGCTCGAGGGCGTGGACCCCGCCTGGGTGACGCAGGCGCTGACGGACGCGCTCTCGGGCAACGTGGCGACGCAGGTGCAGCAGGCGCCCAAGACGATCGGCGTGCGCGTCTGGACGCCCGAGGCCGGCCGTGACAGCGACTCGGCGCTGCGCCGCCTGCTGCTGCGCGCCCCCGACGGCCACCTGTTTCCGCTCGAGCGCGTGGCCACGCTCACCACCGTGGCGGGCCAGCCTCAGATCGAGAGCGACAACCTCGAGCGCATGGTGGCGGTCACCGGTCGCATCAGCGGACGCGACCTCGGTTCGACGATCGCCGACGTGAAGCAGGTGCTGGCGCAGCCCGGTCTGGTGGGCGCCGGGGCCTACACCACGCTGGGCGGCCTGTACCAGCAGCAGCAGATCGCCTTCCAGGGCCTGATGACGGTGTTCGGCGCGGCGGTGGCGCTGGTGTTCACGCTGCTGCTGTTCCTGTACGAACGCTTTCGCATCGCCGCCGCCATCCTGGCCATGCCGCTGCTGGCCGCCGGTTCGGTGTTCATCGGCCTGTGGGCCACCGGCATCGAGCTCAACATCACCTCGATGATGGGGATGACGATGATCGTCGGCATCGTGACCGAGGTGGCGATCTTCTACATCTCCGAGTACTACCTGCTGCGCAACCGCGAGGACATGCCGGCGCACGAAGCCCTGGTCGCCGCGGGCGGCAACCGGCTGCGCCCGATCGCCATGACCACCATCGCCGCCATCCTGGCGCTGCTGCCGCTGGCGCTGGCGACCGGCCAGGGCTCGGCCATGCAGCAGCCGCTGGCGGTGGCGATCATCACCGGCCTCATCGTGCAGATGCCTCTCGTGCTGCTGCTGCTGCCGGTGCTGATCCGCCTGACGCTGCGGCGCGCCGGGCACGCCGCGCCTGCAGCCGCCGATCACCCATGATCCGCCACCCGGCTGCTCGGCCGGAATGCAGCGGCCAACGGCCGCCGATGTGGCGGGAAAACACCGATGCGCGTGTTGCTGGTTGAAGACGACCCGATGATCGGCACCGCCGTGCACGGCGCGCTGAAGGACGCGGCCTACGCCGCCGACTGGGTGCGCGACGGCCGCGTCGCGCTGGACACGCTCGCGATCCAGCACTACGACCTCGTACTGCTCGATCTGGGCCTGCCGGGCCAGGACGGGCTCGAGGTGCTCGCCGCCATCCGCGCGCGCCGCGATCCGGTGCCGCTGCTCGTCATCACCGCGCGCGACGGCCTGGACGCGCGCCTGCGCGGGCTCGATGGCGGCGCCGACGACTACCTGGTCAAGCCCTTCGCGATGGCCGAGCTGCTGGCGCGCATGCGCGCCGTGCTGCGGCGCAAGGGCGGGCAGGCGACGCCGCGGCTGGGCAACGGCCTGCTCTGGCTCGACCCGGCCACGCACGAGGCTGGCGCGGGCGAGGCGCCGGCGGTGCCGTTGTCGCAGCGCGAGTTCGCACTGCTGCACGCCTTGCTCGTGCGCCCCGGCGCCATCCTTTCGCGCAGCGAGCTCGAGGACCGCATCTACGGCTGGGGTGAGGAGGTCGAGAGCAACGCCGTCGAGTACCTGATCCACGCGTTGCGGCGCAAACTCGGCGCCGACGCCATACGCAACGTGCGGGGGGTCGGATGGATGGTGGCCAAGGGCGGCTGAACGCGTCGCTCGAGCGGCGGCTGTCGCTGGTGCTGACGCTGGGCATCGGACTCGTCGCGCTGGTGGCGGGCCTGTTTTCGTTCGCGGCGGCCTACGACGAGGCGCGCGAGCTGCAAGACGACATGCTGCGCCAGGTGGCGCTGCTGGCCGGCGCCGGGCGGGTCAGGCCGGCGCCGGCCGATGCGCATTTCGCCGAACACGACGACGCGGCGCGCATCGTCGTGCAGAGCCTGGGCGAAAGCGATCCGCAGGGGCGGTCGGTCGACCAGGGCGGCACGCTGCCGATCCCGCCCGGGCTGGCCGACGGCCTGCACACGCTCACGCTGGCCGGCGAGTCGTTCCGCGTGCTCGTGCGCACGAACGGCGCGGGTGAGCGCGTCGCCGTGGCGCAGGAGTCGGACTTCCGCGACGAGCTGGCGCTGGGCAGCGCGCAGCGCACCTTGCTGCCGTTTGCCGTGCTCGTGCCGATCCTGCTGCTGCTCGTGGCGCGCCTGGTGCGCACGATGTTCCGGCCGATCGCCGCGCTGGCGCGCGAGGTCGACGCGCGCAGCGACGAGGACCTGCGGCCGATGGCCGCCGCTGCGCTGCCCGCTGAGCTGCGGCCCTTCGTCGCTGCGATCAACCGCCTGCTCGCGCGCGTCGCCCAGGTGCTGGCGGCCGAGCGGCGCTTCGTCGCCGACGCGGCGCACGAGCTGCGCTCGCCGCTGGCCGCGCTGTCGCTGCAGGCCGAGCGGCTCGAGCAGGCCGGGCTGCCCGCCGCCGCAGGCGAGCGGCTCGCTGCGCTGCGCCAGGGCATCGAGCGCGGGCGCCGGCTGGTCGAGCAGCTGCTGGCGCTCGCGCGCGCGCAAGCCGCGGCCGGCGACGCCTCGGCCGGGCCGGCCCGGGCGGTGTCGCTGCAGCAGATCATGCGCGAGGTGCTCGAAGAGGCGATGCCGCTGGCCGATGCGCGGCGCATCGACATCGGCGTCGAAGGCAGTGAGGACGCCCGGGTGCAGGCCGCCGAGCGCGACCTGTTCACCCTCGTGCGCAACCTGGTGGACAACGCCTTGCGCTACACGCCGGTCGGAGGCCGGGTCGACCTGACGCTGCGCAGGCTGGGCGCGGGCGCCGAGCTGTGCGTGCGCGACAGCGGCCCCGGAATCGCGCCGGCCGAGCGCGAACGCGTGTTCGACGCCTTCTGCCGCCTGCCCGGCAGCGACGAGACCGGCTCGGGCCTGGGGCTGGCGATCGTGCGCGCCGTGGCCGAGCGCATCGGCGCGCGCATCGACCTGCGCTACGCCGACGAGGCGCTGCAGGCGGGAACCTTGGTGACGGTCGTGTTCCGGTAGGGCGCCCGGTGCAGCCCGCGCCGGCCGGGGCCGGCGCGGGCTGCGTTGTGCGGGCCGCGCTGTGCAAGCCGCGCTGTGCAAGCCGCGCTGTGCGTGCTGCGCGGGCGATGCGGCCGGCGCCGACAATCGCCAGGTCATGGCCGAAGCACCGCGCCTGCCGCCGCTGCCTGGGACCCCGCATTCCGGCGCGCTGCCGCCGCATGAACGCGGCACGGCGCGCGAGGTGCTGCGGGCCTTCCTGAAGCTCGGGCTCAGCTCGTTCGGAGGGCCGGTGGCGCACCTGGGCTATTTCCGCGCCGAGTTCGTCGAGCGGCGGCGCTGGCTCGGCGACCGCGACTATGCGGAACTGGTGGCGCTGTGCCAGTTCCTGCCCGGCCCGGCGAGCAGCCAGGTCGGCTTCGCGATCGGTCTGCGCCGTGCCGGCTGGCGCGGAGCGCTGGCGGCCTGGGCCGGCTTCACGCTGCCCTCGGCGATCGCGCTGGTGCTGTTCGCGCTGGGCGTTGCCCGATGGACCCAGGCTGCACGCTCGGGTGCGGTGCACGGGCTCGAGCTCGCTGCAGCGGCGGTCGTGGCACAGGCCCTCTGGGGCATGGCCAGGGCCTTGTGCCCCGACCGCCTGCGCGCGGCGCTGGCCGTCGCCTGTGCCTTGCTCGCGCTGGCGTTGCCGGGCGCGCCGGGCCAGCTCGGCGCGATGGCGCTGGGCGCGCTCGTCGGCTGGCGCGCGCTGCGCCTGCCGGCGCCGAGTGCGGCGCCTCCGTCCGGCGATGGCATGGGCAAGGCCACCGGCGCGCTGCTGCTGGCGCTTTTCGCCTTGCTGCTGGTGGCGCTGCCGGCCTGGGCTGCGGCATCGGGCAGCCTGATGGCCCAGGCGCTGGCCGTCTTCTACCGCGCCGGTTCGCTGGTCTTCGGCGGCGGGCATGTGGTGCTCCCGCTGCTGCAGTCGGGCGTCGTGCCTGCGGGCTGGGTCAGCAACGAGCTGTTTCTCGCCGGCTACGGCGCCGCCCAGGCTGTGCCGGGCCCGCTGTTCAGCTTCGCCGCGTTCCTGGGCGCCGTCATGCCGGCGCCGTTGGGCGGGTGGACGGGCGCCTGCGTGATGCTGGTGGCGATCTATGTGCCGGCACTGCTGCTGGTGGCCGGCGCGCTGCCGCTGTGGGCGTCGCTGCGCGGGCGGGCCGCAGTGCAGCGCGCGATGGGCGGCGTGCAGGCGGCCGTGGTCGGCGTCCTGGCCTGCGCGCTGTACGACCCGGTGTGGCGCGGCGCCGTGCACACACGCGCCGACTTCGGTCTGGTCCTCGCCTGCTTCGGGCTGCTGATGTACGGGCGCGCGGCGCCGGTGCTGGTGGTGCTCGGCGCGGCCGCGGCCGGTTGGGCGATGGCGGCCTAGGAGCGTGGGCGACAGAAATCCAGCCCCGCGTCGGCCCCGGCTGAAGGCCCAGGCAAGGCGCGGCACGCAGCCCGGGCTGGACGCCCGGGCCAGCGCCGCAACGCCGCATGGGCCTTCAGCCGGGGCCGACCCTTCGGGCCGCGGCGATTCGCGGCGCCGGGCGGTGTTGCACGCTCGTTGCGTGGCACGCACCACGCGCCTCGCGCGCGCCTTGCCCGGCACCGCGACTCGCCGCGGTGCGGGGCTGGATTTCTGCCGCCCACGCTCCTAGGAGCGCAGGCGGCATCGACAGCCGCTTTCGTGCGACAGCGCGTGCAGCGGCAGCAGCGCGCCGCGCTCGAACTCGCGAAACAGCGGCAGCGTGAAGTCGCCCGGAATGCCGAAGATCTCGGTCGCACCGCGCGCGGCCAGCGCCTCGAGCAGGCGCCGGGTGAGGGGGGCGGTGGCGGGAATCGGGGTCCTCGCGGCGTTGCCGGATTCGTGCATGGGCACGCGCGCGCACGGGCGTACGCGCCCCGGGGGCATTGTTCACCCTCGTGCGGCGCGCAATGGCGTGCCGCGCCTGCGCCCTGCTGCGGCGAGCCGCCATCGTGCTCGCACGGACCGGCGGTCGCGCCGGCGCCGCGCAGCGCATCGGCGCCGCCCCATATACTGAAACTCCGGATTCGGGGTTCAAGGCCTGCTGCATCGGCGTGCTGCGAGGGCGCGCAGCCGAGGCGGAGGGCACGCACAAGCCGCAGACATGTCGTTGATCGAGCTCGAGAACATCGCCAAGTCCTGGGGCGCGACGACGGCGTTGCACGACGTGAACCTGCGCATCGAGCCGGCCTCGTTCTGCGTGCTGCTCGGGCCCTCGGGCTGCGGCAAGTCGACCACGCTGCGCATCATCGCGGGCCTGGAGAACGCGAGTTCGGGCCGGCTGCACATCGACGGGCGCGACGTCACCGCCCTGCCGCCGGCGCAACGCGGCGTGGCGATGGTGTTCCAGAACTACGCGCTGTTCCCGCACCTGAGCGTGGCCGACAACATCACCTTCGGCCTGTCGGTGCGGCGCGTGCCGCCGGCCGAGCGGGCCGAGCGGTTGCACGAAACCGCGGCGCTGCTGGGGCTGACGCCGCTGCTGCAGCGCAGGCCGAGCCAGCTCTCGGGCGGCCAGCAGCAGCGCGTGGCGCTCGGACGTGCGCTGGTGGCGCGGGCACGCGTGTGCCTGATGGACGAGCCGCTGTCGAACCTGGACGCACAGCTGCGCCAGGAGATGCGGCGCGAGCTGCGCGAGCTGCAGCAGCAGCTCGCGCTCACCGTGGTGTACGTGACCCATGACCAGGCCGAGGCGATGAGCATGGCCGACCAGGTGGTGCTGCTGGCCGGCGGCCGCGTCGAGCAAAGCGGCGCGCCGCGCGCGCTGTACGCGCGTCCGGCCACCGCCTTCGCCGCGCGCTTCATCGGCACGCCGCCGATGAACCTGGTGGCGCTGGACGCCGGCCGCATCGCGGGCAGCGAGGTCGACGCCGGCGCGCCCGCGGCCGCCGCCACGATTGGCCTGCGGCCCGAGGACATCGCGCTCGACGCCCAGGCGGGCGTTGCCGCCGTCGTGCGCAGCGTCGAGTACCTCGGCGCCGACCTCGTGCTCGCCTGCGAGATCGGCAGCCAGAGCGTGCTGGTACGCACGAGCGGGCAGCAGCGCGCCGCACCGGGCGAGCGCGTGCGGCTGGCCTGGGCGCCGCACCAAGTGCACGCGTTCGACGCCGCCGGACAACGCATCCACTGAAGGCGACACCGACTGCAACCACGACGAGGAGAAGCTGCCATGCGACGCATCACCTTCCTGCGGACCTTGATCGCCGGCGCCGGCGTGCTGCTCGGCGCCGCGGCGCAGGCGCAGGCGCCCACCGAGGTCTCGTTCTACTACCCGGTGGCCGTCGGCGGGCCGATCGCCAAGATCATCGACGGCTTCGCCGCCGACTTCATGAAGGAGCATCCGTCGATCAAGGTGACGCCGATCTACGCCGGCACCTATCAGGAGACGATCGTCAAGGCGCTCACCGCGCACAAGTCGGGCACGCCGCCGGTGACCTCGGTGCTGCTGTCGACCGACATGTTCACGCTGATCGACGAGGACGCGATCGTGCCGATCGACGGCTTCGTCAAGAGCGCGGCCGACAAGGCCTGGCTCGCGGGCTTCTACAAGGCCTTCATGCTCAACAGCCAGACCGGCGGCAAGACCTGGGGTGTTCCGTTCCAGCGCTCGACCGTGGTCATGTACTGGAACAAGCAACTGTTCAAGGAAGCCGGGCTCGACCCCGACAAGCCGCCCGCGACCTGGGCCGAGCTCAAGGACATGGCCGGCAAGCTGACGAAGAAGGACGCCGCGGGCAAGGTCACGCAGTACGGCGTGCAGATCCCGTCGAGCGGCTTCCCGTACTGGCTGTTCCAGACGCTGACGACGACCAACGACGCAATCCTCGCCAACGACACCGGCACCGCCGTCCGCTTCGACGACCCGAAGGTGATCGAGGCGCTGCAGTTCTGGGTCGATCTGGGCAAGGCCGGCGTGCATCCGCAGGGCGTCGTCGAGTGGGGCACGACGCCCAAGGATTTCTTCGAGAAGAAGGCGGCCATCATCTACACGACGACCGGCAACCTGACCAACATCCGCAAGAACGCCGGCTTCGATTTCGGCGTGGCGATGATCCCCGGCAACAAGCGCAAGGGCTCGCCTACCGGCGGCGGCAACTTCTACGTCTTCAAGAAGAGCACGCCGGCGCAGCAGCAGGCGGCGTTCCAGTTCATCCAGTGGATCACGCAGCCCGAGCGGGCGGCGCAGTGGAGCATCGACACCGGCTACGTCGCCGTGTCGGCGGCGGCCTACGCCACCGCCGCGCTGAAGAAATACGGCAGCGAGTTCCCGCCCGCGCTGGTGGCGCGCGACCAGCTGCCGGTCTCGGTGGCCGAGTTCTCCACGCACGACAACCAGCGCGTGACCAAGGCGCTCAACGACGGCCTGCAGGCCGCGCTGACGGGCACC
>WBZR01002624.1_pt1 | contig 18068 bp, 11 predicted proteins | sample 5204231 | NCBI WGS metagenome assembly WBZR01 (sample SAMN12412403, study PRJNA552823) | activated sludge metagenome | isolation source: activated sludge from anammox sidestream of wastewater treatment plant... | place: USA: Virginia | collected 2017-08 | reverse complement strand
AGCGGAACGTCACGCTCGTCGTCCCGGCCCCGAAGCAGGTCGCGTCCGTCGCGTCGACGCCGCCGGCCTGCGGCGCGAGCCTCACGGGCGCCAGGTCGCAGCCGTCCGTCGCGCTGCCGCCCGACAGGAACGCGGAGAGCGCCGCGCTCGCCGCGCCCGTCGCCCCGCCGAAGGCCCCGCAGCACAGCGGCTGGTCGACGGTGACCGGCGAAGGCGCCGTGACCGCCGGTGCCGTGGTGTCCGCGTTCACCACGGCGCTCGTCGTCCCGGCGGCCGAGCTGCAGCCCCCGACGGTGACCCAGACGTAGTAGGTGCCGGTCGCGGCCGCCGTCGCGGGGCTGATCGAGGGGTTCTGGAGGGAGGAGCTGAAGCCGTTCGGCCCGGTCCACGCGTACGTCGCCCCGCCGACCGTCGGCGTCGAGAGCGTCAGCGTCTGGCCGGCGCAGACGGGGCCGTCGTTGCTCGCGGTCGGGGCGGCCGCCGGCGCGCAGCAGGTCCCCTGGAAGAGGCACGGGGCCCACTCCGGATGGTCGACGAACGGGTTGCGGTTCCCCTGGTATCCCTCGACCACCTCGTTACGGCGGCGCTCGCCGTCGTCCGGCCGGTCGGCGGCGTGCCAGCCGAGGAGGTCGGTCAGCTTCCCCATGTAGGCCGGGGAGGCGGAGGTAATGACGATGAGAGACGTGTTGTCGGTCAGGACGAGGTCCGGCTCGGACTGGGCGTACACGGCGTGCGTTCCACCCTCGTACCGGACGTCGAGGTAGAGCTGCGCCCGGGCCACGTCCCCCTGCCGGTGGTTCCAGGTCTCCCAGAGGCCCGTGTTCCCGTCCGGGTCGCGCTTCCAGTTGGAGTCGCTCGGGTAGGCGCCGCTGACGCCGCCGAATCCCCCGTACGCCACGGTCGGGTAGCGCGTGCAGCCGGTGCAGTTCCCGTACGGCTTGTTCCCCCGGTCCTGGTTGTAGTTGACCTCGGAGACGAACAGGTGGTGGCAGTCCGTGTACGGGATCGCGCCGGTGGACGAGAAGCCGTAGCTGTTCGGCCACGAGTGCTCGCGGTTGTACGCTCCCTGACCGCCGGAGATCTTCACGTAGGTCTGGTTCAGGTAGATGTCGACGACGTTCGCGCTGTTGGCCGGGTCCTCGTCGGCCTGGTTCAGGATGTCCCAGGTGTCCGTCGTCCCCGCGGTGTACGGGTACCGGACGTGGTCCTGGATCAAGGCGTGGAGCGTCGTCCTCAGCGTCGTGGCGTCGGTCGGGTCGACGCTGGCGTAGTAGTCCTCGACCGGGATCGTCGTCGGCCAGCCGGGGGTGTTCCGGGCCTCGCCCGAGGTCAGCGTCCCCGTGGGGCCCCAGAGCCCCTCGCCGTCGAAGTCGTTCCGGCGCCAGTCGGTGGAAGTGTCCGTGTCCCGGAAGTACGGCCAGCGCGAGGCTCCGCCCGGCGTCTCGGTGGAGCCGCCCAGGCCCGGCCCGAGGACAGTCGACGTGTACGTCCGCGCCCCCGCCGCCCCGTCCGTCAGCGCGACGCCGTCCAGGAGCGTCGTCCAGGGCGTCGAGTCCAGCGTCCCGTCGTCGTTCGTGTCGAGGTCGTCGCCGACGGCGCCGGTGAGGCCGGAGACCAGGAGGACCGTGAAGGTCGGGCTCTCGAGCGTGGAGGTCAGGAAGCCCGTGGTCCAGAAGCCGGCGCCGTTCGTCGTCCCGGGAGTGAAGACCGCGTCGATCCGGCCGGGGTTCTCGGCGGCGTCACCTTCCAGGAAGAGGATCCTCGTCCCGGAGTAGGAGGTGGACGGGTTCCCGAAGATCTCGACGTACTCGTAGGCGTCGGTCCCGGCGTGCTCGGCGACGACCTCGCTCAGCTTCTGAGCGTTCGCGGGGAGCACGGCGAGGCCGACGACGAGCGGGAAGAGACGCGCGAGGCGGGAGAGGCGGTTTCGGGCCGGGAGCATCGTTCCTCCGGAGGCGGCGCCGGGTGGGCGGGGGCGCGCCGGAGCGGGATTCTACGCGCCCGTCAGCCGCCGCGGTTGACGACGAGGAGCTCCCCGACTCCGTCGTAGTGCCCGTACAGCTCCGGGCCCACGAAGAGGCGGACCCGGTAGCTCCCCGGGGCGGGGAACCGGCAGCCGACGCGCGGCTCCGCGCCGTTCGAGACCTCGCAGTCCCCCTTGGCGTCCCCCTCCTCGGCCACGAAGTCGGCGAGGAGGAAGCGGCCGCGCGGGTTCAGGAGCTCGACCGGGAGCTCCCCCTCGACCGTCACCTGGGAGCGGGAGGGCGTGACGAGCGAGAGCCCCTCGGCGAAGAAGCCCGCCTTCAGGACGGGCTGACGGAAGAACTCCCCCCGCGTCAGGAGCGGATCGCGGAGCTGCCAGGAGGGCTCCTCGGGGAAGTGCGTCACCCCGATCACGGCCGGCGGGACGAAGAGGTAGCTCGTCCGGTACCGCTTCACGAACCGGCGGTCCTTCAGGTACCCGGCGTCCCACGTGGCGTCCAGGAGCGTCCACCGCCCGCCGATCCGGGCGGCGCTCCAGGCGTGCCCCTCGCCGGTCAGGTCCGCCCCGTCGTTCCGGGCGTCGCCGGGGACGACCACGATCTCCTCGCCCGCGGCCGCCCCCATCGCCGCGAGGAGGTTCGCGTAGCCGGCGCAGACCGCCGTCCGACGGCGGAAGACCGTGTCGGCGTCCTGGGGGGGGAGGTCCCGCGAGAAGTACGAGTCGGCGTCGTAGGCGATCCGGTCGGCCACCCAGTCGTGCAGCGCCTTGACCCGCTGCCACGGGTCCCGCTCGCGCGCGGCGATCCAGCGGGCGACGGCCGCGGGAGAGGTCTCCTCCGCCGCGGGGATCTCGACGGCGAGGGGGTGGAGCCGGTCCGGGAGGGGCCAGAGCGGGGCGCCGCCGGGGACCACGGCGCCGCGGACGAGCCCGGCCGAGCCGGACGCGCCCCCGGTCCCCGGTGCCGGGGTCGTCGGGGTCGAAGCGCTCGGCGCCGGCTCGACCGGCAGAGGCTCGGGCTTCGCTTCGCCCGCGGGGCGGACCGCCCCTTCCGCGATCGCCTCCTCGAACCGGTTCTTCCTCACCGTCCGGTAGAGCCCCTCGAGCGCCCCCGCCGTCCGGAAGAGGACCGCGCGGGCGACGACGGCGAGGTCGCCCGTCCGCCCCTCGAGGAACCAGTCGCCGCGGGCCGAGAGGGCCGCGAACGAGGCGGCCGGGTAGAGGCCGAGGAGGAGCGCCAGGAAGAGGACGTTGAGGGCGAGGGTCCTGGCGACGAGCCGCCCGCCGAAGCCGAGGAGGCGCTTCCCCTCGACCGCTTTCCTTCGCCGCCGAGCCTCCGCCCAGCGCTCCCAGAGGAGCGGGAGGACCGGGAAGAGGAGGGCGCCGGAGACGACCGCGAGCCAGGTCGGCCCGCCCTGGTAGACCGCGAGCGAGGAGGCCACCCAGACCCCCGCGGCGGGGACCAGGACGACGACCGTCGCGAAAACGACCGTCAGGAGGTAGTCGAGGAGCGCGCCCACGTCCGGCCCGCTCGAGAGTCTAGGGGCCCTTCCGGAGTGTGGGAAGGGTCGCGACCGCCGCGGGGGTCCCGCGCGACGCGGCGGCGGTCGCTCAGCGGGCCGGGAGCCCCGGCCCAGCGCCGAGCTCGGCCAGCCGCTTCCGGGCGACCGGGTCGCCTGGGCTCGCCCTCAGGGCCCGGACGTACCAGAGCCGGGCCTCGTCGACGTCCTGCCGGTCGCGGGCGCCGTCGCCGAGCGCGACGTACCGCTCGGAGTACGCCCGGGCGTTCCGCCGGACCGCCTCGAGCTGCGCTGCCGCCTCCTCCGCCCGGCCGCTTCGCGCGTACGCGCCCGCGAGCCCGAAGCGCACCACGTTGGAGGTGGGCGACACCCTGACCGCGCTCTCGAAGAGCGTCAGGTCGTCCTTCCAGTCCCGGTTCCTCGCCGCGGTCGCCGTCGCGAGCGCGACCAGCGCGAGCCCCGCGGCCCACCGGGCGAGCGCCGGCGGAGCCGAAGCCAGCCACCGGCCCGCGACCGTCACGACCGCGAGAGCGAACCCGATCATCGGGAGGTAGAGGAACCGCTCTCCCATCAGGTCGCCCGGGAGGGGGATCAAGTTCATCACCGGGATCAGCGTCAGCCAGAACCAGGCCAGACCCAGGGCCTCGTCGGCGCGGCGGCGGACCGAGAGGACCAGCCAGGCGACGAGCCCCGCGACGACGAGCAGCGAGAGGACGACGCGGGGCTCGGCTGCGGACAGCGGCACGTCGATCACGTGACGGACCGAGAGCCCCGACGGGAAGAGGAGGAGCCGCACGTAGGCGGCGAGCGCCTCGGCCTGCATGAGCGCCGTCCTCCCCACCGTCCCGCCGGGCAGGTCCGCGTCGTAGCCGAGCCGGCCCATCAGCCGGAACCGCAGGGCCATCCAGCCGAGCGCCGTCAGGGCGAGGACCGCGACGAGGAGGACGCCGCGGCGGCGCCTCTGGCCGGGAGCGCCGAGGCGCACCGCGACGAGCGCCGCGACGAGAGGGAGCGACAGCGCCATCTCCTTGCTCGCGAGAGCGCCGGCGAAGGAAAGCCAGCAGAGGGCGAAGGAGGCCGCGCGCCGCCGGCCCGAGACCGCCCGGACGAACCCGAGGAGGCTCGCGAGGTAGAAGAATCCGGACATCACGTCGGTCAGCCCCGTGACGCTGGCGACCGCCTCGGTCTGGATCGGGTGGACCCCGAACAGGCCCGCCACGAGGAGTGCGGGTCCCGTCGGCACCCGGAGAGCCGGCAGGAGGGCGCAGAGGAGCCCGACGCTTCCGAGGTGGAACGAGACGTTCACGAGGTGATAGGCGAGGGGATCCAGCCCGGCGACCTCGTGGACGAGCGCCCAGGTCAGCGTGCGGAGGGGCCGGTAGCTGACCATCTCCGGCTTCGTGGCGCACGTCGACGGGTCCGTGAAGAAGCGGGCCGGGTGGGCGAGGGACTGGACGGCCCCGTTCTTCACGAGGACGTACGTGTCGTCCCAGGCGAAGCCGTTCGGGAGGCTGTTGAAGTAGGCCGCGAGCGTCAGAGCCAGGAGCGCGGCGACGAGCCTGAGGTCGACCGCCCCCTCGTCGGGTTCCGCCGGCCGGGGAGTCGGCGCAGGCTCCACACGGGGGATCGTAGCGCCCGCGTCGCCGTGCCCGGACAAGAATGTCGAGCGACAACCAGGACACGACGTTTTTGTATGATCCGGTCGTGACGTCCCTCGAGCGACTCCCCCTCTCGACGCTCCTCCTCCTCAGCCGGACCCTGGGCTCCCCCCTCGCCCTGAGGTCCTCCTTCTCCCGGGCGCTCGAGACGCTGCGCGAGGACCTGGGCGCCGTCGCCGGAGCGATCGCCTTGACCGACGAGGAGCGGGGCGACGTGGCCCTCGTGGCCGTCTCCGGGGCGAAGGGGGTCGTCCCCGACCGCGTCCGCTTCCGCGCCGGCGAGGGGATCGCCGGGCGGGTCGTGAAGACCGGGCGGCCGGTGGCGGTCCCGTCCGCCGCCCGCGAGCCGTCGCACGTCGACCGGCTCGGACTCGTCGGACGGAGGCGGGGCGCCGCGGAGCTGTCCCTCGTCTGCGTCCCGCTCCTCGTGGACGACCGGGCCGCCGGTGCGCTCTCGCTCTACTTCCGCTTCCAGAAGGGGCGGGAGCTGTCCCGCGACGTGGAGTTCCTGTCCATCGCGGCGTCGATGCTGGGCCAGGCGCTGAAGGTCTCGCGCCTCGTCGAGCGCGAGCGGGGGCGCCTCCTCGAGGAGAACCGCAAGCTGCGCGACGAGCTTCGCGAGCGGCACGACCTGTCGAACATCGTCGGCACGAGCCACCCGATGCGGGAGGTCTTCGAGCGCGTCGCCCAGGCGGCCCCCGCCTCGACGACCGTCCTGATCCTCGGCGAGTCGGGGACCGGCAAGGAGCTCGTCGCCCACGCGATCCACTACGGCTCGCCGCGCGCCGCCGGGCCGTTCGTGAAGGTGAACGGCGCGGCGCTCCCGGAGAGCCTCGTGGAGTCCGAGCTGTTCGGGCACGAGGCCGGGGCCTTCACCGGAGCCGACCGGCCCCGGAAGGGGCGCTTCGAGCTGGCGCACGGCGGGACGCTCTTCCTGGACGAGGTGGGCGAGCTGCCGCTCACGACGCAGGTGAAGCTCCTTCGCGTCCTGCAGGAGCGGGAGGTGGAGCGGCTGGGCGGCACCCGCCCCGTCAAGGTCGACGTCCGCCTGATCGCCGCCACGAACCGCGACCTGGCCCGGGCCGTGGCCGAGGGGCGGTTCCGCGAGGACCTCTTCTACCGGCTGGAGGTCTTCCCGATCTGGCTGCCGCCTCTGCGGGAGCGGAAGAGCGACATCCTCCTCCTGGCCGACCACTTCGTCGAGAAGCTCGCCGCCGAGCACGGCCGCAGCGTCCGGCGGATCTCGACGAGCGCCATCGACATGCTGATGAGCTACCACTGGCCCGGGAACGTCCGGGAGCTCGCCAACTGCCTGGAGCGCGCCGTCCTGATCTGCGAGGGGGGCGTCATCCACGCCCACCACCTCCCCCCGTCGCTCCAGACGGCCGAGGCCTCCGGGACCCTCCCGGGCCGGCCGCTCGCCGAGGCGGTGGGCGCCTTCGAGAAGGACCTCCTCCTCGACGCGCTCAAGATCTCGCGCGGCAACCGGGCCCGGGCGGCGCGCCTCCTGCAGACGACGGAGCGGATCCTCGGATACAAGGTGGCGCGGCACGGGATCGACGTCGCCCGCTTCCGGAGCTGATCCTACGTTTTCGTCGGTCTCCGAGTTCCGTCCGACATCTTCGTAGGCAGCCAGCCCAGCCAGCGGCTGGCCGCCAAGCCACGTCGACCCAGCGGGTTGCGGCGGCCCCGGAAGCGCGGCACGGCCGGGAACGGGGCTTGCAGCGGGGCCGGCATGACCGACCTCCGCGAGGCCCGCCCGTGACCGCCGCCGACACGACCTTCCTGATGGTCTCCTCGGCGCTCGTCCTCCTGATGACGCCCGCCCTCGGCTTCTTCTACGGGGGGCTCGTCCGGTCGAAGAACATGCTGAACACGCTGATGATGAGCGTGGCCGCCCTCGGGTTCGCGGGGATGGCCTGGGCGCTCGCCGGCTACTCGCTCGCCTTCGCGGGCGGCAATGCCGTCCTGGGCGACCTCTCGCGCGCGCTCCTCCGCGGCGTGGACCTCTCGGCGCAGGGGAAGGTGCCGCACCTCCTCTTCATGGCCTACCAGGGGACGTTCGCGATCGTCACGGTCGCGCTGATCTCGGGCGCGATCGTGGAGCGGATGCGGTTCGGCGCCTACCTCCTCTTCCTGACCCTCTGGTCGCTGGTCGTCTACGCGCCGATGGCCCACTGGGTCTGGGGGGGCGGCTGGCTGGCGAAGCTGGGAGCCCTCGACTTCGCCGGGGGGACGGTCGTCCACGTGAACGCCGCCGCGGCGGCGCTCGTGGCCGCCCTCGTCGTCGGGTCCCGGAAGGACTACGCCCGGCAGGCGATCCTCCCCCACAACGTGCCGTTCACGGTGCTCGGCGCGGGCCTCCTCTGGTTCGGCTGGTTCGGGTTCAACGCCGGGAGCGCGCTCGAGGCCAACGGCGCCGCGGCCCTCGCTTTCGTGAACACGCTCCTCGCGCCCTCGGCCACGCTCGTCGTCTGGACCCTCCTCGACCTGACGCGGACCGGCAAGACGACCGCCGTCGGGGCGGCGACCGGGATCGTCGTCGGCCTCGTCGCGGTGACGCCCGCTGCCGGGCTCGTCTCGCCCGCCTCGGCGATCGTCCTCGGCGCCCTCTCGGCCTTCCCGAGCTACTTCGCCCTCCTCTGGCGCGCCCGGACGCGCCTGGACGACTCGCTCGACGTCGTCGCCGCCCACGGCCTCGGCGGCACCGTCGGCGCCCTCCTGACCGGCGTCTTCGCCCAGGAGAGCTGGAACGGCGTCGCCGACGGGCTCCTCTTCGGCAACCCCCGGCAGCTCCTCGTCCAGCTGCTGGCCGTCGCGGCCGCCGCGGCCTTCAGCGCGGGGGCGACGTTCCTCCTCCTGAGGCTCGTCTCGCTCGTCACGCCGCTGAGGGTCGCGGCGAAGGACGAGGGGCTCGGCCTCGACGTCTCGCAGCACGGCGAGGAGGCCTACACGCGCGGCGAGGGAGCCCTCCTCCTGCTCCACCGCGAGGGCCTTGCCGCGCGAGCGCCCGCCCCGTCGGGCCTCGCCGCCGAGGGAGGCCGGCCGTGAAGCTCGTCGTCGCCGTCCTCCGTCCCGAGAAGCTGAACGACGTCCTGGAGGCGCTCTTCCGCGCCGAGGTGAAGGGCCTGACGATCACCCCGGTCCACGGCCACGGCGGGGAGACCGAGCAGGTGGAGACCTACCGCGGCACGACCGTGAAGATGGAGCTCTCCGAGAAGGTGCGCCTGGACATCGGCGTCTCGGACCACTTCGTCGAGCCGACCGTGAAAGCCATCCTCGACTCGGCCCGGACGGGCGAGGTGGGCGACGGGAAGGTCTTCGTCCTCCCCGTCGAGAAGATCTGGCGGATCCGGACCGGCGAGGAGGACCGCGCGGCCGTCACGCCCGTCGGCGTCCCGACGGACCCGCTGGCGACGAGGGCCTGAGCGAGAACCCGGCTGCGCGCGGTCCGTATCATCGGACCGGAGGGACGCCATGAAGGGTCCGAAGGTCCGCGTCGAGGAGCTGGAGGTCACCGGGGAGAAGCTGGTCGCCACGATCCGCGAGCTGGTCCACCAGGGGAACGTCCGCCGGATCGTCATCCGGAACGCGAAGGGGGTGGCCCTCCTCGAGATCCCGCTCGTCGTCGGGATCGCGGGGGCCGTCCTCGTCCCCGTCTGGGCCGCGGTCGGGGCTCTGGCCGCCCTCCTGGCGCGCCTGACCCTCGTCGTCGAGCGCGAGGAAGACGCCCCGGCCGCTCCGCCGCCGAAGCCGGCCCGGAAGTCCCCGCGCAGGAAGGCCCCGCCCCGGACCTGAGGTCCGGCGGCCCGGACTGCCGCTGGACGTGGGCCTCGGCCCGCCGCGGCGCGGGCCAGGGCCGCCGCCAGGTGCGGTCAGCGCGGAGCCGGGGTCGGCACGGGTGAATGGCCCGTGAAGAGACGATCTTCGGTCTCCCCCGGCCCCGGCGGGGCGGCGGGCGGCTCCTGCTGGATCGGGACCGACCGGACGCTCGTCTTCTCGTCGGTGACGTACCACCCCTGCCGGGTCGCGTCCATCCGCGTTCCCTCCGGGGCCGCCACGGTTGCCAGGAGGAGCGCCACGTCGTCGACCTCGAGCAGGTCGGACGCCCGGACGAGGAGCTCGCAGAAGCCCACCAGCTCCGGCGGGACCGCCTCCCGGAACGCCGCCAACTCCTTGGCGCTCAGCTTCCCCGCGAGGAGCTCGGGCGACTTCAGCTCCGAGACCTCGAGCGACACCTCCCCCGCCCTCAGGATCATCCTCTTGAACACCCGCTCCGGAGCCAGGTCCGGCTTGTCGTGGTTCTGCTCCGAGCCCCCGCTTCCGAGCGTCACCTTCCGGCCCGTCGCCACGGCGCGGATCTCGCTCCTGATGAGGTTCCCCGCCGCGTCCGGCTTCGCGTAGCTCTCGGTGCGGACCTCGAACGAGCCCCCCGGGGTGAGGGCCTCGAGCTCGCCGAGCGTGTCCTGGGGCCGGGGGACGACGAAGTCCCGCTCCGTTCTGGGCGGCTCGAAGCCTCGCGGAAGGACCGTCCGGGCGACCACTCTCGCCTCCACCCGTCCGGACGACTCGCGGAGCGTGAAGGCCCTCACGAGCGTCCGGGCGGCGCCCTTCTCCGGGGCCTCCGCCTGAGGGGCCCCCCCTGCCACGGCGCCGGGACCGCAGAGGAGCGCGGCCAGGACGGCGCGCGGAAGACGGGGCGCCCTCACCTCCCCTCCGCCGCCGACCAGTAGAGGGCGTTGAACAGGAACGGGAAGGTGCCGTGCGACTGGGCTCGCTGCTGCGCCTTGAAGCCGAGCAGGACGACCTTTCCCTTCCCGTACGTCGTCGCGACCGCGGCGGCCTTCCGCGCGATCCGGTCGGCGCCGTGGAGGAAGCCCGAGAGGAGGATCGTGTCGGCCTCCCGCGGGTACCAGGCGAGGACCCACCGTTCCAGCTCGGCCCCGGGGAGCTGCGTCTCGAAGGCGATCGGCTCCTCGACGAAGAGGGCGGCCTCCTCCGGGAGGCCGAGGGTGACCGGGTGGCCGGGAAGGACCTTCGCCTTCAGCAACGAGCCCGGGCTGAGGAACTCCTCTCGCTTCACCTTCGCCAGGGCGTTCCTGACCGGCAGGTTGAGCTCGCCCGTCACCCAGGCGGTGGACGAGCCGAGGGCGACGAGCGTTCCCCCGGCCTCGACGAACGCCTTCAGCGCGGCGGCCCCCTCCTTCTCGATCCCCCCGCGGTACTCGGGCGGCGGGTCCGGCCAGTAGCGCGGCTCCCCGTCCTCGCGCTTCGGCTTCCCGGTCGCCAGGACGTCCTTGTCGACGTCGGGCAGGACGATGGCGTCGAAGCGCTCGCGGAGCTTCCCGGCCTTGACGGCCCCGTTGTCGAGCGTGACGGGGGCGAACCCGTACCGCTCGAGGAGGAAGCGCGTCCACCCCTCGTCCATCGAGGCGACCCACGGCTTGTACAGGCCGACGCGCGGGCGAGCGACGGGCCGCGCCCTTTCCGGGAGGGTCCCGGCGGCGGGCTCGATCCCGACGCCGAGCTCGGCCGCGGTCGGCGCGGCCGCTTTCGCCCCCTTCGCGTCGAGGAACCAGGTCCCGGCGGCTTCGGCGAGCCGGTGGACCTTGCCGCCGGCCCCGATCGCCACGTTGACCACGCGGACGGCCTGCGGGCTCTCTCCGCCCACCGTGAAGAGGCCTGCGGCCGCCAGGGGCGCCGCCTTCGCCGGGGCCGGTTCGAAACGCAAAAGGCCGTCCGGCATCTTCCCCGGCTCCACCGCGACGCCGAGGAGGAGCGGCAGCGACCAGGCGGCGACGTCGTACGGGAGGACCGGCTCCTTGCCAGGGACGAGCCGCACCTCCGGGTAGCGCTGCGTCCCGAGCACCTCCCGGACGAACCGCCCATACGGCTGGCCGAGCGGGACGAAGAGGTCCCCGCCCGGCCCTTGCCGGACCTCGACTCCGTGCTCGTCGAGGAGGCGCGCGAGGAGGAGGGCGGTCGGGCGGTCCCGCTGGGCGGCCGGGATCCGGATCGCCTCGCCGGGAGCGGCGGCGGCGACGGTCTGGCGCGCCCGGGCGGCCGTGTCGAAGAGGAGGTCTCTGCGGTGGTCGGCGCAGGTGGCCAGCAGCGCGTCCGAGGCGATCCGCTCGTAGTCCATCACGTCACGCAGGCGCCACCAGCCGCCGGGCCACGGGTTCGGGAAGTTCGTCTGCGGCCCGTAGTCGACGAGCCCCTTCCGCCCGCCGGAGAGCTCCGTCTCCGGGACGAAAACGGGGGTCGCCATTCGCGCCGAGGCCACCTCCGTCAGCAGGCCCGTGACGTTCTTCCACCAGGCGGTGTTCTTCGTCCCGCCGATCCAGTAGGCGTCGAACGAGTAGCCGTAGATGACGCCCGACTTGCCCGCCTGCTCCAGAGCGAGCGCCATCCGGCTGCCGATCAGGTTGACCTCGCGCCAGACGAGGGGGTGGATGTCCGGGTCGACCGGCTCGGCGTACGGGGGGACGAACATCCGCGGCCCGCTCGACCCCATCTGGTGCTCGTCGAGCCAGACCTGCGGGTGCCACTCCTTGTAGACCGCGCGCGTCATCGCCTTGGTCTCGACCTGGGTCAGCATCGTCCAGTCGCGGTTGTCGTCGTGCCCGACGTACGGGTGGTAGAGCCACGGCATCCGGCTCCCCTCGTACGGCGTGCCGAGGTTCTTCCGGTACCACTCCACCTCCATCCGGTGCCCGTCGGGGTTCAGCGACGGGACGAGGAGGAGGACGACCTCCGACAGGCGCCGCCGGGTCTCCTCGTCCTCCCCCGTCGCCAGCGCGTGCGCCCACTCCATCGCCATCTGCGTCGCGGCGACCTCGCTCGAGTGGATGGCGCACGTCACGAGGACGACGGCCCTCCCCTCCTCGACGAGGGCCGCCTCCTCCGCGGCCGTCAGGCCGCGCGGGTCGGCCAGGCGCCGGGCCACCTCGCGGATCCGGTCCTTCCGCGCGAGGTTCTCCTCGCTGGAGACGACGGCCATCAGCAACTCGGCGCCCAGCGTCGTCTTCCCGAGCGAGACGACCTCCACGCGCGGCGAGGCGGCGTCGAGGGCCCGGAAGTAGGCCGAGACCTGCTCCCAGTCGGCCAGCGTCCGGTCGGCCCCGACCGCCATTCCGAGGAAACCCGAGGGCGACGGGACCTCGATCGCCCGGGCGGGCGAGGCGGGCAGGAGGAGGACGGCGAGGGCGAGGAGGCCCGTGAGGACCGCAGGGCTGCGGCGCATGGCCGCCAGTCTCGGCGCCGTCCGCCCGGAGCGCAACCGGAACGGCGCCGGCAGCCGGCGGACGGGCGGACGGCCGCTGGCGCCTGGCGCAGGCCTACGAGAGGCTCGGCCGCCGCGACGAGGCGGCCCGCGAGCTGGCCGAGGCGCTCCGCCTCTTCCCGGGGCACGCCGGGGCGGCGCGGGACCTGGCGCGGCTGCGGAAGGGGTGATCGGGCGCGGGGCCGTCGCCGGCCCCGCCCCGCCGCCTCACCAGAGGAGCTTCAGCTCGGAGGCCTTCCTCTCCAGCTCCTCGCGGAACTCCGGGTGGGCCACGTCGATCAGGGCGCGGATGCGCTGCCGGATCGTCTTCCCGTAGAGGTTGGCGATGCCGTACTCGGTGACGACGTAGTGGACGTCGTTGCGCGTGGTGACGACGCCGGCCCCCGGCTTGAGCGTCGCCACGATCCGGCTGAAGCGCTCGCCCTTCTTCGTCGTGCCGCTCGACGGGAGCGCGATGATCGGCTTGCCGCCCTTCGATCGGGCCGCGCCCCGGATGAAGTCGAGCTGGCCGCCGACGCCCGAGAAGAGCCGCGACCCGATCGAGTCGGCGCAGACCTGACCCGTCAGGTCGACCTCGATCGCGGAGTTGATCGAGATCATCTTGTCGTTCTGCCGGATGACGTACGGGTCGTTGACGTACTCGGTGGGGTGCAGCTCGACGACGGGGTTGTTGTCGACGAACTTGTAGAGGCGCGCCGACCCGAGGAGGAACCCGGCGATCAGCTTCCCCTTGTGGAGCGTCTTCTTCTCGTTCGTGATGACGCCCTGCTCGTAGAGGTCGACGACGCCGTCGGAGAACATCTCGGTGTGGATCCCGAGGTCGCGCTTGTCCTTCAGGTAGTAGAGGACGCCGTCCGGGATGGCGCCGATCCCCATCTGCAGCGTCGAGCCGTCCTCGATCATGCTCGCGACGAGCTTGCCGATCGCCATGGAGAGGTCGTTGGGCGAGCCCATCGTCCGCTCGGGGAGCGGGTAGTCGACCGGGACGGCGTGCGTGATCCGGCTGATGTGGATGAAGGCGTCGCCGAGCGTCCGCGGCATCTGGAGGTTGATCTCGGCGATGACGACCTTCGCGTTGGCGGCGGCGGCCTTGGTGATGCCGACCTCGACCCCCAGCGAGCAGAAGCCGTGCTCGTCCGGCGGCGAGACGTGGATCATCGCGACGTCGAGCGGGAGCGTCCCGCTCGAGAAGAGCAGCGGGATCTCCGAGAGGCGGCACGGCGTGAAGTCCGCGCGCCCCTCGTTGACGGCTTCGCGCACGTTGTCGCTGATGAACAGCGTGTTCACGCGCAGGTGCTTCTCCATCCCGGGCTGGACGTAGTCGGCCTTGCCGATCGTCAGCACCTGCACGATCTCCACGTCCGTCAGGTCGGGCGAGCGCTTCACGAGCTGGCCGAGGAGCGTCTGCGGGACGGAGCAGTTGCCCGTCATGAAGATCCGCTGGCCGGACTTCACGACGTCGGCGGCCTTCTCGGCCGAGGTGATGCGGGAGTGGTAGTCGACGAGCCAGTTCATGGTTCCCTCACCCCTTCTGGGCCGCGGGGAAGTCGACCCGGCTGAGGTTCCGGACCTCCCCCTTGTGGGTCGCGACGCCGCGCGCGAAGCCCGGGTCCAGCGCCATGGCCTCCTCGACGCCGTGCCTCACGACGAGCTCGATGTAGGTCCGCGCCGCGTTCAGGAACGCGTGCGTGGACGTGCGCGCCACGACTCCCGGGAGGTTGGGGATGCAGACGTGGACGACCCCTTCCTCGACGTAGGAGGGGCTCTCGTGGGTCGTGGGGCGCGAGGTCTCCGCGCAGCCGCCGTGGTCGATCGACAGGTCGATGAAGATCGAGCCGGGGCGCATCCGCTTCAGGACGCTCCGCGGGAGGACGAGCGGCGTCCTCTCGCCGGGCACCATGACCGCCCCGACGACGACGTCGGCGTACTCGCACGCCCTGGCCACCAGGTGCGGGTACGACACGGCGGTCACGATCTGGTCGCGGAAGAGCGTGGAGAGCTCCTGCAGCCGGCCGAGGTCCTGGTCGAGGACGGTCACGTGGGCGCCCAGGCCGGCGAACGCGCGGGCCGCGTTCTCGCCGACGACGCCGCCGCCGACGATCACGACCTCGGCGGGCGGCACGCCCGGGACGCCGCCCAGGAGGACCCCGCGCGTCCCCTTGTCGTTCTGCAGCGCCGTGGCGGCGATCTGGGCCGCCATGCGGCCGCCGATCTGGGAGAGGGGCTTCAGGACCGGGAGGCTCCCGTCGTGCCCGGTGATCTGCTCGTAGGCGATCGAGGTGACCTTCTTCTCGAGCAGCGTCCGGATCTTCCCCGGGTGGGTCACGGCCAGGTTCAGGAAGCCGGCCAGGACCTGTCCCGGCGGCACCCACTCCAGCTCCGCCGTCGTCGGCCGCGAGATCTTCAGGACGAGCTGCGCCCGGCCGTAGGCCTCCTCGGTCGAGTAGACGATCCTGGCCCCGGCCCGGACGTACTCCTCGTCGCTGAAGCCGGCGCCCAGGCCGGCCCCTCGCTCGACGAAGCAGGGGTGCCCCGCCGCGGCCAGCAGCTGCACCCCGACCGGCGAGAGCCCGACACGGTACTCGTTGGGGCGGCGCTCCTTCGGGATTCCGATGTTCACGGTCGACTCCCCGCCTCGCCGGGGCTCGCGGCCCCCCGAGGCCTTCGCTGGGGCGGCCCCGTGGGCGGGCACGGAGAGGTCCGCGCGGCGGGAGCGGGGCGCCCGGCGTCACGGTAGCACCGGCGGGGCGGCCCGTGCAGTGAGCCGAATGTTTCAATCCGGGCCCGGTTTCGGGTGCGTCCGGCTCCCGTCATAAACTCCGGACGTGCTCCAGCTGGAGATCCGGAGCCCCCTCGAGCCGCCGCGGACGGTGAGGCTGGAAACGGGGGTCTACACGTTCGGCCGCTCGTCGGCCGCTCTGATCCCGCTGAAGGACCCGCTCCTGTCCCGCCTCCACGCCCGTGTCCGCGTCGAGGAGGACCGGGTCCTGGTGGAGGACATGGAGTCCCGCAACGGCACGTACGTCAACGGCCGGAAGGTCGGAGGGGCGGTCGCCCTGACCCGCGGGGACCGGATCACGATCGGCAACACCGTGCTGGTCCTCGGCGACGAGGCCTCGACGCGGGTCGTGGTCGACGAGTCGGCCGGGCCGACGCCGGTGGAGGGGATGACGCTCTTCCCGTCGGACGCGCTCCTGCGGGCGGTGCGGCTCGGAGCCACGGAGGGGGCCCCGGGCCGGGCGGGGCGCGAGGAGCCGTTCGAGGCCCTCTACGAGGTGACCCGCGAGCTCCTCCACGACCGCTCGGAGGGGGAGCTCTTCCGGCTGATCGTCGACCGCCTCTTCGAGATCCTCGGGCCGGACCGGGCGGTCGTCCTCCTGAAGGACCCGGACGGCGGCTTCCAGGAGGCGGTCTCGCGGTTCGGGGACGGCATCCCGCCCGGAGACCTCGTCCTGTCGCGGACGGTCCTCGACGCGGTGGCGGGCGAGCGGCGCGCCGCCCTGTTCGTCGCGGGGAGCCCCGCGGCCGACGTCCCCTCGGTCTCCCTCGTGATCCAGGGGATCACCTCTTGCCTGGCCGCGCCGCTGTGCGTCGGCGACGAGGTCCTCGGCCTCGTCTACCTCGACGCGCGCCTGGGCCACCGGCAGTTCGGCGAGCCCGACGTCCGCCTGGTGACGGCGCTCGCCAACGCCGCCGCGGTAAGGATCCGGAGCGCCCGTCTGGCAGAGGCCGCCGCCCTGCTGGAGGCGGCCGAGCGGGAGCGGGAGGTCGCCCAGACCGCCCGCCGCGCCGCCGAGGAGGCCAGCCGCGTCAAGAGCCTCTTCCTGGCCAGCATGAGCCACGAGCTCCGGACCCCGCTGAACGCCATCCTGGGCTACGCAGAGATGCTGACCGAGGAGGCCACCGAGCGGGGCCTCGGCGACCTCCTGCCGGACCTCCAGAAGATCCAGGGGGCGGGCCGGCACCTGCTGGAGCTGATCAACGACATCCTCGACCTGTCGAAGATCGAGGCCGGCAAGCTGGACCTGGTGCGGGAGCCGTTCGACGTCCAGGCGCTCCTGTCGGACGTCGCCCAGACGATGCGGCCCGCCGTCGAGCGGAACGGCAACGCGTTCGCGTACCGCCCCGGCGAGCCCCCCGGGATGGTCCTGGCCGACGTCACCCGGACGCGGCAGGTCCTCTACAACCTCCTCTCCAACGCCGGGAAGTTCACGGAGAACGGCCGCGTGACGCTGGAGTGCTCCCGCGCGAGCGACGACTCCGGGGAGTGGGTCGTCGTGAGGGTCGCCGACACCGGGATCGGGATGACGCCGGAGCAGCAGTCCCGGCTCTTCCAGCCGTTCTCCCAGGCGGACGCCGGGACCGCCCGGAAGTACGGCGGGACGGGGCTCGGCCTCGTCATCAGCCGCCGCCTCTGCCAGATGATGGGCGGGGACATCACGGTCGAGAGCGAGCCGACGGCGGGCTCCACCTTCTTCCTGAAGCTCCCGGCAGCCGTCGAGCCTTCCGTCGGCGAGACCATCACGGGCGCGGTCCCCGTCCTCCCCCCGCAGGGTTGAGCCGCGCGACCGGGCGGGAGCCCGGACCGCCGGGGAGGGGGGTGGGGGGACGCCGGGGATCAGGGGTCCCGGCGTCGCCGCTTCGAGCGCGCAGCGCGCCGACCCCGGCGGCGCCGTCGGGCGCCGCCGGGGTTCCCCCACGGCGTCATCGCCCGGGGCTGCTGCCCCGGTCGGCCCACGCGCCCGAGCGCCTTACAAGGACCTGGCCATGAGCGCCGCCAGGTCGGCGGTCCTCACGCTGTACCCCCACTCGTTGTCGTACCAGGTGACGACCTTGACGAAGTCGCTCTTCTCCTTGCCGAGGACCATCGTGAACGGCAGGTCCACGGAGGAGGAGTGCGGGTCGCCCTTGAAATCGACCGAGACGAGCGGCTCGTCGATCGCCGCGAGGACCCCCTTCATCGGCCCCTTCGCCGCGTCGCGGAACATCTGCCGGAGCTCGTCGGTCGTCGTCGGCGCCTCCACCTGGGCGGTGAAGTCGACGACGGAGACGGTCGAGGTCGGGACGCGGAGCGCGTAGCCGTCGAACTTCCCCTTCAGGTCCGGGATCACGAGGGCGACCGCCTTGGCCGCGCCCGTCGTCGTCGGGATGATCGACATCGCCGCCGCGCGCGCGCGCCTCAGGTCGCTGTGCGGGAGGTCGAGGATCTTCTGGTCGTTCGTGTAGGCGTGGATCGTCGTCATGAACGCCCGCTGGATCCGGAGGCGGTCGTGGACGACCTTGGCGGCCGGCGCCAGGCAGTTCGTCGTGCAGGAGGCGTTGGAGACGACGTGGTGCTTGGCCGGGTCGTACGCCGCGTCGTTGACCCCCATGACCACCGTCAGGTCCTCGCCCTCGGCCGGGGCCGAGATGATGACCTTCTTCGCCCCGCCCTTGGTGATGTGGTTGGCGGCGCCCTTGACGGTCTTCCCCTTCTTGTTGACCCCGTCGTCCTTGATCGTGAACAGGCCCGTCGACTCGACGACGATCTCCACGCCCACGTCCTTCCACGGGAGGGCGGCCGGGTCGGTCTCCTTGAAGACCTTGACGGCCTTCCCGTCGATCACGAGCGCCTCGCGCACGCGCCG
>WBZR01001633.1_pt3 | contig 18068 bp, 10 predicted proteins | sample 5204231 | NCBI WGS metagenome assembly WBZR01 (sample SAMN12412403, study PRJNA552823) | activated sludge metagenome | isolation source: activated sludge from anammox sidestream of wastewater treatment plant... | place: USA: Virginia | collected 2017-08 | reverse complement strand
CCGGCGCCCAGTTTCTTCTCAAAACCATCAAGCTCAGCTCCAAAAACAAATAATTCTTTTACAAGGTTCCAATCATCAGGCACATCAGATGACTTCAACTTTCGCATCTGCAATTCAGAGAGTTTTAACAGGCTTAAGGTCTTGTCTTTAAGCCTGTCATCATCCGATATAATTTCGATCACGATATTCCCGTTTCTCACAATGACGTTCCTGAATCCTGCCAGCTCCACCATCCTGCCATACACAAAATATGCATCCCTCTCAGATGGGCAGGCAACATAATTTATCGTCAGCTCTTCCTTTCCATCAATCTTAATTACCTGATTGATCATCCTGTCAATGGGCGCAATAAACTTCTTCTCAAATTGCCCTGTCTGCTGTTCAGGGACTTCATAATCAATTACCAGCATCCAGCCGGCAGGCAATTTCTCCTTTTTTAACCTGATGCCATTAATATCGCCCTGCGCCCACGCTCCCTGACTGAAGACTGCCATCAGACCTGCAATAAAAATCATTGAGAAAGAAAACGACCGACTGATTCTTAAACCGCCACCCATGCCTTCCCCTCCTTTGACTTACCGTTATACAGACTGAATATCCTTTCAATTCTTGCCAGTTCATTATCAGCATGGACTGACAGCCCGATCAGCTTATCTGAACCACTGTCGCTAGCCTCCACCATGTCGATAATCTCTTCATACATATCAAGACTCCATTTACCCAGGAGCCTGTCAAGATTCTCCCGGCTTTGCGGACTTTCATTCTTCGTTTTATCCAGCAGCGGAATCATTTTGGAGCCCACAAGACCTGTCAGGTAAATGAACTTCTCCATTGAAGGATCCTGCCACGCGTAGGCATTATGCCACCCATTTCTGATGAGCACATCCTTCTTCATCAAGTCCCTTTCAAGCGGTGACCCCCTGTAAATGCGCAGGCACTTAAAGAAATGAGATTTCCTGCAGTACCGGCTGTTTATCAGTGTATGCAGAAATCCTATGTTCTCTCTGACCTGATCAAGGGTAATAAAGGGCTCAAACAGTATGAATCCGGGGCGGAAGTATATTTCAAGCCTTTCCAGAATGCCGACAGCCCTCTTGTTCACATCCGGAGTAATCTTTTTATTATAAAGATCGAGACTCTCCTGGCTCATTGATTCCAGCCCTATGAACACCTCTGACAGTCCGGCCTGTTTCAGCAAACGGAACAAATCCTCTTCAATCTGATCAGGTCTGGCACAAACGGCAAACTTCATGGCAAGTCCGCTTCTTCGTATTGCTTCCCCAATCTCATAGCTCTTCATCACTCCTGATTTTCCAGGACCTATAAAGTTGCTGTCATAGAAAGAGATCATATCAATATTCCATTCTTCCTGCAGCAATCTCATCTCATCAACGATATTTTCAGGCGCCCTGCTTCTCCAGCGCGGCATTCCGGAAACTTTGTTAAATGAATTGATACAGCAGAAAGAGCATTGCGCATAACATCCCCGGCTTGCCACTATTCCGGCAACTCCGCCCCGTTCGAGCACGTCAGGAAGGAGGTCTCTGGATGGATAGGGTATATCATCAATGTTGCAGGGCATGGCGCTGTCATTAATCACTGTTTTATTGCCATCCAGGTATGCCATGCCTTTAATTTCCCGCCAGTCCTTTCCTTCATACAGGGACTGAGCCAGCTTTAATAGTGTATACTCTCCTTCACCAATAATAACGGAATCTATCCCGTCTATTTCAGTAAGCACCTCCTCTGTAACAAGAGACGGGAAATACCCGCCGAGAACTACATGCGACTTTATTCCAATGCTTCTTAAACCCTTTATAATTTCTTCAGCTGACTCTATAGTGCCTTCCAGTACAGACAACCCTATCAAGTCATACCTCTCCCTGCCGATTTCCATAATGGTTTGCTGAATGCTCAAACCGAGCATGTCAGCATCCAGGATGTCAACCTGAAAACCGTCTTTCCTCAGTACAGATGCCAGATAACAGACACCGATACTCTCTTTAGTAGCCATCTCCAGCACTTCTTCTGCGAAGGGCGGAACTACTAATAATATCTTCATACCTTGTTATCTCCTGCTCACTGACCTTCCTGATTGCAGCCTTTATAAGACCCTTCCTTCCGACCCGGGATATGAACTGACAAACATCCTTTATGACGGCGTCTTTATTATCCGGACTTTTCGATAGAATCTGATTAACTATTGAATCCACCGTGTTTTCACCATTCAACATCTCCCAGATTTCTCCGGCGTTGCCTTTCAGTTTGTAGAACTTTTTTCTGACATCATCAAATATCAGAAACCATTCGTTTCCATTGATACACTCACGCCTCGATATCACCTCAGGCATGGAACGCCTGATATAGCACAGATCTCTGATCTCATTGAAATATGTCACTTTACTCATCTGACCCTCTCCCGTTATCCTGGTTCTGTATGCCTTCCTCTATACGCTCAAACGTCTTCTCAAGATCCCTGCCCGTCAGAAGGATCACCTTCATATCGCCGTCTCCTGAAAAGGATTTTGGAGGTCTGGAAGATCCTGGCGGAATAATCCCCGGAAGTGGTGTAACATCAACTGCACAGGCATCAGGAGAGCATGCATCCACCGGACACAGGGCAAGTGCACAGGCATCCGCTGCACATGCCGCTGCACCGCAAAAATCTCCCGCACATGCCGCTGCTGCACAGGCATCCGCTGCACAGGCTGCATCAGGACATGCCGCTGCAGCACATCCTGCGAGAGCACAGAAATCCGCTCCGCATGCTGCCAAAGCACATGCAGCTGCAGCACAACCTGCGCCTCCGCACGCATCCCCTGCACAGGCATCCGCAGCACACTCGTCACCCCCGCACCACTCCCCCGCACAATAATCGTCAGGACAGTCACCGCCCAGATTGACACTCTCAATATCAGAGATTTCGTAGATATCCATCATCGTCTCCTCAAATTAATAACAAAGGGTATTCCTCAAATTTGTGACAACCTCATCCCTCTCTTCAGCACCTTTGACATCTCCGCAGCTTTCCAATCCCGGGTTATAGGCACACCCCGGGTCCGGTGCCCCCATATCACCGGATACGGCATAAGATAATATCCTGCATCCGGTCTTACACATGTACAGATAATTACACCCTCTGCATTTATCACCAGGTACAAGGGGGTTTCGATATCTGTCCCATAATCCATTATTATCCCAAAGCTCTTTGATATTATTCTCCCTGACAGAACCCACCCTTAGTTCCGGGAATTCGTACATATAGGAACATGGGTAGACACCGCCATCAGGCCCTATTGACAACATTGTTGTCCCGGCGCCGCACGCATAACTCAACGGTTCTCTTCCGGGGCGCGGAGTAATACTGTTTCTTATTGCCGCTGCGCTCATTGGAAATATACATGCGTTATCATTTGATATATGGAGTCGTCCCATCAGCTCATCCCTTTTTTCATTCAAATAATTAAAGAGCGATTCACTCTGCTCAGGGGTAAGCCTCCATTTATTGAAGAAATCAGCATCCTTACCCCGCCCCAGCGGATGGAGTCGCAGCAGCCGGATACTGTTGAGATCATTCTCTATAAGGAAAGACAACATTCCAGGTATATACTCATAATTAAGTTTAGTAAGCACCGTATTAATTACAGGCATTATCCCGGCTTCCCTCAGATTGCGTATGCCGGTCATGGTCTTTTCAAATGTCCCTGGTATTCCCCTCTGTGCATCATGAACATCCGGAACCGGCGCATCAAGGCTTATCTGTATCATATCAAACCGCATATCAAGACAGCCGGACAATTCCCTTGCAATCTCACTTGTAATAAGAGTCCCGTTTGATAATATTGCAACCCGGAAGTTATATTTTTTTGCATACCTTAACAGCTCCATGAACTCATTCCTGATGAATGGTTCTCCACCCCCGAAGGTTATCTGAACAATATCAAGTCGTTTGCACTCATCAATGATACGTTTTATCTCTTCGCCTGTCATCTCGGCCTGTCCATTTCCCTTTCCGGATGAGTCATAGCAAAATATACACCTCGATGTGCACCTGAATGTCAAATCAAGATGGATATTAAGCGGCGTCCTCAAATTAGTGCAGCGTCCTGAAAATACGATATTCTCGAAAGACGACTTCCAGTTGATGCCACGCCTGGACTTATCCTTCAGTTTCTTCCTGACACAACCTGCAAGGGATGAGATCGTCCATGAATCTGCCGCACCGTCACTATCATCCATGGAAACCTCAAAAAGATCCTCCACTGCAACTATACACTCATAAATCTCAACCATACCAAGACCCATGGCGCCAAGTGTCGCATCGTCCAGCAGCTCTTTGCCCTTTATGCCAACAGCAAATTTTTCAATTATAAGATTTTTAATCCTGTCTTCTACTGTGAAACTCGCGGTTTTGCCCATTGCCTTGCTCTCCATGACATTAATACATCCGGTTTACTGTAAGGAAACCAGATTTTGTGCGACCTGCTATTGTAATAATCCCCCATCAAAAGCCTTTCCTGAATTATCGCCAGATCTGCTTCTGTCACATCTTCACCGGAAATACTTTTTATCCATTCATCCTCAAGCTCACCTGCAGTCTTCTCATATACTTCTTCCCATGCAGTTTCATCAAGCGCCAGTTTACGGAATCTGCCTGCGCCATAATTATTAATCAGATATTTAACAAAAGAGCCTGCCTCAGTATAACTGATTACAGGATTAATCTCCCTGAACTGACGTGGCTCGAGCAATTGATGAACCGGAATAAAATCATGCCTGACAACAAACCCTTTTATCCATTTATTCATGGACATACCCCATGGATCGCCGGCAAGATACTCTGCGACCCCCTCAGAAAGAAGCGGGATTACAGTATCAATGTCAAACATGCCGGCTGTCATTATGTGGGCCATCTCATGCTCTAAGTGTCCCATGTCATCCATTCCATTATAGTAAATATTGACGTCGCTCAGGCCGCTCCCTGCAATGACCTCCCTTGCATCCCACAAGTACATCTCATATTCAGCAGGGTATAAATATATGGCAATACGCCTGTTATCGGGGACAATATCCATCTCTGCAATCACCTTATCATAAAACTCCTGAACCCTGCTGCCAAGAGAAAGAATATCGTCCCTGCCTGCCAAACCATCATCGAAATAGAGAATGCAGCATCCTGTTGTCAACTCAGGGGATAGTCCTCTCTGTGCCTCCATTATCCTCGTATATGCAGAATATTTAGTGACCTCACTATTACAATTATTTGATACTCCGGCATCTCCGGCCTTCATAAAATACCCAAAGGCCTTATCCGTCTCATCCCTCTGACTATATATCCTGCCCATGTAAAGATAAGACCAGCATCGGATCCAATCCTGAGCAGCATCCGATTGTAATGCCTTTGTAAACTTAATCTCAGCATCACTGAGTCTTCCCTGATGAAAGTATACCCTCCCAAGATCACTCAGGATGCGGGGATCCTCCGGCCTCTGCTCCAGCGTCTTTTCAAACAGTGTCTGAGCCTCGTCAAGTTCACCAGATAAAAAACTCTTCTCTCCGCTCAAGACCAGATCCCAGTGCCCGTCTGCCGGCAGAGGGGACAACACGAAAAAAGAAAGCAGAAATATATATGCTGCCTTCCTGTATTCAGCAAGCCTGATGAACCTGTGCATAATCTTCCGCCCCCCGGCCCTTTAAGACAGCAATTTCATCCTTCACCGACTTTATACCATGATCCAATTCCCTGATGAGCGACTTCATCTGCCCGGAATTCAATCCGCCATTTTCAAGATACTGAATTGCAAGAAGCGCCGCAGATAACTGCAAATCTCCTATAAGTATTCTGATCAATCTCTGCCAACTGGAGACCATGAACTCCTCCTTGCACTCAACCATAAGCGGAAAAGTCTTTTTAAGTATCAACTGGTCCATCAGATGACGTAATTTTTCCACCCTCCAGTCCTGAATAGTATATGTATAATGAAAGTATTCCTTCTTTACATTTTCTCTATCCTTAAAAGACAGTTCCAGGGAAGTCCCCTGAAGAATGCGAAGGTCCCCTGTAAACACCTGTGTCCCGCAATAATTGTTCTTTAGTATCTTATCCCTTATATAGTTCAAATTATGCTTTACATCTTCGAGTGTGGTATCAGGATTAAATAAAATAAATCCTATCTGGTAAAACAGACCGAGATCCTCGAAGACTCTGATGGCATCTTCATTCTGTATCACAGTAGCACGCTTGTTTAGTAAGTCCAGATCCTTTTGCACCATAGATTCTATGCCGAGGAATACTGACCGCAGACCGGCGCTCTTTAGAAGCCTGAAGAGGTCCCTGTCTATATCAGTAACCCTGGCAGGGATGGCAAATTGTATCTTAAGCCCCCTCCGCAATATCTCTTCTCCAATCTCATATACCCTTTCCTTACCCTTCCTTCCAGGGCCGATGAAGTTATCGTCGTTAAAAACAAATATCTCTATCCCCCACTCAGAAATCAGCATTTCCAGCTCATCAACTACACGCCCGGGACTCCTCCCGCGCCAGTTAGGCCCCGGGGCGCCTTTATAAAAGGCATTTACGCTGCAAAAGGAACAGTTGCTGTAACATCCCCTGCTGGTAATAACAGATGCATACCCCCCTCTCCTGACTACCTCCTGGAGGGTATCCCTTGACTGAAACGGCAGTTCATTTAAATCAGGTATGAGACGCCTGGGCCTGTTGACCCTGATCTCATTGCCATCACAATACGAAATACCATCAATGTTTTTCCACTCCCTGCCTTCTTCTATCGCCTGTACAAGTTCCAGAAGTGTGTATTCCCCTTCACCCATAACTATGGAGTCAATATCCCTGCATTCCCCGAATATCTCTTTAGCGGCAAACGTAGGGAAGTGGCCTCCTATCGTTATATGGGACTTGACGCCATGTTTTCTCAATTGTCTTATAATGGAAAGTGTAGCGTGTGCAGCCACCTGTAATACCGTAAATCCTATGACCACTGCATCTCTCGCCAGTATTGCATCAACTGTCTGTTCAATATCATAACCTGCAAGGTCTGCGTCAAAGATTTCCACCTTATAGTTGTTCTCCCGCAATACAGCGGCCAGATGGGCAATACCGGCATATTCCTTGACGCTGCTGGTTAGAACCTTGCTTTTGTAGTAGTACGGCGGTGCAATTAAAAGTATATCTGGCATGACCGATAATCCCCTGATGTATCTCTTGTCAGTTACAGATTAAATGCCTCTTTAATCAACCTCTTTTGTCTCAAAACCAGCTTCATCCTTCCGGGGCCATCATCATCAGTACGACGCAAACCTGCAAACCCCTCAGGAGACTTGTCATGTGGCCTTAACACAAGCGTTTCTCCCATGACATCCTGCTTCTGTCTGATTAGTGTAGTGTTGAGAGACACCCACTTGCCATCTGGTTTCTCATAACTGACCAGAATCCTGACACCTTTTTCAATGACAGGAAGAAACGGCTGATTTTCCATGACAACACTAACCACCCAGTCTTCATTGTGTGAATACAGGCCTGGTTCCAGCCTCCCCACCAATGAAAACTCTTCCTTAATTTTAGTCTGCCATAATATGTACCCTGTAACAAGCAACATCCCTGAAAAAAGGCATAGCATTATAATTGCTGGCAGCACCCTGCCCCTGATGAACATGTTCGTGATCCTCTGTCCGTATTTCTCAGCCAAATGCAGCAATCCCCGGTTGTCTTTGTAACAGACGCTCTGCGTCATAATGTGCCCTCTGTTCAGTTACCCGGCCATTATTATTAAGCACAAGAGTATGATCTGCCTTACTGATTATTGAAGGCCTGTGAGTCACGATAATTGTAATCCTGTCAGGAGTGGATTTAACTATATTATCAGCAATCCTCTGCTCCATCTCAGGATTCAGAGATGATAATGCCTCATCTAAAACAAGAATTACGGGTTTTCTCAACAGTGCCCTCGCAATGGCTATGCGCTGCCTCTGTCCCTGAGAAAGTCTGTTTCCAATCTCACCGACCTCAGTATCATAACCGTTTTCAAGATTCATAACGAAATCATGGGCCTCCGCAATTCTTGCAGCCTCTGATACCTCCTGCGCTGTTGCATCAGGATTTCCAAACCTGATATTGTCTCCAACCGTTCCCATCATCATTGCTGAATCATTAGAGGCAACTCCAATAATCTTTCTAAGGTCTCTCAGCTTTATTTTCCTTATGTCATGTCCATCAATCAGTATACTTCCCTCCCATGGATCATATAAACGGCAGAGCAAGTTGGTGATTGTAGTCTTTCCTGTGCCGCTGACCCCTGACAACACAATGGTCTCCCCAGCCCTGACATCAAAATTTACGCCTCTTAACACCGGGTTCCCTTCCTTATATCCAAATATTACATCCTTAAAACTCACTTTACCTATAGGATAGCGCAGCCTTACAGGTTTTGGATCTTCTTTGACTTCAACCTCCGCATCCAGAGTCTGAACAACCCGGTCCATCGCAATGAACTTGAGAACAACACTGTTATAGAGGCCGCCAATCCCGCGAAGCGCTGAAAGCAGTTGGAAGAGATACATGGTCAATGCAGTCAATTCTCCAATGGTCAAATACCCTTTGATAACCTGGTATCCCAGTATATAGGCTATGCCTCCAACCAGGACCGCATTGATAAACCGGCCTGATTCATTCTGTAAGAGGGAAATCCTCGCATTGGCAATATTCAACCTGATCAGATCAATAGAATCACGGAGGTACCTGTTGTACTCGTGCCGTTCCTTTCCAAATAACTTGATTAATTTTGTCTGCGCCAATGCCTCCTGCAAGTTACCAGAAATTTCCTGCGACTTTTCTGTCTTGTCCTTTTTTATATGATAGAGTCTTTTTGTAAAGAAATGGGTATGTAAATAAAGAACAGGGGTAATTGCAAGGACAGCCAATGTGAGCGGCCAGCTCAACCAAAAACAAATACCAAGTAAAAGTGCTATACGGAAGGCAAGGATTATCACCGAAGGCAATGTGTCCACTATCAATCCGACAACACCCTCAAGGTCTGGCCCCAGTCTGTACAGATGCTCTCCTGTGGACCTTGACTGGGCAAACCTCAAAGACAGAGACTGCAAATGCCTGTAAAACCCAGCCCTCACAACATAGGATACCCGTGTCTTGAGGAAAAAACCCATTAATTTCTGAATGAGTTCAATTGGTATTGAGAAAAGGTAGACAGCAACTCCTGCAAGGACAATCATATTAAATATGTGCAGGTCCTGCCCTATGAATGCATAATCAATGATCAGCCTCGTAAGATACGGGTGCATAAGACCAAATATGACAGAAAACACCATGCAGAAATAGAGAATTAGCTGCTTGTCCCAATAAGGATAAATGTAACGTGCGAAGCGCATTATCTGCCTCAGCCTTTTCTTAAAAGTAGTTATATCTGTAATCCATTCAGTGCCCAATTTACTGTATCTCCAATGCAATTGATGTCTTTTGATAGACAGGGGTCACGTTTGCGGCTCCTTCAAACGTGACCATGGTACTCACAGAATTAGTCTCTACTGTCTCATCCAGCTTGATAATCCTGCCTTCACCGTGAGCAAAAAGGAGTGTGCCTGAGATTTTGACCACACCGTTTACCTGCATCCCCCTTCGCATGTCAGGAAAATCCTGATAAAATGAAATATTCGGCTGAGACGAAACTGCTATCTCTGCACAGTCATAACCGTTATGCGTCACAAAACCATTCAGGGTATATGTATAGGTGATATTAAATGAATCCCCGTTTGGAAGGGTTTGGCTCCTGTTTACTGTCCAGCTTCCGCCGACAGGAACATCGCTCACCGGAAATTCCAGTATACCAAGTCCGCGAAAGATATCCGTACTGGCGTTTACAGTGCTGCTACCCACCTGTGTCACGAGATTCCCGTATTGTCCCGTGGCCGTAGTCTCAATGATCTCCCCTAACCGTGTCATCCTTGTATTCAGGACCTGTCCATTTACCGGAAATGGTTTTGATGCACCATTGATGACCAATATGCCGTTACTAAATGAGGTATTAATATCCATGACTTCTGACGCATCAACCCCAGTTACCTCCCTTGTAATCGTCAGGGTAACATTCTGGGTCACCTGAGGTCCTGGATTATTCAGAGATAAGTTGTAGTTCAGCGTAGTCCCGGCCCCATCCAGATACCGCAGTACTACCGCAGAAGACTCGCTCACCCCGAGGATAAAATAGAACGCTATGAGCAGGACTAATGTCTTATAAACTGATTTAGTTTTCATAACCAGCAATCTCCTCAGGCATCCATCAAACAAATGTCATCTAATAAGATTAAACTGGGATACAGGCACAAATATTCCCCTCTTGTCACGAGGCTCTTCATCCACGCTATATTTCCATCTCTTGTTAGCCTGAATAGTTCCGAGGGGAATATCGAAATCAAGACCCTGATACGAATATCTTGAAATAGCATTTCCTGACCGTTTTTCACTGACCATCATTGTCAACCTGTTTGTCTCATTTGCATTATATGCATCAATTATATCGTTGAGCGTTGCGCCGCTCCGCACTGCAGGAACAGAGTAAGAAGCAGCGCCGCTGACGGGGTCAACCACACTAATCAGTCTGTCAATTGCATCATATTCATATGCAGTTGTCGTTGAGTTGGGGTTCACCATGCTGATCCTGTTCCCAACTGAATCGTAACTGAAAGAAACCTCTTTTACTGCCAGCACATCCTTAATCTTCACCAGCCTGCCATCCTGATCATAGACATACTGCACGTCAATCCCTGTCCCCTGCGCCCTTGTAAGGTAATCGTTGGTATATGTCAAAACAATTGAACTGGCATCGGGATTAGTCACGTTTGTTATCCTGTCTGTATTGTTATACGTATAGGCTATGTTTCCCAACCCATAGGTTATCCCTGTAATAAGATCATTTGGGGTAAGGGTATAGCTGACCCCGATTCCCCCAGGATGGATAATGCTGTTCACCCTTCCTTTGCTGTCATAACCCAGCGTCTTTTTCAGAACACCGTTTTCTATTATACGCACCAGTTTTCCACCTGCATCATATTCATAGTCAACTGTACGAACAGGCGAAAATGAACTGTCAACAGAACGCGTCAACTGGCCAAGGAGATTATAGTAGTTGTTAATGGTACTGCCGTCTGTTCGGGTTACCAGAGTCACATTACCCACCAGATCATATGAAAAACCGGCTGTATATGCAGTTTCTCCGTCAGTATCAGTAATGGCGGTCAGATATCCTGATGGCGAAGCCGTAAATGTTGTAATCCAGCCATCCGGATGATTCAGTTGCGTCAGTTTACCCTGGGTATTATAAGTAAATACCGTGTCATGCAGCATCGGATCAGTCACCTGCGTCAAATTCCCGTTTGCATCATACGAGAAACTGGTAGTCCGGTTAAGAGGATCGGTGATGGACGTTATCTGATCAAAGTCTGCATCATAGACATAAGACTTTGTCGCCCCAAGGGGAGAAGTGGTGCTGAGGATATTCTGGCGGTCATCATAGGTAAAATATGTGCTGCCATCCCAGTCAGTAACCTTAATGACCTTCATATTTGCATTAAAATATGAATTTGTGGCAAGACTGGAAGGATCTGTTATCCTGGAGGGATTCCCATTTGCATTATATGCAACGGTCACATTGAATCCACGCCTGTTTTTCACAACAGTATTGCCCGTGTTATATGTAAAATTAAAAGTGCCCCCTTTATATGTCTGGTTCACCACCCTCTTTTGATTGTCATATGAGTTCTGAATAACAGAGACACCGTCAGGATTGGTAATACTAAGCAGTAAATGATTATTGTCGTAAGCATAGGCAATGGTCCTGTTCATTGGGTTCTTCACTGAAATCAGGTTGTCGCTGCTGTCGTAGCCATAAGTAAATGTCCTCCCGCTAAAATCAACTGCCATCACGATCTTCCCGTTGGCCCCGTAGGAGAGTGTAATCTGTCTTGCTGATGCATCTGTAATGGAGGTGACCCTGCCGCTTCCATCATAACCAATTGTGATCTGGTTTCCATTCCTGTCGGTTAAAGAAATCAGCTTTCCGGAAGCATCAAATTGATAATCAGTTCCTCCCTTTTCCCTCAGGACATAATTTCCGCTCACCTTTTCCAGCTTATAATACCATGCCTCAGGGTGTGCATACGTACCATCACCGTTATCTGAAAACGTTAATCGCTTGCCGTCACCCCTTCGGATAAGCACCTGTTTCTCAGTTCCCTTCACTGTCTCTATCAGGTCCATTAACGGAAGGAAATGCCAGCCTATCCCAAATGGCCCGTTATAGTAATCAAATGAACGATAATAGCGTTTTATATACAGGGAGAGGCCGGGGGCGGGAATAAAAAAGTCCCACTCGCCATTGGAAAATATACCATCCTGAAGATTTACCGGATCTCCGCCACCGCCGCCGCCTCCTCCGCCACCGCCACCACCACCGCCGCCTCCTCCTCCGCCTGATGTCGTATTATGCCCTGAGTCCCATGGCTGATCAAAACCAGAGGCAACGTAAGGGGTTGAAAGAAATAAGCATAACAGCACCAATGACGATACGGCGAGAATATAAACGGCCCTGGCTTCTGTTTTATTACACATCCCCTTCTCCTAATAAAATATCACGATCAGGGCATTGGCCTCTATGGATGAGTGCCCGCCTGAATCGGTGGCAACGAGCTTTAAACGATATATACCAGGCGCCACATAGCTGCCGCCGTTGTTTTTCCCATCCCATATGATTGTATGGCCGCCGCCTGGAGAAACTCCATTCATAGTAATTGTCCTGATAAGATGGTGGTCTTCATCAAAGATTGATGCAACCAGGTCTGAACTCTTGGATAAACTATATGTAAAGGTCGTCTGATTCTGATGATCGTACGGCTCCGCATCCGGGTTGAGGTATGTCGGAGAGACCAGCAGGTCTGACAGGATCGGCCTGGTATTGATGATGATGGCATTATCAGGCAGTCTCCATCCCATAACAGCGATCACATAGTTACTGTAGGGGACAAGATTGCCTGAATCATCGGTGCCATCCCAAACCTGGACATAACTCCCTGCCTTCATCGGCTCTCTGACGAGAAGCGTCTTGATCCTTTGCCCTGCGCCGCTCACAAACGGAGCAATATAGATCGTCACCTCAGATTTATAGGTCAAATCGTACCTGAAAAAGTTTGTTTCTGAATCGAATGGATTGAAGCTGGGAGGATATGTCACAAACGGGGTGTACCTCTGCGTGCTGACATCATTGGTGATATCATAGACATACGACACGCCCCCTGCAGTATATTCAATTATAAAAAGATATACGCCATCACCGGCAATGTCGCCATTGTTATCCCTGCCATCCCATGCATCAGAATAATATCCTGCCGTTCTTGACGCATTGCTGACCAAAGTCCGTATGACATTTCCGGCCTTGTCCCTGATCCTGACTGTTATGATCGCATCCCCCGTCAAAACCGAATTGATAAGGACGACACCTCCGGCAGCAGGGTCAAGCGAGTCAGCGCTCAGTGATGCCGATATACCTATTGAGACAGAGATATTCACTGTGTCAGTATCCGTATATCCGGTATCATCTGTTACCCTCAAGACCGCTTTATAGGAACCAGGGGTCGTATAATTATGGTTGGAGTTTCCTGTAGTCGTTGACATCCAGTCATAAGTGCCGTCTCCGTCAAAATCCCACTCATATTTGACGATACTTCCGTCATCTGTTCCGCTGCCTGTAAAGGCAACACTCAGCGTAGCTGCGCCGTTTACAGGTGTTGCAATGGCCGTTGCTTCCGGAGAACCAGGAGGCTTAACCTCAATTCGCACACTATCCGTCCCTGCAGAACCATCGTTATCCGTCACCCTCAGTACCGCTGTGTAGACTCCTTCACTGATATATGTATGGTTTGTTATGCCGCCCGTATTTGAGACAAAATCATAGGTCCCGTCACCCTCATAATCCCATTCATACTTCGCAACAAACCCGTTTAAGTCTTTACCCAGCCCCGTCAATGTCACACCAAGCGGGCTGTTCCCCTCTGCCGGCTCTGCCAATGCCTCTGCCGCTGGGTTCGTGTTTCCCAGGCCAACGGTTATAGTAACGGACTTAGTGTCACTGAATCCCCTGTTGTCAACAATCCTCTGTGTCGCAATATATGTCCCGGGGGCATTATAGGTATATTGATAGGATTCTGAGATTTGTGTAGTCCAGTCAGTTGTTCCATCGCCGTTAAAATCCCAGTAATACCATTCAATAGTCCCGTCAGGGCTACTGCCATTAGCGGAAAAGGTCACCTTCAGCGGGGCATTCCCTGATGTTGGGTATGCATCAGGAATGGATTCCGGAAGTCTGCCTGCTGTAATGGTGACTGTGTCCGTATCAGACAGCCCGTCATTATCAGTGACTTTCAATACGGCGTCATATTTTCCGGCCAGGCTGTATGTATAGCTGGTCGTTCCATCTGCAGCAGAGCTGAACTTATTCAGAGGAGGATTATAGACTGCAACAGAAGTGGGATTGTTGTAACCACTTAATCTGTTCAATTCTTTCCCCTCAGCCGAGAGCTTGACAACCTGTTTATTGGCATAATCTGCCACCCAGACAGAGCCATCTGACGGATTGACGGAAGCCTCATATGGAAGGCTGAATCCCCCGACCCTTACTATCTCATGACTGAGGTCCTCTGCTACCCTGACCATGGAGTCATTGCTATAGTCACAAACCCATGCAGTACCGTCATTAGGATTAACTGCCGTGCAATAGGGAGAATTAAAGCCGGTACGGATCTTGTGGTATGGCGTACTGGCAACAGCATTCAACTTCCAGTAGCCCACAAGCCCAGCCTCAGAACCGCTCAATTCAGAATCCTTGTTTGCGGCTATCTCTGCAGCAGACCTTGTCATATTCCATACCCTGACATCATCAATAACGCCGCTGAAATAACTTGCCGGAGAGGCATTGAAGAGATTAAAATCAGCTCCGATCAGCGCATGGCTGCGGCCAAAATCAAGAGCAGCCGATACTGGCGCCGGTGCGCCATAGAGGGCGCCATCCACATATGATCGTAATTCACCCAAGACTGAGTCGTAAACGAGGGCCACATGGTGCCAGGCCCCGTCAGCCAGTGTTGCGGAACCTGTGAAACTGATAAAAGACCCGTCATTCAGATAGGCCCGCAGGGTATTGGCGCTATAATATAAAAAGAGGAGTTCATTGCCACCGGCATTATTTCCCCGCATAAAGATGGCCCTGTTTGCAATGGCCGGTTTCATCCATGCCTCAACAGTAAAACTCTGCACATCCAGAGACGTGTCGTTGGGTATCAGGATATAATCCCCGCTTCCGTCAAGATTAACACCGCTGCCGAGTTTGCCGGTGGCTGCCGAAGCGTTTCCAAACAGCACCCCTATATTGCTGCCCGCTGTAGAATCTTCTGTTATGAGGCTGACAGATGTTCCATATCCATCGGGGACATCTTCTGCCAATTTAACAACCCTGTTATTAGACCTGTCTGCTACCCAGGCCGAACCATCCGTCGGATTTACAGATATCCAGTATGGGTAAGAAAAACCACTGACCCTTGCCAGCTCATTTCCGTTTAGATCGAGTTTTAGAACCTGATGGGCATTAAAGTTTGCTACCCAGACGGAACCATCCCCTGAATTAACAGAAACGGAAGTTGGCGTGGAAAACCCACTGACCCTCGCCAGCTCACGGCTGCCATCTGAAGAAAGTTTTACTATCTGATGATGCTGAGCGTCAGCTACCCAGACCGAACCGTCTGTCTGATTTACTGACAGACCCTGCGGGTCATTAAATCCGCCAATCCTGATAATTTCTCCGCTGCCGTCACTTTTGAGTTTAACAACCTGGTCATTCAACTGATCGGACACCCACGCTGCCCCGTCTCTATTGTCAACATCAATCCGGAATGGCCTGTTAAATCCGCCGAGCCTTGCCTCCGTCCAACTGCCTTTAAGTTTAACAACATTGTTATTCGAATAGTCAGCCACCCACACAACTTCATCACCAAAGGCCCAGTCATAGCGGACTATTGTCCCATCCGGGTCAGTGGAGCCGTCAGCATTAAAACTTACTGTCAGTGGCAGCGGCCCGCTGACATGGCTTGCACTGGCAACAGCCGCAGGTGCGCCGGACTCTTTGACAATAACTGTTACAGTCTTCGCTGCAGTCAAGCCATCCTGGTCTGTCACCCTGAATACTGCATTATACTGGCCAGGCGCGTTATAGGTATTTGATGTATTTCCGGAAGCATTTGAATTATACTCATACACACCGTTACCATCGAAGTCCCACTCATAGAGGGAAATAATCCCGTCGTCAGGATCAGTGCCTGCTCCGACGAAATTGACTGTGAGGGGGGATATACCCTCTGTAACATCCGCAGATGCGCTCGCAGCAGGAGGGAGCTGCCTGTCAGTGACAGTTATTGTCCTTGCTGCAGTTTGAGAAAGCCCGTCATCATCCGTTACCCTGAAGACAACGCTATAGGTTCCAGGATTTGAATAGGTAAAAAACGTGTTAGCCGTTGTTGTTGAGAACCAGTCGTATATTCCATCCCCGTTATAGTCCCATTCATAAAGAACAATGGAGCCATCCGCATCGTATCCTGAGCCATTCAAAGCAACTGCAAGAGGGATGCTTCCGGTTGCCGGGGTCGCCCCATTAGTTGCCGTAGGGAATGTCTTGTCGACCGTAATCTTTATGCCTCCGTATGCATTATTCCCTGAATTATCAGTAACCCTCACTACTGCATCATAGATAGCCCCCTTGGTATACCGGTAAGTAGTCCTGGGTGTTGTCGGACTGCTCCAATCAAACACGCCATCCCCGTCAAAGTCCCATTCATAACGGATAATGCTTCCTCCTTCAGCCAGACCCTTTACAGAGCCATTAAGTGTCACATTGAGTGGAGCATTTCCTGTCAGAGGAGAAGCAGCCGGATAAACAGTCAATGGTCCCACATAAACAGTGATTGATGCGTCATAATCCATCATTCCGTCGTTGTCAGTTACACGGAGGATGGGGTTGTAGGTACCGGGCATATTATATACATATGCTGTATTTCCTGTTGATGATGAGATAAAATCAAAAGTACCGTCTCCATCAAAGTCCCATTCATACCTCTCAATTGTCCCATCATCAGCGGCGCTCCCGGAGAAAGTTACAGCAAGCGGGCTGTCCCCTGTCAAAGGATTTGCACCGGCAGATGCCACAGGGGGCTGAATCATGTTTCTCGCCGGGGTATCAACTGCGAGCATATTGGGGTATGAAAAACCACCTGTCCGGAGGAGTTCAGTCCCATCCACAGCCAGCCTGACAACCTGAGATTGATTAGTACTAACCACCCAGACCGACCCGTCGTCCGGGTTGATATCCAGACCCTGCGAAAATGAAAAACCGCTCAACCGGGAAACCTCGGATGCATTTGATGACAGTTTTACGATCTGATTGTTGCCGGAGTCCGCTATCCATACCATCCCATCCGACTGGCTCAGAGACAACCATGCAGGAAATGAGAAACCACCAGTCCTTGAGATCTCAGTCCCTGCAGAGTCGAGTTTGACGATCTGGCTTTGACTTGTATTAGCCACCCATACACTTCCATCGCTGTAATCAACTGACACTGAATTGGGATATGAGAACCCGCCGGCCCTCACAAGCTCTGTTCCGCCTGTATCGAGTTTAACCACCTTACTATTATAAGAATCTGCAATCCATACACTCCCGTCTGATGGATTGACCGATAAACCAGAAGGTCTGTAAAATCCGCCTGCCCTTACAAGTTCCGTCCCTGCGGCATCAAGCTTTACCACCTGATTATTCAAGCTGTCAGAGACCCACACACTGCCGTCTGATGAATCAACAGAGATATAAGCCGGATTATTAAATCCAGCAACAACTTTGTGATACGGCGTATCAGGGGTGGCATTGAATTTCCAGTATCCTGCAAGCCCTGCCTCAGAACCTGCAAGTTCAGCGTCTTTGTTGGCAGATATCTCTGCCGCCGTA
>WBZR01001315.1_pt2 | contig 18071 bp, 17 predicted proteins | sample 5204231 | NCBI WGS metagenome assembly WBZR01 (sample SAMN12412403, study PRJNA552823) | activated sludge metagenome | isolation source: activated sludge from anammox sidestream of wastewater treatment plant... | place: USA: Virginia | collected 2017-08 | reverse complement strand
ATTGTTTATTACTACAGCAAATGTTCAATATAACATACCGCTTCCTCTGCAGGACAGGATGGAAATAATACAGATGCCGGGATACCTTGAACATGAAAAGCTTGAAATTGCAAAGCGTCATATTATTCCCAAACTTTTAAAAGAGCATGGCTTAACAGATGATGATGTATCTTTATCAGATAATTCATTAAAAAAGATTATTAATGAATACACCCGCGAAGCCGGTGTAAGAAACCTTGAGAGGGAAATTGCTTCCTTAATGAGAAAGATTACAAAAAAGATTGTATTGGATAAGGTAAAAACCAACGGGTCAATAAAAAAGAAAAAAAGTGATACAGTGAATGTGAACGGTGAAATAGTAGAAAAATATCTTGGTGTACCAAAGTTCAAAGAAAAGCAGGCTGATAAGGAAGATAAAATAGGCAGTGCCGTTGGATTAGCATGGACAAGTATGGGCGGCGATATACTTGATATTGAAGTTTCCGTAATGCCGGGAAAGGAAAAACTTACTTTAACCGGACAGCTTGGTGATGTTATGAAGGAATCAGCTTTAGCCGGATTTACATATATCAGGAGCAACTCAAAAAAATTTGGGCTTGCTGCAAATTTTTTTAACAATAAAGAAATACATATTCATATTCCAGAAGGAGCTATTCCAAAAGATGGTCCTTCTGCAGGAATAACTATGACAATAGCAATGATATCTGCATTAACAGGAAATCCAACACGAAGTGATGTTGCAATGACAGGTGAAATAACACTTCGGGGAGAGATACTTCCAATTGGAGGGTTGAATGAAAAACTGTTGGCTGCACAAAGAAGCGGTATTAAAAAAGTTATTATACCTGCAGAAAATGTAAAAGATTTGAAGGAGATTTCTGATAAAATAAAAAAAGGTTTGGAAATTGTAAGTGCAGAAAAACTTGATAATGCTTTACCGCATTTATTTAAGAAGAAATTTATAAAGAAAAAATAAGTAACAATCAAATTAAAAACCCCGCATTTTGCGGGGTTTTTAATTTTACTTGTTTTTGTTTTACTATTTATCAGGAAGCTTATATCTTTTTTCTTTTACACCAAAGAAATAACTAACACCTGCACTTACCGTAAAATAGGCAAATTGTTTCCATGCGGCATATTCAATTATTTCAGGAGGGGCATCATCGTTTAAACCAACTTCGGTAATAGGCGGGTTAACTGATTCATCAAGAAACGGAGTTTCAGATTTTTTAAGAAGCAAATTAGCATGAGTAAATCTAAGTCCAAAGTTAAAACCAAAATCTTTATTAATTCCGCTTTCCAATCCGAGAAATACCTGATAACCAAGTCTTAAACTGCTGGTGATCTTAATTTCAACTCTATTGTTATCGGGGTTTATGAGTTCAGATTTTCCGCTTATTACACTTAATAGGGGATTAATCCCCAGAAAATATTTAATTTTGTGTGTTGGAGTAAAATTATACTCAATACCAACTCCGCCATTAAAAGAATTATAAGAAACTTTACCTTCCTCAGTGTTTTTTGCAATCAGGTTACTTTCAAACCTATCAAAGCCGGAAATAAAATCCAGCCAGAAGTGTCCTTTTTTTTCAAGCGGTAACTTACCTATAAGATTAAAACCGTAACCGTTTCTTGCACCAAAATTTTTACCGGTTAAAAAATCATTACGGCTGAAACCTCCATTATGGCTTGTCAGCTCCATTGCTCCGGAATTAAATCCTCCATTAAAGTGAATTATAAATTTCGGAACAGTCATGGATTTGACTATTGTTAATATTCTGGATTTTTCAGTTTTTATTGTATCTACTTTTATTATATAAGTCGTATCTTGTGCCTTAACATTAAGGCACAGCATTAATAACAATAATACAGAAAATATTTTGAATAGAATTTTAAACATTAAACAGGCAGATAATTATTTTTTATTTTTTAAACCAATATAAAAATTAACACCGGCATAAAAAGAACTGAACATAAATTGTTTCCATCCGGAATAAGGTATAGATTCACCGTTCACTACATCATCATTCAGATATGTTTCGTTTATTGATGTTGAAACCTGTGATTTTTTGCCTAATATATTTGCATGTGTAAGTCTGTAACCTAAATTAAATCCAAATTTATCATTTACTGCATATTCAAATCCAAGAGTTAAACTTAACCCAAACCTTACAGAATTTTTGATTTTTACATCAAAATCTGTACTATCTGTAGCAAGCACCGCATTACCGCTTATCATATTTGCCTGAAGTTCAATGCCGGCAAATGGTTTGAATTTTCTTGCGGGATTAAAATTATTTTCGATACCTAAACCAAAACTAAATACATTGTATGAAACCTTTCCTTCTGGTGATTCTTCAATAACAAAATTACTTAAAAACCTGTTATATCCGGTCGAAACATTCAATCTTACATTTCCGGCTTTATGTAGTTTTATTTTGCCGGTAAGCATAACACCAAAACCATATCTTGTGCCAAAATTAGCTCCGCTAACAAATTCATCCTTGCGAAATAATGTATTTTCACTTCCAGCCATATCAAGATGACCGATATTGTAATTAAAACTTAGCTGAATTGTTGCAATTGGTGCAACACCCGTTCTTATGGAATTAATAATATTACTAGGCGCAATGGATGTGTAAAAAGTATCTTTAGGGTTATAATGAGTTGAGTCTTCACCTTGTGAAAAGGTAACTGATGTAACTATAAAAAGAATCAAAATTAATATGTATGAATTTCTTTTTATCATTAATTGCATTTAGAATTTTCTGGTTATAACAAATGCATCAGAATATCCTTTAGAGCGGACATACTCTGTATATTTTACAGCTTCTGAACGGTTATTAAATTTACCAATCCTTATTTTATGAAGACTGCCCGAATATTCATGATATACTCCGCTGCCTAAATCACCTACCGCCTGATTATAAAATCTTTGAAAATTTTCATTTATTGAAAATGCACCAATCTGAATGGTAAATGTATATCTTTCAGAATTATTTTTATTTTCATCTATGGTGATCTTTTTTAAAGTATCAATTTTAATTGTTTTTTCGGTATAATCAACCTTATACTGCTCAACTTCATACTCACCCGATGTACAAGATGAAAAATAAAAAGCTGCTAAAAATATAATTAACAGCAATAATATTTTTAATGTTTTCAGCATAATATCTAAATCAATATAAGCCATTATCTTAATAAAAACAAGACTTGTAAAGGGTTAATTTAAAATAACTATATAAGTAGTTAATAAATAAAGGGGTTGGATAAAGTTGAAATTTTAGCACTTAAATTTTTTAAATTTAACAATTTTAGCTAACCAAAATAGGAGTTTTGTAAGTTAGTTAAGTTTATATCTTTTTTCTTTTACTCCAAAATAAAAATTAACCCCTGCCATAATACTGTAGAAAGAAAAATTCTTATTGTTATTACCTGCTAATTTTAAATTAGGGTCAGCTTTATCCCTTAATTGAAATTCTGTTTCTGAATTAGTACCTTTTGAATTTTTGTAAAATGCGTTAGCGTTAATTAATCTTGCAGCTACATTAAGCCCAAAAGAATCGTTTATATAATATTCAGAACCTATTGATAAGCCATAACCAATCCTGAAGGAATTTGTAATTTTATATTCTTCATTATAGGGCGGTCCAATTCCACGATTTTCAAACCATATTTTTACTTTACCGTTTATCATACTTGCATTAAGTTCTGCCCCAATATATAATTTAAATCTATGTCTGGGAGTAAAATTATATTCCGTACCAAGTCCTGCGGTATAACAGTTATAATTTGCAAACCCATTATCGGCAATAGTTTCCTTATCTCCAAAAGTATAAGAAAGTATCCTGTTGTATGTTAAAGATTGTGTGAATCTAAAACTCCCTCTTTTATTTAAAGCCAGCTTTGAAATTGCACTTACCCCATAACCTTTATCGGCACCAAAAGATTCACCATCATAAACAACTTTGGATTGGTAATCATCGTTATATGCCCCTGAGAGTTCAAATACAGATTGGTTATAATCAATATCAAACTGAAGGGTATATTTTGGAGTTGAACGAACAACCATATATCTTCTGATTATTGTTTTCTGAGCTTCTAATTTTACCATATCAACAGCTAAAAGTAAAATCAGGGCTATAATAATCTTATTCTTCATACTTTAAAATTATTGTTTAAACTTGTAAATAATATCATTTACACCAAAATAAAAATTCATACCAAGGTAAAATGTGGTAAAAATAAAATTCTTAAATCCGCCGAATTCTATTTCACCTGTATCATCTTTTTTATCTCTAAGAGGTACCTCATCAGGGTTATCACTTGTTTTAGTTGATTTAAAAACCTGGTTAGAATTTGTGAGTTTAATTCCAAAGTTACCGCCAATCTTATTATTGAACATATACTCAAAGCCCATATAAACATTGTAACCAAGTCTGAAAGAATTTTTTATTTTTACATTTCTTGTAATACCTGTAGCCTGACTAGTTATTTCAGCTTTACCGTTAATTATATTTGCCTGAATTTCACCGGCAATATATGGTTTTAATCTGAAGCTTGGATTAAATGAATTTTCTATTCCAACCCCAAAAGCAAAAACATTATAACTAACATATCCGAATTTTGATTTACTAGAAAGAAAACTGCTGGTAAAACGGTTATAGTTTCCTGATATATTCAATCTGACATTGCCTTCTCTATGAAGTGGAAGTTTTCCAATAACAGAAATTCCATATCCGTTTTTAACACCAAAGTTCAATCCGCTTGAAAACTGTGCTGAATCAAAAACAGTATTAAAATTAGAAGAAAGCTCAGCCATACCTAAATTTATACCGCCTGAGATTTGCAGAGTAAATCTGGGGGGATTTTGTATTTTATAAGCGTTTTTTAGTTTAGCTCCGGTTGATTTAAACTTTGTTGTATCTTCTTTATTTGTATTTTCTATTTTATAAGAGCCGGTTCCGCAGCCAATTAAATAGGGTAAAATTGAAAATAAAAATACAATAATAAAATATCGTAAATTCATGCTTGTTATAGATTCCCTACTAATTTTTTTAATGTATTTTTTTAAAAAATTTCTTTTGAACCTTAGCTAAATATACTCGTAAAAAACAATACTTTCAAGCATTTACCTAAATCTTACTAATGCTACATTAAATTAAGAAAGATAAAAAATAAAATTAAATAAAATTTTTTTTAATTATGTCTTTTTAAATTAAATTATTTACTTTCACTTTTCATGGTTTGCTCAAGATAAAATGAATCTGAGTAACCCATTTCCCACAACTTGTATAGAAAAGCCAATGCTTCATCTTTTGTGCTGAAATTTCCCATTCTTATTTTATATAATCCATCAATATTTTTAACCGATATATCCATGTTTGCAAATTTTCTTTTAACTCTATCTGAATACCGTGAAGCATTACGTTCTTCATTAAATGCTCCAAGCTGTACACAAAAAGATTTTGTAACTGAAAGTTTTTCGCTAAATGTATTTTCAGTTGGTTTTACATCTTCATTTTTTTCAGTAATATCACTTTTAATTTCACTAACAGGCGGTGTTTCTTGTTTTGGTTCTTCTTTAATTTCTATAGGTTCTTCAACTTCTACTATATCATAAATTGGGGAGTTGCATCCAAAACAGAATGCCAAAGTTGCAATGAATATTGCTATTATTAAATAATTTTTAAACATTTTATTATTTTCTCCCTATAAAATATAATTTTAAATTTAACTTTTGCCTTGGTTATTCAAAAATATAAGGTTATCGGTGAGTATCCAATAACGTGAATATGGTATGAAATATTTTAATTAATATCATTTCCCTTGAAACTGAGAATTTTCCCAATTTAATTGAATAAAATAAATTTCGTTAGTAAAATGCTCACAATTCCAACTTGCAGAATATTTTCTCATACACAGTTGTTTTGACAAAAAATAATAGTATTAATTTTCATTATAAGGATCAATGCAAGCAATAAAATTTTCATTGAAAACCTCCTCATTTGCTTATATAAAAATAGTTGAATAAAATTCAATTTGCAATCATTAATGAAGTAAAAATTAATTTCTTTCATTTCATTAATCTGTTTGCTAATTTTGTGAAACAAAGGTTTCCTCTGATAAAAAGTGGAAATTATATATTAAATTTCAGGAGAATTAATGTCATTATTGGTAGTTGGCTCGCTTGCACTTGATACAATTGAAACTCCGTTCGGAAAAGCTGAAAGGACCTTGGGGGGTTCTGCAACCTTTATTTCTGTTGCTGCATCATATTTTACACAACCGGTAAGACTTGTGGGAGTTGTTGGCGGAGATTTTCCTAAAAAAGATCTGGAATATTTAGAAGAAAGAGAAATTGATCTGGAAGGTTTGCAGATAAAAGAAAGCGGTAAAACCTTTCATTGGCACGGCAGATATAATTATGATTTAAATACCCGAGATAGTCTGGTAACCGAGCTTAATGTGTTTGCAGATTTCGATCCGATAGTACCTGAATCATTCCGAAAAAGTCAATATCTCTGTTTGGGTAATATAAATCCGGAACTGCAGAAAAAAGTTTATTTGCAGATGGAAAATCCTTCACTCATAGTGGCTGATACAATGAACTTCTGGATAGAAGGGAAGTATGATGCTTTAGTTGATGTTTTAAAACATATTCATGTTTTTATATTGAATGATTCAGAAGCTAGAGAACTTTCCAAAGAGGCAAATCTGTTTAAGGCAGCCAAAAAGATACAGTCAATGGGTCCTAAAATTGTGATTATAAAAAAAGGCGAGCATGGTGCTTTGCTGTTTTATGAAAATGAAATATTTTCAGCACCTGCATACCCGCTGGAATCAATTTATGATCCAACCGGTGCAGGAGATAGCTTTGCAGGAGGATTTATTGGTTATATTGCAAAAACAGATGATATTTCATTTGAAAATATGAAACGCGCTGTAATTTTTGGCAGCACCATAGCTTCTTTCTGTGTAGAAAAATTTTCTCTTGAAGGAACAAGAGATCTTTCAACACTTAAAATTAAAGATAGATTCAATGAGTTTACAAGATTTTCATCATTTGAACCGGCTGCACTTTAAACATAGCTTTTTATATGCAGGGTTAAAAATCATTTGATTAAATAATATATTTAATATCATTTAATTTAATTTTAAAATTATTGCAGCAATAAATTATAAAGTAAATTTATAAGTAAATGATAGATAAGCTTGAATACACAAATAAACATGAGCTTATTTATTTAGATCAAACACTTTTGCCTTTAAAGCAGAAGTATCAAAAAACAAAAAGTTATAAAGATGTAGCTGAAGCTATCCAAAAACTCCGAATCAGAGGAGCCCCGTTAATTGGAATAGCTACTGCTTACGGAGTTGTAATGGGAGTACATCATTATAAGACTGAAAACCGTAAGAATTTTGAGATCCACTTTTATAAAGTAACCGAAACCCTTCGTAACTCACGCCCCACAGCTAAAAACCTGTTTTATGCTTTAGACCGTATGACAAAGGTTTTTGAAGAAAATATTGAAAAAGAATTTTATGAAATTGAAGACCTGCTCTTAAGAGAAGCAGACGCGGTATTTGATGAAGATGCTGAATTGTGCAAGCGAATTGGTGTTAATGGTTCTGAACTTCTTGGAGAAAAAATGACGGTACTTACACACTGTAATACAGGTGAACTTGCTACCGGGGGAATTGGTACTGCTCTTGGTATAATTTATACCGCTAAAAATCAGGGTAAGGAAATTTTTGTTTATGCAGATGAAACCCGCCCTATGCTGCAGGGCTCAAGACTAACAGCATTTGAGCTTTATGAAAACGGTATTGAATTTGATATTATTACTGACTCAATGGCGGCTATGCTGATGAAAGAAAAATTGATAGATTGTGTTATAGTTGGTGCTGATAGAATTGCAACTAATGGTGATGTTGTAAATAAAGTTGGAAGCTATTCACTTGCTGTTAATGCATCGTTTCATAAGATACCGTTTTATGCGGCAGCACCGGGAAGTACAATTGATTTTGATATCAGCACCGGTGAAGAAATTCCGATTGAAGAAAGGGATCCCGAAGAAATTACGCGTGTTAATGGAGAAAAAATTACTAGTGATAAATATAATGTGATGAATCCTGCATTTGACCTTGTGCCAAATGAACTTATAACTGCAATAATAACGGAATATAAGATACATTATCCGCCTTATAATTTTGGAAGTTTAAAACACATGTTCCAAAGCTACATGCAAACATTAAGAAATGAACAGGAAGATACAGAATAATTAATGCCAATTATAAAAACAGAAGCCGTAGTTTTAAAGTGTGATAATTACAGAGAAACAAGTAAGATAATTACTTTTTATACTAAGTCACACGGCAAAGTTAAGGGAATTGCCAAAGGAGTACGAAATTCCAAAAGCAGATGGGGCGGTTCGCTGCAATCAATGGCATTAGTTAATCTGATGTTTTATTTTAAAGAAACAAGAACACTGCATCTGGTATCTAATGCAGAGCATACTGAAGCACTAACAAATATATATAATGATTTTGATAAAATGCAGTACGGGTACCAAATGATAGAGCTTGTTAATAAAACTACAGCTGAATATCAGGAAAATACAAAAATTTACAATTTACTTTCTGAGGCACTGATTCTTCTAAATATATCTACAGAAAACTATGTAAATGTGTTATTTAGCTTTAAATTCAGACTTTTAAATCTGCTGGGATTTAAAGTTGACCTGTCAAATCATTTATCTAATATTGAAAATAATCAAAGAAATCAATATTTTTACGAAACAAAATTTACTAACAATGATGTTAAAACAATTGAAGCATTAAGTGAATGGAACTTTAATCTTGTGTTATCACTTAATATAACCAAAACCCAGGTTCTTTTGTTTGAGCGGTTCTTTGAAAATTACCTGCGTGATCATATTGAAAATGCAGGATTTTCTAATGTTAAAAAAGTTTATAGTTCACAGGAATTATTTTGATTCAGCTTTTAAAATCAAATTTTAAAGGAGATAATTTTATAGAAATCATTCTTACTATTTTAACAGAAAAATTCTGAAAAAAATAAAAAGGAGAAATATTTAATATGCCAAGAAAATCAATTATTGCAGCCGGATTTGTAGTGCTGCTTTCAATAATTTTTGGTGCTGTTCTTATCGCAAATTTCAGCGGAGTAAAAGTTGTACACTCTGATTCACAAATTGAGTTTAACACAACTCCGCCGATTACTGTTAACCCAAATGTAAAAAGTTTAAACGATGCATTTGTTGAGATAAGCAAAACAGTAACACCTACAGTAGTTTACATAGAAGTAAAATCAAAACCAGGAAAGAACGAAAACAATGAAGCACCGGATCCCAACGATCCTTTTAAGTTCTTCTTTGGTCCTGATGGTCAAATGCCTGACCCCGGTCCTCAAATGGGAAGCGGTTCAGGTGTCATAATCTCAAAAGATGGTTACATAGTAACCAATAACCATGTAGTAAAAGGTGCAGGAGAGCATGGTATTAAAGTAGTACTCACTGATAAGCGCGAGTTTGAAGGAAAAGTAGTTGGACTTGATGAAAACACCGATCTTGCTGTTATTAAAATAGAAGCTGATAATCTGCCTGTAATGTCTCTTGGAAACAGTGATAATATTCAAGTAGGTGAGTGGGTTCTTGCAATAGGTAATCCTTTGGGGCTTAATTATACCGTTACAGCCGGTATTGTTAGTGCTTTGGGAAGGAATATTGGTATTAATGGAGGCGGTTATGCTATTGAAAATTTCATTCAAACAGATGCTGCTATAAATCCAGGTAACTCCGGAGGAGCATTGGTTGATGTTAACGGTCAGTTAATTGGTATTAACAGTGCAATTAAAACAAATACAGGATATTATCAGGGATATGGTTTTGCTATTCCTGTTAACATTGTTAAATCCGTTACAGAAGAGCTTATAAAATCAGGTAAAGTTGTACGCGGATATATTGGCGTACAAATCCAGACTGTTGATGAAACAATGGCAAAGGGTCTGGGGCTTGATAAAGCCAAAGGTGTACTTGTTCAAAGTGTTCAAAAAGGCGGCGGCGGCGATGAAGCAGGCCTTCAGGCGGGTGATGTGATTCTTTCAGTTGATGGAAAGGAAGTTAATGCAGCAAATGAACTGCAGGTAATAATTAACAGTAAACGCCCCGGTGATGTTGCAAAACTTACAGTTTTCCGCGATGGAAAAACTATTGAAAAAGATGTTACTTTAAAACCCAAAGCTGAAGAAGATAAACAGACATCTATGAATAATAAGCAGGATGAAGGCAGTAATAAGGGAGTTTCTTCAACTTCAGTAAATTCACTTGGAATAAGCGTGCAGAATACACCTTCAGTTTTAAAGGAAAAACTTAATATTTCAGGCGGGGTTGTAATAACTTCTGTAGAGAAGATGTCTGAATCATTTTTACGCGGTTTACAGGAAGGCTTTGTTATTATTGAAGCTAATAAAAAGAAAGTTAATGATGTTAGTGATTTGACAGATGCATTAAGTGACAAAAAAACAGGCGATTCTGTACTTTTAAAAGTAATAGATAAAAGCGGGCAAGAGCGTATAATTGCATTAAAATTACAATAAATCAATATTTTTTTGGTGAAGGCAGTGCTAAAACACTGTTTTCACCAAATTTTAAATATCACGGGTTTACAGTATGTATTCTATTGACATTAAAAACAATTTTCGCTAATTTTGCACATAGTATTTAGAGGTATAATCAATAAATATGAAAGTTTTTATAATATTAATTAGTCTATTCTTTGTCTTCGGTACTTTAAAAGTGAGCGCCGATAATAAAGAACAGCTTATGGATTTTAAGGGTAATCCTGATAAGTTTGAACTCAATCAAAATTATCCCAATCCATTTAACCCATCTACACAACTTTCGTATAATCTAAAAACTGACGGGAATGTTAAACTTACAGTATTTAATCTGGTTGGACAATCTGTAAGGGTTTTAGTCGAAGGCTTTCAAACTGCCGGTTACTACGAAGTAACCTTTGATGCCGAAGATCTTCCCGCAGGAATTTACCTCTATAAACTGCAGGTCGGGGATTATTCTTCCGTAAAAAGAATGACCCTGGTTAAGTAGTTTATCCGTAACTTACGGAGTACTTACCATTTATTAATTTTTTATAATTTACCATTGGGGGTAATTTAATGATTAAATTCATTACTAGATTATTATTTACAGTTTTTGCAATCCTTTTTTCAGCTTCATCAGTACTCTCACAAAACACTAATCTGTATGTTATAGATAGCTTCGGAGATCATACAATGCCCGGCTGGTATTCAGGCGGGGATCTTTCTATGAAATATTCTCACAAAGAAGATAACCTTGAAAACGGATATGGAATTATTTCATCATCAAATAAGCAGATTACTCCGGGCACATTTGCCGGTTTAGTAAGAAAAATTGAAAAATTTCAGGTTGCCGAAGATAATATACTTTCTGTTATGCTTCAGGGTATCAGTAACGATATGACAATAACTGTTCAGGTTCTATTTGATAAAAATGATGACGGTAAATATGATGAGAACACAGATGCAAGACTTGAATCCAAGCCATTAAGTATGAACTTTTCTGGCTGGAAAGAAGTACATTTTAACATCAATCAGAGTGAGTTTAAAATAATATCAAAAAATAAAGATGATGATTTTTCATTGCTAGAGCAGGAAGCTTTAGGAATTCAGTTCTCTTTCCAGACAGGTAAAGATTTTACAACCAGCGCTGTTGAAACAGGCGTAGCAATGATTTCAGAAAGATACAACAAGGAAGTAAAACAGGAAACAGCACAAACAGAGTTAAATAACGGTGAATCATATTTTAATGCTAAAAACTATCCAAACCCGTTTAACCCTGAAACAAAAATTTCATATACATTAAAAAGTTCAACAAATGTAAAGATTACTGTTTATGACCGCTTAGGCCGCGAAGTTGTTGTACTTGTTGATGAAAGCCAGACTGAAGGTGAACATCAGGTTACATTTAATGCATCAAACCTACCTTCAGGTGTTTATTTCTACAGAATAAAAACTCCTGAAATGGTTGAAGTTCAAAAGATGGTATTTACAAAGTAATTTAAAGCAAGATTTACAGAGAATTTGAAAGCCGTTCTAAAATGAACGGCTTTTTTTTATTATAGGTTGTTTTTTATTATGTAAAAGTGTTACCCTAAGGCGTCTCTGGTCTTTTAATTTGAAAATCTCGACATAAAAAACATATCGTTCCTACGGTTTTCAGATAGTTATATAAATGCAATTCATTAGTGCAATTCGTGAAATTTGTGGCTAATGCTTCTTTTCGCTTTCGCAGCTTTAAGTGAAAAATATATTTTGCTATATATTCAGATAAATTTCTCTCATTGAATAATTTCACACTTCCCTTTATCTTTGAAAATAAAATAAAACCTCTTAAAAATTAAACATATATAACAATGAAACTCCCCATCTTCACAGTTGATGCTTTCACAAACGAACCGTTTAAAGGAAACCCTGCAGCTATCTGTATTTTGAATGAAGATATTCCAACAAGCTTAATGCAAAATATTGCATTTGAGCTAAATCTAGCTGAAACAGCTTTTGTTTTAAAAGAAAAAGATTCAGAATCATTTTCATTGCGGTGGATGACACCGGTCAGTGAAGTTGATCTTTGCGGTCATGCAACACTTGCTTCTTCCCATATTATGTGGCAGGAAGGTATTTGTAAAATAGATGAAACAATTCATTTTAATACGCGAAGCGGTTTACTAAAGTCAAAAAATAACGACGGAAAAATCACATTAGATTTTCCTGCAATTGCTCAGAAACAAATAAAATATTCCCCTGAATTAATAGAAGCCATAGGCGGAGTGAAGCCAAAGTATGTTGGTATGACAAAATGGAACTACATAATAGAACTTGACAGAGAAGCAGATGTATTAAATTTAAAGCCAAATTATGATTTAATGCTTAAACTTCCCGGATGGGGAACCATAATTACATCAAAAGCTGAAGGTGAATACTCAAAGCAAGGGTATGATTTTATTTCAAGGTTTTTTGCACCTGAAAAAGGTGTACAGGAAGATCCCGTAACAGGTTCAGCACATTGTGCATTAGCGCCATACTGGCAGCAAAAACTGGAAAAAAATACATTCAAAGCATATCAGGCATCTGAGAGAGGGGGTACTTTGGAGTTAGAAATTAAAGGAGATAGGGTTTACCTGACAGGTGAAGCTTTGACAATAATAAAAGGTGAAATTGAAGTATGATTTAATCTATTTTAGTCATCAAATATTGACAATTTGAAATATTTATTTCGTTTTAATTAATTTTTTATCAAATTTTAAAATTTATTTTTAAAATTTCTTGACACTAAAAAAAAATATATGTAAGTTTGTAATAATACAATAAATAGATTTTTCAATAACAATAATTTATAACTAACCAGAGATTAAAAAGGAACTCAGAAATTAAACAATACAAAGATGAGAAACGGCATTAAAATATATATGATTCATACAACAGCACCATCAACAGTGCTTTTTGTGGACATGTTGTGCCCGCTGGTTAGCGATAAACGGAGGTCTTTAGGATAAAACCTCATAAAATACAAAAGTTTATGCAAACCGCGGGTCAAAAAATAAGACTTGCGGTTTTTTTTTACCCCGCCATTCCGGCTGATGCCGGACACCTTTCCCCAAAATGAGAGGGTAATGGCTGGATTAATACTAAATGAAAATTCTTAGCTTCTCCACTTAGGGGAGAATGAAAGAGGTTATGAAAAGTTTAAAAAAATTATTTGAAATACTCGGTAAATGGAAGTATGAATATATTGCAGCATCTATGCTGCTGATATTATCGGTGGGCTTCAGACTGCTTGAGCCAAAAATACTTCAAATTGCAATAGATAAAATAATTACATTTTTTATCACAGGTAAAAATATAATACCGGGAGATGATAAAGTTGCAGGATATATTTATACATTACTCCCAGAACTTAAAATAGAAAATGCAGTTATAATTCTGGTTTATCTTGGAATTATATTTTTGGCTATTGCATTATTGCGAGGCATAACAATGCTTAGCTCAAGCACAATTTCAGCTGCTTCAACAGAAAAAGCAATCAAGAAACTTCGTGACCGGCTTTTTAACCACCTTCAGCATCTGCCGATGAAATTCTTTGGGACAACTCCAACAGGTGAACTGATCCAGCGCTGTACGGGTGATGTTGAAACTGTACGAAAATTTGCAACTATGCAGGTTACAGAATCAATTAGACTTACTGCAATATTTACGGGAGCTTTCATAATGATGTTCATGGTAAATTCTATATATGCTTTAATAGCGGTTATGCTGTTTCCGGTAATGATAATTGCATCATTTTACTTTTTTCGTAAAGAAGGTGAAATATGGACAAAGCATGAAGCTGAGCAGGATAAGCTGACTGCAATGGTACAGGAAAATCTTTCAGGCATTCGCGTAGTAAAAGCATTTGCCAAGGAAAACTATGAGATTGAAAAATTTACTCAGCAAAATGAAGAAAAAAGACGCTGGGGTTTAAAACTGTTAAAGCTTCACATGTTATATTGGCCCGGCAGTGATGTACTGGTATATACTCAGCTTGCAATTTCGTTATTTGCAGGAGGTTATTTTGTACTCAACAATCAGCTTTCAGTTGGTGAGTTTACTGCATTTTATACTTATGCAAGCTATGTAACTTGGCCTATGAGAAGACTTGCTCAGCTAGTTAGCGAAATGGGAATGACCCGAGTTGCTATAGAAAGAATATACTCCATACTTGATTACCCAAGGGAAGATTACTCAGGCAGCAGCAACGGTGGGCGTGAACTTAAAGGCAAAATAGAATTTAAAGATGTTACTTTTAAGTATGAAGATGATGAAGAAAATATTCTTAACGGTATATCGTTTAAAATTAATCAGGGTGAAAAAGTTGCTTTATTAGGACCAACAGGTTCAGGAAAATCAACTATAATTTCACTTTTGATGAAATTCTATGAACCGGTAAGCGGTATGATAATGATTGATAATAAAGAACTTGGTGAATACTCACCCGGATATATACGGAGCAAGATAGGGGTTGTACTTCAGCGGGCATTTTTATTTTCAACATCTATAAGAGATAATATTGCTTACTCAAATCCTGATACACATATAGATCAGATTGTTGAATCAGCAAAAGTTGCAAATATACATGATATCATAAATGAAATTTTCCCGCAATCTTATGAAACTGTAATTGGTGAAAAAGGGGTAACACTTTCTGGCGGACAAAAGCAGAGGGTTACACTTGCAAGAACTCTGATTAAAAATCCGGATATTTTAGTTCTTGATGATTCAACAAGTGCTGTTGATACTGAAACAGAGTTTGAAATTCAGAAAGCATTAAGAGGAATAACGCGAAGCAAAACTACCATTGTTATTGCTCACAGAATTACTTCTGTGCAGGATTGCGACCGAATAATTGTGCTTGATAAAGGCAGAGTAATTGAAGAAGGAACACATGATGAGCTTATAAAGAAAAACGGATTTTATAAAAAGATATTTGATATACAGATTTCAATTGAAGATGAAATTAATGAGGATATTGAAAAAGCTAATACAGATAATAAAAAATCAAAAAATATTTCAAATGCTTTAAGTACTTTAAAGTAATTTGAATATATTGAATCAATAACAATTATTTAAAATTTTTATAAATGTCTAAACTAACAGATAAACAGTTCAAATCAAAAGGGTCTTTACTGCCTTTTTTAAAAAGGCTTCTTAAATACAGCTTCAGGTATCCAAAATGGGTTGCTGGCTTTACAATTTTTGTGCTTATTGTAGCATTAGTAGAAGCCGTTTACCCTTTAGTTTGGCTAAGTTTACTTGATAATATCATTGTTCCTGCTGTTGAGCAATACAAAAACACAGGTGTAATGCCGGGTATTGAATCTACTAAACTTATAACTTATGGGTTGATATTTTTTGGGCTGGGTATTACGCTTTCACTTTCTGTATTCTGCTTTATTAATTTTGCAGGCAAAATTCAGGAATATGTGATGTATGATATCCGGCAGGAGCTTTTTAAAAAGCTGCAGGAACTATCATTTTCATTCTTTGATAAATCAGCAGTTGGCTGGCTATTATCAAGGATTTCATCTGATACGGTTAAAGTTACTGAACTTATTTCATGGTCTATGATTGAGGTAGTGTGGGGTACGGGAATGATAATTTTTTGTACAATTTCAATGTTTATATATAACTGGAAACTTGCCATAATTATTACTGTTACCATTCCGGTTCTTTCTGTTATATCTGTTAAAATCAGAATGCTTATTCTTAAGTATTCCCGTGAAGCAAGAAAGTATAACAGTGAAATGACTGCAAGATTCAATGAACATATAAACGGGGTGGAAGTGAACAAAAGTTTAGTGCAGGAAGAAAGGGTGAGTGAAGATTTTGAACTGCTGAGTGAAAAAATGAAAGTATCTTCATTTAAAGCAGCATATTTTCAGGCAATATTTATGCCATTAGTTATTTTCGGAGGGTCAATTGCTGCAGCTTTGGTAATTTATTACGGCGGTTCAATGGCAATTGCAGTTCCTGCTGCAATAACTGTTGGAACACTTGCAGCTTTTTTTGGTTATGCAACAATGATATTTGAACCGATACTTGATATCTCTAGATTTTATTCACAGGCACAGAACAGCATTTCTGCCGGTGAAAGGATATTTTCTTTAATTGATACAAAAGCATTGATTACAGATAATGAAAATGCAGATGATTACGAAAGAATATTTGGTGATATCAAATTTGAAGATGTTTCTTTCCATTATGAAGAAGGCAAAAGTGTTTTAAAAAATATGAACCTGCATATAGAAGTCGGGACTTCTGTTGCACTTGTTGGTGAAACAGGCGGAGGTAAATCCACAATTATTAATCTTATTTGCAGGTTTTATGAACCAACAGGCGGTGTGATTAAAATTGACGGAATTGATTATAAAAATAAAACAATGCACTCGCTTAGAAGTCAGCTGGGTGTTGTACTGCAAACCCCGCATTTATTCAGCGGAACCGTAAGGGAAAACATAAGTTACGGCAGGAATGAAGCAGAAGATATGGAAATTATAAATGCACTGCAGATAGTTGGTGCTGAGGATTTTATACAAAGACTTTCTGAGCAAGTTGGCGAAGGCGGAGAATATCTTAGCATGGGCGAAAAACAGCTCATTTCATTTGCCCGTGCTGTACTTGCTGACCCAAGAATATTTATTATGGATGAAGCTACATCTTCGGTTGATACTTTAACAGAAGCAAGAATACAGCGGGGTATTTCGGGAATTATGGAAGGACGTACTTCAATTGTAATTGCCCACAGACTTTCGACAATAAAACATTGTGACAGAATACTTGTAATTAATAAAGGCAGAATTATTGAAGACGGCAGTCACTATGTTTTGATGAAAAAGCATGGGGTTTACTATAGACTCTATACCAGACAATTAAGGGAGCAGCGAGAAAAAGAAATAATTGATGCTGCATAACATTTTCATTTAAATATACATTTATTTAAACTTAAATATATTTTATCGTAAGTTAATTAACCTATGAAAAATGAATATTATTATAATGAAGCAGTTTCAAGATTCTACGATCCGGTTTATGATAGTATCACATTTTTAAAAGCAGGACTGGAATTTTATCTTGAAGAAATAAAAAATACAAAAGGCAGAATTCTTGAAGCTGGAGTTGGTACGGGAAGGATATTTGTTCCTGCTTTAATAGCAGGTGCGGATATTTACGGAGTTGATTACAGTGAACTGATGCTCTTAAGGTTAAAGGAAAAAATTGCACAGAATGAACATTACCGTATATGGCAGGAAGATCTGCGCAGGTTTGATTCCGGAATGTCATTCAGTTTAGTTATTATGCCTTTCAGAGTTTTTCATCACATGGTTACAATTGATGACCAGTTAAAAACACTGAATAGAATTTATAACGTTCTTGATGAAGGCGGAAAACTGATATTTGATGTATTTAACCCTGA
>WBZR01000042.1_pt1 | contig 18075 bp, 12 predicted proteins | sample 5204231 | NCBI WGS metagenome assembly WBZR01 (sample SAMN12412403, study PRJNA552823) | activated sludge metagenome | isolation source: activated sludge from anammox sidestream of wastewater treatment plant... | place: USA: Virginia | collected 2017-08 | reverse complement strand
CCGACGGTAAGCGCGACGAGTCCCGTGAGCAATGAGACGAACGTGGCGGTCAACGGAGCGATAACGGTGACGTTCAGCGAGGCGATGGACGCCAATACGCTAACGACGGCGACGTTTAGCCTGACGGACGGAGTGACGCCGGTGACGGGCGCGGTGAGTTATACGGGTACGACGGCGACGTTTACGCCGACGGGCAGCCTGTCGTATGCGACCAGCTATACGGCGACGGTTACGACGGGGGTGACGGACCTGGCGGGCAATGCGCTGGGAGCGAATTACGTATGGGGATTTACGACAGGGGCGGAGCCTGACGTGACGGCGCCGACGGTAAGCGCGACGAGTCCCGTGAGCAATGAGACGAACGTGGCGGTCAACGGAGCGATAACGGTGACGTTCAGCGAGGCGATGGACGCCAATACGCTAACGACGGCGACGTTTAGCCTGACGGACGGAGTGACGCCGGTGACGGGCGCGGTGAGTTATACGGGTACGACGGCGACGTTTACGCCGACGGGCAGCCTGTCGTATGCGACCAGCTATACGGCGACGGTTACGACGGGGGTGACGGACCTGGCGGGCAATGCGCTGGGGTCGAATTACGTATGGGGATTTACGACGACCGCTGTTGCGCCTCCCCAGGGCCTGCAGGCGTATTATACGTTTGATGAGGGAAATGGGACGGTTGCAAACGATTCATCGGGTAGTGGTAACAATGGCGCCATCAGTGGGGCAACCTGGACTACCGGTAAGAGTGAGGGGGGATTGAGTTTTGATGGGATTAATGATTATGTTGACCTTGGTAATCCGTTGTCACTCCAGCCGGGCAATGTCTCTGTTTCTGCCTGGTTTAAAACTACGGCAACGAGTGGCGTAATTGTTCGTAAGCGAGCGTATGGATATGGTCTTGATATCGTGAGTTCAGGAAGGATATCTTTTTGGATTTATAATTCTGCCGGCACTCTTTTCAGGGCGCAATCTCCGCTTGCCTATAATAACAATGTGTGGCACCATGCAGTTGGTGTTTATGATGGTTCCACGGTTAAGTTATATATAGATGGTAATCAGGTTGCCTCAGCAAGCGCAGGGACGATCTTTTACGGGGCGGGAGGAATTGCAATAGGCCGTGATGGAAATTCCAGCGGGTCTTATTTCGGAGGTTTGTTAGATGGGGTAAGCATTTATGATCAGGCGTTGAGTTCGCAGGACGTAATGAATTTATTTAATAACCCCGGATTGTTCGATGCAACGCCACCCACCGTGAGCGCAACGAGCCCGGCCAATAATGAGACGGGAGTGGAACTCAATAGTCCCGTCACTGCCACGTTTAGCGAGACGATGGATGCATCGACCATAAATGCGGCCACGTTCACCGTAAACAGCGGGAATGGCCATATTGACGGGACGGTGTCCTACAGTGGAGTCGTGGCCACCTTTACACCCACAAGCAATTTGACGTACGGTGTTACCTACACGGCAACGATTGCCACGGCCGTAAAGGATGCTGCCGGCAATGCACTAGCTGCAAACTACACGTGGAGCTTTACCGCAGGACCTCCTGACATGGTGCCGCCAACGGTAAGCGCAACGAGTCCTGCTGCGGATGAGATGGGGGTAACCATTTATGACTCCATTACTGCTACATTCAGTGAGGCAGTGGACCCAACGACAATAACGACGGCCACGTTTAGCGTTACCGATGGAGTTACACCGGTGACGGGCACGGTGAGCTATACAGGGACGACGGCGACGTTTACGCCGGCGAGCAGCCTGGCATATGCGACCAGCTATACGGCAACCATTACAACGGGCGTAACCGATCCGGCGGGTAATGCCATGGCCTTGGATTACAGTTGGGGCTTTACCACAGGACAGCCAGATGTGTCTCCACCGACGGTAAGTACAACGAGTCCGGCAAACAATGAAGTCAATGTAGCCGTTAGCAAAGTGATAGCGGTGACGTTCAGCGAGGTGATGGACGCCAATACGCTAACGACGGCGACGTTTAGCCTGACGGACGGTGTGACGCCGGTGGCGGGCGCAGTGAGTTATACGGGTACGACGGCGACGTTTACGCCGACGGGCAGCCTGTCGTATGCGACCAGCTATACGGCAACCATTACAGCGGGGGTGACGGACCTGGCGGGCAATGCGCTGGGGTCGAATTACGTATGGGGATTTACGACGACCGCTGTTGCGCCTCCCCAGGGCCTGCAGGCGTATTATACGTTTGATGAGGGAAATGGGACGGTTGCAAACGATTCATCGGGTAGTGGTAACAATGGCGCCATCAGTGGGGCAACCTGGACTACCGGTAAGAGTGAGGGGGGATTGAGTTTTGATGGGATTAATGATTATGTTGACCTTGGTAATCCGTTGTCACTCCAGCCGGGCAATGTCTCTGTTTCTGCCTGGTTTAAAACTACGGCAACGAGTGGCGTAATTGTTCGTAAGCGAGCGTATGGATATGGTCTTGATATCGTGAGTTCAGGAAGGATATCTTTTTGGATTTATAATTCTGCCGGCACTCTTTTCAGGGCGCAATCTCCGCTTGCCTATAATAACAATGTGTGGCACCATGCAGTTGGTGTTTATGATGGTTCCACGGTTAAGTTATATATAGATGGTAATCAGGTTGCCTCAGCAAGCGCAGGGACGATCTTTTACGGGGCGGGAGGAATTGCAATAGGCCGTGATGGAAATTCCAGCGGGTCTTATTTCGGAGGTTTGTTAGATGGGGTAAGCATTTATGATCAGGCGTTGAGTTCGCAGGACGTAATGAATTTATTTAATAACCCCGGATTGTTCGATGCAACGCCACCCACCGTGAGCGCAACGAGCCCGGCCAATAATGAGACGGGAGTGGAACTCAATAGTCCCGTCACTGCCACGTTTAGCGAGACGATGGATGCATCGACCATAAATGCGGCCACGTTCACCGTAAACAGCGGGAATGGCCATATTGACGGGACGGTGTCCTACAGTGGAGTCGTGGCCACCTTTACACCCACAAGCAATTTGACGTACGGTGTTACTTACACGGCAACGATTGCCACGGCCGTAAAGGATGCTGCCGGCAATGCACTAGCTGCAAACTACACGTGGAGCTTTACCGCAGGACCGCCTGGTTCAATAATACCTTCAGTAATCAAAACCCTTCCCGTTAGTAATGCAGCCAATGTGGCAGTTAACAGCGCTATCAACGTTATATTCAGCCAGGTGATGGATGCATCAACTATTAATACGTCCACATTTACCGTAAGTGACGGGAACACCAATATCGAGGGGATGGTTTCCTGTAGTGGAATGACGGCCACCTTTACTCCATCAGGCAGTTTGGCGTATGCCGCCCCCTATACCGTAACGATCACCACGGGGGTAAGGAGTTCATCAGGCAGCGCCATGGCTGAGGATTATACGTGGGGCTTTACTGCTGTGAGTGCACAGGAGGAAATGATACCCGACTGGACAAATGTACTCTATAGCCCATTTCAACTCGTGTCTCCAACGGAGGTTACCAATCCGGTACAGAAGGGAAGCGACGTAACAGAGTATCCGGCAGATATGGTTGCAGATACGTTTCTTTTTTACGAGAACAATACCTGGTATATGTTCAATGAAATCTTAGGCAGTGGACATAATGGTGATCTTGCTGTTTCTCTGAGTTTCGATGGATTGCACTGGACGTATCAACAGTTTGTGCTTGATGAGCCTCATCATCTTTCATACCCCCAGGTATTTAAATTTGGCGGTGAGTATTATATGCTGCCGGAGACGTCTGCCGTCAATGAAATAAAACTCTACAAGTCTACGGATTTCCCCTATACCTGGACACCCGTGTCTGTCCTTATCAGTGGCAAGGCATTTGTTGATTCATCCATCTTCCGATATAACGGTAAGTGGTGGATCTTTACGGGTAATGCAACGATTAGTGATTGTTATTTGTATTATTCTGACAATCTGACCAGCGGGTGGATTGAGCATCCCATGAGTCCGATTGTAACTGGCGATCCCAATAAGACGCGGCCTGCCGGGAGGGCCTTTGTGTACGACAACAACCGGGTCATTCGAACCGCGCAGAACGGCGAATTCGTGAGGGTCTTTGAGGTTGATACCCTGACGACGACACAATATGCGGAGCATGAGATACCCGAGAGCCCCATTCTGAATAAAAGCGGGAGTGGTTGGAATGCAACGGGTATGCATCAGTTCGACCCGTGGTGGACGGGAAATCACTGGCTTTGTTCGGTTGATGGGAGAAGCGGTAGTTATAATACCTGGTCTGCGGGGATATACCTTTCATCACAACCGTCTTCTCCGAATGGCATTATTAATAGCCCTGCTGCTAATGTGACGATCGACAAAGGGGATTCAGTGCTATTTTCCGGCACGGGGAGTGATCTGGGCGGTAATCTGCCGCTGGGTTACCGGTGGAAGTTCGGTCCGGGTTCCGGAATTCCTGATTCCCTGCTGGAGGATCCTGGTCTAACGCAGTTCAATATCGCGGGCACTTTTACGGTTAGCTTTACCGTCACGGATGCCCTGGGAATTTATGATCCTACCCCCGGGATACGGACCATTTCCGTTCTCGGCGCCTCTACTCCGATTCCGATGACGAACTGGAGTCTGTGGTATGTGGACAGCCAGGAGTCGGTAGGGGAGAATGCACCGGCAGTCAATGCCTTTGATGAGAATCCCGGTACGTACTGGCATACGAAATGGTTTCAGGGTTCTGATCCATTGCCCCATGAGATTCAGATAAATCTGGGGGCGGTGTATAATGTCAGTGGTTTCAGATATTTACCGCGCACAGATGATGAGGATAATGGCCGGATTAAGCACTGGGAGTTCTACGTGAGTATGGATGGGACGAATTGGGAGAGTGCAGTGGCTACGGGGATTTTTGTTAATGATGCCCTGGAAAAGGAGGTCTTTTTTCCGCAAAAGGCAGGGCAATATGTGCGCCTGAGGGCGTTGTCCGAGATTAATAATAATCCGTGGACATCCATGGCAGAGATTACCGTATTGCAAAGCCAGTAATCACCCTTTTGCCGAAGGGATTAGTTCAGGCATTTATACTGATTGCTTTGGTGAACGCATAAAGAAAGCCATCCCTGTCAGGGTATAAAACCCCGACAGGGATGATTTGCTAATCTCATGCTTTGGATCGTATTGTTTCCGGCCTGTTCTGGTTTGGTTGCCATTCGGCGTATTTTCAAATCCCACCGGGATTTTTTCTCTTCCGTATTCTTTTTCGTTTCATTTCATTGCAGCAGTTCTGAGGTAACCATTATTATTTTTACTCTCTCTTCGAAGGTTTCCAATAAATCACCGGCTTCTTATGGAAGGGGTAAATCAGGATACGCTGGAGAATCAATTTGCAGTTGATAAATACCGTAACAAACATTACAATCTTCCATACGCCGATATTCAGTTGAGGTCGAATTTCGTAAATAATCCTCATGATTGTTTATTATCGCTAATATGGTTTCCCTGAAGCTTACCATAAATGACCCAGTGTAGCCTTCCGCAGCAAACCTTACCTCTTATTCAACTGAACTTACGAAAAAATTCGGATGGCCAAAGGATGAAGTAAAAAAATATGAAATTAGAAAAATTGGTAACAATTTAGTTTTTTGAAAAATCCCGAAGGGATGACATGATTATAGAAAAAACGCGCCACCATATTCAACCTCGTAGAGGTGAAATATCGAGAAAATAACGATACTATGCCACCCCTACGGGGGTTAGCCATAATTGCATAACCATGTGCTATAATCATGGCATCCCTTCGGGATTACAGAATCATTATCTTGTTCACTCGTAGTGATTGTGAGCAAAAGTATGCTGAATAGATACGAGAAATTTTCAAAAAGCTAAATTGTTACGAAGGATTGAGCACTGCAAAGCGATAAGAAGGTAATTTTAGTCAGCGTAAATTTATTTTATAAGGGAATGGGTCTCCTTCACACCGTGAATATCTCTTGCGGGGGTTTTAAAAAAAAGATACTTTACCGATTATCATCAGGACGATTTTTTAAAATCTGAAAATATTGTAACAATTTACTTTTTTGGTAACAGTTTAGCTTTTTGAAAAACTCTCAATTTTATACCATATTTTGTTAAAAAATTGCATTATTAGGGCGATTTCTGGCCCTTTTTAAGCGATATTTCGACATTTTTTGGCAGTTTTTCAAAAAGCTAAATTGTTACAAAATATTAAATATGAAAACTAGACTTACAAAAGAGAGGGTTTTTTTCTCGTTAGGAATAGTATTTATTTTTGCTGGCATAATTTGTAATACCTGGTTACTTGCCCGGTTTAGCCCTGACGGCATCTTTGATTTCTCAACAAAATTAAAAATCTGGATTATCGAAGTTTTTTGTATTGCGGTTGGTTTCTGCCTTATCAAATATAGATCTTCCATTAAACTGCCCAGATATCGGGAAATACTATTTTCCTTCGTAACGTTTCTCTTGTTTATCCTTCTTTTCGAAGGGGGATTACGGGTTTTTTATTTCATTAAACATAAGACAAAAGAGAGCGAGATGGACTTTGCAGATTATCTTGGTTGGGAAAGTACCCCGGATAATTTCTGGAAGCGGGAGGTCAAAGGATACGGAGAGATAAAATATTCCACGACAAGATATGGTTTTCGGGTATTTGGTGATGTTGATAGCAAAAAAACGAAAATATTTGTTATTGGGGATTCATTTACCCAGGGTACGACAGTTTCTGACGGAGAAACCTATTATGATTATTTAAGAAAAAGCAATGAAGATATCGAAATATTTACTTATGCCTGTGGCGGATATGGTTCATTGCAGGAGTATATGATCCTTGACAAATACTATGATGTAATTAAGCCGCACGTAATTCTGTGGCAGTTTTGCAGCAACGACATCATTAATAATGACTTTGATCTTGAATCTGCCAGTTTTCGAAACAACAATCAAATGAGAAGGCCGTACCTGCAGGATGGCAAAATTAAATGGTTATATCCAAAGCAAAAGAGCGGGTGGTTAGTTCAAACTTCGTATTTATTGCGCCTCCTGGACATTAAAATGAATATCCTGAGAGCAGAAAAATATGGTTCCATAGAAGACACCTTATCAAATACGCACCCCTTATTTATAAGGGCTGCAAAGACTACCGGCGAAATAATGAGCTCGGTGAAAAAGAGGGCATCTGATGTCCCAATAGTAGCCTTCTCAACGGATAAACCAACATGGTTAGGGGATACCTATTTTGAAATTTGCGAAAAGAATGGTATACATTATATTCCTGGTATACCAGAAGCCATGGAGGAGGCGAAACGGAATGGTATAATCATTGATTATCCACCGTATGATGCACACTGGAATAAAATTGGTCATGTAATTGCCGGAAAAATTATTCTCAAGTATTTCATTGAAAATAAATTTATTCATTCCTCACCAGTAAAGATTCAATGGGAATAGATAATTTTTTTGTTTCGTACAAAGGATAAAGGAACACAAATTCTGTTGCCATGGAGAGAAGGCATGAACATTTTAGGAATCTCGGCATTTTATCACGATAGTGCGGCTTGTCTGGTTCAGGACGGCCGAATTGTATCTGCTGCACAAGAGGAACGTTTTACCCGAAAAAAGCACGACTTTTCTTTTCCAACGAATGCAATACAGTACTGTTTGCAGGAAAGCGGATTGAAAGTAGAGGATCTGGATTTTGTCGCCTTTTATGATAAGCCTTTTCTCAAGTTTGAGCGTATCCTGATGACCTATCTTGCCTATGCACCCGTTGGAATTCGGTCGTTTATTAAGGCGATGCCGTTATGGATAAAGCAGAAAATCTGGATGAAGGAGTTTATTAAAAAAGAGCTCGATTTTGCGGGCAAGATCATCTTTCCCGAGCATCACGAATCACATGCCGCGTCCGCCTTTTTTCCTTCGCCCTTTCAGGAGGCTGCCGTTCTGACCCTGGATGGGGTTGGCGAATGGGCGACTACAAGCTATGGAGTCGGTAAAGATAATAAAATAGATATTCTTGCAGAAATTCATTTTCCCCATTCTTTGGGTCTGCTGTATTCAGCGTTTACCTATTATACGGGATTTAAGGTCAATTCGGGTGAATACAAGGTGATGGGGTTGGCGCCCTATGGGGAGCCGAAGTACAAAGATATCATCCTCTCCGAGTTGATGGATTTGAAGGAAGACGGCTCTTTTAAACTGAATATGAAATACTTTAATTATTGTGCAGGCTTAACCATGACAAATAAAAGGTTCGATAGGTTATTTGGTGGCCCACCCCGAAAACCGGAATCGTTATTGACCCAGCGCGAGATGGATTTGGCCCGTTCTGTGCAGGAAGTAACGGAAGAAGTGATGATGCGTGTTACGCGGCATGTTTACAAGGAGACGGGTCAAAAAAATCTCTGTATGGCAGGTGGCGTGGCGTTGAATTGCGTCGGCAACGGAAAGATTGTGCGGGAAGGGCCTTTTGAGAATATCTGGATACAACCTTCCGCTGGTGACGCAGGTGGTGCGCTGGGAGCGGCAATGTTTGTATGGTATCAATATCTGGAAAATAAGAGAACCGCAGATAACAAAAAAGATTTTCAGCGCGGGTCGTATCTTGGTCCCGAGTATGAGGACAAATCTATATCCGATTATCTAAGGAAAAACAAGATACCGTTTACTGAAATCTCGAATGAAGACATCCCGGAAAAAATTGCAGATTTAATTGCGGAGCAAAAGGTTATTGGCTGGTTTCAGGGCCGGATGGAGTTTGGCCCCAGGGCGCTGGGGAGCCGGTCGATTATTGGAGATGCGCGTTCTCCGAAAATGCAGGAGGTGATGAATCTGAAGACAAAATTTCGTGAAAGCTTCCGTCCCTTTGCCCCATCAGTGATAAAAGAGAGGGTTTCCGATTTCTTTGAGTTCGATAAGGAAAGCCCTTATATGCTCTTGGTTGCGCCCGTAAAAAAAGAGATTCGACGGGAGATGTCGGAAGAAGAGGTACAGCTCTTCGGTATTGACAAATTGAATGTCGTCCGTTCCAGTATCCCTGCGGTTACCCATATCGATTACTCGGCGCGGATTCAGACGGTTGATAAGGATGTTAATCCTTTATTTTATCGTACGATAGCGGCATTTGATAAAAAGTACGGCTGTCCGGTAATTATTAATACATCCTTTAATGTCAGGGGTGAACCGATTGTATGTACCCCGGAAGATGCATATCTGTGTTTTATGAGAACAAATATGGATTACCTGATTCTGGGTAACTTTTTAATCGAAAAGAAAGAGCAAAAACCGCTGGACAAAGACATCGACTGGCTCAAGAAATATGAGCTGGATTAGAAAATAGTGCCTGCAGAGAACACTCTGGGGCTTAATGACGGAGAGAAAAAGAGATGATTGTGGAAGAACTAAAAAACATCAAAAGCAGCAAGAAAGAATTACGGAAATTTGGAATAACCATGGGTGCGGTTCTCGTGGTAATTGGCGGATTACTTTGGTGGCGCGGGAAAGAGTATTATTCCTATCTGTTTATTCCTTCCGCCGTTTTTTTCTTTCTTGGTTTGATCATTCCCTTTCTCTTAAAACCTGTTCACAAGATGTGGATGGGATTGGCCGTCCTCATGAGTTGGTTTATGACGCGGGTGATCTTGAGTATATTATTCTATCTTGGACTTACACCCATGGGTTTCGTGGCAAGGCTGTTTGGTAAGGATTTTTTAAGATTAAAATTTGATAAACAGGCTACGGATAGCTATTGGATTCTGAAAGAAAAAGGAAAAGATAGGGATACCTATGAAAAACAGTTCTAAGTGCCTGAAAAGCTTCGTGTGAAAATTATTATAGCAAATCTCCTCGTATCTTTTGCGAACTTCTTGGTTTTTCTGGTGACTTTAGAGGTGGTACTCCGCACGACACATCTGTTCGGGGCAAGAATTTCATGGTCAGAACCATAACCTGATTTTCCTGGCGCTAACAGGGCATCAATTGAATGAAGATCATGAACTTAATGAATGAACTATTGATATTTCAGAAGGAGGTAATGAATGGGTAAAATTTCCATTATTAGGGAATTTTGGTCTTTTTTAAGAGTCCGCAAAAAATGGTGGCTGGCGCCGATTGTTATGTTCCTGATACTGCTGGGTGCATTGATCATTTTTACCCAAGGTTCCGCGCTAGCCCCCTTTATTTACGCACTGTTTTAAAGAAGATTATAATAAAAAAACCAAAAAATGCGTTTCGTAAAACGGGTCTTTTATTGAGTTGATAATTCATTAACTTGGTCTCTGTTTGCTGGAAAAATTTAAAACCATAAATTGTATAATAGGCAAGAATAACAATTGCAGTAATTGCGTGTTCTCGATTGTGGCACTTGTGAAAAATAATATTCTAAATAAAATATAATTTGTCTATAACAATGAAAATTCTATTGATTAATAAATCTTTATACCCCAAAGGTGGTGATGCCATAAGTACCATTACTACAGGTAATTTATTATATTCTAAAGGTCATGAGGTTATGTTTTGGGGAATGGCACATCCTTTAAACCCAGAATATCCATATAAAGATTGTTTTGTTTCTTGTATTGATTTCAACGATCCGGGAACTGTGAAAAATCAAATAAAGATGGCCGTGAACATGCTTTATTCATTTGAAGCAAAAAAAAATATTGAAAAACTTATGAAAATTGAAAGACCGGATATTGTACATCTTAATAATTTTGCACATCAGATATCGCCATCGATTTTGCATGTATTTAAAAAATACAAAATTCCTGTTGTAATGACAATGCGCGACTATAAATTAATATGCCCTACGTATACCATGGTATTAAATGATAAGCCTTGTGAAAGGTGTAGAAATGGAAGGTACTATCAATGCTCTATTAATAAATGTACAAAAAATTCTCTTCTTAAAAGTTTACTTAATACCATGGAAATGTACCTGCATCATAATATTATGCATATTTATGATTTGATAGATGTTTATATTTCGCCAAGTAAATTCCTAAAATCAAAGTGTGAGGAGATGGGATTTAAAGGAAAGATTGTTTATCTGCCGAATTTTGTAAGGGTTGAAGACTTTAATCCACAATATAATTGGCTGGAGAGCTCAATCGTCTATTTTGGACGATTGTCTGAAGAAAAAGGGTTATTTACTTTAATTGAGGCAGTAAAAGATATTCAAGGTATTACTTTAAAAATTATTGGTGAAGGACCTCTAAGAGAACGTTTGGAGTTGGAGGTTAGAAATAGTGGGATAAGAAATATAGAATTCTTAGGATATAAAGGTGGGAAAGAATTAAAGGAAGAGATAAGAAAGGCTATGTTTGTGGTGTATCCATCCGAATGGTATGAAAATAATCCACGATCAATCATTGAAGGTTTTGCCCTTGGTAAGCCTGCTCTTGGTGCAAGGATAGGAGGTATTCCTGAATTAGTAAAAGACAATGAAACTGGGGTAACTTTTGAATCCGGAAATGGAGAGGATTTGAAAGCGAAAATTGAATACTTAAGAAAAAACCCGAATAAAATTGTAGAGATGGGAAAAACCGCCAGGGTTTTTGTTGAACAGGAATTGAATGATGAAAAGCATTACGAGAAATTGATGGAAATTTATCAGAAGACGCTTGAAGGAAATTACGCCATGTCCACCTAAGAGAATAGTATGGATGTTCTGTGTCTTGTGAAGGTAAATTTTTGCTATGGGTTTTGGTGGTTGCTCTAGTTATACGAATGTAACATAAAACAGAAGGAAAAGGTAAATGGAAGCAGCTATTATTACAACGTATAGATGTCCAAATAAGTGCCACATGTGTAATGTCTGGAAGTATCCCACAAAACGAGAAGAGGAATTTAGGCCATCCATTTTAGAAAAACTGCCTCAGCTTGATTTTGCGAATGTTACCGGTGGGGAGCCATTCGTAAGAGAAGATATTGATGAGATCGTTCATACTTTGGGGAAAAAGGCAAAAAGAATTGTGATAAGTACGAGTGGATTTTTTACGGAAAAGATTCTGGATATCGCCAGAAAAAACAAGAATATTGGTATAAGAATAAGCATTGAAGGTTTGCCCGCTGCAAATGATGAACTCAGGGGAGTTAAGGATGGATTTGACCATGGACTAAGGACGTTACTTGAACTCCAAAGAATGGGGATTAAGGATATAGGATTTGGTATTACTGTTTCAGATAGAAATGCCAGGGATATGATCGAGCTATATCAATTAGCTAAAGGAATGAATGTTGAATTTGCAACAGCTGCCGTACATAATTCTTTCTATTTTCACAAATACGATAATCAGATAACGAAAAAAGACGAAGCTATTGCCTGCTTCGAGGCGCTGATAAGGGATTTGTTAAAAGGGAAACGAATCAAAAACTGGTACCGTGCCTATTTTAATTACGGATTGATTAATTATATAAAAGGAAACAAGCGGTTGCTTCCCTGTGAGGCAGGGAGTGAAAATTTTTTTTTAGACCCCTGGGGTGAGATTAGACCCTGCAATGGAATGGAAGAAACTTGTTGGTTTGATAGTATGGGGAATCTCAACAAAGAATCCTTCGAAGAAATATGGAATGGAGAGAGAGCAAGACAGGTAAGAGAAAAGGTTAAAACCTGTCCCAAGAACTGCTGGATGATTGGTACTGCAGCGCCAGTTATGAAGAAATATTTTATAAAGCCAACATCCTGGATAATACAAAACAAGATCAGGATGATAATGGGAAAATGCCCTGAGGTATAGAACATAATCCTTTGTAATTCGAGAGTTATAAGTTTGTGCAATAACTTAAATTCTCAATTTATTCTCTTGTCTTTTTTGTATATTGGGTAAATTTTGAATATTTCTCCTCTGTCTCAATAGGTAAACGTACAAAAATATGGCAATGCCCCATCCGCTTTTACACAGGTTTTAATCATAATCCACTGACTTGGCGGAAAATTTTATTTGTACTGATTTTTGCAATGCGCGATTATATCGATCACAAACCCATGGCCAAACTTAAAATCGTTGTCCTGGGAACCCGTGGTTTTCCTAATGTTCAGGGTGGAGTGGAAGAACATTGCAGGAATTTATACCCTCGTTTAGTGAAGCGCGGCTGCGATGTCGTTGTGCTTACCAGAAAGCCCTATGTTGATCCAAATCTTGCAACATACGAAGATGTTCATTTAATCCCTCTGTCCTGTCCAAAGAATAAATTCCTTGAAGCGTTTACCCATACGTTTCTTGGAATTTTTTTCGCAAAAAAGATGCATCCCGATCTCATTCATGTTCACGCAGTTGGACCAGCCCTGTTTATACCGGTTGCCCGTTTTCTAGGATTAAAAGTGGTAATGACAAATCACGGGCCCGATTATCAAAGAAAGAAGTGGAATAAACTGGCAAAAATGAGCTTAAAACTTGGTGAAAGGTTAGGTAGTCGATGGGCAAATGCTATAATTTGTATTTCCGAATCGATTGCTGAAGCTATTAGAAAGGAATATAATCGTGAGGTAACAGTTATTCCTAATGGCGTAACGATACCGGAAGTCTTACAAACAGATGATACTCTCAGAAAATATGGTTTGCAAAAAGGGAAGTATATCCTTGCCGTTGGCCGTCTCGTTCCGGAAAAAGGCTTCCATGATCTGATGAATGCGTTTAACTATTTTCAAACCCCAAAGTATCAATTTCTGAATGATGGCTGGAAATTGGCTATCGTTGGTAGCGCCGACCATGAAGATCAATATAGCCTTGATTTAAAAGAAAAGGCGAGAAAAAACTGCGATATTGTTTTAACAGGATTTTTAGCGGGAAAATCGTTATCGGAGTTATACAGCCATGCAGGCCTTTTTGTTTTACCTTCTTATCATGAAGGACTACCCATTGTTTTACTTGAGGCGATGATTTACGGTTTATCCTGTATTGCTTCTGATATACCAGCCAATCGAAACGTGGAATTATCTGAGAACAGGTTCTTTAAGGTAGGAGATCCTGAAGCACTTGCAATAACAATGAAAGAATTTGTTGGGAAACCAACAAATGAAAATGAAAGAAGAAAACAAATAGATACGATTGCTAAAAAATTTGATTGGGAAAAGATAGCAGAAAAGACACTGAAAGTATTTACGGATGCAATTGGAGGCAAAAAGTAAAAGCATTATTGAAATTAAGATATTGGTAACACTTTAGTTCTTTAAAAAGGTAACAAGCGATTTTGTATAATACCTAACACGAACGAGTGGGTTAAAATAACTATTTGCTTATTATTGTATACTACGTTTGCAAGTTACTAAAACACAAAACTTTTCCGACTCGTTCGGGTTAGGTTACATTGTCCTTGATGCTCTGCCTTGAAAATCTCTTAACCTCTTCGCATGTCGTCTCTACCCAAGTATCTGTCTGATAAGCTTATGATAGTTGGAGAAATCATCCAATCGATCATAGTCTGCTTCCAACCCTAATCTCACTGCCGATAAGACCAGGATATGCCACAATTCCATCCCATATCTCCCCGTCTTTTTCTCCCCCTTCAGCACCTTCTCCTCTAAAATCTTGAATACCTCTTCGTTCAATTCCGGGGTAATGTAGATATATTGCAATGCCCTCAATATCGGCGGTAGCTCATCCCCGCTTTTTAACGGTAGTTTTACTTCTGAAATGGATATGACTCCCAGCTTCCTCTGCTGCTCAAATCGCTTTCTCATCTTTTCACGAATGTCCTTTGCCTTTTTTGTTTATGCGTCGAATATGAGGACTCTTCCTCCTAAGAATCCCTTCATTTTCACCCTATTTTACCCTTTTGTCCGTAAATATTCAACGACTTTCATGAATACCTTTCACCTGCTTAGCCTTATTTTACAGGGCTTTTTAGTGTTTTCGTTCAAACACCAGATAGTTCCTAACCCGACATTCGCAATTCGCGTCCAAAAAAGGTTATTTTTGTGCAGGTATCGCCTGGAACCCCTTGAAATTCAAGGGGTGAATTTTCAAAACGGCTTGTAGTGCCGACCTACCCTATTGACGTCTTCACGGTGTCGTGAGAAAATGTTGGCATGTTTCTCCGGGAAAAGACACGAACGAAGGATGGGAAAACCCACCGTTATTGGAGCGTGGTAGAGAACCGCCGGGTCAGCGGAAGAAGGGTGGTGCAGCGGCAGGTTCTCTATTTGGGAGAACTCAATGACAATCAACGGGCTGGGTGGGTTCGGACGATAGAGGCGGTGTCGGGTAAAGAACCCAAGCCAAGACAACTGGCATTGTTTCCGGATGACCGGGAAGCCATGCCGATACCGGATGGTGAGACAGTTCGGGTGAGATTGGACAAAATAGAGCTGCGCCATCCGCGTGAGTGGGGAGCAAGCTGGTTGGGATTGTATGTATGGAATATGCTGGAACTGGACACATTCTGGAGGATGCGTCTGCCGTCAAGCCGGAAGGGGACAAGCTGGTTGAATATACTGAAGGCGCTTGTCTGTTACCGGTTGATCGATCCGGGAAGCGAATTTCGTTTTCACCGTGAGTGGTACGTGCGCAGCGCAATAGGCGATCTGCTGGGAGAGGATTATTCCCTGGCGCAGAAGGACAAGGCGTATCGTTGTTTGGATTTGTTGCTTGAGCATCGAGACGAGCTGTTTGCCTATTTAAAGGAGAAGTGGGGCAAGCTCTTTGGGGCGAAGTACGATGTACTGCTGTATGATTTGACGAGTACGTATTTTGAAAGTGACCCACCTCCGACTGGATCGGGGAGTAAGAAACGGTTTGGATATAGCCGGGACAAACGTTCGGATTGCGTGCAGGTGGTAGTGGCATTGGTGTTAACGCCGGAAGGATTTCCCGTGGCCTACGAAGTGTATCCGGGCAATACCAGAGACACCGCAACGCTGGAGGAATTTCTGGATCGGATTGAAAAGCAGTATGGGAAATTCCGGCGCACCTGGCTTATGGATCGCGGTATTCCAACGGAGGAGATGTTGGAAAAGATGCGTGAGCGCGGGATTGATTATTTGGTTGGGACTCCGAAGGGGCATTTGACGAGAGTAGAAAAACCGCTACTCGAACAAACCTGGATGCGGGCGAGGGAGAGCGTCCGCGTGAAAGTTCTTCGGCAGGAATCGGAGTTTTACGTTTACGTGGAAAGCCATGACCGGGTGTCTAAGGAGCGTGCCATGCGTAGGCGCAGACTCAGACGTTTGTGGATGGGTCTGCGCGAACTTCGCAATCGAAAAGCCCTCACGCGCGATGACCTGCTCATGCATATTGGCGCGTTAAAGAAAGAAGCCGGACGAGACTACAGACTGGTCACGATCTCCATTCCCAAACCGCAGGAACCGGTCAATGAGAATACGTTCCGGTTCAGTTTGGATCGGGAACATCTGAGGCAGGCGTATCGGCGCGAGGGGCGTTATTTGCTTCGTTCCAACATGCATGCCACCGCGCCAGAAACCGTCTGGGAAAATTATTTGCTGCTGACGCGGATAGAACAGGCATTTAAGGATTTAAAGGGATCGCTTTCCATCCGCCCCATCTGGCACCAATAGAAAGCGTCGGGGAGGGAAAGGAAGAGGCCGAGGTGCAGACCATCAGAGATGGCCAAATGCGTACTTTGCTAATCTTGGGTTGTTCACATTAACCGCAGCCCATGCATTAGCCTGTCAACCCCGAAGGGGTAACTACTGACTGGAGAGCCGTATGCGGGAGACCCGCCTGTACGGTTCGGAGGGAGGGGAGGCGAAAGCCTGCTATTGTCATACATTTAATTATCTGTATTTTAATGAAACGTTATACTATTATGTATGACAACAGAAGCGAGTATAAAAGAGAAGTTGCTGTACGTATGACCTTATTTGAATGAGCGTTTACGCCGGGTTCTTGCCGTGGCAGAAGCAAAACAGATTGGACGTGGGGGGATTTCTTTGGTGAGTCGGGCTAAGAAAGTCTTGATCCGGATGGGTGACTGGTGCGGATTTATAATCCGTAACTGAAAAACCTGAAAATATAGGTGCGGTCAATGGGATGAATGCTTGCCAGACAATAAAATCATTTTGTTTGATAATGCAAAAAATCTGCGATTTTTGCTACAGAAAATCTTTTTCGCTGGACAAAAGCCTTCTAATGGGTGCCCCCCAAGCCCCTCCCTGATGCAACTAACGTTGGAGTTCAGCGGCGGCAATAAAGCGCAGCGGAATTGCCGCCCGGTGGAGCGTTTGGTTGGCGGTCAACTGAATTCGCAAGAAACAAAAAAGTCCATTGTAAACCCAGCAATTCTATTCTTCACTATTCTATATTCGTTAATGCCAGCGTCAGCGAGAAGTGATTTTAAAGTGTTCAGGCTCAAAAGATACATATAATCGCCTGACGCCCACGTTTTTCCTATTAAATTTAAATATTTATCAAATACAATTTTTGGCAAATAATGGAGCAACATCGTGCGTGTATGCACCTCAACTGGAAAATACTTGTTGGGTGTTGTAAAGAATGCTCGCCTGGAAACTCTTTTAATCTCTTTAAGGAAGAGAAGTTGTTTGTCCCGATTTCCAACATGTTCGATTACAGCATTTGACCACGTCACATCGAATGCCTTGTCTTCAAATGGGAATTTCGCGCCATTGTATTGAACACTATTTACGGATGGATAGCGTTCCTTGAACTTAATCGGGGCGTCTATGCCAAGGGCGGTCAACATATTTGGATACGGATAATGTTTCTCTATGTAATTATCTGTACCGCTATATTCATTTTCGCTAAAGCCTATATCTAAAACGCGTAATATAGGGCTTGGAGATATTTCTTTAAGGAAAGCTCGCCACTTTCTGTCACGATTGTACTTCGATACTCGGTGCGCCAATGACATAATTATTTTCTCCTTCTGTTACACCTAACACTGTTGTTAATAAGGTTTTGGTTCTTCTCCCAATTAGTCAATAAGAATTGAGAAGAAAATCCTTTAAATCATTGAAAAGAGTGGACATTTGGTGTTTCCTATAGATAGATATATACCGTTCTATAAACTATTTACAGGAGACCAGCAATGTCCCCATTAAGTATATTACCATATTTTCCTTTTCAGCGGGTAAGAATTACGAAGCAAACTGTT
>WBZR01002619.1_pt1 | contig 18083 bp, 15 predicted proteins | sample 5204231 | NCBI WGS metagenome assembly WBZR01 (sample SAMN12412403, study PRJNA552823) | activated sludge metagenome | isolation source: activated sludge from anammox sidestream of wastewater treatment plant... | place: USA: Virginia | collected 2017-08 | reverse complement strand
CGGGGTGCCGGTCGGGGTCGGCGTCTCGGTCGGGGTCGCACTTGGCGGCGGCGTCTCGCTCGCGGTGGGGGTCGGCGTCGCCGCGAGCGGCGGCTCGTAGACGTCGACGAAGACCGCAGCGGCCGCGGCGGCCGCCGCGGCCTCGAGGCACGCGGCCTCGGTGGCGTGATCGTTGCCGCAGCTCGCGAGGATCCCGAGGTCGCCCGGCGCGCAGGCGCCGGTGAGCTTGCCGAGCAGCCCCGTCGCGAGCTTCGCCACCTTGCTCTTCGGGTCGTAGGCGAGGCAGTCGGCGGCCAGAAGGCCCCGGTCCTCGCTGTACTGGCACTTGTGCTGGATCTTCATCCGGGTGAATGCCAGCTTGTTCGCGAGGCCGCCGATCGCGCTCTGGCACTTCACGATGCCGTTCGCCTCGCCCTGCACCGGCGGCGCGGGGAGGGCGCCGTAGAGCGCGAGGTCGAGGTCAACGGCGACGCTCGTCACCTGGCAGGTGAGGCAGGCGGTGACGCTCGCGTAGCCCGGAGTGATCGGCACCGCCTCGCAGGGCGCGCCGCAGGACAGGAAACCGAGCGCGGCCGGCGGGCTCGACACGCCCTCGCACTTCTTGGCGCCGGCGGCCGCAAGCTTGGCGGCGGCCTTGGATATTTTCGTCTGCGCCTTCGGCGAGAGCGCACCGACCTCGTTGCAATCGACGCCTGGAGGGTAGTTGACGGTGTCGGCGCTGCTCATCCGGATCTTGTGGCAGCGCTGCTGCTCCTTGAGGACGGTTGCCGCGAGCTTGAGCGCACCGCCCGCCAACGCCTTTCGGCAACCCGCATCGGCCGCCGGCAGCGCAGCCGCCGGCGCGGGAACACCGAGCGCGAACGTCAGGAGGACGAAAACGGGAACCAGACGAAGCATCGGCACACCTCTGCGCACGGAAATGTGCCGCCATAGCTCTGACCGTACCGAGCGAGGCCATGCGTAGCCTCATGGACCCGGGTGACGATGGTCACCCGGAAGCCGTCACCCACGCCGGATCCCCAGAGCGGCGGCGTCCAGGACGGGCGCCGGTCAGCGATTCGCAGCGGTCGCCTTGTACTTGTCCAGGTAGCGCACCGGCAGCGACAGCGCGTCACGCCGGAACGGATCACCCAGCTCGGGCGTGATCATCATCTCCAGGACCGTCGTGCGACCGTCACGCTGCGCCGCCACCGCCTCTCGCAGCGCCGGGCCGACGTCGGAGAGCGTGTCGATGCGCCGCCCCCCGGCGCCCATCGCGCGGGCGACCACGGCCCACGAGGGCTGCGTGTCCAGGCTCACGCCGAGGAACCGGTTGGCGTAGAAGTCCACGTGGTTCTTCTTTTCCGCGCCCCACTGGCCGTTGTTGAAGACGACCGCGGTGACGGGGATGCTCTCGCGGACGCAGGTCTGCAGCTCGCCGAAGCTCATGCCCCACGCTCCGTCCCCGACGTAGGCGATCGCGGGGCGGTCGGGGGCGGCGACCTTGGCCCCGACGATCGTCGGGAAGGCGTAGCCGCAATTGCCGAAGCTCATCGCGGCGAACATCGACCGCGACCGCGCGAAGCGCAGATAGGAGTTGGAGACCGAGCAGACGTTGCCGATGTCCGTGGATACCATCGCGGCTTCGGGCATGGCGCGCTCCAGCTCGCGCAGCATCTGCCGCGGGTGCATGCCGTCGGACGCCTTCGCCGCCGCGAGCGACCACGGATCCTTCTCGTGGGTCCAGCCGTCGAGCTCGGCCTCCCAGGCCGCCTTCTCGGCGCGGACGTCGGCGAGGCGCGCCTCACGATTCGCGTGGCCGGCGAGCGCCTTGCCCGCGAGCCGCACCCGAAGCGCGAGCGCGGCGGCCTTCGCGTCGCCGCAGATGCCGACCGAGATGCGCTTCACCAGGCCGAGCATTCTCGGATCGGCGTCCACCTGGACGATCTTCGCCCCCGTCGGCCAGTAGTCGAGACCGTGCTGCGGCAGCGTACCGAACGGCCCGAGACGCGTGCCGAGCGCCAGCACGACATCGGCCTTGGCCAGCAGCTTCATTGCCGCTTTGCTTCCCTGATAGCCGAGCGGACCGCACCACAGCGGATGTCCGGCGGGGAAAGCGTCGTTGTGCAGGTACGAGGTCGCGACCGGCGCGCTCAGGACCTCCGCGAGCCGCACCGCTTCGGCCCCGGCCTCCCCCATGACCACGCCGCCCCCGGCGATCACCACGGGGAATCTCGCCGTCGCGAGCAGAGCGGCCGCCTCGTCGAGGCTCCGCTCGCCGCCCGCGCCCCGCTCGATGTCGAGCGGACGCGGAATCTCGCACTCGACGTCCCCGTAGAAGAAGTCCCGCGGAATGTTGAGCTGGGTCGGACCCATGTCGAACATGGCCCGATCGAAGGCGCGGCCGGTGAGCTCCGCCATGCGGGCGCGGTTGTTCACGTGCGCTTGGTACTTGGTGATCCTCGAGAAGATCGGCAGCTGGTCCGTTTCCTGGAAGCCGCCGAGGCCGACCGTCGCGGTCCCGGTCTCCGGGGTGACGACGACGACGGGCGAGTGGGCCCAGAACGCCGCCGCCGTGGAAGTGACGAAGTTGGTGATGCCGGGCCCGTTCTGACCGATGCAGACGCCGTGCCGGCCCGAGGCCCGCGCGTAGCCGTCCGCCATGTGGCCGCCGCCCTGCTCGTGCGCAACCGAGATGAACCGGATGCCCGCGAGCGGAAAGAGGTCGAGCGCGTCCATGTACGCGGAGCCGACGATCCCGAACACGTCGCGCACGCCCTGCGCGACGAGCGTTTCGACGAAGGCTTCCGAGGGCGTCATCCTCAGGCGGCCGGTCACCGGCACCCGCGGGTCATCGGGATCGTTCATGGCGGCTCCTCGGGATCGGTGGACGAGTCGCGAGTGTTCCACAGCGTCCCCGCCGGGGCAACGGAATCCCTCGACGCGCACGTTGTCGATGCGCCCCGGCCGATGTACTCGATCCGCATGGCCCAGATCAGCGTAGGAGAGCTTCTCGTCCGCTGCCTCGCGGTCGAGGGAGTGGAGATGATGTGCGGCATCATCGACGGCGCGCATATCCCGATGGTGGTGCACACCGCGCGCTACGGCATCCGCTACGTGAACGCCCGGCACGAGGAGGCGGCCGTGCACGTCGCGGAAGGATATGCCCGCGTCGCCCACAAGCCCGCCGTGGTCATCGGCAATCCCGCGTGCGGCACCGGCAACATGCTCGCCGGACTGGTGAGCGCCCACGGGGAAGGCCATCCCGTGATCGCGATCGGCACCCTGCGGAGCCGTGTGCGGACCGACCCCAACCGCGGTGGGGCTTGGCAGGCCGCCGATACCGAGGCGATGGCGCGGCCGATCACGAAGTACAGCGCCACGATCCGGCAATGGGAGCGCGTTCCCGAGATGGTGCGCGCGGCTTTTCGCGCCGCGCTGACCGGACGGCCGGGGCCGGTGTTCCTCGCGATCGCCGACGAGCTGCTCGCCGTCATGATCGCCGAGGAGCAGGCGCCCGCGGTCTACCCTCCGGCGCGCTACCGCGTGACGGACATGGGAGCCGGAGACCCGGCGCTGATCGAACGGGCCGTCGACGTCCTCGCGGGCGCCGAGCGTCCGTTCATTCACGCCGGCAAGGGCGTACTCTGGTCTTCCGCGAGCGCCGAGCTGCTCGCGCTCGCCGAGCACCTCGCTGCCGGGATGAGCGCGACGCTGGGTGCGCGCGGGGTCGTCCCGGAGAGCCATCCGCACTACTTCCATCCCTTCGATCTCGCCGGCGTCGGCATGGCGCGGGCGCGCGCCGACGTGGTGCTGGTCGTCGGCGCCCGGCTCGGCGAGTACGACTCGTGGGGCATGCCGCCGACGTGGGGGTCGCCGGCCGATCAGACCACGATCCACCTCGACGCCGATCCGATGTCGATCGGCCTGAACCGGCCCGTCGACATCGCCCTGGTCGCCGACGCCAAGAAGGGCTTGGCCGCTCTACTGACCCGATTGCGCCAGAAGGTCGGCGCGCGGACGGCCATGACCGATCTCGCGACGTACCGCGAGCAGTCCGCGCTGACGATGACGAAGGGGATCGAATACCTCATGCAGCCCGGAGAAACCGGGCTCAACCCCGGGCAGATGGTGATGACGATCCGCGACGCGTTCCCGGCCGAGACCGTCACGGTGCTCGACGGCGGGAACACCACGCTCTCGGGCGTGGCCTACCATCCGATCCTCGCGCCGGACGGGTTCCTGTACTCGGTGAAGATGGGCTATCTCGGCACCGGATTGCCCTTCGCGCTCGGCGCGAAGCTCGCGGCGCCGGATCGGCCGGTCTGCGCGATCGTCGGCGACGGCGCGTTCGGCTTCAACGTGATGGAGCTCGAGACCGCCGTGCGCGAGGATCTGCCCGTCGTCGTGGTCGTCGCGGTCGACGACGCCTGGGGCATGGAGAAGACGGCGTTCGCGGCGCAGGGATTCGGCCCCGGCGACTGGGCGGGGCGCGGCATCGAAATGGGCGCGGTGCGCTACGACGGCATCGCGCAGATGATGGGCTGCCACGGCGAATGGGTGCGCACCCAGGACGAGCTGCGACCCGCGCTCGAGCGCGCCATCGCCTCGCGCAAGCCCGCCGTGCTGCACGTCCAGATCGATCGCGGCCTCAACACCACCCCGCCGGGCTACGAACAGTTCCGCAAGGCGCGGAACACGCCGGTCTATTGACGCGGTTGCGCGTGGAATCCTCGCCCGACATCGCCTACGTCACTGGCGGCGCCAGCGGGATCGGCTTGCGGGTCGCCGAGATCTTCGCGGAGCGCGGCGCCGACGTCGCGATCTTCGACCTCGCGCCGTGCGCAGGCGCCGCTCAAACGATCGAGCGCGCCCGAGCGTCGACCCGTCAGCGCGTCCATACCTACGGGCTCGACGTCACGGATCCGGTCGCGACGGCGGAGGCCTTCCGCGACGCGCGCGCGCGAACGGGCCGCCCCGACGTGGTCTTCCATGCCGCGGGCATCGGCGGATTCTCACGCCGATTCGACGAGTTCCCCTACGAGCGCTTCGAGCGGATCATCCGCGTCAACCTCCTCGGCAGCCGCAACGTCGCGGCCGCCGCCCTGCCTCTCATGGAGTCCGGCGGCACGCTGGCGTTGGTCGCGTCGTTGGCCGGGCTGGTGACGGCCTTCGGACAATCGGGGTACGCCGCGTCGAAGCACGGCGTCGTCGGCCTCGCGGGCGTCCTACGGATCGAGTGCGCTCCGCGCGGCATCGGCGTCTGCGTCATCTGTCCGCCCGAGATCGACACGGCAATGGCGCGCGCGGATGCCGTGACGCGGCCGGCGGAGACCGCCGCGATGAAGCTCTTCGCCGGATCGCTCGCCCTCGACCCCGCGTGCCGCTACATGGTCGACGCGATGCTGCGCGGCAGGTTCCTGGTCATTCCCGGTCGCCGCGCGCGGATCGCGTGGGCGTTGCAGCGGTGGCTGCCGCGCGTGGCGCTGAACCGGATCGCCGATCGCATCGTCGCGAAGGCGCGTCACCGAGCGCGCGCAGGAAACCCCTGAGGCGTTCACGACGGGAACGCCCGCCTCGGCGCCGCCATCGGGAGCCTACACGTCGAAGCGGAAGAACTCGCCGTCGCGGACGATCCGACCGCCGGTGGGCGAGGCGAAGCGGGTGCCGAGCACCAGCGTGCCGTCGCTGACGCGATGCCTGAACGCGTAGCGCGGGGCGGCGCGGTCCTCGGACCGCCATGGACTTGTGCGCGGATTTCGTGACAGAGAACGTCGCCATGACGTGGTGGCTGTGGATGATCCTCGGGCTCGCGCTTGCGATCGCCGAAGCGCAGATCCCCACGAACTTTTTCCTCTTGGCGTTCGGCGTCGGCGGGTTCGCGGTCGGCGTGCTCACCGGCCTCGGATGGATCGCGACGCCGTGGATCGAATGGGTCGCGTTCACGCTCGTGTCGGTCGCGACGCTGCTCGTGTTTCAACGCACGCTCAACCGCGGCGGAGGCGGCGCCGGGCACGCCGTCGACGATCTGCGGCGCGAGAGCGCCACGGTCATCGACGACGTGCCCGCGAACGGCATCGGACGCGCGGAGCTGCGCGGCACGCCGTGGAACGCGCGCGGGGTCGACGGCGCCGCGCTCGCCCGCGGCACGCGCTGCCGCGTCCAGCGGATCGACGGGCTCACGCTCTGGCTCGAGCCGGAATAGGAGAGACGACATGTCGGGTGCATTGCTCGTAGCCCTGCTGCTGGCGGCGGCGGTCTTCTACGTCATCTCGCGGGTCGCGATCGTGGTGCCGCAGCAGTCGGCGTTCGTGGTCGAGCGGCTCGGGCAGTACAACAGCACGCTCGGCGCCGGCTTCCACATCCTCCTCCCCTTCATCTACGTCATCCGGTATCGCCACAGCTTGAAGGAAGACGCGATCGACATCCCGGAGCAGGAGTGCATCACGCGCGACAACGTGATGGTCGGCGTCGACGGCGTGCTCTACATGAAGATCGTCGACGCCGAGCGCGCATCGTACGGCATCGCGAACCTGCCGTTCGCCCTGATCCAGCTCGCGCAGACGACGCTCCGGAGCGAGATCGGCAAACTGGACCTCGACCGTACCTTCGAGGAACGCACGCACATCAACCAGGCCGTCGTCACCGAGATCGACAAGGCCTCGGAGGCGTGGGGCGTCAAGGTCCTGCGCTACGAGATCAAGAACATCAAGCCGCCGCAGGGCGTGCTCGACGCGATGGAGAAGCAGATGCGCGCCGAGCGCGAGAAGCGCGCCTCGATCCTGAAGTCCGAGGGCGAGCGCGACGCGCTCATCAACACGGCCGAAGGCCACAAACAGCAGGAGATCAAGCAGTCGGAGGCGAAGAAGCAACAGCAGATCAACGAGGCCGAGGGCGAGGCCGACGCGATCCGCTCGGTGGCGCAGGCGACCGCCGACGGCATCCGCCAGGTGGCGGCAGCGATCCAGGTGCCCGGCGGCTTCGAGGCCGTGCAGCTGCGCGTCGCCGAGCAGTACGTGCAGGAATTCGGCAAGCTCGCGAAGGAGGGCAATACCCTCGTCGTGCCCTCGACCGTGAGCGATGTCGCTTCGATGATCGCGCTCGCCATGAACGTCGTGAAGCGCCAGGGCGCGGACCCACCGCCGGCGATCGCGCAGAGCTGACGCGGCGCGCCGGCGCACGCGAGCGCCTCATGCTCCGGCGCGTGCGGCGCGACGCGGCCGGGGCGCGATTCGAGGCTCTTCCGGCGCGACGGAGCCCGGCGACCGCGGGCGCGCGCCGGCGCACGCGAGGCGCACCGCGGCAGCCACCGCGTCGGCGGCGAAGCCGCGGCCCGGCACCTGGACGAGCGCGCCGTCGACGAGCGTCGTCACGAGGCGCGCCACCGCGAGGAGCTCGGCGCGGCGCGCCCCGGGACGGATCTCGCGCAGCACCGGCAGCAAGCTCTCGTAGAACGCGAGGTAGACCTCGCGATGGAGGGCGCGGAAGCGCGGCTGATGCAGCGCCAGGAGCGACATGGCGGCGTAGACGCGTCCGCCCGAGCGCGCCCACACGTCGATCAGACGGCGCGCGACGGCGGCCAGGCGCGCCGTGGCCGTGCCGCGTCCGGCGGCGATCGCCGCCACCTCCGCCTGGTTGCGCGCGAACTCGGCGCGGACGACCGCCTCGAGGAGGTCGTCGCGCGTGGGGTAGTAGTACTGGAGGTTCCCGAGCACGAGCCCGACCCGCACCGCGATGTCCCGCAGCACGAACCGACCGAGCCCCTCGTCCACGAGAACGGCGCGCGCGGCGGCGAGGATCTCGGCCCGGCGCACCTCTCCCTTCCGCGGCGCCACGGCCGCATCCTTATGCCGTTGACTCGACTCGGTCAACGACCTATTCCAGGCGTATGAAGCTCACCGACCTGACGTTCCACGCCATGGGCCCGCAACCCGCCTTCGCGCCGGGCGACCTCGAGTGCTTCGTCGCCGCGCCGCGGATCGCCGTCCTGTCGTACGTGAAGCGCGACGGGACGCCGGCGCAGGCTCCGATCTGGTACCAGTACCGCGACGGACGCTTCTTCATGGTGACCGCGACGACCTCGCCGAAGGCGAAGGCCCTCGCCCGCGCGAAGCGCGCCTGCCTCACCATCCAGGACGAGGTTCCTCCTTATCGGGCCGTGATCGTCGACGGCGACGTGACGCTCGCAGACGCGCCGCTCGAAGGCGGGGTCAACTCATGGCTCGCGACCCACTACTTCGGCCGCCTCGGCGGCCGCGAGTACGAGCGCATGACGGCCGAGGAGAACCGCAAGACGGGGCTCTCGCTGATCGCGTTCGAACCCGTGCGGGTCCGGGGCTTCGACAACCACCGCCTGATCGGCGGCGCGCTCCGCTGGTACATGCGGCTCCGCAACGCACTGCCCATTCCGCGCCGCTGGCTCTAAGCCGCGACCCGCCGCGCCGGCCCGCGCCGTCCTCGCTCGCGGGTACGGCGGCGGCGTGTTAGGGAAGCGCCGGCGGGGAGGCGACGCCATGGCCAAGGTGCACTTCGGAGTCACGCTGCCGCAGATCAAGCGTCCGTGGGCGGATACGGCGTCCGCCGCACGCGCGCTCGACGAGCTCGGCTTCGACTCCGTGTGGCTCAACGACCACCTCTACGGCGTGCCGATGCCGCACCTGCCGATCCTCGAGGCCTGGACCGCGCTCGCCGCGGTCGGCGCGCTGACCTCGCGGGTCGAGCTCGGCACGCTCGTGACGCCCGTGGGATTCCGCAACCCGGCGCTGCTCGCGAAGATGGCGGCGACCCTCGACGCCGTGACGAACGGCCGGGTGATCGTCGGGCTCGGGAGCGGGTGGTTCCAGTCCGAGTTCGAAGGCTACGGGATGCCCTTCCCGCCGCTGCGCGACCGCCTCGAGCAGCTCGACGAGACCGCGACCATCCTGAAGCTCCTGTGGACCGAGGCGCAACCGTCCTTCGCCGGCAAGCACTACCGGCTCGAGGCGACCTACTGCGAGCCGAAACCGGTGCGGCGGCCGCCCATCCTGATCGGGGGCGGCGGCGAGAAGATCCTGCTCGGGCTCGCCGCCCGCCACGCCGACGTCTGGAACAACCTCGCGGTCCACCAGAACGACCTCGGAGCGAAGATCGCGAAGCTCCGCGAGCACTGCGCCGCCGTCGGACGCGACCCGGCGGAGATCCGCGTCTCGCAGCAGTGCCTGGTCGTGATCGGCGACGACGAGGCCGACGCGCGCGCCAAGAGCGCGAAGGCCGCCGCGCTCTACGGCGGCCACATGGGCGCCGGCGGCCCGCTCGCCATCGCCGGCACGGCCGAGCAGTGCATCGAGCGGATCGAGGCCCACGTGGCGCTCGGCTGCACCATGCTCGTCATGGAGTTCTTCGGCCGCGACATCCGCGAGCCGGCGCAGCTCTTTGCCGAGCGCGTGCTACCCCACTGTCGTTGACTCGCGTCCGCCGGGCATGGCCGCACGCCTCATGCGTCGATTCCCCGCGCCGCGACCAGCGCCTCGGCGGCGGCGACGGTCGGGATGCCCGGCCGGCCGCCCGCAACGGTGCACTTGAGGGCCGCCCCGGCATTCGCGAACGCGAGCGTCCGCTCGAGCGACCAGTCGGCGAGGAGGCCGTGGATGAAGCCGGCGCGGAAGACGTCGCCGGCGCCGGTCGTGTCGACGGCGCGCACCGCGAAGCCCGGGACGCGGAGCGTGCCGGCCGCCGTGCGCGCGATCACTCCTCCGGCGCCGAGCGTCACGGCGACGAGCGGCGCGCCGGTCATCACCGCGAGGGCGCCGAGCGCGGCCTCGGCATCGACGGCACCCGTGAGTGCGCACGCGAACTCGCACGCGAGGATGACGGCGTCGGTGAGGCGGAGGAGGCGCTCGACCTCCTCGACCCCGGTGTCGACGTCCACGACGACCGGAACGCCCGCGGCGCGCGCCCACGACGCGGCGACGTGCGCCGCGTCCGCGTCGTAGCCGTCGAGGTGCAGCACCCGCCCGCCGGTGACGACGCCGCGATCGACTTCCTCGGGCCGGAGTGTCAGCGCGACCGGCCGATGCATGAGAATCGTCCGCTCGCCGGACGCGCGATCAACCAGGATCACGGCGCATTGGTTGGCCACGCCGCCGCGCGTCGGGGCATACGCGACCTCGATGCCCTCGTCGACGAGGGATCGGCGCGACCACGCCCCGAGCGGACCGTCGCCGAACGTCCCGACGTAGCGGCAGCGCCGGCCCCAGCGCTGCAACGCCACGAGCGCGGTCGCGACCTGCCCCCCGGGCTGCACGTCGTAGCCCGCGAGCGTCTGCTTGCTATCGAAGGTCGGAAAGAACTCGACCGTGCAGAGATGATCGACGGCGTTCACGCCGATGCCGACGACGTCGAGAGCGCCGCGCGCGGGCGCTCGGATGCCGATGGCGGTCATGCGGGCGGACGCGTGCCGCCGTCGACCGTCGCGTCGACGAGCGGAATCACCAGCACGGGATCCGTCGTCCCCTCGGCGACGACCCGGATCGCGCCGTTGCCGGTCGGGATCGCGCCCCGGACCTGCAACACGAGCCGATACTGCCGTTCGGGCACGACCGCGCGGAGCTCGCCCGCGACGCCCGGCGGGTACTCGACGCGCGCGATCGCGAGCGGCGCCGTTCCGGCGGCGACGAGCGTCACGGTCGGCAGGCCCGGCGCGCCGGTCGCGCGCGGCACGCGGATCTCGGCAGGAAACGCCAGCGCGCGCTCGTAGGCGATCGCGACGAGCGGTAGGCGGCCCGCCGGTCCGAGGTCGACGGTCGTGCGGACGACCCCGGCGGCGTGCGGCGTGAAGCGCAGGCGCACGAGCCGGGTGCCGTCGCCAGCGGCGGGTTGCGGCTCCACCGCGACCTCCCCGTCGGCGCGCGGGAGCACGTCGCCCGACGTCATCGCCAAGGAAACGTCGCGTACGAGCGTCGTCCCGACCGCGACGTACCCGAGATACACCGCCGGGAGACCGGCTGGAACGCGACCGACCGCCACACGGACCAGGGTCTCGGGGCTCCGCGGGTCGCTCGTGCGCACCCGCAGCTCGCGTGTCTCGTCGCCGGCGATCCGCGGCCCGCGGCACTCGACGTCGAGCCGCGTCGCCGCGCCCGGCGCGAGCTCCGGCGGCAGGCGCGAGCGCGCGACGCAGCCACAGCCGGGAACGACGCGATCGAGCACGAGGACACGCCCGCCGTCGTTCCGGAGCTCGAAGGCCGCGCGCGCCAGGTCGCCGACCCTCTCCGCCGGAAGCGGGGCCACCGCGAGCTGCGGCGCCCCACCGCTCGCGCAGCCGACGGCGGCCGCCATCGCCGCCGCCGCGAGCACGCGCGCCGCGCCGCGACCCGTCGCCTGCCGCTTCAGCGCGCGTCGAGCCATGTCGTATGCACGGGCCCGCGCGCAAACGCAGGATCCGCGAGGACGCCCCGGTGCAGCTCCAGATCGGTCGGCACGCCGTCGATGACGACCTCGGGGAGCGCCGCGCGCAAGCGCGCGAGCGCCTCGGCGCGCGTCGCGCCGTGCGCGAGCACCTTGACCAGCACCTCGTCCCCGGCGACCACGTCGCCGACCTCGAGCGCCGACGCGACGCGTATGCCGAGGCCGCCGGGCGAGTGGAACGCCCTGACCGCGTAGCGGGCGCTCGTCGCGCCCCGCGGGCCTGCGGCTCGGATTCGGCACTCGATCGCGTGGCCGCGCACGCTCGCCTCCGCGGCGCCGATCGAGACCGGCTCGCCGGCGGCGACGAGGATGCCCTCGCGAACGAGATCCACGCCCGTCAGCGCCTCGGGCACGGCGTGATCGACCTGGACGCGCGTGTTCATCTCGATGAAGTAGAACTCGCCGTCGTCGCCGACCAGGAACTCGACGCTGCCGACGTTGGTGTAACCCACGGCGGCCGCCGCGGCGGCCGCCGCCGCGGCGAGCTTGCCGCGGAGCCCGCGCGGAAGGTCTACGGCCGGGCCCTCGGCGACGAGCTTCCGCCGCGCGCGCTGCACCGAGCAGTCGCGTTCGCCGAGGAGGACGACGCGCCGATCACGATCGGCGAGGAGCTGGATCTCGACGTGGCGCGCGCGCTCGAGATAGCGCTCGACATAGACGAGGTCGTTGCCGAATCCGCGGTCGCGCTCGCTGCGCGCGAGCGCGAAGGCCGACGCGAGGGCCTCGGCGTCGCGCGCCACCCCGAGGCCGCGCCCGCCGCCTCCCGCCGCCGCCTTCACGAGCAGCGGATAGCCGATCTCGTCCGCGACGGCGCGCACGTCGGCAAGATCCGCGAGCGGCTCGACGCTCCCCGGCAGCACGCGGACGCCGGCCTTCTCGACAATACGTCGCGCCCGCGGCTTGTCGCCCATGAGCCGGAGATGACGAACCCTCGGCCCCACGAAGGCCAGGCCCGACCGCTCGCACGCCTCCGCGAAGTCGCCGCTCTCGGCGAGGAGCCCGTACCCCGGATGGACGGCGTCCGCGCCCCGCGAGAGCGCGGCGGCGAGAATGGACGGCACGTTGAGATAGCTGTCCTCGAGGCGGTCCGGGCCGACGCACACGCGCTCGTCGGCGAGCCGCGCGTGCAACGCGCCGCGGTCGGCGGTCGAACAGACGGCGATCGTCGCCACGCCGAGCTCCCGGCAGGCGCGCATCACTCGCAGCGCCGCCTCGCCGCGGTTCGCGATCAGGATCTTCCGGAACACGGCCGCGACCCTACACCGGCTCGACGAGGAAAATCGGCTCGCCGTACTCCACAGGACGGCCGCTCTCGACCAGGATCTCCACGACCCGTCCGCGAAACTCCGCCTCGATCTCGTTCATCATCTTCATGGCTTCGACGAGGCAGAGCACCTGCCCGCGCTCGACGACGTCGCCGACCTCCACGAAGGCGGGAACCTCGGGCGCCGGAGCACGATGGAACGTGCCGACCATCGGCGAGGTGATCGGCCGCACGCCGCCGTCGGCGTCGGCGCTGCGGCGCGCGCTCCTCGTCGGTCGGGCGGAGGCCTCGATCTCCGGCGCGGCCACCTCGCCGACGCGGCCGCGCACGAGCCGCACCCGCTCGCCGCCGCCCTCGATCTCGAGCTCCACGAGCCCGCGCTCCTCCATGAGGCCGACGAGCTTCCCGAGCTCGCGAGGATCGAACAGCGCGCGTCCGCCCGCGGGGGCGTGCGTCGCCGGCGAACGGCCGGCGCGGACCGACGCGCGCCGCCGCGGGCTCACGCCGGCCGACGCGCCTTCTGGGGTCGCCGGGTCTTCAATGTGCGGCGCCGGGCGTCGGCGATGACATGCACGGCGGCCCGCAGCCCGAGAAGATAGCTGTCGACACCGAAGCCCGAGATCTGTCCGACGGCGACGTCGCTGACGAGCGAGCGATGTCGGAACTCCTCGCGGGCGTGGATGTTCGAAAGGTGCACCTCGACGACGGGTAGCCCGACCGCGAGGATCGCATCCCGGATGGCGATGCTCGTGTGCGTGTAGGCGGCGGGATTCATGACGATCGCCGACGCGCTGCCGGCGGCCGCCTGGATGCGATCGACCAGCTCCCCCTCGGCGTTCGACTGCACGATCTCGACGCGCACGCCGAGCTCGGTCGCGAGCGCGCGCAGGCGGTCGTCGACCTCCTGCAACGTGATCGCGCCGTACACATCGGGCTCGCGACGACCGAGGAGGTTCAAGTTCGGGCCGTGAAGCACGAGCACGGTCTTGCCGCGCGCACGTCCCTCTTCCAGCGACCTCGCGCTCACCCTCGCGTCCTCACGCGGGCGCAAGTCTAAATCTATAGACATGAGCGGGTCAAGTTATGCCGCGCGTATAGCACTCCGATATGCAAAGATGGTCGCATGCCATCGGCGATCGTCCTCGCGGATCTGCGCAAGCGATACGGCGAGCGTACGGTGCTCGCCGACGTCGATCTCGACGTGCAGGCTGGCGAGATCGTCGGGTTGCTCGGACCGAACGGCGCCGGAAAATCGACCGCCCTCGCGATCCTCGCGACCCTGGTCCCGGCCGACGAGGGCACGGCCGTCGTCGCCGGGCGCGTCCTGCCGCGCGAGGCGCCGGCCGTGCGGCGCGTCCTCGGCTACGTGCCGCAGGATCCGGCGCTCTACCCGACGCTCACCGGCCGCGAGAACCTGCGCTTCTTCGGCCGCATGCTCGGGCTCGGCGCGCACGCCGCCGGCGACGCGACCGACCGCGTCCTCGAGCTCGTCGAGCTCTCCGAGCGCGCCGACGACGCCGTTACGACCTATTCGGGAGGCATGCGGCGGCGCCTGAACCTCGCGTGCGGCATTCTGCACGCGCCGCGCGTGCTCCTCCTCGACGAACCGACCGCCGGGGTCGACATGCGCTCACGCGAGCGCCTCCATGCCGCAATCGGCGCGCTCGCCGCGGACGGCGCGGCCGTCCTCGTGAGCACGCACGACATGGAGGAAGCGGACCGCCTGTGCGCTCGCACGGTGATGCTGGACGAAGGCCGGGTCGTCGCGAGCGGCGCCACGACCGACCTCGTCGGCGCGAGCGGCATCGCGGCGAGCCTCTCGCTCCGGACACTCCGCCCGCCGCCGCCCGACTGGCTGGACGGACTCGGAAGCGTTCGGGTCCTCGCCGCGAACGGCACCCGCGCGACGCTGGCGCTCGACGATCCTACGGCCCTTCCGGTGCTCCTCGCCCGCGCCGCACGCGCCGGCGGCGAGGTCGTCGAGCTGCGCTTCGACCGCCCCACCCTGGCCGACGCCTTCTTCAAGCTCACCGGCCACACGTTGCGTGACGGCGACGGCGGCGGACGCGCCTCATGATGCGCGCGCTCGCCGCCGCGATCGGCAAAGACTTCCGCCTGCTCGCACGCGATCGGGTCGGGCTCGCGTTCCTCACGGTCGCGCCGATCGTCGTCATCACCGTCGCCGGGTTCTCACTCGCCAGCCTCTACGGCGCCGGTCCGCGCGGGACGACCGCCTATGTGCTGCCGATCGCCGACGAGGACGGCGGCCGCGTGGGCCGCGCCTTCCGCGACGCTCTCGGGCGCCACGAGGCGGTCGCGATCGAGGAGGCGGCGAGCCGCACCGATGCCGCCCGGCGCGTCGAGCGTCAGCGGGCCGGCGTGGCGCTCGTGATCCCGCGCGGCGCCTCGCGCACCCTCGCGGCGGGTCGACCCGTCGACGTCGAGCTGCTGACCGATCCCGTGAAGTACCTCGAGGTCGCGAGCCTGCGAGGGCTCGTGCAGGAGATCCGCCACGACATCGAGCGCCGCGCGCGCGATCGGGCCGACCGCCGCCTGGCGCATGTCCGCGCCCGCATGGAGCGGACCCGCGTCGATTTCGCGCGCGCGGCGGAGACGCTGGCGCACGAGCTCGAGGCGCTGCCCGGACGCCTCGCCGCCGCGCACGCGGCGACCGCGTCGCGGGCGCATGCCGTCGAGGCGCGGGCCGCGCGCGAGCTGCGGACGGCGCTCGCCACGGCAACCGAGCTGCAGGCGAGCCGCCTGAGCGCCCGCCTCGCCGCCGAGCTCGGACCGCTCAGGCGGTTCGTCGCCGAGCTCGAGGCGGCAGAGACCGCGTTCGCGCGCTGGTGGCGCACCGTCCGTCGTCAAGCCGGACGCTACGCCGACCGGTTGCCGCCCCCGCCGGCGCCTCCGCGCGTCCCGTTCGCGGTGAGCGACCTCGTCCGCATGGATCCCGACGCCCTGGCGGAGCGCCTGGTCGGCAGGAGCGCGCTGCCGGTCCCTGACGTCGCCATCCCCTCCGTGCGGACGCCGGCCCCGCCCGCACTGCCGACGTTCCACGTACCGAGCTTGCCCGAGCCGCCCGGCATCGCCCTCCCCGGCGTCATCGAGATCGTCGAGCGCAGCGTGACCGGCGCGCCCGAGCGCCTGAACACCTTCGACCAGAACGTCCCCGGATTCAGCGTGACGTTCCTCCTCCTCGGCATGCTGCTCGGCGTGTCGCTCGGCCTCCTCGACGAGCGCGACTGGGGAACCCTCGCGCGCCTGCGGACGATGCCGGTCGCGCTCGACGTAGCGTTGCTCGCGAAGCTCGTCACCCGCTTCGTCGTCGGCTGCGTCCAGATGACGCTCCTTCTGATCGCCGGACGCCTCTGCTTCGGCATCTCCCTCGGGCCCGAGCCCTGGGCCCTCGCACTCCCGACCGCCGGAATCGTCTTCGCCGGCACGGCCTTCGGCCTGGTCGTCGCGGGGCTCGCATACTCGCGCGAAGCCGTGCTGCCGCTCGGCTCGATCGCCATCGTCACGATGGCCGCGGTCGGCGGCTGCTGGTGGCCGATCGACCTCGAGCCGCGCTGGATGCAGCGCGTCGCGCTCGCCTTTCCGACGACCTGGGCGATGGCCGCGTACAACGACCTCATGATCCGCCGCCAGCCGCTCGCCGCCGCCCTCCTGCCGACCGGCGTGCTGATCGCGCACGGCCTCGCGTACCTGGCGGTCGGGCTCGCGCTCTTCCGGCGCCGCGGCTTCGCGGCGCCGTGACCGGAGCGCGCCGTGCGGCTTCGCATGGCGTCTTTCGGTTGACGACGAGACGCCAGGCGTCCTACCTCTCGGGGAGCAGAAGACGCGCGCGGCGCGCGAGCGAGGTGGGGAATGACGAGAGGGCTGGGGCGGAAGCTTTGGGCGACGGCGTGGCTTGCGGGCATCGTGCTCGCGCCGAGCGTGGCGCGTGCGATCACGCGCAACGTCGACAACGGCGTGGCGTGCAGCGACACGGCACCGTGCACGGGAACGCCGTGCTGCACGATCCAGTTCGCGATCGACGTCTCCGCGAGCAGCGATCTCATCGTCGTCGCCGCCGGCACGTACGTCGAGAACCTGACGCTCGCGAAGAACGTGATCCTGCGCGGCGCCCAGAGCGGCGTGCCCGCCTGCGACCGCCTCGACATGGAGACCATCGTCGCGCCCGTAAGCGGTGTCGGGTTGACGCTGACGCTGGGGGCGTCGAGCGCAACCGTCGACGGGTTCACGTTTCAAGGCGGCACGCGCGGCATCGACGTCGTCAGCGGACCGCTCAGCCGCCTCAAGCTCTTCTCGAACCGGATCACCGCCTTCACCGACAGCGGCGCGTTCTTCGGCGCCGACGCCAGCAGCACGCGATTCGAGCAGAACGAGATCGACGGCGCGAGCGCGACCGGCCCGAATGCGCTCTTCCACCTCGACGGGACGAACGACTTCGACGGCCTCGCCTTTCTCGACAACTGCGTCCGGAACGGCGTCCGCACCTCCGGCTTCCTGGCCGAGGGCGCGCAGAACGTCGGCCCCAACGTCGACGCGGGGACGCCCGAGATGGCCGACAACCGCTTCGAGAACAACCGGATCGGTGCGAGCTTCGGCGCGGCCGCCGCGCACCAGATCTCGATCGCGCGCAACACCTTCGCGAGCAACCGCCTCGATGGCCTCCAGGGCGGCATGCAGAGCTCGTCGGTCGACGGGAACACGTTCTCGGGCAACGGCCGCCACGGGCTCCTGCTCACGAGCTTCGGCGACGCCGATCCGGCCACGGGCGCGCAGGACGTCGCGATCACCAGCAACTGCTTCTCGACCAACGGCCTCGGCCTCGCGTGCAGCGGGGGCGCCAACGACGGCGAGCCGTGTACGAGCGCCGGCGACTGTCCCGGCGGCGGTACGTGCAGCGCCGTGCTCGCGGGTGCCGGCATCTTCTACAGCGACGCGCAGGCGGCCGGCACGATCGCGACCAACGTCGCGAGCGGCAACAACCTCTACGGCAACTTCGCGGGCGCGACCTACGCCGGTAGCGAGACGATCGACGCCGAGGGCAACTGGTGGGGGTGCGCGACCGGCGCCAACACTGCGGGCTGCGACACCGCGTCGGTAAACGTCGACGCGGACCCCTCCCTGAGCGCGCCTTCGGACACCACGCCGTGCGAGCCGCTCGCCGAGCCGACCGCGACGCCGACCGGTGGCGTGACGCCGACCGCGTCGCCGACCGGCGGCGGAACGACCCCGTCGCCGACGCCAAGTGCGACGGCCAGCGGCACGCCGACGCCGACGATCACTACGAGCCCGACGCCTTCGGCGACGGGCACGCCGAGCGCCCCCGCTAGCCCGACGGCGACGGCTTCCCCGACAGCGACGGTCACCGTGACGCCGACCG
>WBZR01002618.1_pt1 | contig 18084 bp, 18 predicted proteins | sample 5204231 | NCBI WGS metagenome assembly WBZR01 (sample SAMN12412403, study PRJNA552823) | activated sludge metagenome | isolation source: activated sludge from anammox sidestream of wastewater treatment plant... | place: USA: Virginia | collected 2017-08 | reverse complement strand
CCCGCGCGTCCTGCCATTAATTTCCCCGGACGCACGCACGCTCCTGGGCATCAACAATCGCGACCTGCACGCCCAGCGGACAACCTTGATGACCTCGTTTTCGCTGGCGAGGCAATTGCCGCAAGGCGTCCGATTCGTGGCGGAAAGCGGTATTCAATCGCGTGCAGACGTTCAGGCCCTTTCAGTGGCGGGGGCCTGCGCGATCCTCGTCGGTGAGACGCTCATGCGCGCCGACGACATCGGCGCAATGGTGCGCGAGCTATTGGGAGGAGCTTAGTCTTGTACTTAAAAACTGGGGGGGCCGCGTGCAATCACGCCGTGCGTCGAGCGCTACTTGCCCAATCCCCCGACTTCAACTTCCTCGTCTTCCTTGTTGATCACCGTGGGGACCAGCGTGACCGTCTTGGTAAACGAGCCGCCTACCTTCGTGCTGCCGCCGGCCGGTGCGACAATCACTTCGGCCTCCGCACCCGCCGCACTGAGTTGCAGAACGGCGGAAGTCGATTGGTCGAGGTTGCCCGTCGATTCGAGGACCACCACGGCATCGCCCCCGAGTTCAGCGCCGTCGATCTTCACCTGATCGAGGCCCGGCGTGCCTCCCGGTCCGTACTGAACGATGTACGGCTTCTTCGTCACGGGATGAGTAATCGGCGTATCGGGGGCCGATTTCTTCGAGATGAAGTAGCGGTTGTTATCCGGCTCGATCTTGATCGCCGCAGGATCGGCCGGATCGCGCAGCGAAAGACTCTTCGCGTATTCAACGTCATTCTCGAAGCGCTCGGCCGCAAGTCGCGCCTGCTCGCGCAGCCCGGCCTCGGCGTCGGGCCAGGCCACGGCGGCGACGATGCCCACGACGACGACCACGATAAGCAGTTCCACGATCGTGTATGCGTTTCGATGCATGTTTCTTCCCCCATGCTTAACGAGCTATCTCACTTGCCGACGCGCGGCCCCGGCCTGGTAGCGGGCTTTCGTTCGTCGGCCTTGATCGTGACCTGCACCGGCTTGGTCTTCAGGTGTTCGAGTATCTGCCCCAGCAGCACATTCGTGCGGCGAGTTTCTTCGACGATCTCGCGTCGTTGCAAGGCCGTGTCCGGGATCTGCGCCCGCGCGGTCGGAACGCCGTCCGGCCGGCCGACCCATAGCTCGATGGCGATGATGGTCAGCAGGACCGTCAGCGCGCAAAGAATGCCCCGTGTAAATCGGTCAAGGGTGATCGTGGTCGTTGTCTGCTCGGACATCTTAATCCTCTTTCCAGTTCAGCAGCGTATAGGGCTGGGAAGGCGGAGCGTTCTCAACATCCCAGAACCATGATCGAGTTGAATCCCAGGTGAAGCGTACGGACGTACCGGAGCCAAGTCCCGTGATCGGTTTCGACTTGATAACTGAACCGACTACCCTGATCGTTGAATTTTTCTTGTTCTTTATGTCCCATCCGCCGGCGCTGATGATCGAACCGTTGATCGTCACATCAGTGTCGTTTGAACGCACCATGACGAAGTTTGTGGCGCCCGCGACCACGGCTGCAGGGAACCCCTCAACGGCTGTAATCTGAATGGGACCTCCGTTTTCAAACTCCAGATTTCCCGCGGTGACGACAAGCGTTCCGAGTAGGTTTGCGTTCGAGTTGATTATTAAATTGCCGCCTTTGTACACCATGATGCGTCCGGGGTTGGCGGCAGTCAGCGTGGTGGCATTGAGGGCGGCCGCGTCGGCGGATGAAATATTGTTGTCAGTGATCACAAGTGCGGTGTAGGTCTGTCCGCGGATCGTGTATGACTCGTACTTGTTCGTCGCCGCAGTCGGACCGACATAAGGTGCGGATGACGGGGCCAGCGGCTTGGTTATGTCTCGGATACCGCGCCAATCGATGTCGCCGGTGGCGGATATCGTTCCATTGCAAAAGGAGAACAAATTACCGGTGATGTCTCCATTGGCGTGAAAATCGCCGAAGATACTCACTCCAAGCGGAATCGTTGACGACGTCGTATCGAATAGCGCATACGGAACCACCCACTTGTTGGCTTCGGGCACGATTACCTCGGCCGTGACCTGCCGCTTGCCGCGAACGCTTCCGTCAGGGTCGAGAGCGACGCCCGTCGCCGTGATGCGATAAAGGTTCAGATCGGTCTTCGCAGGCGTCCAGGCGTCCGATCGAAGGACCGAAATGTTCGTGTAATCGCTGGTCGCGTCGACAGCGACGTTGCTCGCGCCAGTGTAGTAGGAGCCGTAGGCCACGGTCGTCGGCGGATACATGAGGAAGTGAGTGCCGATGGCGACGCCGGACTCAGCCAGGTACAGCGCCCGCATCGCGCCGTATCGATTGACCGACTCGGGCATGGCGGTGGAGTGGCTCTCGACAAATGAGAGACCCAGCGCCGTCACAATGACCGCGATGCCGAGCACGGCAAGGAGGATGTAGCCTTTGCGTCGATGCATCATGGAGCCTTTTGAATCAATGTGTCTTCACCGCGGCGTCACTCGCATGGGCGGCTTAGCTGGTTGCCACGCCCGTCCACTTGGAGACCTTTTTTCGTTGCTTCTTGTTCGAGCCCGGCAACGGCGGACCGTTGGCTGCGGGCACGAAAAGGTAATCGGCGGATGCCCGCGGGCTCGCACAGGTGGTGAATCCAACCGCGTCGCCGTCCGTGCCCAGAACGAAATTCGCCTCGACCACCTTCGTATCGGTGTAGTCGGGGTACCCAACGAAGCCAAAGCTCTCCACCCCTTCGGCCCATACGATCGACTTCAGATCGGACGATGGGTAAAGGGAAAGCAGGGTCGCCGAGTTCTTGAAATTGGTGGTCGTCACCGTCGTCCCCGGCATGGCGCCGGAAGACTCGGGATACTCGTAAATAATCTGCTTCTTGGCGGCATCGTAACGAATGACACCGGTCTCGTAGAGATTGACATCTTCGTCGCCGTTGTAGTCTTCGACCCACAAGGAGACGGCGCTGACCGTGACCTGACCGATGCAGCGTGCCTCGCGGATGGCCTGGCCGATGCGATTGAGCGCATAGTAGCCGGCCGTCTTCGTCTTGCGGATGTCGCGCGTCTGGCTCGCCGCGTTGGCAACGGCCGACGTCAGCGCCGCCGCAGCGCCCGTCACCATGGCGGCGGTCACGGCGGCGAGCAGAAGCTCGACAAGCGTGAAAGCCGGCAAGCGGCGGGGGGATCGACATTTGTTCGAGGCACAAATTGAAATCGCGTGTCGGCGACGCATGTCAATCCTCCCTCGCGACGATGCGGACGAATCGGGCCACCTTCGCGGTCGCGCCGTCATAAACGTTCACGGTCACGCGGACAAAGCTGTTGGTATCGTTCGCCTGCTGGCCGGGAAAAGTGATGTACTCGACGGTGGCGCTTCGCCACAGGCTGCTGCTCGTTCCCGCGGTCTTGTTCTGATTCTTGAAGTCCTTGAGATTCCCGGCGGACTCGCTGTAGCCGTGGAAGTCGTCGACGTTATCATAAGTGGCGCGCGTGAGTCCGCCCTCCGGTCCCGGTGACGCAGTTCGGTCCGCCGGGTCGAAGAACGGACGTGCGAGGATTTCCTCCATCATGGCCTCGCCCAGCGCGGCGGCCTCATCGAGCTTTCCGGCCTCATTGACCTGCTGAACGCCTGCGCTGAACGGCAGCGTGGCTGAAGCGGCAACGATGGCCAGAACGGTGGCGGCCAACAGGGCCTCGGCGAGTGTAAAACCGCCGGCCGAGCATCGAGCGCGGCAAAGAAACCCATTCGTGTTTGATTCGGACATCACCTGCCTCCTTGACGATTCGGGCTGGGTGCTAGAACCATACGATTCAATCAACCGCCATCGCAAGATTGCCCGCCGGTATCGGACGCAAACACTGCCAAATCAAAACCGAAGGGACCGGAAACGTTCGGCGGTGTCGCCGAACGCTCCGGTCCCGTAGCTTGGTGTTATCAGTCGCTCGGCGCGCTTGCCGACGGGCGAGGCTCGCGCGGCCAAGCCACGAGTCGACTCGCTTAGAGCGTATCGTGGGCGACGCCGTTGGTCGTGCCGCCATCGTTCGCCTTGAAGGTTACGGTGGTGTCATCATAGTACCAAGCCTTCGCGGCCGCGGCGGCGGTGTTGGTGACATCATTGCCGGTGCCGCCGACGGTGAACGGATTGGTCGGGATTCGCTGGAGGTAAGGGCCGAACTTGCCGGTGGGGCTGACGGTGCCGGCGGCATCGGTCTTCTTTGTCATCTGGTTAACGAAGTCCGCAAGCGGCGGCGGGTTGCCGTTGTGCTGGTGCTTATAAAGGTCGATCTGCTTTCGCACCTCGCGCAGGTTAAAGGTGAGCGAGCTCGATCGGGCGTCGGTGCTCGCGTCCGTAAACTGCGGAATGACTACGGCGGCAAGAATGCCGAGAATGATCACGACGATCAAAAGTTCAACCAGCGTAAACCCGCGTTTGGCCTTCATCGTTGTCCCCTTGTCAATAAAAATGGGTGGTCGAAATTCACTCTAAGGGCGCCGTTGCCCCCTCTGCTCAATTACAGTGCATCGTGCGCGATACCATTGGTCGTACCGCCGTCATTGGCCTTGAACTCGCCGGTCGTGGCCTCATAGAACCACGCCTTGGAAGCGGCCGCAGCCGTGTTCGTAACGTCGTTGCCGGTGCCGCCGACGGTAAACGGATTGGTCGGAATTCTCTGAAGGTAAGGACCGTATTTGCCGGTAGGGCTGACGGTTCCGGATGCATCGGTCTTCTGGGTCATCTGGCTGCTGAAGGTCGCCTGACCGGGATAGTTGCCGTTGTGCTGCAGTTTATAAAGGTCGATCTGGCCGCGAATGGTTGCCAGATTGGTCATCAAAGAATTCACCCGAGCTTCCGTCGTGGTGTCGTTGAACTGGGGGATCACGACGGCGGCAAGGATGCCAAGGATGATGACCACGATGAGGAGTTCGACGAGTGTAAATGCTCGCCCTGTTCGCATGACTTTCATAATGCATCCCCTGGATGGTCGTCTTGGCAGACGCGAGTTCATTTTGACTCGTCGCGGCGGCCGAGAGACGAATGGCCATTATCGCGCGTGCCGACCTAGAGGCGATCCGCGAGAAATGGCACATGCCCTATCGGATGACCGGGGGGGCTTCTTTAGGCACAGAGTCGGTGTAAACGAGTTCCTGGCAGGCAAGAGGCGCAATATGGGGGCGATAATTCTCTGGACGTGGCGATAACCTGAGGCACAAGCCGTCAGTAAGGAAAGCCGTGCGATGATGGCCCTCAGGTTCCGATGTCTTCGTTCCACAAGTCGGGGTGCGCGGCAATGAAGTCGTTCATCAGTTTTACGCATTCTTCGTTGTGCACGATTTCCAGGGTGACGCCTCGGGATCGCACGTAGTCCTCAGGGCCCCGGAAGGTCTGATTCTCACCGATGACGATCTTCGGAATCTTGTAGAGCAGGGCCGTTCCGCTGCACATGTCGCAGGGCGAGAGGGTGGAATAAAGAACGGCACGTTGATAATCTCGGGCGGTGCGTCGTCCGGCGTTTTCCAGGGCGTCCATTTCGGCATGGAGAATGGCGCTGCCCCTCTGGACGCGACGATTATGGCCTCGGCCGATGATCTTGCCGTCGAGGACCAGTACGGAACCAATCGGTATTCCGCCTTCGTCGAGCCCTTTGCGGGCTTCGTCAATGGCCGCCTTCAGAAACTCATCCATGGCCGATCCTCCGGTGTGATGCGCCTCATCGTATCCAGAGCAAAGCGAGCCGAATTTTACCGCGGCGGCAAAAAAAAGCAGTAGCGGGGATTTCCAGGACTCTTGCCGGGCGCGCTTTCGACCGCGCCGGATATCTGTGCTAGGCTAGCGGCCCGTTGAGCTATGGAATCAACCTACAAACCAAACCGCCTGCGAAGACTCCTCTCGCTGATCTTAAAGCTCGCGGTTTGCGGCGGTGCGCTGGCATACTTGAGCGACAAGGTCGCACTAAACGACTCGGTTCGTCTCAGCGAAAACCCTTCGCATCGGCTTCGGTTATTGGCCGAGGAGGGCGAGACGCTACGGGTGTTCGATCCCGGGCAAAACACGACGCGCTCGATTTCGCGAGGTGAGCTGGCCTCACCGGACCAGCTTAGGAAGGGGCAGCGGCCAATCGAATATGGCCTGAAGTCCATCGCAACTCACGCCGACTGGCGATGGGCCTCGTGGGCGTTTATCGCCTATGGCCCGGTGGTCTTTATCCTGGCTTGGCGGCTTCAATGTCTGCTGGCCATGCAGGATATCAAGGTCAGCTTCAGAAACTCATTGCTGCTTACACTGGCCGGCAACTTCTTCAACTTTTCGATGCCGGGCACGACGGGCGGAGACCTTTACAAAGCGTACCACGTTGCGCGGATGACGGATCGGCGGACCGAGGGCATCACGGTCATCATCCTTGACCGGGTGATGGGGTTGGTCAGTTTCCTGCTGATCGCGGCGATCACGATCCTGGCGTTCTGGCGGACCGACATGATCGGATTCTACGGACGATGGGTCGGGTATTTGACGGTTGGGTTCTTCGTCTTGAGCGGCCTGTTCTTTTCACGTCGGATGCGGCGGCTTATCGGATACGAGTCGCTGCTCAAGCGCCTGCCGCTGGCGGACAAGCTCAAGCGCGTGGATGAGACGGCATTTCGATTTCGGTACCACCCGAAGCAGGCGACTTCTTCGCTTGTCAGTACGATCGTGAGCCACTTTCTCATTATCACCTCGATTTACTTCACGGCGCTGGCCCTGGGGATTCACACGTCCGCCTACCACGCGGATATAAACCTGTATTGGGCCATCCTGCTGGCATCGGTCGTGGGATTTCTGCTGGCCGCGATTCCAATCAGCATCCAGGGCTTCGGATTGATGGAGGCGGTCTTCTTCAAGGTGCTGGTCGAGGGGGGCTGGTCCACGTCTTCGCAAATGCTGGCGCTGACGCTGGGACTTCGGCTGGTGCAAATCATCTGGTCGCTGCCGGGCGTGGTCGTGCCCTGGCTGGGCTTCGCCAGGCCGCGGGAAGATGTTGATGCGCCCGATTCGTCGATTTCCGCCGAGGCAGCGATATAGATCGACTCGCAAACGGGTGAGTCCTGCCGGCCGTTGCCGACCAGGTGAGCACACGTCCTCTGGCGTCGTGCAAGAACTCGAAACAGCCTTAGAGCATGGTTCCACGCAACAAGATCACGGCGGTCGTGAAGTAAATGAGAATTCCGGTTACGTCCACCAGCGTAGCGACGAAAGGTGTCGATGAAACGGCCGGATCGAACCCGAGTCGTTTGAGAATCAGCGGCAACATGGAGCCTGTCAGGGTACCGAACATGACGACCCCGACGAGGGCCGTTCCGACGACGAAGGCCACGGCGCTGACATGTACTTTGTTCATGGCGCCATGTGACGCCTGGTAGGTACCATAGATGTAGGCGACCACAAAGGCGGATACGCCGAGGATGGAGCCGAACATCAGCCCCGAAATCAGCTCCCGCCGCATGACCCGCCACCAGTCGGAAAGCGATAGCTCGCTAATTGCCAGGGCGCGGATGACCAGAGTAGCGGCCTGCGATCCAGAGTTTCCGCCGGTGCTGATGATAAGAGGAATGAACGCCGCCAGGATGACGACCCTCTGCAGGGTCGATTCAAATCTCTGCATCGCCGTGACCGTCAGCATTTCTCCGCAGAACAGCAGAAAAAGCCAGGGCGCACGCTTGCGCACCATCGTCATCGCGGTCGCTTCGAGGTACGGCTCGTCTAAAACCCGGACGGCCGCCATTTTATGCACGTCCTCGGTTTCCTCTTTTTCAGCCACGTCCAGGACGTCGTCCACCGTGACGATGCCGACCAGCACGTTGCTTGAATCCACGACCGGCAGGGCAGTGCGGTCATATTTCTTAAACGCGCGAACGGCCTCTTCCTGGTCGTCGTGGGCATTGAGGAAGGCATAGTGACCGTCCATGATGTCGGCGACGGTATCGTTTGGATCGGCCAGAACAATGTCCTTCAGTCGCAGGTCGTCGATCAGATGGCCCTTCTCATCGGTGACAAAAACGATGTTCAACGTCTCCTTGTTTCCGCCGACCTGGCGGAGGTGCGAGAATACGTGAGAGATGGTCCAATCCTTGCGAATCGACACGTAGTCCGGCGTCATCCGCCGGCCGATGGACTCTTCCGGATAGCCGAGAAGCCTGACCGCGATTCGTCGCTCCTCGGGGGAGAGCAGGCCGATCAGCCGCTGCGCAGCTTCGCTCGGCATTTCCTCAAGGAGGGCCGTGCGGTCGTCGGGGTCCATTTCATTCAGGACGCCGGCGACTTGCTCTTGCCCGAGGGCACGGAGCACTTGTTCCTGCAATTCGACAGGGAGATACTCAAAAACGTCCGTCGCCTTCTCACGCGGAAGAATCCGGAAGATGATCGCTACGCGCTCTGGTGGAAGGTCGGAAAATACGTCCGCTACCTCGGCGGCCGGCAGCTCAGACAAAGCCTCGCGCAGCGCGCCGAAATTTCGCGCGTCGATCAGTTCTTCAAGCTCAGGAAGCAGCAATTCTCCGAGCACGCATCACCCGTGACAAGAAAAGGGCATCATAAGTGGGACCGGGCCGCGCCGTCCCCGGGCATCGGTCGAATTGTATCCCCGAATGGGGCCGTGGCGAGAGCAGTAAGAACGAAGAATTTCAAAAAAATCGAGAGAGGTTATGGCTGGCTGTCGGAACTCTGTGCGCCGGAATCTTCTTCGAACAGGCGGGCATGAATCATTGCCAGGCGACCGTTCGCATACCTCCGCAGCGGTTGCATATGAATGGATCCAGAAATTCGACCGGCGTACGCCTTGAACACATCATGGTGAATCAGCATGGCCGCCGGATGAACGATGCCTGCCCGTCGGGCCAGATACTCGATGACCTTTTGATCCACGAAGCCAACTCCGAGATGTCGAAGTGCCCGCCCGAAGAATCGGCTGGGATGGGCGGTGCTGAGATTCAGGCCTCGCTTTTGCCGCTGCCGAGCGACGATAAATAGGAATGCGATGAATGCCGCCGCCAAGACCATGAGCCAAAGGAAGAAGCTCAGATCGGCCCCAATAGTCTCGCGGGAATTGAAGCCGCCGCGAATGCTCTTGAACCTCTCGGCCGTAGGGTTTTGTGCCAGGAGAATGTTAAGCATCATGATTCGACCCCTCTTGCCTGCGAATGGATGCCCGAGGCCGATGAGACTTCGACGTTTCCTCGTTCGATCCGCCTGAGGACTTGCTGGGCGGTTCGTGCGATTCTGGGATCGGGATCATTCTTGACCATATCGCGCAAGCGGGGCGCAATCGCGGCCAGCCGATACTGGTCGACGACCCATAGGGCCATACAGCGATGCTCGATGCGTGCGTCTTGCATCATCGCAACCAGCGAGGAGGCGGCCTCGGGAACCCGCATCTTCAGTAGAATGCGCACTGCCGCGGCGCGGACATTGGCGTCGGGGCTCTTCAGCAGCGGAATGAAAAGGCTGGTTTCCTTGATGCCGCCCATCTGTTCAAGGGCTTCGAGGGCTTGAGTCTGAACAAGCGGCGTGTCCTGGGCCAGAGCTCGCTCCAGGATGCGATGACTCGTCAGGTCTCCAATTCTGCCCAGGGCCCGGATCGCGGTCGCGCGCACTTCCGGGGTCGGGTCGTTGGTAATGCTGAATATCTCGCGCTTAAAGTGCTCCGCCAACTCCAGCGCCAGAATAAGTCGAAGAGCCCGAATCCGGTCGATCGCCTGATTCCCCGTGAGCTTATTCTGCAGTTGCACGGACAGGCCTGGCACGTAGTCGAGGGCCCTTTTTCCGGCTGCGCGGGCCATCGACGGCGAGACCTTTTCGAAATTGCGCCACAGGTCGTCAAACTCTTCGCTAATACCCGCCGACTCCAGCAGGGAGGACCACTCGGTCGGGCGATTTCCCATGACCTGCTGCCGGACGGCGCCTTCTCGTTCCTTTCGAAACTGAATCTCCTGGGCGGCGATTTCTCGAACCACCGTGTCTTCGTGGTCGATCGCGCCCTGCAACGCAAGCGTCGCCCTTGCGGAATCGAGCTGGCACAGGGCCCATACCGCGGCCCTGTTTGCCTCGGTATTGTCGATGAGCAGAAAGTTGAGCAGCACGGCGACCTTCTGTTCGAGCGGAATCCCCAAAGCCAGCACCCAATTGGGCGTGGCCGCAGCGACATCGGCGGGCAAGGTGAAGGAAGGTTCAAACCCGTCTCCCAGCCACTCAAGCGAACGAATCTGGAGCATGCCCTTTCGGATTTCCGGATCGCGCGTCAGCCAGTGCTCCCGAATGAACTCGGCGAAAAAATCCGTATCCTTGCAGGCGGCGAGCAATTCGCAAATCTGCCTGCGAAGTTCCGGGTATTTCAATGAGACGTAAAGGAACGGGACGAATCGCTTTGAAAGGTTTTCGCCGATGATTTCGAGCATTGCCTGCGTCAGCTTGCCGCGCGTGATTGTGTTCTTGGTGAAGAGCTGGCCCTCGATTTGGGCGGCGAACAGCATCGCCGCCTCAAGGACTTCTGCCCGGTGGTGGCTTTCGAAGCTCGCCAGGGCATCCTCCATCGCGCTCAGGAGGAACTGCTGCTCTTCAATGATCATGCGAACGGTTGCGACGATGGTCGCGGCCAGTGTGCCGCCGTCGTCCTCGGCATCGCGCAAAATGGCGGTCGTCGACGCAAGATTCGACAGGTGTCTTAGGCTCATCTCTCGAAGTGTGACGGCGGCTTCCGCGCGAATCTGCACGGCGCCGTCGTGGATGGCCAGCGCCGCCAGGTAAGCAAGCCGGGGGTTTTCACTTCGGCGAATGATCTGCAATGCATTAAGCCGAGTCTGGCTCCGCGAGCTTCGAAAACTCGTGCGAAGCGCGGAGAAGAGCTTCGATGTAGCGGCCACGATGCGCGAGCGCGCCGAGGATTCCAGTTGATCGAATTGCTCCACGATACCCGTCAGGCCCGTGGGTGAGTCGCGATCCAGGATGAGATCTATGAGATACAGGTGTGCGTCGGGCGGAACATGATCCAGGGCCTTGAGGAGCGCATCGTCTGCGGCGGAGTCATCCGCATTACGAAAAAAGTCGATGAGCTTGATGCGCGCAGTCATGCCTTTTTGCCCTGGTTCTGGGGCATACCCCCCTTTGGAAATCGGTCCCGAGAGGGACCCTCCTTAAGATGCGATTGACCCACGGCCCCGGCAAGGATTAAGACCGGTATTGATTTTCATCGTAGGATTCGGCCCACTTGGCAATGCCCCGATAAGTCGTCGTGTGATCGACGGGCAGGCGGCATGGACGCCGCAACTTGCTGCTAGGCGGCTTTTCGAGTCACGCGAAAGAGGTCGTACCGAAGGAGGCCGGCACGGAACAATCTTTCCAAAGCAGCCAGAAAGAGGATCCGTCCGCGAAAGCCGCGGGAACCCGACCAGCCGCGTTTTCTCACCTCGGAAAGCCCGTCACGAAGTGAGCTCGCGACGCCCTGAGACGCTTCCTCATGGTGCCGAAGTTCGAGACCGGCTCCTTCGAAGGCGGCTTGGTAGTCGTCGGCCGACCAGAGCGTGACGTTGGAATTGAATTGGCTCGGCAAGCTGTTCAAGAGCGACACGGGGGCGAACAGCAGCTTGTGTGTCGTGGTGATGTCGCCGAGGCACAGTGTGCCGCCCGGCCGCAATGCACGATGGCACTCCGCAATGAATCGCCGCTTGTCAGAATAATGAAGCGCCGATTCGAGATTGAAGATGACGTCAATCGTCTTGTCCGCCACCGGCAAACTGTGGGCGTCTCCCTGGAGAAATCGGGGGCGCACCGAATCATTGCTCGGTCTTCGACCGGCCGCCAAGACGCTCGACCAGCAGTATTCGATGCTGAGAATTTGCTTTGGTGAAAACCGTCGGGCGATCCACGTTGACGGCCCGCCGATTCCACATCCGACGTCCAGCACGGTTGAATCGCTACCGATCACCGTGTCACCCAGTAGCCGCCAGACGAGTGCCTGCTGATGCTGATCGAAAGAAGCGCAGCCCGATGACTCTGCATAGCCGCAGTTGTAACCCAGCAGCCCGTGCGCCTGCGTCAGGTTCCAGTTCGGCTGATAGTGGGCCTCCATCGTTTGATGCGACATGAGGAAGGGCCTCGGGTTTGCGGGGTCGACTACCTGGCAGGCCGATTAAGCGGCGCCGTGAGAGATTGTCTGGACCGGGCTGCGACGTTGTCGAGAACGTTCATATAGTTGATGTAGCTGTCGTACGGCGACTCATAGGGATTGAAATACTTGTGAACGTCGCCGTCGGCGAAGTATTTGGTACACATGTAATAAAAGTGGTCGGAGGTCAGCAGCCGGCGCCAATCCGAAAGCAACTCCGCATCGCCCTTCGCCTTGACCGCACCCTCCAACGCGAACGCCTCCTGCAAGGCGTTTGACTGCATCGCGTTGCCCAGCCAGGCCGACAGGTCGCGCTCGGTATCGGCCCAACTGATCAAATGAGGGCAGTCGTACTCACCGGACGGTTCATACGCGCTCACGATTTCCGACGGCTTCATGAAATTGTTGTCCCCGCTGATCTTCATGACCTCGCCGGGCATGTGGTACAGGAACTCAAATATGCCCGTCTCGGTCCACTGATGCTCGCCGAAAGTTTCGTAATCCATGAACAGGTTGACCGCGTATCCATTGCCGTTGACCTGGTTGACCCATTTAGCGAACTTCTCCGCCGTCAGCGGCCACTCGGCCCAGCTTCTGTTGCCAAAGCGAAATGCTATGTCGTCGGACAGGCGATAGTTCTTCAGCAGTACCGTGATCGGCGCGGAAGGAGCCTTATAGACAAAATTCGGCGAGCGGTATCCCAGCAGGTGATCGGCGCCTTCCGCGATGATCGCCTTGTAGCCCAACTTGTGGGCCGCGGCGGCGACATCGTTGTTGTAGATGAGTTCGGTGTTACGAAATACGGTGCTCTTCTGGCCAAAAAGCCGGCCGATCCGCTCCTGCTGCAAGGCGACTTGTTCCTCGAACTCGGCGCGAGAAAACAGGAACGCGAGGCTGTGGTAATACGTCTCTGCCAGAAACTCGACGCAGCCCGTATCGGCCAGGCGTTTGAAGCTCTCGATGACTTCCGGGCAGTACGCCTCGAATTGGTCCAGCACGACGCCGGTCAGCGAATACGAACAGCGAAAGCGCCCCTCATGGACACGAATCATGTCGAGGATGCACTGATTCGCGGGCAGGTAGCATTTCGTCGCCACCTTGCGACAGATTTCCGCGTTCTTGTAATCGTCGAAATAATTATGATCGGCGTCGAAAATCGAGTAACGACGCAGTCGGAAAGGCTGGTGAACCTGAAAATAAAAGCAAACCGAAGCCATGGCTACCTTGCCTTCCGCCGAGCGGCAATCGCCTGACCATAAACCCCCACGCAGGCCTCGGCCGAGTCACGCCAGGTGAGTTTCTGGATCTCAAAGTTGCCGTGCTCTCGCAGAGTAGCTTGCAGCGGCGGGTGCCGCAACACGGCGACGATCTTGTTCGCCATCTCGTCGACATCCCAGAAGTCCACCTTTAAGACGTGGCTCAGGATTTCCGAGACGCCGGACTGCTTGGAAATCAACACCGGCACGTCGTGCGACAACGCCTCCAATGGGGCGATGCCGAACGGCTCGCTCACCGACGGCATAACGTATAGGTCCGCCATTTTGAAGATGCGCGCAACGTCGTTGCCGCGCAGAAAACCCGTGAACACCACCTTGTGCCCGATGCCCAGTTCCGCGGCCAGCTCGATCATCCGCTTGGTCATGTCGCCGGTTCCAGCCATGACGAAGCGCACATTTTTCTCGAACTCCAGCACCTTCTTGGCCGCCCCGAGAAAATACTCAGGGCCTTTTTGCATGGTGATGCGACCGAGGAAGAGAACGAGCTTCTCCTCATTGCCAATGGCCGGCGGCAATTCGTAATCGCTGCCGTTGTTGTCAATCGCGTTATAGACCACTTCAACGCGGTCGGCCGGCGCCGCATATCGGGAGAGCAAAAGGTTTCGCGTGAAATGGCTGACGGCAATCGCCTTGTCGGCCACGTGGACACCTTCGCGCTCGATGTCGTATATCCGCTGGTTGACGTGTTCGCCGCTGCGATCGAACTCGGTCGAGTGAACGTGCACAACGAGCGGCTTGCCCATCGCCCGGGCCACCGCGATCCCCGCCGGGTAGGTCATCCAGTCGTGGGCATGAACCACGTCGAACTGCTCGGTCCGCGCCAGTATCACGGCGATCTCGGCGAATCGCTGTGTCTCGGCGAACATGTCTCCGCCGTAATGGCCGGCCGCGGCACTGCTGCTGCGCATCCCAAGGATGGAAGTCGGAGTATTGGCGATCGATTTTGCCCCGCCGCCCGCCACCACGTCCTGTGAGGTGATGGATTGAGTGGTGTTGTGAATCTCGTCAAAGCGGGTTTCCGGCGACGTATAGGGCTGAAGCGTGGACGGAATGGCGCGAAACTCGACATTGTCGAACTCGCGCAGCGTGTAGGCGCGATAGGCCGCCTCGGCCAATTCGACTGAGGGTGTCTTCAGGGTCACATGTGTCGAGAAAGTTCCGGCGATCGGCTGTGGCAAAACGAAAATGACGTGGTGGCCGAGCTCCGACATCGCCTTGGTCAGACCGTAACAGGCCGTGCCCAGGCCGCCGGAGATAAACGGCGGAAACTCCCAACCTAACATGAAGACGTTCATCGTTCTCCAGCTTGACGAGCGGCCGTGTTGAACTCGCCGCAGGCCGTCTTTCTTGAGAGGAGCATAGCGCGCATCGCACCGCCCTCGCAGCGGGGCAGACCTCAACGCGCCGCGAATGATTCGCGGTTCTCAGGTAGAAAAGTACCGGGGCGTCTTGGGCCGCGGGCGCGCGGTGCTTTCCCGCCCAGGCGCCGCCATGAACTTCGGCGAAAAGCGAGAGCGGCCGGGGCCTGCCTGAAGCCCGGCAAGTATGGGGAGCGACCCTCGTTCTGTCAACGAAAATGCGAAATCTTCACGATTGGGGAAGAATTGCGAGGGGTGAGGTTATTTTGGGCTCGGATCGATTGGGGCGGGAGCGCCTCCATGGCGCTTCTCACAAAGTGCCATGCCTCGACGTGAATCTCTCCCGGCAGCGGCTAAGCTGTTGGTCAGGTCCTCCACTGCATCTTGGATACATCGACCGAGAGCATCGAAGTCTCCGGGATCGTTTCCCTGTGGAGCGTAGAGTTCGATGCAGTCTTGTTGACGCTCCTTGTTTTCCTTGACACAGCGTAGACTCCGGTCGCGATACTTAACCACGTACTTGGTCTTGCAGTCAGTTAAGGGGGTTTTCTTTCGACTTGACCCTTTTGGCACTATCTTTTCCTCCCTTTCTTTCCGTTTCGCCAGGCTGCAATGATGGTCGATGCAATGACCGATGACCTGTCCTCACCGAGGTATCCGGTCGCCTTCCAGAGGAAAAGATGAACGCGGGAAGTGGGATGCGTTCGAGCAAAGGACCGCAGCGCCTGGAGCCAAACCGTTCCTTCCCCGCGATGCTCAGCAAACAGAAACACGACCGGCCACTCGCCGTCGGGCAGATCGAAGGCTCTCAAGTCCGTTTCGCCGGAGAGAGTTACGACGCGCGGATTTTCCGCCGCCAGCACCTGCGTCCAGACTTCAGCATCCTCGACCGACCCAGCGGAACCGTCGCAGAGGATCAGAGCCTTGGCGGAGTCAGTTTGACTTCCTCCGGACCTACATCAGAGAATGCAAACGCACAGATCAACAGCACTAATCGGATCATGGCAAGCCAACTCTCTGAAGTCAGCGAAGTCGGATCAGCCGCCTGGATCCGGGGCGGGCTGCGTAGTCGCCGGCACCGTCAGGGCTTTGCAAAAATCAATACATCTTTTATATTGGTGGAATGCAGCGCCAATGCAATTCGAATAATCTTCAGCCGCCTCCTGCATGCATGTCGTCCACCGCTGTTGATCCGGATTGGGCGAGGTAGGACCATGTGCGACGTTACAGTGTTGTTCTTGGGTGGTGCGTTCTGTTAAGCACGCCAGCGTCTTACTAACCCATGTATTGAAACAATTGTCTTCACACGGTTCTATTTGAATCCCGATGGCCCGTAGATTTCCCGAATCCATTGTCTCCGAGTATGGACCGACAGTTGCTAGCGAACGAACCTGAATGCCAGAAAACGTCGGAAGAACTAGACCAGATTCAGTGGCAGGGCGTGGCGTTTGAAACGGTGTACTGGATGTTAGTGCGTAAAGTGTAGTCGTTGAGTTTCCTCGCCACCCAGTTATCGCAGTTGTGCCGACAACCGCGGTTCCCGGAGTTGTTGTTTCACCGTGGTCGTGCCAAGTAAAAATCTGAACCTCATCCTGAGGATGCAACTGCGCGTACTCTCGAAGAGGTCCGGCGTACGCCGGTTCGCCCGAAACATACCTTGACAACACTATGACGCGTGCCCAAGTCCCTTCTGCTAAGCGAAGCGAGAAGCTGGCTGAGTTTGTGGCGTAGACCACACTTCTTTGCTCCCTTGCAGCGATTGATTGCCAGAGATGTGCCCAAGGAACTGCTCCTGGGCTTTGATCCAAATAGATCAGGACCGTCGATTCTGGTTCAGCGTACACGGGCTGCGCCATACCACCAGCACTAACTGATAGTAAAAGAATTAGGCCCGACAAACAGCGTTTCATGATGTCCTCTCTAATAGAAAATGAACTGCCCGATTGTACTCGCTTCCAAGCGACAGCAAACGTACAATTTGCAGGTATTGTATCCCCCCCCCGCTGTGTCAATGACGATTTTCAATTTGTACCTTACGCGAGCCATCGAATAGTAGAAAATGATGTAAAGCTGCGTCGATCCTCAGATTAGCGAAGTGTTCCGCTCACTTTATGGGTGGGGTTGCTGGAGGATCATTCGGCTTCGGCGCTTCCGTGGGCGTCGCAAGCGATGGTGAACAGGTTGGAAGTGCCGAGGCCTCATCGCCCACGAACGGGCTCATGATCTTCCCCAGTGCCCATTCGGTCCAACTCTGCTTGTTCGAAGACAAGTGCGCCGTGATCGCGTCGAAGAACGGCTTGCCCGCCTCCTCAAGACACGTCACCGCGCCGCGCTCCTGAATGCGATAGATCGTCTCGCCGTAAGACTGGAAGATCGTCTCGGAGAGGACATCCGCCGTTGCGTTGCCCACCGCGAAGGCCGCGCCGACCGCCTTGCCCGCGGTGGCTTCCAGGTCGAGTGTCATGAGCCCGACGACAGACTCCATCGCCACGCCGTCCCGGCTGGCGAGCGACTGCATCCTGGCCCAGAGATTATCGATGCGCGGCAGAAGGTCGGTGGCCTCCTTGAAGACGCCGGAATATCCGCGCGTCAGGTCGTCGCGCAACTTCGCCAGCGAGGCGACGTCGACCGGCGGCAGGTCGAACACCTGCGCCGTGTCCTTGCCGGCCTTGCCGAGCGCCTCAAGAAGCTCGTCCACTTCCTTGATGTGTGCATCCTTGTCGATAACACCGTTCTCTTTCAACTCGGCGACGAGCTTATTGAGGTAGGCCTTCGATCCGTGGGCGATGTCGCTCACAAACGCGAAGACCCACAACGGCGAGAGGTGAACGGCGAAGAGTCCGGCCGCATTGATGACGTTTCCCGCCATGGCCCGTGGAATGTAGTTTTCCGGCAAAGAACCCGCACCATCCGGTGAGACCTCGTAGGCGCCCTGCACCTCGGCGATCTTTTCGATGAAGAATCGCTGGCTGTTGCCGACCATGGCGATGTAAGCCGTCGTCTTTCGCAGAGGCTCGGGGATCAGCGTGTCGGTGAGCAGCTTCGACGTTCCGCCAATCGCCACAGCCGCGGACCGTACCAGGCGCTCCGGCAGACTAAGCGTAAAGCCGAACGCCTTGAACGCTTCCTTAAGTGATATGGCCATGAAGGCCAGAACGTACCCGCCCACCTGCCTTTTCGCCAGTGCGGACCCGCTTATCCCGAATATTTCATCAGGTCGGCGTTGAATAGGAATAGAAAAAGCCTCGAAGCCTTGTAGACTGGGGTTTCGTAAGAACATTCCGGTCCATAGGCAGGGAGGCTTTTTCGTGACAGACTGTAACAGC
>WBZR01002617.1_pt1 | contig 18087 bp, 13 predicted proteins | sample 5204231 | NCBI WGS metagenome assembly WBZR01 (sample SAMN12412403, study PRJNA552823) | activated sludge metagenome | isolation source: activated sludge from anammox sidestream of wastewater treatment plant... | place: USA: Virginia | collected 2017-08 | reverse complement strand
CCACCATCGGCACCACCGAGGTCGGGTTCGTGAACGCCTGCGCGAGCGCCGCGGCGAGCCCGCAGGTCAGGTAGAAGGCGAGGAACGTCCCGCGGTTCATCGAGTCCTCGATGTTGTTGCCGAAGATCCAGAGGAACCACATGTTGCCGAGGAGGTGCATCCACGAGCCGTGCAGGAACATCGACGTGAGGACGTTGCCGAGCTGCCGTCCCGGGTCGGTGAGGCAGACGATGCCGTCGCCCATCGGGAAGCGCGCGCCGACCGGCAACGTCTGGAGCAGCTCCGCCGGGATGAGCCCGAGCTCGCAGACCGACTTCGCGAGCGGCATCGCGGCGCCCGCGCCCTGGAGCAGCACCCACGCGGCGACGTTCAGCGCGATCAGCGCGAAGGTGACGAGCGGCGTGCGCTGGGTCTCGTTCTCGTCGTGGTAGGGGAACATGGCGCTGCGGTTCTAACGCTCGGTGCCGACCATCGCCAGCTCCGAGCCTTTCCCCGAGACGCTGCGGAACGGCGGCCGCGCGGCCGTCAGGGTGCCCCGGGATTTGGGCGACGATCCGGAGGATGCGCGCCGCCGCCGCCGTCAGCGGCCCGCCGCGTCGCGCGGCTTCTCCCGGAAGAGGATCCACAACGCCGCCGGGAGCGCCGTGAAGTCGGCGATCATCGACAGCGCGAACGCCAGCGCCGCGAGCATGCCGAACTGCGCGATCGGCGGCAGCTCGGCGAACCCGAAGGCGAGGAAGCCGCCGGCGTTGATCATGGTCGCGAAGAGGATGGCGCGACCGGCCACGAGCAACGTGTGGGTGAGGGCGTGCTCGACGTCGCCGTCCTTCCGGCCCTCGAGGAAGTGGTAGAAGAAGTGGATCTGATCGTTCTCGGACGTGCCGAGGACGGTCGACGCGATCAGGATGGTCGCGATGTTGAGCTGCATGCCCGCGAGCCGCATCACGAGGAACATCACGAGGATCGCGAAGATCGACGGGATCATCGCCATGAGCCGCGCGGTGCCGCTGCGGAACACGACGAAGAACGCGGCGAAAATGATGGCGACCGTGAGGACGAAGCTCTCGACCAGCGTCGGGACGAGGCCCTGCGCCATTTTTGCGTGCAGCGGCGCGAGCCCGACGATCCGGAGCTCGAGGCTCTTCAACGCCGGGATCCGTGCGACCGTCTCCCCCCACGCCGCGCGGATGCCGTCGGCGAGGCGCGTCAGGTCCTCGTACTCGGGCTTGCGGCTGACGACGGTGAGCTGCGCTTGCGCGAGCTCGTGCGGTTGCACGAAGCGCTGCAGGAGCGGCTCCTGGCCGACGAGTCCCTCGAGCTGCGCCGCCGCCTCCTCGACCTGCGCGGGATCGGTCGGCCACGTATCGCCCTGGCCGCTGAGATAGCGGATCATGCGGAGGATCGTCGTCGGTCCGACGACCGAGCCGACGTCGGGATCCTTCTCGAGCGCGTTCTGGAACGCGTCGATCCCGTTCAGCACCGCGGGCTCCGACATGCTCCCGAGGCTCCCCGTCAGCCACACCTGGGTGACCGACAAGCCGGGAATCTGCGGCTGGAGCCGCTGGATGTCGAGGTAGAGCGGCGCCCGCGGATTCATGTAGGCGACCGGGTTGGTCAGGATCTTCATCGGCGTGACGACGCCGGGGAGCCCGAAGAGGGCGACCGCGCCGAGCGCCGACAGCACGAGCGAGCTCGCGACCAGCGGCCAGCGCCAGCGGTAGGTCGCGCGCGGCAGCCACGTGGCGAAGCGCTGGATCCACGGGCCGAAGGTGCGGCGCTCCTGCCCGGTCGGCGTGCGGAGGATCGCCTGCAGGGCCGGAAAGAGCGTGAGCGTGATCACCCAGACGGCGGCGAGTCCGAGCGCGACCCAGGCGCCCATCTCGCGAATCGGACGGATGTCCGAGACCGCGAGCGCCGCGAAGCCGACGGCGGTCGCGAAGATCGACGCGGTGCAGGCGACGAACTTGTTGACGTACGCGAAAACCTGGTGCGCGCCGACCTCGCGATCGGGTGGCCGGTCGACGAAGCGCGAGTGCAGGTAGACGAGTGTCGCGGTCGCGGTCACGAGGATCGTCATCGGCACCATCGGCGAGACGATCGTGAGCGTGCCGCCGAGGAGTCCGATGATGCCGACCGAGAACGCCAGGCAGACCGCGAGCGTGATCAGGAACGCGAGGAGCGTCGCCACCGAGCGGTAGAGGACGACGTTCAGCGCGACGACGAACGCCAGGAAGAGCACGAAGTACTTCCAGGCTTCCTGTTGCGTCTCGTCGAGGTACTGGTCGACCCACGGCGCGCCGAGCTCGGTGAGCCGTTCGAACGGGGCCGGGTGCGCGCGGTACTTCGCGATCGCCTGCTCGATCGCGGCGAGCGCCGCGCGCCGCTCCGTGGTGCCGGCGACGTCGAGGATGAGGCCGATGGCGAGGTACCGGTCGCCGACGAGGCCCTGCTTCTTGAAGAGATCGGTGCCGGAGACGAAGGCGCGAAACGCGGCCAGGTTTTCGGGGGTCGGCTCGAAGCCGGCCCGGGCGCGCCGATAGATCGAGAGCGTCGAGTTCACCGCGACGTGGTCGATGCCCGCGAGCGCCTGCTCGATCTCGTCGACGCGCGCGACCACGGCCGGAGCCAGCGGATCCGGCGCCTCGGCCAGGAGGAGCGCGAACTCGCCCTCGCCGAAGACCCGCTCGAAAGCCCGGGTCGCGATGACGTCGGGATCGGTCGCGACGATCAGCCGGTCGATCGAATTGTCCTGCTGGACCTTGGCGGCGTAGAAGGCGGCTGGCGGCAGCAGCGCCGCGTACAGCGCGACCACGAGCCAGCGCCGCGCGATGACGCCCGCGAAGAAGCGCGCGAGGATCCCGCTCCCCTTCACGGGCTCGGCGTCGGCCCGGAGCCGGGTCGGTGCGGCCATCGGGGAGGGGAGGTAGCACACGGCTCCGCCGCGCGCACGGCCCCCGCCTCTCCGGCCGGGCTCCCCGCGGAGCCCGATCCGGCCGGCCGCGCCACGACGGCCCCACGCGCCATCGTCTCGCCGACGGCGCCGGGCTGCCGATCGCCATCGTCCTCACCGCCGTATCGATTCACCCGCGCGCGCCTGCTAGGTCACGACCGCATGACGAACGGTGCGATGGTCGGACGGGTCGAGGACATCCGGCGCTATCCGGTGAAGAGCATGGCCGGCGAGCAGCTGGCCTCGACGACCCTCGGCGCGCGCGGCCTTCCCGGCGATCGCGCCTGGGCGGTGCGCGACGAGGTGCACGGTGGCATCCGCGGCGCCAAGAAGATCGACGCGCTCATGCGGCTCGCGGCGGCCTATCCCGAGCCGCCGTCCGCCGAGGGGTCGAGCCCCGCGGTCGTCACGTTCCCGGACGGCACCACGTGCCGCACCGGCGACCCCGATGTGAACGAGCGGCTCTCGCGGGCGCTCGACCACCGCGTGAGCCTCTGGCCGCTCCTGCCCGCCGACGCGCTCGACCACTACCGGCGCGGCGCCCCGACCCACGCCGACTTCGAGCAGGAGATGCGCGCGGTCTTCGGGCGCGCCCCCGACGAGCCGCTCCCCGACCTCACGGTCTTTCCGCCCGAGCTCTTCGAGTTCGAGTCGCCGCTCGGCACGTACTTCGACGCGTTTCCCCTGCTCCTGGTGACGACCGGCTCGCTCCGCACGATGACGAGCCGTCACCCCGCGTCGCGCTTCGACGTGCGCCGCTTCCGCCCGAACTTCCTGATCGCCACCGATGGTCCGGCCGCGCGCGACGACTTCCCCGAAGCCGCCTGGGCCGGACGGCGCGTCGGGATCGGCGACGCCGTCATCCGGATCGGCGTGTCCTGCCCGCGCTGCGTGATGACGACGCACGGCTTCGCCGATCTGCCGAAGGATCCGGGCGTCATGCGCGCGCTCGTCAAGGAGACGGGCGGCCAGCTCGGTGTCTACGCGACCATCGAGACCCCCGGCGCCGTCCGCCGCGGCGACGCCGTGACGTTGCTCGACTGACGCGCCGCGCCCGGTAGCTCCTGGCGCCCCCGGGGCTCGGGATCTTCATACGAGGAACCCCAGGTCGAAGTTCTCCTGGGTCCAGCGCTCCGCGGGGTCGCCGCCGTCGAGCGTGAGGACGTTCGAGAGGATGGTGCCGTGCGGCATGCCGAGCCAGTGCTTCAGGATCGTGCCGTATACGTCGCGCATGTCGGTCGAGCGGAACGGATCCGCGGCCCCTTGCGAGTAGGAGGTGTTGCCGTCGTCGGAGAGCGCGCTCTCGTTGATGTTGGGGTGGTTGCCGTAGACGCCGCCCTGCACGGCGCCGCCGAGCACGAACATCGGGTACTGCGTGCCGTGGTCGGTGCCGTTGTCGTTCTGCGGCACGCGCCGGCCGAACTCGCTCCAGACGATGACGACGATCTTGTCGGCGACGCCCATGTCGGCGCAGTCGTCGTAGAAGAGCTTGAGCGAATCGCCGACCTCGGCGAGGAGCTGCCAGTGATGGCCGTCCGGGGTGGTGCTGCCCTGGTCGGAGTGGGTGTCGTAGCCGCCGGTGGCGCACTGCATGAGGCGGGCGTGGACGTTCGGGACGCCGCTCACGATGCCGTGGATGACCTTCGCGGCCTCGCGCAGGTTGTAGGCAAGGCCCTGGTCGAGCGCGTCGTACGCCCCGTCGAACGCGGCGCGATCCGCCTGGTAGAGGTCGTGCAGCCCGGCGTAGCTCTCGGTGGCGAGCAGCGTCGCGACGCCGCTCGTGCCGAGGTACTCGGCGATCGGCAGCGCCTGCGCCGCCGCCCCTTGGTAGAGCGCGTTGAAGGCATCGCGCTTGCGCGCGACGTCGTCGCCGTAGTCGCCGTCGTAGGGGAAGCGCAGGTAGCGGAGGCGGCGCGCGGCGAGCACGCTCGTCGCGGTCTGCCGGAACTCTCCCGCGACCTCCGACCGCAGGCAGACGCCCGGGATGTCGCTGCCGCCGTAGTTGGCGGCGAGGTAGCGCCCGAGCCATCCCGTGCCGGTGCCGAGGCCGGGCGGCGTGCCCGCCTGGAACGCGACGCGCGATTCCTCGTGCGACAGATTCGGACGGGGGTAGCCGCAGCCCTGGATGACCGCGACCTTGCCGAGATCGTAGAGCTGCTTGAGTCCGGTGAGCGCGGGATGCAGCGCGAGCTGGGCGCCGCTTCCGGGATCGGTGCCGATGAGCGTCGCCGCGAGCGCGGCCGGGCCGATGTTGATGCCGTCGGTGCCGGTCGCACGCGCGGCGTCGTACGCGGCGCGCAACGTCGCGCCGCCGTCGTTCACCGGGATCACGGTGTTGAAGCCGTCGTTGCCGCCGTCGAGGAAGATGGAGAGGAAGTAGCGGTCGCCGATCGTGTCGGCGAAGGCCGTGCGCACGAACGGGTTGCCGAGCAGCGCCGGAGCGACGAGCGAGCTCGCCGCGGCGAGGCCGCTGCCTTTGAGGAAGCTGCGTCGTGAGATCGCCATGGTCGGTCCTCTAGTGGAGTTGGTGGGCCGGCGACTGCAGCAGGAGCGCGAAGAGCCCGTGCAGCTTGCGGCCGCGAGTATCGAGGTCGTTCAAGTTCAAGGCGGATACGGCGCCGCCGTCGGTCAGGTAGTCGATCAGCGCGGTCCGCTCGTCCGGGCTCAACTGGTCGGTGAGCCCGAGGAGCGCGCTCGCGGCGTCGAGGATCTGGGCGGGCGACTGCAGGTCCATGGACATCAGCTTCTCGGGATGGAAGCCCTGCTTGCCCTTGCCGCGCGCCGCGGCGAGATCGCGCATGAACCGGAAGCGCGCGAGGAGCGTCGCGCTGCTGATCCAGGCCGCCTCCCAGTCCCAGCCGAAGACGCTCGGCGGATCGAAGAGGCGCTGGCCCATGTCGTCGAGGTGGCCGCGCAGGGAGTCGCTGTCCTCGAGCGCGAGCCCGGCGTACTTGCGGCGCTTCGGCACGACCTTGAGGAGCCGGAGCGTGCCGACGACGTAGTCGATGGGCCACTTCACCGACTTCTTCGTGCCGCCGGCGTGCAGCGGGGCGGCCGTCTCGTAGAACGCGTCGTGGGTGAGGATGGTCTTGACGAGCGCGCCGATGTCCCAGGTGCTCGAGAAGCCCGACATCGTCAGCAGGGCGTCGACGAGCGCGGTCGAGGGCGCATCCCACGCGAAGTACTCGAAGAGGCGGCGCGTCATGCGGCGGCCGACGGTGCTCTGGCCCTCGCTGTCGCGGTGGCTCAGCAGCGCGTCGATCACGCGGTCGATCTCGGCCGCGCCCTCGCCCGCGGCGCCGAAGTCGACGCCGCCCGGGCCGAAACCGCCGTAGGTGGTGAAGATGACCTTCGGACCGCGCTCCGGGTAGTCGGCGTTGTAGTCGTGGCGGTCCTCCCGGAACACGGGGTTGCCGTCGTCGTCGAGGCGCCATCCGGTGAACGCGCGCGCGATCTGGACGATGTCCTCCTGCGCGTAGTTGGGCTGGCCGGCCTCGTCGACGACGCCGAGGGTGAACAGCTCCATCAGCTCGCGGGCGTAGTTCTCGTTCGGCGTCTTCGGACGGTTCCGCAGCGTGTCGAGGAAGTCCAACATCGCCGGGTCCCGGTTGATGCTCTTGAGGAACTGGCGCAGGTTCCCTTTCGCCATCGCCCGCAGCAGGGCGTTCTGCCGCGCCATCAGCTCCGTGCTCTGCACCTTCGCGTTCGCCGTCGCGAAGTGGTCGTGCCAAAAGAGCACGAGCTTTTCGAGGAGCGGCGTCCTGGTCTTGAGCATGAGCTCGAGCCAGCGGTCGTAGACCTCGTCGATCCCGTCCTTCTTGCCGACTTTCAGCGGCTTCGCCTTGAACTTGAGGAGCTTGTCGACGAGCTCTCCGCGCGTGAGGCCGCGCTTCACGAGCTTCGCGATCTCCTTCGGCGGTGCGCCGAACCCGGCGCGGCGCATGAGGTGCCGCGTCTCGCCTTCGGTGAGGATGCTGTTGGCGTTGCCCATCGCTTGGTCCCTCCGGCGGCGTCAGTCGGTTCCGGGCACCCAGCCGTCGGCGGGCGCGCCCGCCTCGATCCAGCGTCGGATCACCTCGACGAGCGTGTCGTCGAGCCTGGCGCGGTGGAGCGGCATGCGCTCCCCGAAGCCGGGCGGCAGGTCTCCGGAGACCTTGTGGAAGATGTAGCTCGTCGCGGGGTCGCCGTGCGTCGCGTCGAGCGTCGCGACGCGGCGCCAGCCGGCGGCCGCCGCGTCGGCGTTCGTCGGCACCCTGCCGACGAGGTTGTCGTAGGCGGCGCCGCGCTCGAGGAGCAGGTCCGCCCGCGTGCTCTGCGAATCGTGGCAGCCGCCGACCGCGCACGAGCGGTCGAAGATCTGGGTCTGGACGCGGTCGAAGGTCGAGGTGAAGAACGTCCGGGCGTCGCACCCGGCGGGCGACGGCTCGCAGATCATCTTGAGGCGGTCGACGTCGGTGCGGGCGCGGCCGGCGACGGGCGTCGAGAGCGTTGCCACGCGGATCGTCTTGACGCCCTTGCGGCAGCGGCCCTTCGCTCGCGGGCCGTCGATCGCGACGTGGACGGGGGTCGGCGCGCCGCAGCGGTCGGCGCGCGTTTCCGGGAGCTCGAGCACGAAGCCGAGGCGTGTCGCGATCGCCTGCATCTCGGGGTCGAAGCCGGGCGTGCCGTCGTCGACGGAATGCGCGACCGTGACCGCGGTCACGCCTGGCGACGCGCAGCGCGGGTCGGCGGTGCCGTTGACGCATAGAGAGACGGAAAACTCGCAGCGGCCGTTCACGAGCCCGTCGGCGTCGCACGGGGCGCCGTCGGCGCAGCGGACGTTGCGCGGCCGGCGCGCCGGCTCGTTGGCCGGGGCGTCGAAGACGGCGAGGCAGTCGCTCTTCGCGCTGCCGCCGCCGCCCACGACCGCGGCCGGCGTCGCGCCCGCCGCGAGTACGGCCGCGCAGATCGCAAGGAGCGCGACGACGCGCGGAACCGTGCCGGATGCGATCTGACGTCGCATGTCGGTGCGGCGCTCGCCGCGCTCGCAGGGGGTCCGTCTCCTCGCCACGCCTCCCGGGGCAGCAACGCGCGTGCCGCCTGCCCGCGCACGCCCGCTAGGCTCCGAGCGTCGCCCCGGCGTCACGAGGATGACGCACGGCGGGCGCGTGGCGGCGCGCGGCGCGTCGCCGCCGCCACGTTGTGTCAGCGCGCGCCGCCCCGTGGCCTCCGGACGCTGTGTGCGACGCTTGAAAATCCCCGGGGACGGCTGGTACCGACGTCGGTATGGCCGAGGGCGCCAGCGAGATCCTCCACGAGACCGGCGAGGTGCGCGAGGCGCATCGCTTCGATGCCGGCGCGCTCGGCGAGTACATGCGGGCGTACGTCGCGGGGTTTCGCGGCCCCCTGTCGGTGCGACAGTTCACGGGCGGGCAGTCGAATCCGACGTTTCTCCTCGAGGCGGCGAGCGGACGTTACGTCATGCGGAAGAAGCCGCCCGGAAAGCTCCTCGCGTCCGCGCATCAGGTCGACCGCGAGTACCGCGTGATCCGCGCGCTCGCGTCGACGGACGTTCCGGTTGCGCGGACGCACGCGCTCTGCACCGACGACTCCGTCATCGGCAGCGCCTTCTACGTCATGGACTGCGTCGAGGGCCGGGTCTTCCGCGATCCCCAGCTGCCCGGCTGCACGCCGGAGGAGCGCGCGGCGGTCTATGACGAGATGAACGACGTCATGGCGCGGCTCCATCGCGTCGACTACGAGGCCGTCGGCCTCGGCGACTTCGGGAAGCCCGGCAACTATTTCGAACGCCAGATCGGGCGCTGGACCAAGCAGTACGAGGCGGCGCAGACCGACGAGGTCGAGGCCATGCGGAGCCTCATCGCGTGGCTGCCGGCGCACATTCCCCCGGGCGACGAGACCTGCATCGTCCACGGCGACTTCCGGCTCGAGAACTCGATCTACCACCCGACCGAGCCGCGCATGCTTGCGATGCTCGACTGGGAGCTCTCGACGCTCGGCCACCCGCTCGCCGACCTCGCCTACAACTGCCTCCTCTACCACATGAACAGCCCCACCCAGGGCACGCTCGCCGGCGTCGACCTCGCCGCGCTCGGCATCCCGACCGAAGAGGAGTACGTCGCCGACTACTGCCGCCGCACGGGCCGTCCCGACGTCGAACACTGGAGCTTCTATCTCGCGTTCTCGCTCTTTCGCCTCGCGTCGATCGCGCAGGGCGTCTACAAGCGCGGCCTCGACGGCAACGCGAGCTCGGAGCAGGCGATGCAGTACGGAACCATCTGTCAACTGCTGGCGTATCTCGCCTGGGAGATCGTCGGGAGGAGCGCCGACCGCTGACGCGGCCGGCTCGGGAGGCCCGCCGATGCCCCATCCCCTCCGGTGCGACGGCGTCGCCCGCCCGTGAGTTCGTCATGAGCTCCGAGCACGCGCCGCCGCCCTCCGACGCCGATCCCGCCAAGGAGCGGTTGCGGCGGGAGCGCGATCTCTATCTCCGGCTCCTCGAGCTCGTGCGCTGTCGCGAGCTGGAGCCGCTCCTGCGCGAAGGTCTGCGGCTCATCGTCGAGACGGTGAACGTCTCGCGCGGCTACCTGGAGCTGCTCGACGAAGGCGACGACCCCGGCAACCCGCGCTGGTGGATGGCGCACGGTCTCTCGCCGTCCGAGATCGCCGGCGTGCGGAGCGAGATCTCGCGCGGGATCATCGGCGAGACCCTCGCGCGCTCGGAGGCGGTCGTGACGGCGTCGGCGGTCGACGACCCGCGCTTCAGCGGCCTCCAGAGCGTCAAGCGCGCGCGCATCGAGGCGGTGCTCTGCGCGCCGATCGGGTCGGATCCGCCGCGCGGGGTGCTCTACCTGCAGGGGCGCGCGGCGCCCGGAATCTTTCCGGACGAGGACCGCGCGCTCGCCGAGACCTTCTGCCGCCACCTGGCGCCGTTCGTCGATCGCCTCGGCCGGCGACACGAGCCCGACGACCGCACGGAGGCGGTGCGGGCGCGGGTGCGGGCGCCGGGCGTGATCGGGCGGAGCGCGGCGCTCGCGCAGGTGCTCGAGCAGATCGCGCTCGCCGCTCCCCTCGACGTGAGCGTGCTCCTCACCGGCGACACCGGCACCGGCAAGAGCCAGCTCGCGCGCGTCCTGCACGACAACGGTCCGCGGGCGGCAGCCCCGTTCGTGGAGCTCAACTGCGCGGCGCTGCCGGAGCAGCTCCTCGAGAGCGAGCTCTTCGGGGCGCTCCCCGGCGCCCATTCGACGGCGGTCAAGCGCATCGAGGGAAAGGTCGCCGCCGCGCAGCGCGGCACCTTGTTCCTCGACGAGGTCGGCGAGCTGCCCCCGGGGGCGCAGGCGAAGCTCCTCCAGCTCCTCCAGTCGCGTCAGTACTATCCGCTCGGCGCGTCGCGGCCGGTGCACGCCGACGTCCGCATCGTCGCCGCCACCAACGCCGATCTACTCGCCCTCGCCGGCGAGCGGCGATTCCGGGAGGATCTCCTCTATAGACTGCAGGTGTTGCCGATCCGCGTCCCGTCGCTGGCCGAGCGCCGCGACGACGTCCAGGAGCTGGCGGCGTACTTCTGCGCTGCGGCCTGCAAGGGCCATGGCCTCCCGGCGATCGGACTGTCGCCCGCCGCGCTCCGCGCCGTCGAGACGGCCGCGTGGCCCGGGAACGTGCGGCAGCTCGCCAGTGCGGTCGAGGCGGCGGCGATTCGCGCGGTGGGCGAGGGCGCTCACGAGATCGAACCTCGGCATATCTTTCCTCAACGCGAGGTGTCCGCGGGTACGAGCGGCTCGCCGAGCTTCCAGGAGCAGACGCGGCGTTTCCAGGAACGCCTCCTCCGCGACACGCTGGAGGCGACGGACTGGAGCATCGTCGACACCGCCCGGCGGCTCGATCTGGCGCGCTCGTACGTCTACAAGCTGATCAACGCGTTCGACCTCCGACGGTCGACGCCCTGACGGCTCGTCCTCGTCCTCGTCGTTGTCCTCCTCCTTCGTCGGTCGTGGAGTGCGATGCGTCCTTCGACGGATCGCGGGAGCAACGACGGTGCCGCGGCGCGCGCGGCGTCCGGTCGCGGAAATCGCGTCGACTTTCCGGCGGCGAGCCGCCGGCGGCGGTCCGGCGTACGTCTCCTGGGGGAGACGCGTGTCTCGCGCAGCGGACACGCGAGCCGGCGACCCCGGCGCATGCCGCGGCTCCCGGTGCGGCGTGACGTTTGCATGGGGATCTCTCATGCAACTCAACGCCGCGCCTGCATCGGGAACGCTCCCGCCGCCCGTCGGCCTCGCCACGCTCCGGGTCATGTTCGGGAAGTTCACGACCCCCGAGGTGGCGAGCCTGATCCTCGCCGACCCCAAGGAGTTCTGGACCAAGAGCGAGCGTCGGACGGTGACGACCCTGTTCGCGGACGTCCGCGGCTTTACCTCGTTCGCGGCGCGCGTCGCGCCCGAGGAAGCGCTACCGACACTGAACCGGATCTTCGCGATCCTCTGCGAGGTGGTCGCGAGCGAGCACGGCATCGTGAACCGCTTCCTCGGGGACGGCATGCTCGCGGTCTTCGGGACGCCGTTCCCGCTCGAGGATCACGCGTCGGCCGCGGCGCGAGCCGCCCTGCGGGCGTGCGCCAAGATGGCGCAATTCGCCGACGAGCGCCGCGCGCAGGGACGCGAGCCCTTGCAGATCGGGCTCGGTCTCAACACCGGCTCGGTGATCGCCGGCTGCATCGGCACGCCGGAGCGGACCGAGTACACGGTGGTCGGCCACTCCGTGAACGTCGCCTCGCGCCTGGTCGCGATCGCCGAGCCGGGGCAGATCCTGGTCGGCGCCGGCACGGCCGCGCTCGTCGACGAATCGCTGGCCGTCCACGAGCGGGGGACCGTCGATCTGAAGGGGATCGGACCGACCGTCGTCTACGAGCTCGTCGACAGGCCCGCCCAGGGGATGAGCCGCGGCCGCGCGTGATTCCTTGACGATCGCGTCGCGTCCGTGGGAAGGCTCCTCCCGCGCCGATTGGAGGGATCGTGGTCACGCTCGCTCGTCGAAACGCTCGCCTCGCCGTCGTCGTGGCAACGTTCGCGATGAGCCTGACGGCGCTGATCGCGCTCGCGGATCCTCTCGATACGCCGAGCGAACGCCTGGTGCTGGCGCCGCCGCATTGCGGATCGGAGGCCGACGCGCTGCGGATGGCCATGCTCAGCATCCATGCCTATGTCGAGAAGCGCCGCCCGAACGGCCCGCTCGTGCGCTACCTCGATCACGTCGATCCGATGAGCCCCCCGCAGGCGGTGACCATCCTCCTGCGGGACGAAAGCGAGACCGGGGTTTTCCTTCGGCGCCGCGCTCTCGTCCGGATGCTGTCCGTGGTCCCGGGTGACGCGGAGGTGCGGGCTGCGGTCCAGTTGCTGGTGGGTCCGCAGCGGACCGAGCAGATCTACGCCATGTTGCTGCAGCTGGAACACGGCGGGGCGTGCGACGCGTCCGATCCCGCCGACGTCGCGAACAAAGCCGTCGCGCTGGTCATGGGGCCGAGCCCCTACAGGAATTGCTCGGACGTGGAGAACAAGGTCGCGACCACCGTTCCGAAGGAGAGCGGTGTCGGCATCCACGGGCGTGTGATCGCGAAGGCCTCGCTCGACGCTGCGCGCCGCGGGCTCGATGCGCAGCGCTGGAAGACCTGCTCGCCGCTGTGGGGCGAAAGCTACGTGGTGGAGGTGGACGGGGCGGGGCACGTCGTCGACAACGGCAAGTGCAGCGGGAACAAGCTCGACAAGTGCATGCCCGCCCCCGGCGTTGCGCTCCCTATCGGCGAAACGTACGACACCGGGACGTTGACGCCTTTCCCGCGGCCGTTCTTCGAGAAGTTCGTCTGCGACGATCTGCCGTGCGACGTGCGCCTGATGCTGCGGATCCGGGCCTATCGCGCACCGACGCCGACACCGGCGCCGACCGCGAGCTCGCCGTCGTCCACGGGTCCGACGCCCCGGGTGACGCCCGCCGATCCGGCCTATTCGCTCACGTACAGCAGCCCCGAAGGATGGAAGGGCTTCCCGTACCCTCCGGTCGACGAAGGACAGGTGCGGTTGTACGCGGAAGATCCGGCGAACGGGAGCGGCATCCAAACGCTCACGGTCCAGTCGGACAAGACGTTCGGTTTCGAAGATTGGACGACCGACACCGCGGTGCTGCTCTTGCTGCGGAGGATCGAGATGGCGGACTACCTGGCAGACCTCGTCTGTTGTCGGCCCTGAGGAGGAAAGATGGCGAAAGCCAAGAAGTTGAAGCTCATGAGGCGCGTCAAGCGCGGGAGCGATCGCGCGCAGGAGTTCGCGCTCAACACCGAGGACCGGGTCCGGAAGGCGCTCAAAGCCATCGCGAACGACACCTACTCGCTCAGCAACCTTGCCGACGATGTGCTCGGGCAGTGGTCCGATTTCTTCAAGGTCGTCAATCAGATCAGTGGGGGTGACGAGGACGAAATGGGAACGGCGACGTTCATTGCCGGACCGTACAATCAGAACAATCCGCCCCCGGTTCCCGGCGGAGCGTCGCTCGTCGTGCTCACGGACACCGTCGACGGTCAGTCGATCGAGTGCACCGATCTCACCGGGCCGACGACGTTCGCCAAGGCGAACGTGCGGATCCTGGATCCCGATACGGATGCTCCTCCCCTCCCCAACGTGGATCTGGACATGGTGAAGGTGAAGGTCACGGCGCTCCCGGCGCAGCCCGGCACGTACCACGGTGCTCTGACGCTCGGGAACACCAAGATCCTCGGGCGCGTGCTGTACGTGTACAAATAGCGTGACCGAACGCGATCGCATCCGCCGCCCCGTCGCCGCGCGCACGACCCCGATCCGGAAATGGGACGGATTGCTCGGGGAGGCGGGAGCGTCTTCCTCGGCGCGCGGTGGCGCGCCGGCGTGCCCTGCGTCCGCCGACGATCTCCTCGCGCGCTCCGTCGAGCTCGGGTACCGGGTCGTCGATGAGTACCTGAAGCGCGGGCAGGAGGCGGCGCAGCGGGTGCGGCGCGGCGTCTACGGCGCCGAGGCGATGGCGCAGGACGCGCAGAGCGTCGCGAGCCAGCTGGTGCGGACGGCGTCGGACTTCGCGGGGGCGTGGGTCGAGTTCTTCGCGCTCGCGGGGCTCGATGCCGCGGAGACGCCTCCGCCGGGGCGCTCGACCGTGCCGGCGGCGTCCCAGGCTCCGCCGCCGCCCGCGGCGCGCGCCGGCGAAGACGCCGCCCCGGCGCCGTCCGCCGTGCGCGCGGACGCCGCCGAGGCGCCGCCGCTCCGCGTGCGGCTGGTCGTCGACTCGCCGCGTCCCGTCGAGACCGCGCTCGACGTCGAGCCGATCCCGGCCGGGCACGCCCTCACGATCGGACGGCTCGGTCTTGCGAGCGACGCCGCGACGCGCCTCACGGACGTGCGCGTCGCGCCGGGAGACGACGGCGTCGTCCGCATCCACGTGACGGTGCCGGTCGACCAGGCGCCCGGCCGCTACACGGGGATGGTGGTCGACGATAGGGCCAACGTTCCCGTCGGCGAGCTGACGATCGTCGTGCCCGCAGCCGGCTAGTGTCGCCGGAGGACAGCAGCGTGGTGCCGGTGATGCTGCGGCGATACGGCGATCTCACGCGCGTGGCGCTCGCCCGCTACCTCGCGCCGCGCGAGCCGCACCGGCACCTCTACGCGCTCGTCGCCGACTACCCGCGGCGCGGCGGCCGGATGATGCGCCCGACGCTCTGCATCGCGACGGCGCGCCTCTTCGGCGCGGCGGCCGAAGAGGCGGCCGGGGCGGCGGTCGGCCTCGAGCTGCTGCACAACGCCTTCCTCGTCCACGACGACGTCGAGGACGAGAGCGAGGCCCGGCGCGGTGGACCGACGCTGCACGCCACGCACGGGACCGCGGTCGCGGTGAACACCGGCGACGCGCTGATCCTCCTCGGTCTCCGCGCCCTCATGGACACGCGCGCGACGATCGGGCCGCGGCTGGCGCTGCGTCTGCTCGAGGACGCCGAGCGCATGGGGCGGGAATCCGTCGAGGGGCAGGCGATGGAGCTCGGATGGCGGCGGGACGTGGCGCTCCGACTCGGGGACGCCGAGTACTTCGCCATGGTCCTCAAGAAGACCTGCTGGTACACGACCATCTTCCCGAGCCGCGCGGGCGCGTTGATCGGGACGCGCAGCGAGGAGAACCTCGACCGCTTCATCCGCTTCGGCTTCTTTCTCGGCGTCGCCTTCCAGATCCAGGACGATGTCCTGAACCTGGTCGGAAACGAGGCGGCGTACGGGAAGGAGCTCGACGGCGACATTCGTGAAGGGAAGCGCACGCTGATGCTGCTGCACCTCATGCGGGAAGCGGGCGACGCCGAGCGCGACCGGCTCGCGGCGTTCCTGGCGCTGCCGCGCGCCGCGCGCGACGACGAAGACGTTCGCTGGGTGCGGGACCGCATGCTGGCGCGCGGCAGCGTCGACTACGCGCGGACGGTGGCGCACGCACTCGCGGGCGCGGCCCGCGAGGAGTGCGTCCGCCTCTATGCCGGGATGCCGGATTCCGAGGATCGCCGATTCGTCGAAGAGCTGCCCGCCTGGGTGATCCGGCGTGCGTGAGGCGCGGACTTCGCCGCCGGGCGCGGCCGCGGCGCGCGCGTGAGCGCGCCGGGACGCGTCCTCGTCTACGGCGCGACGGGATACTCCGGGACGCTCGCGGTCGAGGCGCTCCGCCACCTCGGGATCGCGCCGATCGTCGCGGGGCGCGACGTCGCGAAGACCGAGCGGCTCGCCGCCGCGCTCGGCGCTCCCTATCGGACGGCGCGCGCCGACGATCCCTCGGCGGTGACGGCGATGCTCGACGACGTTGCGGTCGTGCTGAACGCCGCGGGGCCCTTCTCGGCGACGGCGGAGCCGATCGCCGACGCGTGTCTCGAGCGCGGCGCGCACTACCTCGACCTCTGCGCCGAGGTGTCCGTGCTCGAGCGCCTGGCGGCGCGGCACGCGGCGGCGCGCGCCCGCGGCGTGATGCTGATGCCGGCGGTCGGCTTCGACGTCGTGCCGACCGACTGCCTGGCGGCGCACCTGGCGCGCCGCGTGCGGCGTGCGCGCGCGCTCACGATCGCGGTCAGCCGACCGTTCTTTCTCTCGCCGGGATCGGCGAAGACGCTGCTCGAGAACGTGGTGCTCGGCGTCGCGCGGCGCGACGGCGCGCTGCGGCCGCTTCGGCTGGGCTCGGTGGAGCGCGCGTTCGACCTCGGCCCGCACCCCGTGGCCTGTCTCAACGTCAGCGCCGCCGATCTCGTGACGGCGTACCACACCACCGGCATCCGCGAGATCACGACCTTCGTCGAAGCGACGCCGCTCCTGCGTTTGCTGCCGCTCGGCCCGCTGTGCGCGCCGTGGTTGCGGACGCCGGTGGGCGCGGCGCTCGGGCGCGCGCTGTCGGACGTCCTCTGGGGGACGCCGCCGCGCGGCGCGGACTCCGCGACGTGGCGCATGGCGTGCGTCGCCGAGATCGAGGACGGCCGCGGCGGTCGCGCGCGGGCGCGGCTCACGACGCCCGAGGCGTACGCGTTCACCGGCGCCACCGCGGGAGCGATCGCGGCGCGGGTCGCGCGCGGCGACGTCGAGGCGGGATTCCAAACGCCCGGCCGTGTCTTCGGGCCCGACCTCGTGCTCGGGTTCGCCGACGTCGCGCGGGAAGATCTGGAGTAGCGACGATGCCTGGAGGAACCGATCGGATTCGCGTCGCCGTCGTCGGCGGCGGCTGCGCCGCGATGGCGGCGGCGCTCGAGTTGACGCGCCCGGAGCACGCGGGGCGCTACGAGGTGACCGTCCATCAGCAAGGCTGGCGCCTCGGCGGCAAGGGCGCGTCGGGGCGCGGGCCCTACGGCCGCATCGAGGAGCACGGCCTGCACGTCTGGATGGGCTGGTACGAGAATGCGTTCCGCGCGCTGCGCGAGTGCTACGACGAGCTCGGGCTCGACTGGCGCGAGGCCTTCCAGCCGGCCCCGCTCGTTGCGGTGACCGATCGCCTCGCCGACGGGGCCTGGGAGCCGTGGACGCGGGTGTTCCCGCCGACCGAGGGCCTGCCGGGCGATCCGCTGCCGACGCCGATGCGCTGGTCGGTCGCGCACTACATGCAACGCGCGACCACGCTGCTGCGGGCCCTGGTCGAGACCATCGGTCGTGAGATGGGAGCGCCGCCCGCGATTCCAGGGGACGCCGGGGGCGACGCAGGGGACCCGCTCGGGCGCTTCGTGCGCGCCGGCCAGATCGCGACGCTCACCGGCCTCGCGCAAGCGGCCTCGCTGCTGGAGCAAGCGTTCGGGACGACGCGTGACGAGCCGCCGAGCCTGCTCGTGCAGGTGGTCGACACGATCGGCGCGAGCGCCCGCCGGATGTTGGATGCGCGCCTCGCCGAGGATTCCGAGCTCCGGCGCATCTGGGAGGTGATGGACCTCACGATCGCGACGATCCGCGGCAACCTGCGCTGCGGTCTGATGACGGATCCGCGCGGCTTCGATGCGATCGACGAGTACGACTGCCGCGAGTGGCTCGCGCTCAACGGCGCGTCGCCGCGCGCGCTCGACTCGGCCTACCTGCGGAGCCTCTACGATCTCGGCTTCGCCTACGAGCACGGCGATCCCGCGCGACCGCGCGTTGCCGCCGGCCAGGCGCTGCGCGGCTTCCTGCGGGCGTTCTTCACGTACCGCGGCGCCTTCTTCTGGAAGATGAATGCGGGCATGGGGGACGTCGTCTTCGCCCCGATGTACGAGGTGCTGCGCCGCCGCGGCGTGCGCTTCGAGTTCTTCCATCGCCTGCGCGACGTCGGCATCGCCGGGCCAGACGCGCGCGGCGCAGACGCCCACGTCGACCGGCTCGCCTTCGACGTGCAGGCGCGCGTCTCCGGTGGGGCGGCGTACGCGCCGCTCGTGGACGTCGGCGGCATGCCATGCTGGCCCGCCGAGCCGCACTGGGCGCAGCTCGAGGACGGCGAGCGCCTGCGCCGCGAGGGGCGCCGCTTCGAGTGCCACTGGGACGAGCGCCGCGAGGGCGCGCGGACGCTGCGCGTCGGCGAGGACTTCGATCTGGTCGTGCTGGGAGTCGGCCTCGGCGCGATTCCGTACGTCTGTCGGAGCCTCGTCGCCCGCG